>Ga0233427_10000559_pt1 | contig 46662 bp, 50 predicted proteins | sample SI_118_April2016_5_FD_179885 | JGI IMG/M metagenome (GOLD analysis project Ga0233427, IMG submission 179885) | Seawater microbial communities from Saanich Inlet, British Columbia, Canada - SI_118_April2016_100_MG | ecosystem: Environmental > Aquatic > Marine > Inlet | place: Canada: British...
TTACCCAAGATAATTTGGCAATAAGAATGAGCTTGGAAGAATGGCAGAAAGTTATTGATATTAATTTAACCTCAACTTTTTTATTGAGTAAATTTGCAATAAAGAAGATGCTTAAAAATAAATCTGGAAAAATTGTAAATATAACCTCAGTTGTAGGACATACAGGTAATTTAGGACAAGCTAACTATACAGCATCAAAAGCAGGAATTGTTGCAATGTCAAAAAGTCTTGCTATAGAATACGCTAAAAAAAATATCAATGTAAATTGTATTTCGCCTGGATTTATCAAAACTGCAATGACAGATAAAATTGATGATAAATTTAAAGAAGTTATTGTATCAAAGATACCATCTGCTCGACTAGGTGAGCCAGATGATATAGCAAATGCTGTACTTTTTTTAAGCTCAGATCAGTCTAGCTATATAAATGGTGAAACCTTGCATGTTAATGGAGGCATGTATATGGCTTGACAAAATAAGTTTTTAAACTAATAAGAAATTTATAACAAAAAGGATCAATATGTCAGAAGACGTTTCAAGCAAAGTAAAAAAAATTGTAGCAGATCACTTAGGTATCGATGAAGCAAAAGTAACTGAAGAGTCAAGTTTTATAGATGATTTGGGTGCTGACAGTTTAGATACTGTTGAGTTAGTGATGGCCTTTGAAGAAGAATTTGGATCTGAAATATCAGATAGTGAAGCTGAGAAAATTTTAACTGTAGGTGATGCAGTTAAATTTATCGAAGGAAAAGCAAACTAATTACTTTAATGCCCTCAAAAAAAGATGGGGTAATGATAGTTTTATCCTCTCCATCAGGAGCAGGTAAAACTACATTAGTAAGCATGTTATCTGAAATAGATAACTTTGAAGTATCTATCTCACATACCACACGTCAACCAAGACCTAACGAAACCTCTAATAAAGATTATTTCTTTGTAAATGAAGATGAATTTAAAAGATTAATTAAGAATGAGGAATTTTTAGAGTATGCAAAAGTTTTTAATAACTTTTACGGAACAACTAGGACACCAGTAATTGATAAATTAGATAAAGGTAAAAATGTTTTATTTGACATTGATTGGCAGGGAGCTGATCAAATAAAAAATAAAAAACTTGATTACAAACTTATAACTTTTTTTATTTTACCTCCAAGTAAAAAAGAATTATTTATAAGACTTTCTAGTAGAGACATGAAAGATAAGTTAATCGCTGAAGAAAGAATGAAACAGTTCGAAAGAGATGTTTTGCATTGGATAAATTATGATTATGTTGTCATAAACGATAATCTTGAAAAATGTTTTTTTAGAATAAACAGTTTAATCGAAGCTGAAATAAATAGTGGCTCAAAAGATTATGATTTAGAGTATATTAGAAATCATATAGATAAATTAACTTCTTAAATTTTCATATTCTGCAGCTAGTTTATAATAAATATCAAAATCTAAATTTTGTGGTCTTAAATTTAAATCAATTTTCAGTTTATCCAATACTCTTTGATCACCATTAAACAATTGATTAAAAGGTTTTTTTAACATTTTTCTTCTATGACTAAAAAAAACTCTTGTGATCTTTTCTAAGTTTTTTGGATTATCAATTTTATAATAATCACGTTTAGGAGAAAAATATAATAGAGAGCTATCTATTTTTGGTTTTGGAGAAAAAGAATCAGGTTTAATATCACAAATTTTTTCTATATATAATTTCCAATTACTTAATATGGACAATCTTCCATAAGTAGACGTATTAAATTTAGAAATTATTCTATCAGCGACTTCCTTTTGAAACATTAAAACTAGATGATCGAACCAAAAATTATCTTTTAAATTAATTATCCATCTACTTAATATTTCTGTGGATATATTGTAAGGAAGGTTACCAAATACAGTAACTTTCTCATCAAATAATGAATTTTCATCAATATTTAAAATATCATCATTAATTATTTTCACTTGATCTTTAAAATTTTCTTTAAGACTTTTAGATAAGTCATCATCTTTTTCGATAACAATAATTTTTTTGGGATTTTTTTTTAAAATGAATGATGTTAAATTTCCAGTTCCAGGCCCAATTTCAAGAATAGTCTTATTTTCAATTGGCGACACACTTGCAATTTTCTCTAAAATATTTCTATCTATTAAAAAATTTTGACCTAGGCTTTTTTTAGCTTTTATCAATTTTTGTCCAAAAATTTTATTGCTTTTATTAAACTTAAAGGGTTTGATAAATTTTTACCAAGCATTTTTTCATTTGGACCATGATCTGGTGATACTCTAATAAATGATAATCCTAAGGTTATATTAATCGCATCATATTCGTATAAGGTTTTTAGAGGAGATAAAACTTGGTCGTGATACATTCCAACAATTACGTTAAAATTGTTTCTATTTTTTTTTAAAAAAATTGTATCAGCTGGAAAAGGTCCAGATGTATTAAATCCCAATTTAGATAAATAAGTAATTGTAGGTTTAAGGATTTTTTCATCTTCATTATATTTGTCAATACTTTCACAGTGAGGATTTAACCCTAGAATGCCTATTTTAGGTTTAAAACCTAGTTTTGATTGATAAAAATTATCAATTAAAGAAACTTTTTCTAAAATAATTTTTTTATTAATTTTTTTGTGAACAGATTTAAGTGGTAAATGAGTAGTTATAGGACATACAGATAAATTTTGATTATAAATTAACATAGCATTTTTTTTTATTGAAAATTGATCAGCAATATATTCGGTAATTCCCAAATATTTCTGGTTTAAAAAGTTTTTTTTTGAAATTGGGCCGTTGATTAATTTATTAGATATTCCAGATTTTATAATTTTAAAGGCTATATCAAATGATTTTTTGATGTAGTTGTTTGTTTTTTTTGATATTTTTTCAAATTTAAAATTGCAGTTATATTTTACATTAATTAGATTAATAAAGTTATTATCTAATGTTTTAAAATCAAAATTATGCAAATCAATTAATTTAATTTTTTTATTAAAATTTAATTTTTTCATATGAAATTTTAATATTTGATATGAGCAAATTAAAATTAAAGGTCTCTTATATTTTTTAATTTTAATAGATTTAAAAAAAATTTCTAAAAAAATACTATTTGGCTCTCCAGCAACAATTATTATTGGTTTATTTTTCATTTATGGAGTAGTTGATTTTTACTTTATTAAAATAAATATTTGAAAAAAGTCTCAATTGTCGATTTGATTCAAAAACTCTCATTTCTTCAAGCTGTGCTTTTTTATCCACATTTTGTTTTTTAGACCTTATTTGTTCAATTTTTAATATCAAAAAATTATTTCCCACTTGGATAGTGCTTGTGTACTGTCCAGCATCAATTTTCTTTAACTCAACCGCTATTAATTTGGATAAATTTGTTTCCGTAACCCATCCAATTTTACCTCCAAAATTAGCACTTTCACTTATACTAAAAATATTTGCTGTATTATTAAAACCAATTTCATCTATACTTGACTTTATTTTGCTAATTTTTATATCTAAACTTTCATCTTTATTTCTTTTAAATAAAATTTCAGATAATAAATATTCATTCAAAGTTAAATTGTTTTTATCATCAATTTTTTTATTCAATATACTTTCATCTATTTTTACTTGATTTTTGTATGTTTTAAAGATTAGTTCATTCCAAAAAACTTCTATTTTGAGTTTATTTTTAATTTCTTTAAGAGAGTATGTCTTTTTGTTAGATAAAAGTTCTTTAAATTCTTTTTCATCTTTCAAATTTAATCTCTTATAAAAATCTATAAAAACTTTTTCTAAATATGGATTTTTTTTTTTAAAATTAAAATATTTTTCTAATTCTTTTTTTTTTATTACTTCATTTATTAATGATTTAGTCGCAATTTCAGTAACTTTTTTTTCATTTAGTTTTGATAAATTGGGATTTAGAATTATTAAATAAGTCTTTTCCTTTTGAATATCATAATTAGTTATAATTTGATCATTCACTGTAGCACTTATGTAAACATCTGAACTAGATAGTAAATTTGATGTCATTAATGTTAATAACACAATTACCATTGAAATTTTTTTTTGCATTATTTTTTTAAGTTAGGTGTGCTTGTTTCTCCAAAGGGTACAATTGATAATTTGAAGAAAATACTCTCTTCAGGTTTAATATCTCTATCTTCATAATAATTTTTTTTATACTCAATCGACGCAATTAAACAGTCATTTCTATATTGGTACATTAAATTATAATACTCAGTTAAATTTGTTTTCTTATTTTGCCTTGTCGAAAAAGATATATTTTTACTATCATCAAATTTGAATGCTGTTTTATTTAATAAATAAGAATTTTTTTCAGAATTATTATTTTCATTTAAATAATCAAAAGTAGTGACAAAATTATTAATATTAATCTCTGCAGATAAATTTTCATAATTAACGTCATACAAATTATTTTTTGTTGAAATGTTATATTTTGTAGTGAAATATTTATTTGGACTGTAAATAGTTTCGGCTACAAAATTTGATGTTTTAGCTCCTAACTGGTTATTATTAGGTAAGTCATCATGTTCTTTTAATCTTAGGTTGTTAGCTAATTTTAAGGCAAATATGTCTCTTGAGTTTTTTTTATCAAATATTAAAAAATCACTTCCGTACGTTAAGGACAAACCACCCTCAACTGTATTGCTTGATGAAATTCTATCTAAGGCGAATATATTATTTACATCAAGTTTATTATTAACATTTCTTATATCTTTGGTGTTGTTATTTGGACTAATTTTTAATGAGATTTTAGGTGTAAATATTTTGTTATTTTGATCACTTGTTTTAGTCAGAGGTAATGATGAGTTAAATTGAAATAATCCTGATAAGTAAAAGTTTTCTCCTTTTTTATAATTTACTGAATTTTGAGTGTCAGAATTTGAATTTCTGATTAAAAATTCATAATTATTATAAAATCCAGTTCTTGTTATATTTGGGTTTGATTTAAATGTTAAATTATTAACATTAATTTTTTCCCAAATATTTGTCTGGTAATTTTGAATGAAGTTATTTGATGAAAATATAAAATTACCATTTAATGTTTTATTGGTTTTATATCTTTTTGTTAAATTTATTTTTGGAAAAATATATTCAAACTTATCACTATTTTTACTTATATTTAGGTTTTCATAGACAATGATGTCTGTTTTAATGTCTAAGTCTTCTGAGTTAAAATTTAATCCAACTGAAGTTTCTAAAAGTCCGTAGTTATTAATTATAGGTGATATTATATTGTTACCTTTCAAATAAGTGTCGTTTGAAGCTTTTTCAACACGAAAATTTAGTTCACTTTTATCAAATTTTTGAAAATCAAAATTTTTATCAAGTTTATAAAAGAAATGGCTTTTAAATTTTTCACCACTTTCATTAGCCACACTAAAATCTGTGAAAATTTTACTGTTTTTGTTTACTTCTCTATATTCTGTTTGCAATAATAATTGGTCTTTTGCATAAAAACGAGGAGTAAAAGTTAAATCTTTGTTACGACTTAAAACTTTATAATAAGGAACGCTTAAAAATGTATTTTTATTTAAAGAAGTTTTAAATGAGGGAATTAAAAATCCAGATTGTCTTTTGACAGTAGGGTCTGGGTGAAAAAATTTTGGAAAATAAACTACCGGAACATCATAAACCTTTAGCCATACATTCTTATAATCTATAATTTGTTTTGACTTTATATGTCTAATTTTTTCTGCTGATAATTGCCATGGAGGACATTTGTCAGTTTTTTTACATGGTGTGAATACCCCTTTTGATATTTCTGTTATATCGGTATCAAGCGATATGCTTTTACCTTTTATTCTTGGCTCGTTTTCTTTATTAAAAGACAAATTATTAAGATTTATCATTATATCTTTTCCTAATAATTTATTTGAAACAGTATCTATATAGGCCAATTTAATATTAAAATTATTATCTTCTAAATCTTTAAAATTAGAATTTTCAATTTTGATTAGATTTTTATTCTTATTAAATTCAAATTTGCTTACTGTAAAAATGTTTTTGAATTTATCTTGAATTGAAGAATTTGTATCTGATTTAATAATATTATTTTTTCTATCAATTGTAATTATTTTAGAATTAATTAGTAAATTATTATTAGAGTCATTGATCTCAATATTTCCTTCTAAAGTTAAAAAATCTTTTTTTCTATTAATTATAATTCTATCTGACTTAATTAATAGATTGTTGTTAGGGTCATTGATTTTAACATTTCCTTCTGCAGCTAAAATAAATTTTTTTTCATTATAATTCGATTTATCAAATTTGATCTTTAGATTATTTGACTTATTGATTGCTATTCCCTTAAATACATTTAACAATTTTTCTTTTTTATTATATAAAAAATTTTCCGCTATAATTTCAAATCTACCATCTGCAGAAATAAATTTCCCACTTCCAGTATTTATAAAGTCACCATTATTAGATAATTCAATATCTTTAACTTCAAATCTACTTTCATCAGCGATCACACTCAAGCCTAATGATACAAATAACAATAAAAGAATTAAAAATTTATTTTTCATTTATTTTAATTAAGCCTATTATTGTAATTATAGAAATAAATAATATTGGTAAAAAAACAGATATATCAATAGGAATCTTACCCGTATTTCCTAGCGAAATAAACATAAAATTTAAATAATATATTAATACTGATACAAAAATCCCCAAGACTACATGAAAAAATAAAGAGTTTTTTTTATTTATATTAAACATAATTACTGCGGATAAAACTGTCATAAGCGCATAAAAGAAGGGTGTCGAAAAAAGTTTTAACAAATGTATCATAATCTCATCTGATGAGTAACCCAATCCCTCATAATCTCTTTTTAGATAAAATAATTCTAAAAGATTTAATGTAGAAAAATTTGAAAATAAATTATTTATTTTTTCTTCATCAAAATTTGAGTATATTTGTAATTTAGATAATTTTTGTGAAGTAATATTTTCTTCTGTTATAATTGGAGAATAAATAACCCATTTTTTACTCGATATATCAACTTTGTTTGATTGAATGGTCTTTAAATGATTAAACTCAAAATCAAATTGATTAATAATCACATTAATTAAATAGTTTTTTTTTATATAATTAGATTTAACAATTAAAATTGATTCACTTGTCTCATCTTTTAACCACAAACCACTATCATTAACTACAGCAAGATATTTATTGTCATTGGTAAAGTTATTTTTGATATCCGTATAATAAAATTTAAGTTTAGAGGCAAGGTTATAATATACAACGATCATTAAGAAACCCAGTAATAAAGAAGAGAAGAATAAAGTTGTTATAATTTTTAGATTACTTAACCCACTATTTTTCAATAATATTAATTCATCTTTTTTAAATATTTCATAAAAAAGTAATTGAGTTGATATTAAAAAGATAAATGGAAATATTTCAAATAATGTTATGGGTGAATTCAATAGTGTTAAAAAATAAGGAGTTAAAAAATTATTGTTCATGTTTTTAAAAAAAGAAATTTCTTCAAAAATATTTAAGATAATGGTAAGACTTAAAAATATTAAACTGATAGTAAAAAACTTTTCCAAAAATTTTTTAACAATATACTTCTCATAAATTTTAAACATTTTTTACCTTATTATAAAAAGAAATATAGGTTGTGATAAAAATTAACCAAGGGGTAGCCAAATATAGCGATAATGCAGTATTAGAAGATGTTGAATATCTTAATAATGTTTCTGACAAAACCAACAAGAAAAAACCAAAAAGAAAAGTAATATTTCTATTTTTATTAAATCTAATATTATCTTTTGGTAGTAAAATCAAATAACAACAAATCAAAGCGATGATTGGAATATACAAAGGTTTGTAATATCGTTTAAGTAATTCTTGCTGAATCTCTTCCGATATTGATTGCTCACATTTAAAATCATAATTTTTATTTTTAATTAATCTTTTTTTAAAAAGGTTTATAGAGCATAATAAAAGTTGGTCCGACGGTATTTCTTGGATTTTTGGAGCCAAAATAGTATTTGTAGAATAATCTGTTAGACCAAAATCAATTTGTTCAAATTCAAAAATATTAACTTTTAATTTTTCTTTATTTAAAACTTTTCCATTAAACAATCTAAAAATTTTTTGATCAGATGTATCAATTATTTGACCACTTTTTGCATAAATCATCTTTTTTTGAATTTTTGATGAGTCATCAATAAAAATATTGGAAAAAGAATTATTTTTCTCTTTTTTATCTATAAAGATTGTTAATCCGTCAACAATATTAATAAATTTCCCTTCTTTTATAAGAGAAGTGAAAAAGTTTATATCTGAGTTTTTTAAAAATGTTCTAGCTTTATATTGAGATAGGGGAGATATTACCCCACCGATAAAAATCTGAAATATAAAAAGAAAAATTGAAATTGTTATAATTTTATTTGCAAAATTTATCTTGCTTATTCCATGAGTCCAAAAAATCAAAAGTTCATTTTTTAATTCATAATTAATTAATATGAAAAAAAGAGTAATAAAAAATATAAAAGGAACAAGTCTATGTATTATTTTTGGAAAATTGTACAATGTGTATAAAAAGTATGTTTTTAGTCCGTGACCATCCTGAGTAACAAAGTCAAGATAGTTTACAGCTTGAAGGGTCCACACAATTAAACCCAAAGTAAGGCACATTAGTAAAAAGAAAATTGTCGTATCTTTAGTAAATTTTCTAAATATTAATTTTTTCATTGAAATATAATAATTTTATTCATATATAGCACTCATCTCTTATAGATTGAATTTAAAACTTATGACTGTTGAAATTAATTATAAAAATAGTAATTCAAAAAAAAATCTCACAAATCTCATCTTATTTGTTGATGAAAACTACGATATTGGTGGTTTAAAAAAATTCATTTCAAATAATGAATTTTTATATATTTCAGATTTATTAAAAAATAGTGATCTAAAAAAAGATTTACTTCTTTTTGAAATTAATTCCAAAAAAATAATATTCCTGGTGTCTATTAAGAAAGATATAAAGATATCAGATATAGAAACTTTAGGAGCAAAATTTCATAGTTATATTAATTATGATAAAAAAAATGAGTACTTTGTAAATTCAGATTCAGCTCATAGTAAAATAAAAAATTTTGTAGGATATTTTTTACATGGACTAAAGCTTAAATCTTATCAATTCAATATTTATAAGTCAAAAAAAAATAAAAAACCAGTTTACGTAAATGTTATTGGAAATAAAAATAAAATATCAGCTCAAGATCATTTAAGATTTAAGGCATTAGAGGAGGGAAGTTTTTTTGCAAGAGACCTTGTCTCAGAACCAGGAAACATCCTGCATCCAGATGAATATGCAAAGAGAATAAATTCACTTAAAAAATTTGGATTGAAAATTAACATATATGACGAAAAAAAATTAAAAAAACTTGGAATGAATGCTTTACTTGGCGTAGGACAAGGAAGTATTCGAGGATCATATCTTGTAACCATGGAATGGAGTGGAGCAAAAAATAATTCTAAACCTTTAGCTTTTGTCGGAAAAGGAGTTTGTTTTGATACTGGTGGTTACTCGTTAAAACCAGCAAAATTTATGGAAGACATGACCTATGATATGGCAGGTTCGGCTACAGTGGTTGGTTTGATGAAAAATTTAGCAATAAGAAAAGCAAAAATTAATGTAGTTGGTGTTGTGGGACTTGTAGAAAATATGGTGAGTGGAAATGCTCAAAGACCTGGTGACATAGTAAAATCTTACAGTGGTAAAACAATAGAAATATTAAATACGGATGCTGAAGGACGATTAGTTTTAGCTGATGCTTTAACTTTCACTGAAAAAAAATTTAAGCCTAAATTTATGATTGATTTAGCAACTTTAACAGGTGCTATTATAGTTTCTTTGGGTTCCGAATATGCAGGCTTGTTTTCAAATGATGATAATTTGGCAAAACAGTTATTAAAAGCAGGTGACAAAGTAGAAGAAAAATTATGGAGAATGCCTCTCCATAAAAATTTTGATAAACTTATTGACTCCAAAAATGCAGATATGCAAAATATTAATTATGTTGGTGGTGCAGGATCAACAACAGCTGCACAGTTTTTGCAAAGATTTATTTTAAATAAAACACCTTGGGCTCACTTAGATATAGCTGGTATGGCATTTTCAAAATATGGTGGAGCTTTAAACTCAGGCGGAGCAACTAGTTATGGAGTAAGATTATTAAACAAACTAATAGAGGACGATTATGAGTAATACAGAACAAACACTATCAATTATTAAGCCAGATGCAGTCGAAAGAAATTTGGAAAATGAAATTAAGGAAATGTTTAAGAACAAAGGTTTTTCGATTGTAAAAGAAAAAAAAATACAAATAGAAAAATCTGAAGCAGAAAAATTTTATAAAGTCCATGAAACAAAGCCTTTTTATAACGATTTATGTGCATACTTATCATCTGGTCCAATTGTAGTAATGATACTGGAAAAAGAAAATTCGGTACTAGGTAATAGAGAGCTTATGGGAGCAACAAATCCTGAAGATGCAGAAGATGGCACAATAAGAAAAAAATACGGAATTTCTATTGATAAAAACTCAGTTCATGGATCTGATAGTGTTGAAAACGCTAAAATTGAAATAGATTTTTTCTTTAAAGATTAGAAATTTTTAAGATAGCTTTAGGGTACAATTTGTGTTCTTGCGATAAAATTCTTTTAGCCAGAGATTTAGGTGTATCATTTTTTTTTATTCTAACTTCTTTTTGAATAATGATTTTTCCAGAATCAAGTTTGGAAGTTACAAAGTGTACTGTGCAACCTGAAAATTTATCCCTATTTTTTAGAGCTTTTTCATGAGTATTTAACCCCTTATATTTAGGAAGAAGAGACGGATGAATATTTAATATCTGTCCTTTAAACCTGAGTATAAAATTTTTTGATAAAATTTTCATAAAGCCAGCTAGGCAAATTAGACTTATCTTATTTTTTTTCAATTTAAGAAGTATTTCTTTTTCAGCTATAGCTTGTTTTTGAAAATTAAATATATTTTTTCTAATCTTGTAAATTTTTCCAAAAGCTAAACCTTTTGATTTAGGGTTATTAGAAACTATCATTTTAATTGAGATAGGTGATTTTTTGAGTTTAGAAAATCTTATAAGGGATTGTAGATTGCTACCTGTACCTGATATAAAAACAGCTGTTTTTATTTTTTTAGATCCAGTTGATAGTGCCATTTAGTTTTACTTTATTTTTACCTTTAGAAATTTTTCCTATGACATAAGGTTTAAATTTTTGCGTAAAATAAGCTTTAACACTCTCATATTTATTAGGGTTAATTATTAAACAAAACCCAACACCACAATTAAATGTTTTAAGCATCTCTTTATCAGGTATTCCATTTTTATTTAGCCATTTAAATATGTTAGAAGCTTTAACTTTATCTAAACTAATTTCTGCAACTAAGTTATCGGGTATAACTCGTTTAATGTTATCAGCTAGACCACCACCTGTTATATTGGCACATCCATTAATTAAATTTTTATCAATTAATTTTAGTACTTCTTTTACATAAATCTTGGTTGGTCTTAATAATTCAGTTTTTAAAAATTTATTTTTTTTAATATTAATTTTTTTTTGACTTATAAGGTGTCGAACAAGTGAATAACCATTTGAATGAAGTCCAGTAGATGGGATTGCTAATATTAAATCATTAGTCTTAATTTTATTTTTACTTAAAATCTTATTTTTACCAACTACTCCAACAGAAAAACCAGCAATATCAAATTTACCTTTTTCATAAGTACCTGGCATTTCCGCAGTTTCGCCACCAACTAATTCACACTCAGATTGTTTGCATCCACGCACTATTCCTTTAATGATAGATTTAAGTTTTGTTAAATCAATTTTATTAATAGATATATAATCTAGAAACAACAGTGGTCTTGCACCCTGAACAATCAAATCATTTACACTCATAGCTACCAGGTCAATTCCAATGGTGTCAAATTTATTGAGAGTGTTAGCAATTTCAATTTTAGTTCCAACACCATCTGTGCAAGCAACAATTTTAGGTTGTTTTATACCATTTGGAATGTCTGATATTGAACCAAAACCACCAATGTTAGAATACTTTTTTTTGCCCCTTTTTTTTGATGAAACTGAAGAAATGAAATTCACAAAATTATTAGCCGCATCGATATTAACTCCGCTTTTTTTATAGGTAAATATTTTTTTATTCATTAATATGTTTTATGAAATTTAATTTTAAATTTTTAATTTATAAGAAACTATATATTTATTTTTGTTTTCTTGCTTTGATAAATGTTTTTTTTTCCACAGATAATATTCATGCAAAGACGTTCTCTATTAATGATATTGAAATATCCACAGCTTTTGAGATAAATTTTAATAAAAATGAAATAATTGATGAGGGTTTTATCCAGGCATTTGATCAATTGATTTTATCGATTGTTCAAACAAAAGACCAAAAAAAACTTAAAAACACATCCTTAAATTTAATTAAAGGAATGATTGAAACTTTTTCTATTAAGGAAGAAAGATTTATTGATGAAGTGTATTATTTAACTTTAAACGTAGTTTTTAATAAAAAGAAAATATTTAATTTGTTAGAAAATAAAAACATATTTCCATCACTACCAATTAAAAAAAATGTTTTTTTTATGCCAATTATTCTAGATGAAAATAAAGGTGAAATTTTAATGTTTTCTGAAAATGATTTATTTAATAAATGGAATTTAAATATCAAAAAATATCATTTGCTTGAGTATATTTTGCCAACCGAGGATCTTGATGATTTTGATTTAATAAAACGTAATTCAGATAATTTAGAAAACTATGATTTTAAAGAGATAATAAAAAAATATAATTTAAATGACTATATCATAACCATTGTCTTTAAAAATAAAAATGAGATTAGAGTTTTAAATAAGATAAATTTTAATGGAAAAAAAGATTTGAAAAATTTGAAACTTAAAAATGTAAACTTGGATTATAAAACTGAAATTGAAGAATTTATCAAAAATTTAAAAGTTATTTTTGAAAACTATTGGAAAATTAAAAATGAAATTAATACTTCAGTCAAGTTGTCTTTATCTATTTCAGTTGATAATAGAGATAATTCGAAAATATCTAAATTTGAAAATATATTAGCTGATACAGATTTAATTTATGATTTTTATATTTTAAGATTCAACAATCAAGAAAATATTTATAAAATTATATTTAATGGTTCTCCAGATTATTTTCTTAAGATTATGAGTGACAAAAATTATGAATTTGACACCCAAAATAAGTTATGGATTTTAAAATGAAAAATTTGAACCAATTAATTTTAAATTTTGACCATGAACAAAATTTTAAAGATCAAGATTTTTATGTTTCAAAAAGTAACGAATACTCTTTTAAATTATTAAATAGTTGGCCACTATGGAAAAAAAATTTTGTAAATTTAATTGGAGAAAATTTTTCTGGAAAAACACACTTGATTAATATTTTTTTAACTAAATTTAAAGGAATTAAAATTAATGCTACCGAAATTAATAATCAATCTTTAGATAAAATAAAGATTTATCAAAATATAGTTATTGAAGATTTGAATGAAGGTATTGATGAAAACTTATTTTTTACATTATTAAATATTATTGACCAAGATAATAAATATTTAATTATTACTTCAAAAAAACCTATTGTTGATTTTTCGTTTAAATTAGAAGACTTGAATTCAAGGACAAAAAATTTTCTATTATCAGTTATAGATAAACCTGATGATGATCTTATGTTTGCACTAATATTGAAAAATCTGTCAGATCGGCAAATTTCTATAGATAAAAAACTAGTAGATTTTATTATTAAAAGAATAGACAGATCGTATAGCAAAATTTCTGATTTCATATATAAAATCGACAAAATTAGTTTAAAAAGAAAAAAACCAATCGACTTTAAAATTATTAAAGAAGTTTTAGGAGAATAATTGAACAAATATAGAACTCATAATTGTAATGAATTAAGAAAGAGAGATTTGGATAAAGAAGTATCTATATCGGGATGGATTAATAAAAAAAGAGATCACGGCAATCTTTTGTTTATCGATCTTCGTGATAACTATGGAATAACTCAATGCATCATAGACAAAGAAAATAAAAATTTTTTAGAACTAGAAAAAACTCAACTTGAAACAGTTGTTAAAATTGTGGGAAAAGTAGTAAACCGTTCTGATGAAACAGTTAACAAGGATATTGATACAGGAGAAATAGAGATTGTAATAATTAAATTTGAAATTTTAGGAACATGTAAAGAGTTACCAATGCCTGTTTTTAGTGATCAAGAGTACTCTGAAGAAATAAGATTAAAATATAGATTTCTAGACCTAAGAAGAAAAAAAATTCATGAAAATATAATTTTAAGATCAAAAGTAATTTCTTACATTAGAAATGAAATGTCAAAACTTGATTTTTTAGAATTTCAAACTCCAATATTAACCTCATCTAGTCCAGAAGGCGCGAGAGATTTTCTTGTTCCAAGCAGACTAAATCCTGGTAAATTTTATGCTTTACCACAAGCTCCTCAACAATTTAAACAGTTAATTATGGTTTCTGGTTTCGATAAATATTTTCAAATAGCACCGTGTTTTAGAGATGAAGATGCTAGAGCTGACAGAAGTCCGGGTGAATTTTATCAATTAGACTTGGAAATGTCTTTCGTCGAACAAGAAGATGTCTTTAAAGTAGTTGAAACTTTATTAGTGAATACTTTTAAGAAATTTTCTCATAAAAAATTAATTTATGATCAATTCCCTAAGATTTCATATGTAGATGCAATGCTAAAATATGGAAGTGATAAACCTGATTTGAGAAATCCTTTAATAATAAATGATATAACGGAAATTTTTTTACGAGATGATGTATCGTTTGAAATTTTTAAGAAATTAATAAAATCAGGTTCTAAAGTTAGATGTATATCAACTAAAGATACAAAAGATAAACCAAGAAGCTTTTTTGATAATATTGACAAATGGGCAAAAGAACAAGGTGCTTCAGGTTTGGCTTATTTTACTTTTGAAGAAAATGATGAAATCTCTGCAAAAGGACCAGTGGGAAAATTTTTTTCTAATGATGCTTTGTTAGAAATAATGAAAAAAACTAATTCAAAAATAGGTGACAGTATATTTATGGCCTGTGGTAAACAAAGTGATTTAGAAAAAATTACTGCATTAGCTAGAGATAAAATTGCGAAGGATTTAGATTTAATTGATCAGAATGTTTTTGCATTTTGTTGGATTGTCGATTATCCGATGTTTGAAAAAAATGAAATAACTAATGAAATTGAATTTAGTCATAACCCTTTTTCAATGCCTCAAGGTAATTTAAATCAAAAGGATTTAGACAATCCCTTGGATATACTGGCTTATCAATATGATATTGTTTGCAATGGCATTGAGCTTTCTTCGGGAGCAATAAGAAACCATAAACCAGAACTTATGTATAAACTCTTTTCAATTGCTGGTTATGACAAGAAACAAGTTGATGATAAATTTAGTGGCATGATTAACGCTTTGAGCTATGGAGCACCTCCACATGGAGGAATTGCACCAGGAATAGATAGAATTGTAATGTTGCTAGCTAATGAAAAAAATATTAGAGAGGTTACGATGTTTCCGATGAACCAAAATGCTCAAGATTTAATGATGAATGCTCCATCAAAAGTTAGCTCAGAACAGCTAAAAGAGTTAAGTCTTGCTCTAAAAAATAAAAAATAAAATTTACTTTTTACCTTTTAAATTTATCTTTACATCTGAAAGATCTACTAAATTCTTCTTATAGTTGTTCCTTACAAAACCTTTGCTTGTTATATCTTTAACGAGTTTTAGTAGTTGATTTTGATCCTCTGATGGTTGTTCATCGTTTGAGAGAGTGTCATTACCACCAATAGAAGGTGTATGTGCTAAATCCTCTCTATTTTGATAGGAAATTGCTAATTCTCTAAAAATATAATCTAAAATTGAACTGGCACTGAGTATTCTATCGTTACCATGAACTTTTCCAGAGGGTTCAAATTTTGTACCAACAAATGCACTAATAAATTCATCAAGAGGAACTCCATATTGCAGTCCTAAAGATACTGCAATTGCAAAATTATTCATTAGAGCTTTAACCAATTCACCTTCTTTACTGGTATCTATAAAAATTTCCCCTATTTTTCCATCTTCATATTCTCCAGTATGAAGATAAACTTTATGATCTCCAATAGTTGCTTTTTGAATATAACCCTTTCTTCTATCCGGCATACCAAATCTTCTTCCACCTCTTTCCGAAGGTTTATTTAAGTTGGCAATAATTTTGTCTTTGTTTTGTGTAGTTGTTAGGCTTGTTTCTGACGCTACTTCAACTTTTCTATTTTCGATAACTTTATTGTTATTTGGATCAAGGTTTTTAGTTTTTCGATTGTCCAGTTTAACATCTAAAACCTCAAATTTACCATCATCTCTCTTTTCAAGGTTTTTTAACTCAGTTTCATTAATATCGTCCAAGTAATGATTAACTTTAAAAGTACACGTGTAATAAGTTTCAACCAGATATTTTGCCATTTGACCTCTATTTAAAAATTTAATTTGAATAATGATTCTTTTAATTTATATACAAATTCATATTTTAGTCTAATTTAAATTATACAATTTTTAATTGAATAAATAAAAATATTTTATGTTGACACTTTTAAAAAAAATTTTCACATGGTGGAATCGAGACACTTTTGGCACAAGATTAAAAACTATTTTTTTTGGAAAATTTGTTGGTGACGATGAGCTAGGTAACAAATATTATGAAAGTAAAAATGGGAAGAGATGGGTTATATATGCAAACGCTATTGATGCATCTAATATACCTGTTGAATGGTACTCGTGGATTCATTTTACACCTAATAGAATTGAAAAAAATCATAAACTCGAAAAATATGATTGGCAAAAACCTCATCAACCCAATTTAACTGGTACTGAAGAAGCTTATTACCCAAACAAAAACAAAAATGTTAATAAAAAAAAATATTCAAGCTGGAAACAATAAATTAAATTTATTTTTTTTTATTTTCCTAACTTATTTTTTTTTAATTAGTCATTCAATTTCTCAAAATAGATTAGAAGGAACATATACTGATTTAAAAATATTAGATAAAATTAGTTCAAAAAATAATTTACTTAAATTAAAAAATGGTGAATTAACCAAGTTTAAGGATTTATCTATTAAAATCTTAAAATGTAAAAATTCTGAGTTTGATGATAATCCTGAAATTACAGCCTATATTCAAGTCAAAGACCTGACAAATAAAAAAAATGATGAAGTATTTGTTTTCAATGGATGGATGTTTTCTTCAAGTCCTTCAATAGCACCATTTGATCATCCTGTATATGATGTTTGGCTAGTTAGTTGTTATTAAACGATAGTATCTTTATCAAGCCAACTAACATTAAAATCAGAAGTAATAAATTTTTTATGACTCAACAACTTTTTATGGAGTGGAATAGTTGTTGTGATACCTTCGATTACAAATTCATCTAGAGATCTATTCATTCTTTGAATTGCTTCTGTTCGGTTTCTTCCATGACAAATTAACTTACAAACCATGCTGTCATAATATGGTGTAACTTTATAGCCCTGGAATACAGCTCCATCTACTCTTGTTCTAAAACCTGATGGCTGATGACACATGCTTATTATTCCGGGGGATGGTTGAAAATTTTTGCTAGCATCTTCAGCATTAATTCTACATTCAATTGCATGACCTCTTGGGTTTATATCACTTTGTTTGAGTGCTGTTTCTCCAGAAAAAGCTATCCAAATTTGTTCTTTGATGATATCTATTCCAGTAACCATTTCTGTAACAGGATGTTCAACTTGTACTCTTGTGTTCATTTCTAAAAAGTAAAACTTTCCATCTTCATAAATAAATTCCACTGTTCCTGCACCCATGTAACCTATTTTTGCCACCATTTTTACAGTCCTTTCAAATAAATCTTTTCTTATTTCGTCGTTAAGAACTGGACTAGGTGTCTCTTCAATTAATTTTTGATGCCTTCTTTGAACAGAACAATCTCTTTCATGAAGGTGAACAACATTGTTTTTACCTGCTAAAATTTGAACTTCTATATGTCTTGGGTTTTGAAAAAATTTTTCAATGTAAACCTCGTCATTTCCAAAGTATTTTTGAGCCTCAGATTTTGCAGTCGAGAATAAAGTTTCAAATTCTTCTTGTTTATAAACAATTTTCATACCTTTTCCACCACCACCACCAGAGGCTTTAATTAAAACAGGAAATCCAATTTTTTCACATAATTCTTTAGCTTGAGCTATATTAGTTACACCACCCTCAGACCCTTCGATGACGGGTAAACCATTTTCCTTAGCTATTTTTTTAGCTTGAATTTTATCGCCCATCATTTTAATATGTTTAGATGAAGCTCCAATAAAACTTATTTTATTATCTTCAAGTATTTTTGCAAAATTCGCATTTTCAGACAAAAAACCATATCCAGGATGAACTGCATCTGCATCAGTAAGTTCTATTGCAGACATTAAATTTGGAATATTCAAATAACTATTCGCAGGTTGATGAGATCCAATACAAACACTTTCATCTGCCATTCTTACATGCATACTTTCCCTATCAACATCAGAGTGGACAGCTACAGTTGGAATTCCCCATTCTTTACAAGCTCTAATAATTCTAACTGCAATTTCCCCACGGTTTGCAATTAAAATTTTTTTAAACATTTTTTATTCTAGAATAATAATAGTTTGACCAAACTCAACAGGATGACCGTCTTCAACACAAATTTCTTTTACAACTCCATCGGCAGTTGAAGGAACATGGTTCATAGTTTTCATTGCTTCAACAATCATTATGGTATCACCTTTTTTAATTCTTTTTCCTACTTCAGCAAATTTTTTTGCACCAGGTTCAGGTGAGTGATAAGCTGTCCCAATAATTGGTGAGGTGATTTCTGTTCCTGATTTAAGATTTGGTTTTGTTGATATATTTTCACTTTGAGAAGTTAAAGGTGTTGATGTAGTTATTGGCTGATTACTTATAGATACATTGTTTTTTGAAACTTTAATTTTAGTATCTTTTTCAGTAATTTCTATTTCAGTGAGATTAAACTCATCTAAATAATCGCTTAATTCTTTAATAATGCTTTTATCTATTTTCATTTTGTAAGATCTTTTGTATTGAAATTATGGCCAAAATATAACCTTCAGGCCCTAAACCAAAAATTCCACCTGTTGCTATATCACTAATTAGGGATTTATGTCTAAATTCCTCTCTTTTATAAATATTTGAAATATGTAGCTCAATTATTGGTTTTTTAAACAGATCTAGAGCATCTCTGATCGCAACTGATGTGTGGGTAAATCCTGCAGCATTGATTATCATTCCATCATATTTTTTTCTAGAATCTTGTATTATATTTACCAATTCCCCCTCAACATTTGATTGAGTAAATTGTAAGTCGATGCCAATCTCATTTGATTTTTTTAAACAATTTTCTTTTAATTCTTTAAAAGTAATTGATCCATATTGTGATTGTTCTCTTTCACCTAATAGATTAAGATTTGGACCATTAACAATAATAATTTTATTATTCATTCAACACTTATATACGATGAAAAAAATAAAAAAAATAAAAATTAGAGTAAATGGTATAGCTAAATCTATATCAGATAATTATAGTGTATCAGATTTAGTAAAAAATCTCAAAATTCCAATGAAAAAAGTAGCAATTGAACTTAATCAAGAAATAATAGATAAAAAAAATATTAGTAAGATAAATTTAAAAAAAAACGATAAAATTGAAATAGTTCATTTTATTGGAGGTGGTTAAGTGAAAATTGATAAGTTAATAATTGCAAAAAAAAAATTTAATTCTCGATTGATTGTGGGCACCGGCAAATACAAGAGCATGTCTGAGTGCGCAAAAGCAATCAAACTTTCAGGAGCAGAAATTGTGACTGTTGCTGTAAGAAGAGTAAATATAACTGATAAAAAAAAACCACTCCTTATGGATTATATCGATCCAAAGAAAATAACATATTTACCTAATACAGCTGGGTGCTTTAATTCAAAAGAAGCACTAAGAACTTTAAGACTTGCCAGAGAAATTGGGGGTTGGAAGTTAGTTAAATTAGAAGTACTTGGAGATAAAAAAAATTTATTTCCTGATATGATTGAAACTTTAAAATCTACTGAAGTTCTTGCCAAGGAAGGGTTTAAAGTAATGGTATATTGTAACGACGATCCATTGATGGCTAAACGATTAGAAAATTCTGGTGCAGATGCAATAATGCCATTGGCTGCACCTATAGGGTCAGGTTTAGGTATTCAAAATAAAGTAAATATTAAAATTATAAGAAATCAAACAAAGTTACCTTTGATTATTGACGCAGGTTTGGGTCAAGCCTCTGATGCAACAATTGCAATGGAGTTAGGTTGCGATGGAGTCTTGGTAAATACTGCAATAGCTAAAGCAAAAAAACCATTTGATATGGCTCTTGCGTTTAAGAATGCAGTAATTTCAGGAAGACAATCTTTTCAAGCTGGACGAATTGATAAATATTTGTATGGAAATGCTTCATCACCAAAATCAGGAATTATTAAATAGCAGCACTTTTTTTAATAAATTTTTTTTTAAAATAAGGTTTTTTTTTAAACGGTTTTTTATGAAATTTCTTAATAACTTTCTTTTCAAGAATTTTATCTTCTTTAATTTGTAAATCCAAGTTTTTTAATTTTTCATAATGCTCAACTAATTCGATTGTTTTTTTTGATTTGTTTTGAACATTAATTATATACTCAGGTATTATAAGCGTAGTATCACTAACAATATCTATTATCATTTTATTTTTTTTTTCAAAATAAGTTAAATCATTGACAAAATTTTCTTTTAAAAAATCAGAAATTTTTTCACATACTCTTAATTCAACAAATTTAGCTTTATTAATAACTGCTTTTAATTCAACAGTTTTAAGTAATTTTTGAGCAAAAGACTCATCTGTAAGTGTAACCTTCCACTTGATTGCACTCTCTCTAAGTCTTTGTCTAGACATTTCTAAAAGACCAAAGTTACTTATTCTTCCTATTTGAATTCGAGCTCTATCTGTTCTACATTTTTCTTTGATCTTTCTCTCTACTAAACGTCTATTTCCAAAACTGATCATATCAATAAAATCAATTATAATTAAACCAGATAAATCTCTTATTTTAATTTGTCTTGCTATTTCTTCAGCTGCTTCAATGTTTGTATCTAGGGCTGTACTTTCAACATTTTTACCTTTTATAGAACTTCCAGAATTAATATCAATTGAAACCAAAGCCTCAGTTGGGTTAATTACCAAATATCCTCCAGATTTAAGTTTAATCTCTGAGTCAAATATTTGATTTAATTTTTGTTCTATATTTTCTTGAATAAATAATGGCAACTTGCCTCTATATTTTTTTACTTTTTTTACACTTGAAGGCACAATCATTTTCATAAATGTTTGAGTTTTTTTATATCCTTCGTTACCCTCAACTATAATATTTTGAGTATCATCGTCAAACATATCTCTTAAAGTTCTTTTTATAATTTCACTTTCTTGATGAATTAAAGAGGGAGCTATTGAATTAATTGCAGTATCTTTGATTTGGCTCCATGTTTTAATAAGCGTATCTAAATCATTATTGATTTCATTTTTAGTTTTATTGCATCCTGCGGTTCTTACTATTAAACCCATTTCTTTTGGAATTTCGATTTCATTTAGAATAGATCTAATTTTTTTTCTATCTGCTGGATTAAATATTTTTCTAGAGATACCCCCACCCTTTGAAGTATTGGGCATTAGTACAATATATTTTCCTGCAATTGAAATGAATGTGCTTAATGCTGCGCCTTTTTGGCCTCTCTCATCTTTTATAACTTGTACAAGTATTACTTGATTTGGTTTTATGACTTCTTGTATTTTGTATCTTTTAAATTTGAATATTTTATCTTTCTTTTTTACTTTATTATCATCTAAATTTTCTTTATTACCTTCTTCATCAGAAAGTTCTTTTTCAGCTTCAACAGGATCATCAATCTCAAGTTTACCTTCTGCAATATTTTCTTCCTCCATAGCTTCAACTTCTTTGGATAGTTCTTCTCTAGCTTTTTCTTCTTCTTCTTTAATTTTTTCCAAATCAGCTTTTGGAATTTGGTAATAATCAGATTGAATATCATTAAATGATAAAAAACCATGTCTATCTCTTCCAAAATCAATAAAGGCAGCCTGAAGCGAGGGCTCTATTCTGCTAACTTTCCCAAGATATATATTATTTTTAATTAAATTGTTTTTTAAACCTTCGTATTCGTAATCTTCAATATTGTCACCTGATTTAAGAACGACTCTAGTTTCATTTGGATGCGATGCATCGATATATAAATTTTTTTCCATAATATTGTAATTGATTGATTCATTTTGTTTTTAAAACGTTTATAAAATTTTGTTTAATTGTAATGCCTTAACTTTAACAAATTCCACGATATAATGGAAATAAAATGAATAAATTCTTTAAAAATATACTAATTATTTCATTATCCCTATTTTTGCTGATAAGTATTTTTATTTTTACCGTCTTATGGGCTTATTCCAACAATATTCCAGATTATAAATTTCTTAAAAATTATAAACCACCAGTTTCAAGCAAGGTATATTCTGGAAATGGTGAATTAGTTGCAGATTTTTCTAAAGAAAAAAGGATATTTGTTCCATACAACTCAATTCCCGCAAATGTGATTAATTCATTTTTATCAGCAGAAGATAAAAATTTCTTTTCTCATCCAGGAGTAGATGCGAAAGGAGTTTTAAGAGCAGTAATAAATAATATTTCTAATATAATTTTATCGAAAAGACTAGAAGGAGCATCAACAATCACTCAACAGGTAGCAAAAAACTTTTTATTAACAAATGAAATAAGCATTAATAGAAAAATTAAAGAAGCAATTTTAGCATTTAGAATTGAAAGAGCCTTATCAAAGGAAAGAATTTTAGAATTATATTTAAATCAAATTTATCTTGGTAGTGGAGCGTATGGTGTGGCTGCAGCTAGTCTAGAGTATTTTGACAAGTCAATTAAAGATTTGAATTATTCTGAAGCTTCGTTATTGGCAGCTCTACCAAAAGCTCCAAGTAGATATAATCCTTACCGAGATATTGAAATTGCTAAATTTAGAAGAAATTTAGTTTTAAAAAATTTAGTTGAAAACAACTATATTGATCAAAATATTTATCAAAAACTAAAAATAGAAAAGATTAATTTACGTAAATCAAAAAAAATTTATTTAGAAGATGCACAATATTATATTGAAGATGTGAGAAAAAGTGTCATAAAAACTTTTGATTATGACAAAGTATACAAACAAGGTTTTAACATAAATACACCTATTAATTTAGAACTTCAAAGAATTGCAACACAAGCACTCAGAAATGGTTTAATTTCTTACGATGAAAGAAAAGGTTGGAGAGGTGCATTAACTAATAGAAAATACAGTAATGAATGGCAAAAAAACTTAGAAAAATATAATTTAGAAAAATCTATTGATTGGAAATTAGCAATCGTAAAAAAATTAAATAAATTTTCAGCTGAAATTGAAATAACAGATAAATCAATTGGTAAAATTGAATTTAAAAATATTTCTTGGACTAAAAAAGAGTTTGATCAATTATTAAAGCCTGGAGATATAATTTATGTAAAAAATATTGCAGGTAACAAATATAGTCTTAAACAACTACCTAAAATAAATGGTGGTATGGTGGTAATGGATCCTTATACAGGCAGAGTGTTAGCTTTAACTGGAGGTTTTAGTTTTAAAAAAAGTGAGTTTAATAGAGCAACACAAGCTTTGAGACAACCTGGATCAGCTTTTAAACCATTTATTTATGCACTAGCTTTAGAGAATAATTACACTCCAACATCTTTAGTTTTGGATGCTCCTTTAGTTTTAGATCAAGGTGATGATTTAAAAATGTGGAAACCTGAAAATTATGGTAAAAAATTTTATGGGCCATCAACACTTCGGACTGGTTTAGAAAAATCTCGAAATTTAATGACTGTAAGAATAGCTCAAAATTTAGGCTTAAATAAAATAATAAATTTTTCTAAAAATTTAGGTATTTATGAAGATCCAAAAGAACTTTTGTCAATTTCACTTGGATCAGCTGAAACAACACTAATGCAACTTACATCTGCATACTCAGCATTTTTAAATGGAGGTAAGGTTGTTGAGCCAATTTTGATAGATAGAATTCAAGATAGTGAGGGTAAAACTATTTTTAATAACGATAAAAGAAAATGTATTAATTGTGATCAAATTTCATATTCAGGCACTGATTACCCAAGTTTAAAAAATGATTACAAAGAAGTTTTTTCTCCTCAAACAGCTTATCAAATGACTTCTATACTGGAAGGAGTTATTCAAAGGGGTACAGGTAAAAAATTAAAAAAACTTAAGTTAAATATAGCTGGCAAGACTGGCACAACTAATAAAAACACAGATACTTGGTTCATTGGCTTTACTTCAAATTTATTAATTGGAGTTTATGTTGGCTCAGATAATCCTATATCATTAGGAAGATATGAAACAGGATCTAAAACTGCATTACCAATTTTTAGAGATTTTGTTAGTAAAACTGTAAAAAAGGAAGACGCAAGACCGTTTAAAGCGCCAGAAGGAACAGTGATGATGGTTGTAGATCCCATTACTGGTCAAAAAGCAAATTTTACATCCAAAAATACTATTATTGAAGTGTATAAAGAAAAAAATGTTTTAGATGGTGAGGTTCTTTATTCAAATACTGATAGATTAGATACGAATAATATATTAAAGTTTTATTAATGGATGATAAATATCAAAATTTTAAAGAAGAAATAGAAAAAATTAATCGAAGAGTTAAGGAGTATCTTTGAAAAAAATAATATTTATTCAAAACTTGAGACGTTAAATAAAAAAATGTTAGAGGCCAATTTTTGGCAAGATAAAAATAATTCAAAAAATATAATTAAAGAAAAAAAATTATATGAAGATTTAACTAACTCTCACAACGACTCAATTGAAAAACTCAAAGATTTAAATGATTTAAACGAATTAGCTTTAGAAGAAAATAATCAAGTAGTACAAAAAGAAGTATTACAAAATATAAAAGATTTAAGAATTTCGGTTAAAAAAAATGAAATTAAGTGTTTTTTATCAAATGAAGTCGATGCTTTTGATTGTTATATTGAAATACATGCGGGTGCAGGTGGAACAGAAAGTCAAGATTGGGCTGACATGTTGAGAAGAATGTATTTAAAATGGTCTGATTTAAAAAATTTTAAATCAAATTTAATCAGTGAGCACAAAGGTGATGAGGCAGGTATAAAATCTTCTACAATAAAAATAGAGGGAGATTATGTTTTTGGATGGTTAAAAAAAGAATCAGGAATACATAGGCTAGTTAGAATATCTCCATTTGACTCTGGAGCTAGAAGACACACAAGTTTTGCAAGTATTTGGGTATATCCAGTTGTAGACGAAAATGTAAATATTGAAATTGTAGAAAAAGATTTAAGAATTGACACGTATCGTTCTAGTGGAGCAGGTGGCCAACATGTAAACACAACAGATAGTGCTGTAAGAATTACACATATCCCCTCTAAAATTGTAGTTCAATGTCAAAATGAAAGATCTCAGCACAAAAATAAAGAAACCTGTATGAATATGCTGAAAGCAAGATTGTATGATCATGAGATTAAAAAGAAAGAAAAAGAAAATCAAAATTCTGAAAATTCTAAGTCAGAAATTGGCTGGGGGCACCAAATAAGATCATATGTTTTGCAGCCATATCAACTTGTAAAGGATAATAGAACTAACTTTGAAAACTCAAGTCCTGACAAAGTTTTAGACGGTGAAATTGATGATTTTCTGGAGCAATCTCTTTATCAAATTCAATGAAAAAAAATATTATAAAATATATTTCATTTATTAGTGGTATTTTAGTTTTGGCAATACTTTATTTAAGTGTTATTGGAGTAGAAACGGAAAAATTTAATAAGCAAATTAAAAATAAAATCATTCAAACAAATAACAATTTAAAAGTTAAGTTAAATAAAACAAAATTAATTTTAGATCCTTTTAATTTAAAAATTAATGCAAAAACAATTGGTACAAAATTAACATATAAGGGAAAAAATTTAGAACTTGAATATATCAAAACGCAGATTTCATTAATTTCGCTAATTAAAAGTAAATTAGTTTCCACAAATTTACAGATATCAACTAAAGCCATACCATTAAAAGACTTAGTGACTTTTGCCAGAGCAATAAAAAGCAATCTTCAAATACTTATACTTGAACAAGCAATAAAAAAAGGGCAGGTTATAATTAATTTAGAGCTTAATTTTGATGAAAATGGCAAGATTAAACAAGATTATAAAATTAACGGTTCACTTAATGATGGAAAAATAGGCTTATTTAAAATTTATAATTTTAAAAATATAAGTTTACTTTTTAATATTGAAAAAAATGTTTTTAAATTTAGGGATATAAATTTTACAACAAATAAAACAGACTTTATTTCTGATGATTTAAGAATTACTCAAAATAAAAAAAATTTTTTCTTTGAAGGAAAAATTCAGAATAAAAATTCCATTCTAAATAACGATTTACTTAATTTAATAAAATTAAATTTTAAAGACATTAGCTTACTAAACACTACTTTTTCATCCAATAATATTTTTTCTTTTAGTGTTGATAATCGATTTAAAATAAAAAATTTAGCCGTTGACTCAGAGATAACAATTAATGAAGCAGAATATAAAAAAACAGCTTTATTTAATGATTATTTTGATGGCGTTAATGACTCAATTTATATTCGAGATCATAAGATTAAAGCAACATTTAAAAATGATTATTTTACTTTAAAAGGAAATGGAAAAATAAAATTAGAAAAATTTTTTGATGAAATTACATATTCATTTAAAAGAAATAAGAAAGATTTTAATTTAGTTTCAAATCTAACCTTAAGTGAAATAAAATTAAAAAATCAAGAATATCTTAAAACATTTTTTCCAAAAATAAATGAAACAATTAATCTACAAAATCAAAAAATCAAAATAAATTATTCTAAAGATAATTTATCCCTTAAAAGTGTAGGTAAGATTAAACTTGAAAAAAAGTTTGATCAAATAGATTTTTATATTTCAAAAAAAGATAATAAATTTAATTTTGATATACAAACAGATTTAAACAAAACATTATTAAAAATTGATTATTTAAATTTTATGACAAATAATAAATTAAATACGAAATTAAAAATAATTGGAAATTATGAAATAGATAATAAGCTTAATTTTAAAGAAATTAGTATTTTAGAAAAAGAAAATAAAATCGTTTTAAAAAATATTTTATTGGATAAAAAAGGTAAAATTATAAAAGCTGATAAAGTAGATCTAAACTATTTAGATACTGAGAATAAAAAAAATCAATTATTATTACAAAGAAAACAAAAAAATAATTATGTTGTTAGTGGTTCAATATTTAATGCTAATAAATTAATCACTGACTCGCTAAAAGGTAATAGCGATATCAATTCTAAGATTTTTAAAAATGATATAAATTTAATTTTAAATATAAGAGAAGTGTATATTGATGACACTAGTATAATTAATAGTTTAAAAGGTCATATAACTATAAAAGATAATAAAATTTATGACAGTAATATTTCAGCATATTTTAATAATAAAAAAAATTTAACATTTTCTGTTAAGACTAATAATAATGAAAAAGTAACAACTTTTTATTCTTCTACTGCAGAGTCTTTTGTAAAAAGATATAAGTTTATTAAAGGGTTTGAAGAGGGTGATTTAAACTTTTATTCAACTAAAAAAAATTCTATCTCACACTCTGTGCTTAAAATAGACAATTTTAAAGTCCAAGAAGTTCCTATTTTAGCAAAGTTATTATCATTTGCTTCTCTCCAAGGTGTTGCTGATCTTTTAACTGGAGAGGGTATAAGATTTACTGATTTTGAAATGGATTTTTCAAATAATAATAAACTTATGACAATTGATGAATTGTATGCAATTGGACCTTCTATTTCAATACTTATGGATGGATATATTCAATCAAATGATCTGATTAGTTTAAGGGGAACCTTAGTGCCTGCAACAACAATAAATAGAACAATTGCCTCAATACCATTAGTAGGAAATTTATTAATAGGCAAGAAGGTTGGAGAAGGAGTTTTTGGAGTAAGTTTTAAGATTAAAGGTCCACCTAAAGACTTAAAAACAACTGTAAATCCTATAAAGACTTTAACACCAAGATTTATAACCAGAACATTAGAAAAGATTAAGAAAAACTAATCTATTTCAATCTTAATGTGTCTCTTTTTTCCAACTGAAAGCTTAAGATAATTATTTTTAAATAATTTATTTTTAATAATTAATTTTTCATCAGAAATTACTTTATCATTTATTTTAATTGCATTTCCTTTTATTAATCTTCTTATTTCACTTTTTGAGTTTTCTAATTTTGATAAAATTACAAAGTCTATTATATTAACTTCATTATCCAGATCTTTAGATTTAATTTTAATTGAAGGTAAATTGGACCCAAGTAAGTTTCCTGAAAAAGCTTCTTTAGCAGCTAGTTCTGAATTTTTTGCTGCTTTTCTACCATGAAGCATAGTGGTTGCTTCATTCGCTAAAAGTATTTTTAGTTCATTAATATTATTACTTTTCTTTTTTTCAATTTCATTAGTTTCAAGATTAGTAAAAATTTTTAAAAACTTTAAAACATCTCTGTCATCTGTATTTCTCCAGAATTGCCAATAATCATAAGCAGATAATAATTTTTCATCTAACCATATTGCTCCATTTTCAGATTTACCCATTTTGGCACCAGTTGCTAAAGTAATTAATGGTGTTGTTAAGCCATAACTTTGCTTGTTGGAATATCTTTTAATAAGCTCAACACCATTAATAATATTTCCCCATTGGTCTGATCCACCAATTTGTAAAACACAGTTTTCAGTTTTATTTAATTCTAAAAAATCATAAGCTTGTAAAATCATATAATTAAATTCCATATAACTTAAAGATTGTTCTCTTTCCAATCTTGTCTTGACACTTTCAAAAGTTAACATTTTATTAATCGTAAAGTGTTTTCCAATATCACGAAGAAAAGATATGTAATTTAAATTTTTAAGCCAAGTGTAATTATTCACAAAAATAGGTTTTGTGTCAGCATTATTATTATCTAAAAATTTTTTTAAGATATTTTGAATATTTTTAATATTTTTTTCTATTTCATCTTCACTTAATATTTTTCTAGTTTTATCTTTACCAGAAGGGTCACCTATTCTGGTTGTGCCACCTCCCAATAGTACTATTGGCCGATGACCATTTTTTTGAAGTAATCGAAGACACATTATTTGTAATAAGCTACCAACATGTAAACTCTCAGCCGTACAATCAAATCCTATATAGGCTTTAATCTTAATATCATTCATTAAATCAGATAACTCAGTCTCATTTGTACATTGATAGAAAAATCCTCTATCTTTAAATTCTTTTAAAAATTTATTCATAAGTTTATAATTATACAATATACAAATTTTTATTAAAAAGCATATCAATGAAAAATAAATTATATACTGCCATAGGATTAATGAGTGGCACATCTATGGATGGTGTTGATGTGTCTTTGATAAGATCAAATGGAATTGATCAATTTATTAACATTTTAGATGAATACCATGAATATGAAGATGATCTTCATCAACGTTTAATTAGTTTAAGGAATTTAATTATAAATTTTGAGGATTTAGACACATACATTCAGACATTGAGTAAATTAGAAAGAGAAATTACTTTATTTCATGGGAAAATTGTTAATGAAATTATATCCAAGTATAAAGATGAAATTGATTTTGTAGGTTTTCATGGCCAAACAATTTTTCACAATCCTAAAAAAAAAATTTCTAAACAGTTAGGAGATGGCAGATTATTGTCACAATTAATTAAAAAGAAAGTTGTATATGACTTCAGACAAGCTGATTTAGAAAATAACGGACAGGGAGCACCTTTAGTACCTATTTTTCATTATCTTTTATCTAAAAACATTAATAAAAAATATCATACTCAATTTCCAATTTGTTTTATAAATATAGGCGGAATTTCTAATATAACTAAAATAATTAAAAGCAGTGGACTGATTGAAAAAAATTTAGAGGCATTTGATATAGGTCCTGGAAATTGCTTGATTGATTATTGGATAAGAAATCATTCAAAAAAAAGATTTGATGAAAATGGTTCAATTGCTAAATCTGGAAAAGTAAATCAGTTAATTTTAAATCAAGCAATTGAAAACTTTAGAATTGATGTGTATGACAAATCTTTAGATGTAAAAGATTTTGATATATCATTTTCACGGGGACTTTCGTTTGAAGATGGATGTGCCACAATAACAAATTTTACAGCTTATTTAATAGCAAAAGGTATCGAATATTCAAATAATAATAATAAATGCGAAAAGTATTTGTTATGTGGTGGGGGAAGAAAAAATAGTTTTCTAATTAAAAGCATCAAAGATTATTTACCAGATCAAATTAGCAAATGTTTGGATCAAATTGATGAATATAGTTTAAATGGAGACTATATTGAGTCCCAAGCTTTTGGTTATCTCGCAATAAGATCTTTTTTAAATTTACCAATATCTTACCCCAAAACAACCAGCTGTAATGTTCCTACAGTCGGGGGAAAAGTTATTAAAAATTATTAATAAAGTGCAGTTTCTTTTTTTATGTATTCATCAAGATTCTTAATCAAAGAATCTTCTGTCTTAGAAAAAAAATGATTAGCTTCAGGAATTGATTGAAAATTAACTTTAATCCCTTTTTGTGCACTTAATCTTTTATCTAGTTCTGTAATATATTCTAAAGGAACTAATTCATCTTTCATTCCATAAATCATTAAACCAGAAGTAGGACAGGGAGATAAAAAAGAAAAATCATATACATTTGGTTGAGGTGAAATCGCAATAAATCTATTAATTTCTGGTCTTCTCATTAATAGCTGCATCGCTATTAATGATCCAAAAGAAAATCCTGACACCCAACATTGTGAGTTATCCAAGTTTTCTCTTTCTAACCAATCAAGTGCTGCTGCTGCATCAGCAAGTTCACCTTGACCGTTATCAAATTCGCCATCACTTTTACCAACACCTCTAAAATTAACTCTGCAAACCGAAAAATCATTTTCCATAAACTTATGAAAAGTTTCTACAACAATTTTATTATTCATAGTTCCTCCGTATTGAGGATGTGGTTGTAATACTAGAGCAATTGGTGATGTATTTTTTTTACTTTTGTAATATTTAGCCTCAAGTCTACCTGCTGGACCTGGAATGAATATTTCTAAAATTTTGTTTTCCATAAACGATATTGATTATTGTTCTCAAAAAAAAACTACGTTTATCATAACTGAGCGACAATATGTTAGTTTTTTTATTTTAATCTATACTTGACCAATTTAGTCAAGTATGTATAAAAAGCCTTCTATTTAAAGGGTAATTATGAAATTAAATTCAAAAGGCAGATATGCTGTGATGGCCTTAGTTGATTTAGCAAGGTTTGACAATATAAATCCTGTTTCACTCAGAGACATTTCTCTACGCCAAGGTATATCGCTTGATTACCTTGAGCAAATTTTTTCTAAATTAAAAAAAAATCAAATTGTGCAAAGTATTAGAGGAACTCATGGTGGCTATGTTCTTTCTAAAAAACCAAATGAAATAAAACTTACAAATATTTTTCATGCAGTTGATGAAGAAATCAAAACTGTTCAATGTAAAAAAGAATCAAAAAAAGGATGTAATGGTAAAGCAACTAAGTGTGCCACACACAATCTTTGGGATGAATTAGAAGTTCATATTAATAGTTTTTTTGAAAATAAAAGCTTAGAGGATTTGTTAAAAGATAATAAGGATCAAAGAGTATAATAATGGATAACAGACAAAAAGAAATTGATAATTTAAAAGATTATAAGTACGGATTTTCGACAGATATTGAAAATATTAGAGCTCCAAAAGGTTTAAATGAAAAAGTGATTAAATTTATATCTAATATTAAAAAGGAACCACAATGGATGCTTGATTTTAGATTGAAAGCATTTGAAAGATTTAAACAATTAAAAGAACCTGATTGGCAAAAACCAAAATATCCAAAAATTGATTATCAAGATTTATATTATTATTCTGCACCTAAGAGTATGAATAATAAACCTAAAAGTTTGGATGAATTAGATCCAAAACTTTTAGAAACTTATAAAAAACTTGGTATCCCCCTGCAAGAACAAGCAAGATTAAATGGTATTGCTGTAGACGCTGTATTTGATTCAGTATCTGTTGCAACAACATTTAAAGAAGAGCTGACTAAACAAGGGATAATTTTTTGTTCAATGTCAGAAGCTATTCAAAAACACCCTGATCTAGTTAAAAAATATTTAGGGTCAGTTATTCCAATAACAGATCACTTTTATGCAACTCTTAACTCTGCAGTATTTACGGATGGTTCATTTGTATACATTCCAGAAGGAGTAAAATGTCCAATGGAACTTTCTACTTATTTTAGAATTAATGCAACTGAAACAGGTCAATTTGAAAGAACTTTAATTATTGCTGATAAGGGAAGTTATGTAAGTTATTTAGAAGGCTGCACAGCTCCCATGAGAGATGAAAATCAACTACATGCTGCAAATGTTGAATTAATTGCACTTGATGATGCTGAAATAAAATACTCTACTGTACAAAATTGGTATCCAGGTGATAAAGATGGAAAAGGTGGAATATATAATTTTGTAACTAAGCGTGGATTATGTAAGGGAAAAAATTCAAAAATTTCTTGGACACAAGTAGAGACTGGTTCAGCGATAACATGGAAATACCCTAGTTGCATTTTAAAAGGTGACAATTCTATTGGAGAATTTTACTCAATTGCAATTACCAATAATCATCAAAAGGCAGATACAGGTACTAAAATGATTCACTTAGGAAAAAATACTAAAAGTAAGATAATTTCCAAGGGAATTTCAGCTGGGTATTCAGACATGATGTACCGAGGTCTTGTTGATATATCTTCTAAAGCAGAAAATTCTCGTAATTTTACACAATGTGACTCATTATTAATGGGAAATAAATGTGGTGCTCACACAATCCCTTATATTAAAAATAAAAATTTAAAATCAAACATCGAACATGAAGCTACAACATCTAAAATAAGTGATGAACAATTGTATTATTGTAATCAAAGAGGATTAAACCAAGAAGAGGCGGTTAGTTTGATTGTTAATGGATTTTGTAAAGAAGTTTTACAACAACTTCCTATGGAATTTGCAGTTGAAGCACAAAAATTAGTTGGAATTAGTTTAGAAGGGAGTGTTGGCTAAATGTTAATGATTAAAAATTTAAAAGCTAAGATTGAAGAAAAAGAAATATTAAAAGGATTAAATTTAAATATAAATCCTGGAGAAGTTCATGCAATTATGGGCCCCAATGGTTCTGGAAAAAGCACATTATCAAATATTTTGTCAGGAAAAAAAGGATATGAGGTAAATGGAAACATTACCTTTGAGGGTGAAAATTTATTAAATTTAGAAACAGAAGAAAGAGCCCATAAAGGGATTTTTTTAGCATTTCAATATCCATTAGAAATTCCAGGGGTTAACACTAATACTTTTTTAAAAACATCAATTAATGCAATAAAAAAAGCTAGAGGTGAAAAGGAATTAGATGCTATCGAATTTTTAAAATTGATTAAGCAAAAATCAGCAGAATTAAAATTTGATGAAAAAATATTAAGTAGACAATTAAATGTAGGTTTTTCAGGTGGAGAAAAAAAGAAAAATGAAATTCTACAGATGTCAATTTTGAATCCTAAACTTTCTATTTTAGACGAAACTGATTCAGGTCTAGATATTGATGCTCTTAGGATAGTTTCGGAAGGAGTAAATTCGTTAAGAAATAAAGAAAACTCTTTTTTAATCATTACTCACTACCAAAGATTGCTTGATTATATAAAACCAGATTTTGTACATGTGTTAAAAAATGGTCAAATAATCAAATCAGGTAACTATGAGCTAGCTAAAGAATTAGAAAAAGTTGGATATGAGGATTTTAATTAATGCAAAGTGAAATCAAATCAAATTTTGAAAAATCTTTAAGTGAAGGAAATTATTCAATTTCACAAAAAGAAATTAAAGAAAAAAATTTTAATAAATTTATAGAACAAGGTTTTCCAAATAAACGTATTGAAGATTGGAAATTTTCAGATTTAAATCAAATCATTTCAACTAATTTTAAAAAATTAGATTTTTATAAAGAAAATAATGCATCAAGTATTGAGGCTGATTTCATCAATGAATTTGATCATAATAAGATAGTTTTTATAAACGGTAAAATGTCTACAATAGATTTTGGTTATGAAAATAAAGAAAAAATTATTATAAACCAAAATTTAGAATTAGATAATGAGCTGAATGAAAATGTATTACTAAACTTAAATACTGCTTTTCTTTCTAGTTATATTAAAATTACAATTAATAAGGGTTATCAGTTACAAAAACCCTTGATTTTATACAATTATCTAACTTCAGATTTAGACTTTTACGGTTTAAATATGAGGCTGGACATCGATCTTGAAGATGATGCTTCTATGGATGTAATTAATATTTCAAACGAGAATAGAAAAAATAATTTTTTAAATTTCAGACAAAAAATTAAAATTGGTAAAAATTCTACTTTGAAAAACTATAGTTTAGATATCAACCCAACTTCTAATATTAAGTATTCATTTAAAGATATTGATTTAGATAAAAATAGTCATTTAGAGTATTTTATTTTATCAAAAGGTTCAAAATTTGCAAAACATGACATTAATTGTTCTCTTAATAACGATTATGGTTCAGTGGTAATTAATGGAATTATTGATTTAGAAAATAAAAAACATCATGAGATCAAAACTGCGATAAACCACAATGAGGAAAATTGTAAAAGTTATCAACTTATAAAAAGTGTATTAAATGAAAATTCTAAAGGAGTTTATCAAGGTAAGATTTACGTAAACTCTAAGGCTCAAAAAACTGATGGCTACCAATTAAGTAGAGCTCTATTGCTTAATGATGATGTGGAGTTTAATGCAAAACCTGAATTAGAAATTTATGCCGATGATGTAAAATGCTCTCATGGATCAACATCAGGCAATATTGATGAAAACTCTATTTTTTATTTAATGTCCAGGGGTCTAAGTCATGCTCAGTCAAAAAAACTATTAACAAATGGATTTTTAAATGAGGTTGCTGAAAAGATTACAAATGAAGATGTTAAATCCTTAGTTAAAAAATTTACAGGCATTCAAGAATGAACATAAATAATATAAAAAAAGAATTTCCAATTTTTGACGAAAAAATTAAAAATAATGATCTAGTTTATTTAGACAGTGCAAACTCTTCACAAAAACCAAAAGTTGTAATCGATAGAATTAATGAATTTTATACAAAGCAATTTTCTAATGTAGGAAGAAGTGTTCACTATCTTGCTGTTGCAGCTACCAATTTATATGAAGGGACAAGAAGCTCAGTTCAAAAATATATTAATGCAAAAGATAAAAATGAAATTGTATTTACAAAAGGTGCTACTGAAGCACTTAATTTGGTTGCAAATACTTTGGGTCAAAATTTTCTTCAAGAAGGAGATGAAGTACTTATTACAGAATTAGAGCATCATTCTAATTATGTTCCTTGGCATTTTTTAAGAAAATCAAAAAATATTAAAATTAATTTTGCAGAGATTAATGAAGAAGGCGAAATCACACTAGAAGAAATAGAAAAAAAATTGACACCTAAAACAAAAGTAATTTCAATTACACATTTATCAAATGTTACAGGTGCTATTTTGCCAATTAAAGAAATAACTGATCTCGCTCACTCCAAAAATATAGTAGTTGTAGTTGATGGCTGTCAAGGCGCACCTCATTTAAAACTAGATATGCAATATCTTGATTGTGATTTTTATGCTATTTCATGTCACAAAATGTATGGTCCAACAGGATTGGGTGTTTTGTACGGTAAGAAAAAATGGTTAGAGGAGCTACCACCATATCAAGGAGGTGGAGGCATGATCAAAGAAGTCAAAAAAGACATGGTTTCTTACGGTGATTTACCTAATAAATACGAAGCTGGCACAATGGCTACTGCGCAAGTTATAGCATTTGACCAATCCATTAAATTTTTAGAGAGTGTTGGAATAGACAATGTTATGAAGCATGAAGCAGATTTAGTTGAATATGGCCAAGATCTTTTACAAAAAAATAATTCTGTTAAATTAATCGGAAGCCCTAAAGATAAAGGTGGAGTTTTATCATTTACCATTGAAGGTATTCATCCACATGATATTGCAACTATTTTAGATGAAGATGGTGTCGCTATAAGAGCAGGACACCATTGCTGCCAAATATTACATGATAAATTAAATATACCTGCTAGTGCAAGGGCATCAGTTGGAATATATAATATAAAAGATGATTTAGATAAGCTTAATGATTCAATTAATAACTGTAAAAAAATATTTAACTTAAAATGAATTTAAAAGAATTATATCAAGAGATAATATTAGAACATGGTAAAAATCCAAAAAATTTGAGGAAGACAGATGGCTTCAATAAAGATGCAAAAGGTAATAATCCTTTATGTGGTGATAATGTTCATGTGTATTTAAAACTTAATGGACAAAAAATTGTTGAAGACATTTCTTTTGAAGGAAGTGGATGTGCTATTTCAATGGCATCTGCATCTATTATGACAGATTTAATTAAAGGTAAGAATGAAAATGAAGCGAAAGAAATTGTTGAAGACTTTTTAGGAATGATTAAAGAAAATCCTGAGCTTAAATCAGAAAATTTAGAAGAAGATGAAAAAACAAAACTAATGTGCTTATCTGGAGTAAAACAATATCCAATGAGAGTTAAATGTGCAACTTTATCATGGCATACTTTAGTCTCAGCTTTTGAAAATAAAAAAGATCAAGTGAATATGGAGAATTAAAATGACAAAGAAAGAGCAAATTATTGAAGAGATCAGAAAAATTTACGATCCAGAATTACCTGTAAATATTTATGAACTTGGTTTAATTTATGATGTTCAGGTTGAAAATAATAATTTTGTAAAAATAAAAATGACATTGACTACACCCAATTGTCCAGTAGCAGAAAGTTTACCTAAAGAAGTCAAAAATAGTGCTATGCAAGTTGAAGGTATAGATGATGTTGATCTTGAATTGGTATGGGACCCACCGTGGAATAAAGATATGATGTCAGAAGCAGCAAAATTGGAGTTAAATTTATAATGAACCCAATAATTAAATTAAGTGATAACGCAGCATTAAGAATTAAAGAAATTATGTCTAATGCAGAAAAAGATTCGCTTGGTGTGAGAGTGTCAGTTAAAACAGGTGGTTGTGCTGGCATGTCTTATGTTATGGAGTATACAAAAGAATTAAATCCAAATGACGAAGTTATTGAAGATAAAGGAGTTAAGGTATTTGTTGATTCTGCTGCCATAATGTATCTGCTTGGTACAGAAATGGACTATAAAAAAGAAGAGTTGTCATCTTCTTTTGTTTTCAATAACCCCAATGAAACCGAGCGTTGTGGCTGTGGAGAGTCTTTCAAAATAGTGTAAGACTTATTGTCCTATTATCCGCATATCAGTATTGCAAAAAACGCATGACTATTGTATAAAGTTAGTATGAATAGATTTGAATTTAAAAATCTTGTTAAAAACCTTAAAGACTCTTTAAAAGAAAAAATTTTCTTCAAAGATCTTCGTAAAGAGGTAGAGACTGGCGCCAACGGCACACAAGACTACGTTGTTAAAAAAGGTGTTAACAAAGATACAATCGCAACAACTAGACAGTAATTAATTTTTAGCTGCTGTAATACATCTCAAACTCAACTGGATGAGGTGCATGTTCAAATTTGTGAATTTCTTCAAACTTAAGTGCAATATAAGCATCAATTTGATCATCAGTAAATACACCACCTTGAGTTAAAAACTCTCTATCTTTATCTAAACTTTCCATAGCTTCTCTTAGCGAGCCACAAACCGTTGGGATAGCATTAACTTCTTCTGGTGGTAAATCATATAAATCTTTATCAAAAGATTCACCTGGGTGAATTTTATTTTTAATTCCATCAAGTCCAGCCATAAGCATTGCAGCAAATGTTAAATAAGGGTTTCCAGACGCATCTGGAAATCTTATTTCACATCTTGCACCATTTTTACTAAGAGTAATTGGTATTCGACATGAAGCGGATCTATTTCTAGCTGAATAAGCAAGAAGAACTGGTGCTTCAAAACCTGGAACTAATCTTTTGTAACTATTTGTTGTTGAGTTAGCAAAAGCGTTAATGGCTTTAGCGTGTTTTAAAATTCCACCGATATAGTGTAATGCTGTTTCAGATAAACCAGCATAAGCATCACCTGAAAATACTGGTGTTTTACCTTTCCAAATTGATTGATGGATGTGCATACCTGATCCATTATCTCCAGCAACAGGTTTTGGCATGAACGTAGCTGTTTTTCCAAATGAATGCGTCACCATTTGTACAACATATTTATAAAGTTGAACATTATCTGCTTGATCAACTAGAGTTCCAAAATACATACCTAGTTCATGTTGACTTGGAGCAACTTCATGGTGATGTTTCTCAACTTTAATTCCAACTTCTTTTAGATTTTTCAAGTATTCACCACGCATATCTTGCTCGCTATCAACTGGTGGTACTGGAAAATATCCACCTTTTACTGGAGGTCTGTGAGCCATGTTTCCATTTTCATAAACTTTACCAGAGTTGTATGGTCCTTCTTTACTATCTAATACAAATCCAGTGTTATTTGGATCATTACTAATTCTTACATCATCAAACACAAAAAATTCTGGTTCAGGTCCAAAGTATGCTTTGTCACCAACACCTGAAGATTTTAAATATTCTTCTGCTTTTTTTGCTGTTCCTCTAGGATCTCTTTCATAAGGAGATTTTTTAACAGCATCTAAAATATCACAAAAAAGAACTACAGTGTTATGAGAAGTAAATGGATCCATCATTATTCTTGAAGTATCTGGTTTTAAAATCATGTCTGACTCATTGATAGCTTTCCATCCTGCTATTGACGAACCATCAAAAAAAACACCATCATTTAACATTTCTTCATCCACAATAGTTACATCCATTGTAAGATGTTGAAGTTTACCTCTAGGGTCAGTGAATCTAAGATCTACGAAATCTGCTTCTTTTTCTTTTATAAATTTTAAAACATTAGCTGCACTCATTTTGTCTCCTGTGTAGTTTTATAAGTATTAATTAACAAAATAATCACGAAAAATATTGCTTATTTAATAAATAACACCTATGCAATTTTCACATAAGTGGTGTATTTATTCAATATTATTTAATGAGTTTTTCACAGTGAACCCTTTGTTAAAAAAAGAACCAGTTAAAAGAGCTGAAAAAGCAATTAAAGCATTTGACTCTCAACTTGAAGTTTTTTTTTTAGATCAAACTGCTCGTACTGCACAAGATGCAGCTACAGCTTTAGGTTGTAATGTAGGAGCGATCGTTAAAAGTCTATTATTTAAAGCAGAAGATAATTTCATTCTTTGTTTAGTTTCAGGAGATAAAAGATGTTCTTTAAATAAACTTAAAAATATTTTGAATATTAAAGATGTTTCTATGGCACACCCAGATGATGTTAAAAAAGTAACTGGTTATACTATCGGTGGAGTTTCTCCTGTAGGCCATATTAATAAAGTAAAAATCTATATTGATACTAATTTAGAAAGATTTAAAACACTTTTCGCAGCAGCAGGACATCATAATTGTGTTTTTGAAATAGAGTTTAATAAATTAACCCAATTAACTAATGGTGAAAAAAAAGAAATAACAGAATGAGACAACCAAAATTAATTGATTATATTTTGTTAACAACATTAGCTTTAATTTGGGCGTCAGCCTTTTTTAATATTAAGATAGCAACATATTCTTTTGGACCTGTAACCATTGCATTTTTAAGAGTTTTTTTTGGAGCAATTCCAGTTTTACTTCTTTGTTATTTTAAAAAAATTAAAATTGAAGCGTTTTCTAAAGATTGGCACTGGTTTGCAATGATTGGTTTTATCAATCTTGTAGCTCCATTTTTTTTAATTGCTTATGGAGTTAAATCTGTTCAAAGTAATCTTGCAGCAATATTAATGTCCACAACACCTTTGAGCTCAACTATTTTAGGACATTTTTATACTAAGAATGAAAAATTTAATTTAGTGAAAACAATTGGAATTTTAATTGGGTTTTCAGGAGTTATATTTTTATTTTCTGACAATCTATTAATTGATGAAAATAATTTCACATCAGCATTATTAATTTTACTTGGCTCAACATGTTATGTGATTGGTGGTGTTTTAACTCTAAAAATCAGCAAAAAGAAAAATGAAAATGTAACAGGATCAATTTTAATATGGGCAATTATAATTTTAATTCCTCTTGTAAGTTTTATTGAACATCCTTGGCAATCAATTCCACGAACTGACTCATTGATATCTGTTATATATTTGGGAATTGTACCAACAGGAGTTGCCTGGCTTTTAAGATTTAGAATTTTAAAAAATAATGGTTTAATTTTTCAATCCCAAGTTTCTTACTTAATACCAATATTTGGAACTATTTTAGGCTATATATTTTTAAGAGAAATAATAACTATAAAAGTGTTAGTTTCTTTATTAGCAGTTTGTATAGGTATTTATTTTGTAAAAAAAGCTGACAATAAAAAATTTACTTAAGTTCTGACATTGCTTTAATATGCGCAGGTCTTGTTTCGCAGCAACCACCTAATATTGTTGCGCCATTTTGTTTAAAGTTTTTTACAATTTTTCCAATTACATCAGGTGTCAAATCGCGTCTTTGCCCAAGAAATTCATTAGGATTGCCACCAGAATTTTTAAAATAAGATGATGTATAACCATCTTTTGGTTTTGTTGTCATAAATCCATTTAATTTAAAACCAAATGGAACATTAAGATTTTTCACTTCCTCTAAATTTTTTTCATAATTTTCAGGAGATACACATGAAAGCATTACTCCTAATAATTGATCATCTAAAATACTTTTAATATCAGAAATTTTTTCTCCACTTGGTAATTTAGTTCCTTCAGATATGTGGATACCAATTAAGTAAGGTTTTTTAAATTCTTTAATGGCTTTAATACCACATTCGAATTCTTTAATACTACTCCAAACATCAAAGTAAAAGAAATCAACATAAGGATTTAATAATCTAGCTTGCTCGTTAAAAGTTTCGGTAATGTCTTCTTCATTTCTTTCATCAGCTTCATAAGTTAACTCCTGTGGAGGTAGACCACCAGCTATGAGAATATTTGGAAACTCTCTTTTTACCTCTTGAGCTATTTCACCTGCTTTTTTGTTTAAATATTCAAATTTGTCTTCAATATTATTTTCTTTTAATCTTTTTCGTCTAGTCGTAAAAGTTGTAGTCACAATTACTTCAGCGCCAGCTTTTACAAAATCTATATGAGTATCTCTCAGTAATTTATGATAATTTTCATTTAAAATTGCATTAGCGCTCCAAAGAGTACCATTTGACTTCATGCCTCTTGCCAGAAGTTCCTGACCCATACCACCATCTAAAATTCTTGTTTGTTTGAAAAAATTTAAATCCATTTTGTACCTCACTTTTTTAGTGCTTTAGCTTTATGCAGGGCGCACAATATAGTTCAACTACCTTACTTATTGATTTTGCGAGAATTTCCTCTTTAGCAGTTATCGCCCGCAATAGGATCAAATCGGCAAATCACTTATACTTGTAAACTATATATTTGTAAATTATTTTTTTAGTACAACTTTAGCATTGAAAGAAAAAGATCTTCGCTCACCTTCAATGTTAAAAGGATAAGCAGTATGAAGTAAATAATTAGGAAAAATGATTAATTCTTTAAGTTTTGGTACAACGTTATAAATACTTTTGCTTAAGAAACCTTTTTGACCATTTATAAAATCAATAGTTCCATTAGTTTTAATCTTCTTATTCTTTACTAATTTATTATTAATCATACCTTTCGGAAGTTTTAAATAACCAACTCCTGATAAATCACCCTCATGGTAATGTATTGGATTATATTCACCTTTAAATTGTCGAACTACCCACAGGTTTAAAATTTTTATTTCTTTAATATTTTTAATTTTTTCATTTATTAAAAATCTTTTAATATTATCTTTAAGTTCTTTTTCTAAGTTTTTTTTTACAAAACTATTTGAAATCTTTAATTCTTTCTTAATTTGACTTGCTAGTTTTGAGCTGTAATCAATTTTTTTTGATCCTGACTTTGTGTCAAATTCTTTGTTGAGTTTATTAAAAAAACTTTTTGAAATTCTGGTTATGCCAATTGAAGGACCAAAGGGTTTAATATTTTTCATTTTGTTGTTAAATATATTAAAAGACAATTAAATCAACATTATGACAATAATTTAAAGCCCATTCTTGCAGCTACAAAAATAACTAACAAAGAAGTCATTAATGTCAGCGTTTTATTTGATAGAAATTTTATATTCAAATAGTTGCCTATTTGTCCACCAACAAAAACTGTTAAGAAAAGAGGCCAAAAATTAAAAAATTCATTAAAAACAATATCTTTTGTAAGTTGGCCTATAACTCCAAATGTAGAGTTAACTAAAATAAACAAAGAAGCTGACGCAGCAATATGTTTTGGATATCCAGCTCTCATTAAAAATAAAATTGGACTTAAGAATATACCACCCCCAATTCCAACAAGACCAGAGATGAATCCTATTATGGACCCAATAAAAATTGATAATAGTTTTGAAATTTTTTTAATTTCTAATTTTTCTTTGTTAAAAGACTTGCTTTCAATAAATAAAAAAACACCAGCAAATGTTAAAATAAAAAATAGCATTATTTCGAATAAATCTTTTTCAATTGAAATTGAGGCTCCAAAAAAAGCAAAAGGTACAGATCCGATAAGGTATGGCGTTAGTAATTTGAGGTTGAGATTACTTGATTTTATGTAATTTATTGAATTTCCAGAGACCACAATGATATTACAAAATAATGCTATTATTGGAAAAATATAATAAGGAATATCCCAAATCAACATTAACGCAAGGTAAGTGGATCCTCCACCAAATCCAACACTAGAATATAAAATTGCTGTTATAAAAAAAAATATTGATAATATAATCATAGTTAAAAATTATTATGAATGTAAATATAGCTTTATTAACTGTAACAGATACAAGAACTTTTGATAATGATAAATCTGGTTCTATTCTTGTTGAAAAAATTAAAGAGGCCAATCATAATTTAATTGATAGAAAAATTTGTAAAGACAATAAAGAAGATATTGTTTTAATCTTAAAAAAATGGATTAAAAGTAGCGATATTGATGTTGTAATTACCACTGGTGGAACAGGGTTGACTGGAAGAGATATAACACCAGAAGCTGTTGAAGAAATTGCTGATAAACATATACCTGGATTTGGTGAAGTCTTTAGGAATATAAGTTTAAAAACAGTTGGTACTTCAGCAATACAATCACGAGCTTGTGCAGTTTTGGCTAATGGCAAATATGTATTTGCTCTTCCAGGATCATCAGGTGGAGTGACAGATGCTTGGGATGGAATTTTGAAACATCAATTAGATATTAATCATAAGCCTTGTAATTTTGTTGAATTATTTCCAAGACTTAAAGAAAAATAATTATTTTTGATATTTTTCTTTCCACTCTGTGTAGGGCATCCCATAAATGTGCTCTCTAGCATCAGGGTCAGATATAGTTATACCTTTTTTTTCAGCCTCTTCTCTATACCATCTAGATAAACAATTTCTGCAAAAATTAGCTAAATTCATTAGATCAATATTTTGAACATCTTTTCTTTCATCCAAATGTTTTAGTAACCTTTCGAATGTAGCTGATTGAATTTCATTTTTTTTATTATCATTCATAAACTAACTATTAGTCAGTTATTTAGTGAGCACAAGATGTAGTATTATATACAATCAAAAGTAGAATATAAAATATATTACAAATAGACTTTGATACAAAACCTTAGTTAACTATCTTTATGGCTATTAAGAAAAAAAAAATAGCAAATTCGAAAACTAAGAAAAAAAAGACTAAACAAGTCAAAGTTTCTAGAAAAAAAATCAAAACAAAAAAGAAAGTTGCTACAAAAACGTCTGCGACCAATAAACGTTCTAAAATATCTACAAAAAAAAATAAGATTAAAAATAAAAAAAATAGAGAGGGAAAAAAATGAGCACAGAAACAATACAAGCAGGAAAGTCTCCTTTATTGGATACATCCCACTTAAAAGTAAAATTTCCTTATAAATCAAAATATGGAAACTTTATTGGGGGCAAATTTGTTGAACCTAAATCAGGAAAATATTTTGACAATGTAAGTCCAATTAATAATGAAGTTATATGCTCAGTTCCAAGATCAGACTCTAAGGATGTTGAATCAGCATTAGATGCAGCTCATGCAGCTTTTCCTACTTGGGGTGTAACCTCAATAACTGAAAGATCAAACATGCTACTTAAAATAGCTGATGTTATTGAAAAAAATCTTGAAATGCTAGCTACAGCTGAATGTTTAGATAACGGAAAGCCAATTAGAGAATGTATGGCAGCTGATTTACCATTAGTTGTTGATCATTGGAGATATTTTGCAGGTGTTATCAGAGCAGAGGAGGGCTCTGTTGCAGAAATAAGTAATAGTGAATATTCTTATCATATACCAGAACCACTTGGTGTGGTTGGGCAAATAATTCCCTGGAATTTTCCTTTATTGATGGCTACATGGAAGCTAGCCCCAGCATTAGCTGCAGGAAACTGTGTAGTATTAAAACCAGCCGAACAAACTCCAGCGTCTATTTTACTTTTAATGGAACTTATTGGTGATTTATTACCTCCAGGAGTAGTAAATGTTGTTAGTGGTTTTGGTTTAGAAGCAGGTAAACCACTAGCTTCATCTAAAAGAATTAGAAAGATTGCTTTTACAGGTGAAACAACGACTGGACGTATGATAATGCAATATGCATCACAAAACTTAATTCCAATAACTTTAGAATTAGGTGGAAAATCTCCAAACGTATTCTTTGAAGATGTTATGGATAAAGATGATGACTTCTTTGATAAATGTATGGAAGGATTTGCGATGTTTACGCTAAACCAAGGTGAGGTTTGTACGTGTCCAAGTAGGGTGTTAGTTCAAGAGTCAATCTATGATAAATTCATGGAAAAAGCAGTTGCTAGAACTAAAGCAGTTAAGCAAGGTAATCCTTTACAAATGGAAACTATGATTGGTGCACAAGCATCTGTAGAACAAATGGAAAAAATAAAATCTTATCTAGATTTAGGTAAGAAAGAAGGTGCTAAAGTTCTATGTGGTGGAAATGTTGCTAAGGTAAATAGTGGTCTTGAAAAAGGTAACTATATTGAGCCAACTATCTTTGAGGGAAATAACTCTATGAGAATATTTCAAGAAGAAATTTTTGGACCAGTGGTATCGGTAACTAAGTTTAAAGATGAAGCAGAAGCATTAGAAATTGCTAATGATACTCTTTATGGATTAGGTGCGGGTGTATGGACTAGAAATGGCAATATTGCTTACAGAATGGGAAGAGGTATTCAAGCTGGAAGAGTTTGGACTAACTGTTACCATGCATATCCAGCTCATGCTGCTTTTGGAGGTTACAAACAATCTGGAATTGGTAGAGAGACACACAAAATGATGCTTAATCACTATAGACAAGTTAAAAATTTACACGTGTCTTACAGTGAAAAAAAATTAGGCTTCTTTTAACAGATATATTATATTGGTCCGTATAATCTACGGGCCATAAAAATATGAAAGTTACTGCTACACCTTCAGCTCTAAAGCTGATTGAAGATTTAAAAAAAAACCATGGCAATGAATTGCTATTTCATCAATCTGGTGGATGTTGTGATGGAAGTGCACCAATGTGTTATCCAGCAAAAGAATATTTAGTAGGTGACGATGATGTCTTATTAGGAAAAATTGGAGATATCCCTTTTTATATTAGTGAAACTCAACACAAAGCTTGGAAAAATACAGATTTAATCATTGATTGTATTGAAGGAATGGGTGGAATGTTTTCACTCGACAATGGAACTGGTAGAAGATTTTTAACAAGATCTGAGATTTGTCTTCCAGAAACTTTACAATAAACTAATTTAATTTCCCTAAGTAATTAACCATTACAACCCCAATAATAATTAAAACAATTCCAATAGTTGCAAATATATTTGGAACTTGATTGTACTTAAGCATTGCAAAAACTAAAACGCCAGTAACAGTTAACCCGCTATAAGTTGAGTAAGCAAATCCAACAGGAAGCGTTGACATAGCTTTTGCCATACAAAACATCGTTATACACATAAACAATATACATAAAAATGAGGGTGTTAATTTTGTAAAACCATCAGATATTTTTGCAAAACTATTTGAAGCTATTCCAAATGAAATA
>Ga0233427_10000564_pt1 | contig 46446 bp, 35 predicted proteins | sample SI_118_April2016_5_FD_179885 | JGI IMG/M metagenome (GOLD analysis project Ga0233427, IMG submission 179885) | Seawater microbial communities from Saanich Inlet, British Columbia, Canada - SI_118_April2016_100_MG | ecosystem: Environmental > Aquatic > Marine > Inlet | place: Canada: British...
ATTTTCAATTAAATCTGAAGTAATGAAAAAAACTGCAGATAAATTTTTCTCTTTTAGAGTTTTATTTGCATTCTCAAAATTATTAGAATATCCATCATCAAAAGTAATAACACAAGAATTTGGAATTCCAATTTTGGTTGTAATTTTATACTGTTTTAATATTTCATTAATCTGAGATTCAAAAACACTTTCTGTGCAGGAAACCCCTAAATGAATACTATTATCAAAATAATTATCAGGAATCACATTATGGAAGGTTAATACTCTTTGCCTAGAATTTGAAAAATAATAAAACAACTTATTAATTCCAGAATAATAAGAGAAAATAAAAAGTAAATTTATTAATTTTTTCTTCATTCGAAATTATAAATATTAGTTTTTTCAAATCCAATATGTTGTATCGCTCTATTAGATGCTTTATTTGATTTTAAGGTATAAATATAAGCATCAGATTGAAGATGAAACAAAATATTTTGTAAAATCATTTTATAATAACCATTGTTTCTGAATTCGGGTGGGGTAAAAAAATCGTACAACACATAATTACCATCAATATTTAGTGTCTTCTCTATCTCTGAAACATGTAAATCTCTGGCAGATGACCATCCCGAACAAACAATATCATTTTCAGAAGATAAACAATAGAAAATATCATCACTCATCAATCTTTTATAATGATGCCTTTTCACTGGTTTTTGCATTGTTCTGAAATAATTTACTAATTCTGAATAATCAGAAATGACATGAAATTTCACTTTAGATTCTGTGGGGTTTATTTTATCTATTTCTTTGTATTCTCCCTTATAAACATTTACAGAATTTGCAAAAACACTTAGTTTTCGATAGATTTTTTTCAGAAAATTTAAAAAATTATTCACACCAATATCCCTTAAGAAAATAGAAAAAATAACTTTTATTTTTTGATTAAATCCAACAGGAAAATAATAAGTGTAAATAGTTTTATTCTGATTTGAAAATCTGTCCTTATATGTTTCATCTCCCAAACCAAAATCTAGAAATCGGATATTATTTTCATCACAAAATATTGATGTTTCTAACAATAAAATCTCAATTGGAGAGAATTCGTAGAACTTTATATTTAAAACTGGAGAATGCCATATTAAAGAGTCATTATAAATCATGCCAAAATGCATTGCTAATATTTCATCATTAACCTTTATTACAGTCAATAACTTATTATATGTTGATTCCAGATAATTTATTTTTCTTTTTTCAGATTCGAATACACTTTCAATATCATCAAAATTCCACCGTTCTTTATGTAATTTTGAAAACTGAGAAATTAAATCATCCGTTATCTGATTTCCTCTGAAGTGGCAAACAGAATAATTATTATTTAACACCTTTTTTTTATGTCGTTTTAAGCTCTTTTTCTTTGTAATAAAATCAAAACTATTTTCTGTAATATTTTTATCGAAAAAGCTAATTTCCTGAGATTCTCTCACTGCATTTAGTGATGTAAAAGAATCTGAAATATTGTCAAATATTATAAGTTCTATATTGTTTTTAGAAGCATATTTTTTTACAAACTCAATATATTGTTTTTCAAAACCACTCTGAATAAAAATAGGATTGTAATCAAAAAAATCAAATCCGTATAAAAATAAGGAATTGTATTTTAAAGTCGATAACTGACGAACAGATTGAGAAAACAAAGATAAAGCAACAATTTTACCTTCAGATTTTAAAGAAAGTAAAACTATATTTTCTTCACGAGATTGAGCAATATTTATAATCTCTTTAAAAGAAGGAACAGAATCTACAGGAAAAACCTCATCTTTTATAAAAAGATACATTTCTTTAAAAATTCTGATCTCGATTTCTTTCATTTAATTTAACATATTTTAAGATTCACTCCTTTCTCTAAAATTAGAATATTAAATACTTATCTATCTTTAAATAATTTTTGTTTTGAAGATTCCCAAAAATCATTATTACAAATAATTTCTAAGAATTGTTGATCACTTCTTCCAGAACCAAAATTGTTCTCTACGGTAAAACTACCAAATTCAATTGCCTCTTTAATAGCTAAATTTATTTCTTCTCTACTATAATTACAATTAATAATTTCTGAATGAAGAGATCTACTTTGTTGTCGTGTACCAATATTTACTGTTGGAACACCGTAATATGGAGCCTCCCTAATTCCTGTACTTGAATTACCAATAATAAATTGAGAGTATTTTAATAATACTAAAAAATATTCAAATCTAATTGATGGATAAATCTTAAAATTATCTTTATTTTCTAGCCTTATAAATTCATTAAAAATAGAACTAGAACCTAAATCATTATTAGGAAGAATGACTATGTAATTTAAATCTGAACTCAACACCTCATCTACAAGATCTGATGCATATTTCTTTATTTCTTCTACTTCAGTAGTTACAGGGTGAAACATCAAAATAGAGAATTTTTCAAAAGAGATTTCATAATGTTTTTTCACAAAATCTATACTCTTCAATTTATCAGAAAACATAATATCAACATCTGGAGAACCAATTACAAATACTGATTCTTCCCTTTCTCCCATTTGCAATAATCTAGATTGAGCCTTATCATTTGCTACCAAATGAAAATGACTTAATTTTGAAACAGAATGGCGAATTAATTCATCTATAGTTCCTGACACTTCACCACCTTCAATATGAGCAATAAATATATTATTTAAAGAACCAACAATAGCAGACGCTAAAGCTTCTACCCTATCTCCATGAATGATAATCAAATCAGGTTTTATCTCTTTTGTAAAACTAGAAAGTCCATGAATAGTATTTGCTAAAATTTCATCCATACTTTCTTCTCCATTAAAATTTCTAAATTGACGTATATTAGAAAAATTACTTTTCTCAATTTCAACTATGGTATTTCCATATTTTTCATGCACATGCATACCCGTAACAAAAATATGAACCTCAAAATTAGAATGATGTCTTGTAATTTCAATTAGCGATTTTATTTTTCCAAAATCTGCTCTGGTGCCTGTTACAAAAAGTAATTTTTTTTTATTCAAAATCATCCCAAGTTAATTGTTCGTCATTATCAATGTTTCTAGTAGACTTTTTTCCTAATAAAGAATTGAATTTATCTGCTAAAATTTCTCCTGTTCCAGGACGCTTCACCCAAATATTATCCATAGTCAAAATCTCTCCTTTTTTGATTTCATGAATAGAACAAACTGTAGCAAAAGCAAAATCAATAGTCACTTGTTCCTCTACAGCAGGACCTTTCTTACCACCACTTTGAGTCCAAATAATTTCACTTCCAGTTATTAATTCATTACAAGATTTTTCATCCATTGAACAAATAATATCAGGACCTATTCTATCCATTTTATCTGTAAAATGTCGTTCTAAAATAGAAGCCCCTAAAGCAACTGCTCCAAAACAGGCATGATTACTTATTGTATGGTCTGACAAACCATAAACGATATTCGGAAAACTATCTGACATCTCTTTCATTGCGCCTAAACGAACTAAATTATTTGGTGTTGGGTATAAATTAGTAGTGTGTAATAAAGCAAATGGAATATTGTTCTTTTTAAAAATAGATACTGCCTTATTAATACTTTCAATTGTATTCATTCCCGTGCTCAGTATTATTGGTTTACCAAAAGAAGCGATATGCTCTAAAAGAGGATAATTATTACATTCCCCCGAACCAATTTTGTAAGCTGGAACATCCCAAGATTCTAGCCTATTTGCTGCTGATCTAGAAAATGGAGTACTTATAAAAATCATTCCATTTAACTCTACATATTCTTTAAGTTCTAATTCTTCTTTTTCAGAAAGAGAACATCTCTTCATAATCTCATAAATAGAAACATTTGAATTTCCTGGAATAACTTTTTTAGCTTCCTTATTCATTTCATCTTCAACTATATGAGTTTGATGCTTCACCATTTCTACCCCAGCTCTTTTAGCGGCATCTACCATCTGTTTTGCTAAATATAAACTTCCTTCATGATTGATGCCAATTTCAGCAATTACAAGAGGTTTGTAATCCTTACCTATTTTCCTTCCGGATATATCTATAAATGAATTCATATTTTTTGTTGTATTAAAAATTCTACCCACTTCCAGTCTAATTCAGTATCAATATCTACTGATGAATAAGTAGGATTAACAATCATGGGAAATGAATTTTCATCCATTAATATTCCTTTTTTAATTAATGAGACAGATGATATATACATCAAGCCATTTTCATAATACAATGGAGTAAGATCCTGACTTCTTTGACCGAAATTATATGTAGTAGGAATAAATGATCCATTATTTATCCTCCCTAATTTATGATGATTTAAACTAACTGTAAATAAGGATTGAATATTTGTATCTGAAAAAACACTCCACGCTTTTTGAAATAAATCATTTGGCCTTAGAGGATTAGTTGGCTGTAATAAAACTACAAAATCATATTGACTGTACGCGTGGTCAATTACATACTGAAGGACATCAATTGTAGAAGTATTATCCTCAGATAAAAAAGAAGGTCTTTTCTGTACAATTGCACCACACTTCTTTGAAATCTCTGCTATTTTCTCATTATCTGTTGAAACAATAATATCTGCATTAGGTATTTTTTTTTGAGCATATTCAATACTATAGGCAATTAAAGGTTTTCCATTTAATTGTTTTATATTCTTCCCTGGAAGTCGTTTTGAACCACCTCTAGCAGGGATAATTATTAATATTTTAGTATTATTTTTCACTTCTACAAATTTACAAATTTGACAAGTTAATTATTACTTTTTCCCAATCTTTTATTTTCACTTTCCAATCGAATGACTTAGCCAGAAGGACTGCATTAGAAGAAACATTTTTTAACAGAGTAGGGTTTTGTATTAATTCTCTAATTACCTCCTCCATTTCATCAATTTTTTCAACTACAAAACCATCTTTTTTATGTGTCATCCATTCAGAAGATCCATAATCAGAATACACTAATGACGGGACTCCGGCACAAGCTGTTTCTAATAAAACTTTTGGAAAACCCTCAGATCTTGAAGGAAAAACATGTAACTGAATTTTTTGCAATAACTGATTCAATTCAAAATGATTTAAATGTTTATGAAAAGTAACATTAGTTAAATTCCGTTTAAATATTTCATTTTCAATAGAAATAAGACCATTGCCAGAACCTACAATATGGAAATTAAGTTCAGGAAACCTAATGGACAAATGAAAAAAATCTTTATATCCCTTGTAATAAAAATTATTAGCGATAATAACAACATCAGTAAGTAAGGTTTTTGGTATAGATGAAAAATCAGAAGAATTAACTCCTAAATACAAAGTTTTCTCATTTGATTGTATTTTTAAATTTTCATAATTCTTTTTTTTCATAAAAGAAGTAATAGAAAAAGTTTCTGTAAATGAAGAAAAATAATTTTTAATATTTTCAGAATTAGAAAATTGCAATAATATTTTTTCCAGGTTTGTTTTATCAAATACTCCCTCAACAGTTACAAAACTCTTTTTCCCAAGCAAGTTCAGAAGTGGAAACACAAAAAAAGGAAATGAAGATTTAGGAAGATAAACAACATCTGAAATAAGTATTCCCTTAAAATAAGCGATATAAGAAGATAATTTTAGAGGATAGAAACAATTAATTATTTTAACACCTCTTGCTTGTGGAATAGTTAATTTACCAGAATAAACAGACATACTAATCACCTCAAATTTATCTTTATCTAAATGACTAAGAAGAGATCTACAATTAAGATTCTGTGCATTGGTCATATTTACATATCCTGCAAGAAAAATTGTTATCTTTTTCATCAATGGTAGTTAAGAAAGAATTAACTCAATAAATTCTCTAACTACACCATCTCCACCATTTTTCTGTAATTGAATAATATTAGGAATAGACTTAATTTTTTTCATTGCATTGTTTGGACAAGCAGCAATCCCAACATTTGAGAGTAAATCAAAACAATTTACATCATCTCCAATATAAGCTATATTATCGAGAGAAATATTTTCTCTCAAACACAAATCTTTTACTAGTTCCAATTTATCCTTAACACCATGAAAATCAAAATCTAAACCCAATTTATTTGATCTTCTCCTATTCATTCTCTTATCTTCAGTAGTTATTATTCCTACTTTAACATCTGTCTTCTGCAAGATCTGAAAACCCATACCATCATAAACACTATACTTTTTGAACTCATCTCCATTTTCGGTATAATACATACCTCCATCTGTTAAAACTCCATCAACATCTGAAAGGAAAATTTTAATATTTAAATATTTAGTATTCATGATTTACTTTTCATTATCGTCAAAATAGTCAGAATCATTAACATAAGAACCATAACCATAACCATAACCATAACCATAACCATAACCATAACCATAACCATAGTTACCATAACCATAAACACCACTTCCAGCGCTTACATCATTCAATATTAAATATAAATTCTGAATTCTATTATTTTCATTTAAATCATCTATATATCGTAAAAAATTCTTATCAGTAAAATTCTGACGAATAACATATAGATTTACATCTGTGTACTTCATTATTGTAAAAGAATCTGCAACCAACCCTAATGGTGGAGTGTCAATAATAATTCTGTCGTATTTTTGTTTTGCTTTTTCTATTAAATTTCCGAACTCATCTCCAACAAGTAAATCTGATGGATTAGCAGGTAAAGGTCCAGAACTTAAAATATCCAAATTTTCGATTCCTGTTTGGGATACAGCTTCATCAAGAGAACTCTTGCCTGAGAGTAATATGGATAATCCTCTTTCATTATTTAAAGTAAATTCTTTAAACAACTTTGGTTTTCTTAAATCTGCTCCAATTATTAAAGTTTTATTCCCAGCATTTGCAAAAACAATTGCAAGATTAGCCGCTAAGAATGTTTTTCCTTCTCCACTAACAGATGAAGTAATTAAATAAACTTTATTAGAATTATTTTTATCTTGAAATTCTAAGTTGGATCTAATAGATCTAAAACCTTCCGCTACTGATGATTTTGGGTTCAATTTAGTCAATAAATTATTACCACTATCATTTCTTCCAACAATACCAATAATCTTAATTTTAGTAAGTTTTTCCAAATCCAGTTTTGAAATCACCTTATTGTTAATTACAGCTAATAATAGAAAGATGATTGATGGAGATAAAATTCCTATTAATAAAGCAATTGTAAATATCTGTGATTTATTTGGTTCTACTGGTGACTTTATAAAATACAATGCTGGCTCTATAACCTGGCATTCTGGAACAACAGATGAAGTTTTTATTTCAGCTTCTGCTTTCTTCTGAAGGAGAAATACATAAATACTCTCGCTTATTTTCTGAATTCGTTCAATATTTAAAAGTTCTCTTTGTTCAATTGGCAAATCATTAAATGCTGATTCTTCAATATCAATTCTCTTTTTTAAATCTGATATAATGATATTATTTGCATCCGCACTATTATTAATTACTTCTTTAATATTTTTAGTGAACTGATTAATTTGTCTGTTAAACTTTTCAATTGAGGGATTATTCACTTGACCCCCATCAATCAATACATTCTTTTGCAATTGAATGCTAATCATTTGGGAAATAAGAGTAGTTAAGGAATTATTATCAATACCATAGGTTGATGGAATAATAACTTTATCTAGATTCTGCCCATCTTCTATGTAATCATTTATATAGGTGTAATATTTATCCTGATATTTAACGCTCGCTAATTCAGATTCTAAAACAGTAAGTTTATTATAAATATTTTGTGTTTTCAAATTCAAGTCCGGAATTTTATGAATATTTTTATATTCTTGAAGTTGCAATTCTATTAATAAAAGAGAATCTTCTATTTCCTTTATCTCATTTTCGATAAAAGTTACAGTATTTAATGATGATACTTTCTTTTTGTCAATCTCATTTTTTATATAGTTTTCTGTTAATTTATTTAGAAATACTATTCCTTTCTCTTGATCTTGTGTTAAAATAGAAATCTGCAAAATAGATGATTCTTTTTTCAAATTAGAAATTTCAATCCTACTTTGATATGATTTTGCAACTTTCTTCAAACTACGAAATGATACTAAAGTATTTGGAAAATCATTATTGTTAATTACGAAATTTTTGTTTCTATTAATAACAAATTCATGGTTTCTAATCTTTAACTTCTCTCCAAAATATTGTTTTGTATTAATCCCTTTAACATCATCTTCAATTCGGTAAGTATTTTCATCTATTACAAATACTTTAAAAGAAAAACCTGTCAAACTTTGAGTTACAGACAAATCTGCAATAACTTGAATTGGAGCTTCAAAAGTTTCTGAAGTTTTTATATCTCCAATAATAAAATAGGAAATATCATATCGTAAATCAGAAATTGTTTGAAAAATAAGAGGATATGATTGAAATAAAGATTGCTCATTTTCAATAGATAAAGAATTACTCTTTCCTAAAGATTGGTACATCATATCTGAAGCAGAGGATCCATTATCTTTTTGATTAATTAAAACCTTAGTAGAAGTTTCATACACTTCATTAGAATACCTTGTATATCCAAATGCAACAATCAAAGCCAATAATATAGAAAGTAAAAAGTAATACCAATTATATAAAACTTTGTATGAAAATTCTCTGAAATCAATAATATGATCGTTAGGTTTAATTTTATTATCCATCTTATTTAATTAGTTAAAAGTAAGTAAAGTGTAATTGCAGATATTGATATTGATATAGCTGAAGGTAAATTTTTAAGGGTATAGAATTTCTTTTTCAGAGGTTCAACATAAACTATATCCTGAGGATGTAAATAAAAATCTGGATTACTTATAATTTCAGAATCCGTTAAATCCAAATAAATAACTCTTGAAACACCATTTTCTGTTCTTATAATTTTAACATTTTCTCTGTTAGCATATTCTGTCAAATCATTTGCCTTACCAATTAAATGAAAAATGTTTTGGTTAGATCTAATAATATAATACTTTCCAGCACTGTTTACCTCTCCTAAAATGGCAACATTAAAATTAATTAAATTAACTTTAACAACCGGATCCTTAAAATATGTTTTTGCAATTTTCTGAATCATTTTCTCTACTTCTTGTAAGGTAAACCCTTCTACTTTAATTTCACCAATCATAGGTAATTCTAAAACACCACTTTGTTTCACTATATAACCATATAAATACGGATTATATGTCATTAGTTGAGAATTATTAGTCTGCTCTAAATTAAAAAAATCGTAATCAGATTTTGTGGTGCTACTTATTTGCACAGAAAGCAAATCTTCTGTTTGAATAACATATTCGTACTTTTCATACATAAATTTCATGTCATTATCTGATACATATTCCAAATTTTTATTGGTAATGCAAGAATTAAAAACAACTAAAATTGAAACTACAATAAGGTTTAATACTTTTCGGTTTTTCATCATATTCTTAGGAATTCATTAAAATAAACTTTACAAATATCGTGAATTTCATTCACATTTTAAAATTTCTAAAGATTAATAGTTTAATAATTGTTTTAATTGAGTTTCAAATCTATTTTTCGGTAAGTAATTATCCTCCAATTTCGCAACGAAAGGAACAGGAGTATCTAAACTAGCAGATCGTGCAACTGGAGCGTCCAAAAACTCAAAACATTCATCAGAAATAATTGACGCAATATCTGCCCCAAATCCACCAATCATACAATCTTCATGTACTATAATTACTTTTCCTGTTTTTTTTACTGATGTAAAAATAGCCTCTTTATCTAAAGGAATTAATGTTCGTAAATCAATTAAATCAGCTGAAATTTCTGGATTAGATTTCAATATATCCAAGGCCCAATGAACAGCCATTCCATAGCTAATAATTGTTACATCATTTCCCTCTTTCAGAAGATTTGCCTTACCAATTTCTATAGTATAATAATTATCCGGAACATTTTCAGAGATACTTCTGTAAAGCGCTTTATGTTCAAAAAACATCACTGGGTTTGGATCATTTATTGACTCATTTAATAATCCTTTAGCATCTGCAGGGAAAGCAGGATAAACAACTTTTAATCCTGGAGTATGGGTAAACCAAGCTTCATTAGATTGAGAATGAAAAGGTCCCGCTCTAACACCTGCTCCAGTTGGCATCCTTACCACAACATCTGCTTTTTGTCCCCATCTGTAATGCGTTTTTGCCAAATTATTTACAATAGGATTAAATCCGGAAGTAACAAAATCGGCAAACTGCATTTCCATTACCGATTTATAACCTTTAATAGATAAACCAAGTGCTGCACTAATTATTGCGGACTCACAAATAGGAGTATTTCTTATCCTATCTTTACCAAATTCATTTACAAAACCATCTGTTACTTTAAACACTCCTCCATACTCGGCAATATCTTGTCCCATAATAATCAGATTGTCATACTTTTGCATACTCTGTCTCAAACTATCAGACAAAGCATCAACCAATCTTTTTTCAGATATTTTTTCCTCTTTTTTCACTTCCAAAAAATCATATTCTCTGTAAATATCCTTTAATTCCATTTCAGGATTTAATACTATTTCATCTTCATCTTCTGCTTTTTTCCAAGCTGTTTTTATTTCAGATTTTATTTCAGATTTTAATTTTTCAACATCATCTTTAGTCAGTACTTTTTCCGAAAGTAAATATTTTTCGTAATTATCTACAGGATCTTTTTTTGCCCAAGATTCCATTAAAGGTGTTGGCACATATTTTGTTCCTGAAGCTTCTTCATGACCTCTCATTCTAAAAGTCATACATTCCAAAATAACAGGCTTTGGATTGTTAGAAATTTCCATTTTTAATTTTGAAACAGCAGAGTACACTTCTAAAATATTATTTCCATCTATAGTGTATGCGTCAATTCCATATCCTTTTCCTTTGTCCGCAAATTGTTTGCATCTAAACTGTTCATTACTAGGAGTTGATAAACCATAACCATTATTTTCAATTACGAAAATTACAGGCAAATCCCAAACTGCCGCTACATTTAATGCTTCATGAAAATCTCCTTCACTCGCTCCTCCATCCCCTGTAAAAACAGCTGTTACTTTTCCATTCTCACTTAATTTATTGGCAAGAGCAATCCCATCCGCAACAGCAAGTTGAGGTCCTAAATGAGAAATCATGCCAACAATGTTGTATTCATTTGTTCCGAAATGAAATGAACGATCTCTACCTTTTGTAAAACCATTCATCTTCCCCTGAAATTGAGAAAACAAACGATCCAGTGGAATTCCTTTTGAAGTAAACACTCCCAAATTTCTGTGTAATGGTAAAATATATTCGTCCTGACTTAATGCAGAAGTAACTCCAATTGAAATTGCTTCTTGTCCTATACCCGAAAACCATTTTGAAATTTTACCTTGTCTGAGAAGAATTAACATTTTCTCCTCTACTAGTCGGGGAGTCAAAATAGCTTTGTATAATTCAATGAGCTTTTTGTTTGATAAATCAGATTTTTCGAACTTCATAAAGTAGATTAATTTTAGTGGTCAAAAATACCATAATTATTCTTTACTTTGTAATATAATTTTAATCATATGGACTATCAAATAATATTTATTTCAATTCTGTTTTTATTTGCAGTTATCTACCTTTACAAAAAACTAGTAAAATCAGATGATAACTGCGGAAACAAAGGGTGTGATTGTAAATAATACTCAATGAAATATCTTTACAATTTTTACAAAAGAATATTTTTTCTTCTTGTAATTTACTCGTTTTGTAGAGTATCATTTTACATTTTTAACTCAGAACAATTCACTTCTAACGTATTTTTGTCCTTTATTGAGGGAATAAGATTCGATATTTCAGCACTGATTTACATTAATATCCCAATACTAATTTTATTACTTTTCCCTACAAATTTAAGGGAGAAGACCCTTTACAAAAAACTGACAAATATTCTGTTTTACATTGTTAATATTCCCTTTATTTTAATGAATACTGCAGATATTGAATACTTTAAGTTTTCACAAAAAAGAATTACTTTTGATTTTATTGATTACCTCTCTTTGGGAGGAGGTTCAGACGCTTTCACGGTCATTCCACAATATATATTTGATTATTGGTATGTTAGCATTTTATTTGCAATTCAGCTTTATTTTCTTTTCAAAATAAAGCAAATTCCTTCCGAAAGGATTGAAAAAAATTACAAATCGGTAGGCAAATATATTGGTATATTTTTAGTGAGCTGTGGAATATTTATATTATGTGCTAGAGGAGGAACTCAATATAAACCAATAAAACCAATAGATGCAGGAATATTTAGTAATACAAATAATAGTATTTTGGTTTTAAACTCTCCATTTTGTTTTTTACATACTATTAACGAACACACTCTTATTCAACACAACTATTTTACTAAAGAAGATTTAACAAAAATATACAATACAAAGCATCAGTTTGAAAGTAACAATTTCGAAAAGAAAAATGTAGTAATTATTATTTTGGAAAGTTTCTCAAAAGAATTTGTAGGATATTACAATAACGGAAATGGATACACTCCTTTTTTAGATAGTTTAATTTCACATTCATTAGTAGTAGAGAACGCTTATTCTAATGGAATAAAATCCATAGAAGCACTTCCTGCAATTACAGCTAGCATCCCAAGTTTAATGGATAATTCATTTATTACCTCTCCTTATGGTGTAAATAATTTTGAAAGCATTGCTTCCATTCTGAAAGAAGAAGGATATTCATCTTCCTTTTTTCATGGAGGGACTAAAGGGACAATGGGTTTTTATCAATTCAGTAAAAAAGCAGGCTTTGAAGAGTATTTTGGGATGGAAGAATACAACAATGAAAATGATTTTGATGGAACATGGGGAATTTATGATGGTCCATTTTTCAACTATTTCTCTGATTATTTGAACGGTGTAAAACAACCATTTGTAAGTTCAATTTTCAGTTTATCCTCTCACCCCCCTTACTATGTTCCTTCAAAATTTGAAAACACTTTTCCAAAAGGAGATTTAATAATCCATGAAACAATTGGATATACCGATTTTGTTTTGAAAGAATTTTTTGAAAAATCTTCTCATAATGATTGGTATAAGAACACACTATTTATAATTACTGCTGACCATACCTCTCCTGAAAGTAAACTTGCAGAATACAAAAATAAAATAGGGAGATATTCTATTCCTCTCATCTTCTTTATGGGAGATAGTTCGTTAAAAGGAAGCTCCGAAACAATTATCCAACAAATTGATATTCTCCCAACTATCCTGGATTTAATTGGATATAATAAAATATTTTTCTCTTTTGGGAAATCAGTTTTCAGTAATAAAAGCTGGGCTATTAGTTTTATTAATAACGAATATATGTTGGTAAATGAAAATGGCTTTTTAATTGGAAGAAATGAAGAATATAAAAATTATTCCGACAGAAAATTAAAGACTAAAACAAAAGAAAATTTGGATGATATTAATTTATTAAAATCCATAAAACAGCAATACAACAACAAAATGATTGGGAATAAATTACAAAAAAATGAAAACTAAATTTATTGTAAATCCTATTTCTGGCACCGGAAAACAGAAAAATATAAATCAGTTAATTGACAAATTTATTGATAAAGAAAAGTTTGAATACGACATTAGTTTTACTGAGAGACATTTGCATGCAAAAGAAATAGCAAAACAAGCCGTAAAGGATAATTACGAATTACTGATTGCTGTTGGAGGAGATGGAACAGTAAATGAAATTTCATCTGAATTAATTGGCACAGATGTATCTTTAGGAATTATTCCAACAGGGAGCGGAAATGGATTTGCTTTTCATTTTGGAATATATAAAAAAATAAAAAATGCTATTTTACAAATTAATAAATCAAAAGTAAAAATTGTTGACAGTTGCAATGCAAATGGAATTCCATTTGTAAATGTTTCTGGAATAGGATTTGACGCTCATATTGCTAATCTTTTTACAAACAAAACTGAAAGAGGGTTTTCAAATTATATAAAACTTATATATAAAGAATTGAAATACCAAGCAAGGGAGTACACAATAAAATATGATGGGAAAACTGAAAATATCAACGCATTACTTATCTCCTTTGCAAATGCTACTCAATACGGAAACAACTTTCAAATTTCTCCTAATTCAAAAATAGATGATGGATTGATAGATTTTGTAATTTTAAAAGATATGCCAAGATGGAAAGTTCCACAAATTTTACTTAAAATTGCAAAAGGAAAATCTCATCTTTCTAAATACATCCGAATTATCCAATCTGATAAAATGACAATTATTAGTAATGAAAATGTAATTCATTTGGATGGAGAACCAACTAAAATAAATGGAGAATTAACAATTAAAGTAAACCCAAAATCATTAAAAATATTTGCACCAAATGGATAAAAAAGGAAAAAACAAAAAAGGCGTAATGTACTCCACCAACCCAAATTTTGAATATGAGTTTGAGGGAGAAGAAGTGGAAACACTTTCAAATAACGAACAAGATCTAAAAGTGTGTATTGACAAGCACCGAGCAGGAAAAATTGCAGTTATTATTAAAGATTTCGTAGGCACTGCTGAAGATTTAAAATCTTTAGGGAAAATGTTAAAAACCAAATGCGGAGTAGGAGGAAGTGCTAAAAACGGGGAGATAATTATTCAAGGAAATGTTAGAGATAAAGTAATGGAGATATTACAAAAAGAAGGATACAACTACAAAAGAGTTGGAGGATAAATAATTAATGATACTTTTGTTAAGAATAATAAAAACTTAAAAACATGAAAAAACTTTACACAATACTATTATTAAGTCTATCTTTAGTAAGTTTAAATGCTCAAACATCACTTACTACAGCTGTAGATTTTACAGTGACAGATGTACACGGAAATACACACAACCTATTTACATATTTGGATGATGGGAAACATGTAATTGTAGATTTCTTCTTCACAACATGTGGGCCATGTATTTCTTCTGTCCCAACAATGAATACTGCTTTTACCAATTATGGATGTAACAGTGGAGAAGTAATATTTATTGCGATAGATGATGGAGATTCTGATGCAGAAGTATTGCAATATGAAAATGATTATGGAGGACTTTTACCTTCCGTTAGCGGAATTGATGGAGGTGGAAATGCAGTAAACTCTGCATATGGAATTTCTGCTTATCCTACAGTTATTTTAATTGCTCCGGACCGAACAATTTTGGAACAAGATATTTATCCTGTTAGCAATATTACAACTGCTTTACCAAATGCTGGACTTACTATAGCTGTTTGCGATACGGGAGGAGGCGCAACAATAATTTCTGAATTAACTTTAGAAAAAGAAAATATTGATATGAGAATTTTTGATGTATTAGGAAGAGAATGGAAAAGATCTTTTGCTAATTTACCAAAAGGAATTTATATTATAAATGGAAGGAAAGTGTTTAAAACTAAGTAATAAAAGAAGTGCCCAGAGCGGGAGTCGAACCCGCACGTCCGTAGGACACATGACCCTCAATCATGCCTGTCTACCAATTTCAGCACCTGGGCAGCTGATTTACAAAACTACATAAATTAATAATCCCACTAAAATTAGCGGGATTATTAATTTTTGGTGACCTGGCTGGGGCTCGAACCCAGGACCCTCTCCTTAAAAGGGAGATGCTCTACCAACTGAGCTACCAGGTCGTTTAAAATCGGTTGCAAATATATTTATATTTATTAATTTGAATTGTAAATATAAAAAATAATTTATTTTAATTTTTATCAAGTAAAATAAAGAATATCAAGATAATAATTCTTTATTTTGGCAAAAACAAAATTAAATTTCGCTGAATGATATATTTTTTAGTTGGTTTTATGGGAGCTGGAAAAACTAAAGTTGGTCAATCACTATCCAAAACACTAAACTTAAAGTTTATTGACTTGGATAAAACAATTGAAAAAGGAGAAAACAGAAGTATCAATAATATTTTTTCTACAGATGGAGAGCTTTATTTCAGAGAATTAGAAGAAAAATATCTGTCAGAAATTATCATAGAAGATAATATACTTGTTTCTACTGGAGGAGGAACGGCAACATATCATAATTTGATGGAAGAAATGAATGAAGCCGGAACTACCATTTATTTAAAATGTTGCACGGAAACTCTTTATAACCGACTTTTGGTAAACAAAAAAAAACGACCACTAATCAATAAATTATCGAGTAAAAATTTGAGAAGTTATATTGAAAATAAAATTTCTGAAAGGAGTTTTTATTACAAGAAAGCACATCATACTATTGACAACGATAACGAACTTTGTATTGACAAAATCATTAAAATTTTAGGATAAATAAACTCCCTCCTCTTTTCCAAAAACTACATTTATATGTTCGTGTAATGTTGTAGAAAGCGACAATCCTTCATAATCTGCTTTTACTGGAAATCTGTTATGATTTCGATTTACAAGCACCATAGTAGAAAGTTTTTTTACTGGAACCAACAAAAACTGCTTTGATGCATACATCAAGGTTTTTCCGGAATTAAGCACATCATCAACCAGAATTATTACTTTATTTGCAAATTCTTTTTCTCTAATTGACAAATTTACTATTTCGGAAAATGGACTATCTTTATCCAAACTAATTGTAGCTTTTGTAATTTTTATATCAGATATTTCTGATATTATTTTAGATATTCTATCTGCAAGTATCACTCCTCTATCTGCAATTCCTACAACTACAATTTGTTTTTCCTTATAATTTCGTTCATAAATTTGCCAAGCCAATCTGTTTAACTTTTGTTCTAATTGTGTTTTGTCCAGTATTTTTGTTGAATCACTCATTAGTATGTAATATTTGAAAATTGACCATCAGTAACTGTTACAATGTTCCAATTTGTTGTTTCGTGTGATGTAAAATTAAAAGTTCCGGATAATTTACTCTCCCCAATTTCAGAAAATGTTAACTTCCCATTGTCAGTCTCTGGATGTACTACATCATTCTGAGTTACAAAGGCGTTGTTGATACCGAGAATTCCAAATTGAACCTCACTATCATTAACTTTAGACGAAAAATCATAAATAATAAGTCTTATATCAACAGAATTGTCTGAAGCATTAATAGTTAACACATCAGAAGGATTAATAGATACTAATGGTGAATTATCTGAAAAACTATTCCCATCAATTTTCCATGTAAAAGATGGAGTATTGTTAACAGGATCATTTACAATAGTATCATCTTCTTTTTCACAAGAAGAAAAAACCAACATTGCAGCAACTAAAAAAGAAGTGAATTTCATAATTTTTATTTTTTACAATAATACAATTTTTTCTAAAAGTACATTTCCTTTTACCTGATGAAATTCCCCTAATTTATCTACAATATTGATGACATATCCATAACTTCCGGAAACTCCTTTTCCTCCATCCCAATGGTAATCAATATTATCAGAGTAAAAAACTTCATCTCCCCACCTACTATAAATGTAAATTTCATAATTTTCAATACTCACTCCTTTAGGTTCAAAATCATCATTTAGTCCATCATTGTAAGATTGAGAAAAAGAACTGAAATTAAAACTTATAATGATTAGATAGAATAGTAGTTTTTTTATCATATTATTCCTTAATTATTTTCTGATAAAAATTCTTTTCTCCTGATTTTATCTCAATAAAATAAATTGAATTTGCAAATCGTTTTGTATCTATATCAATACTCTTCTCAAAGGTGGTTTTTCTGAAAACTACTTGTCCAATGGCGTCAAATATTTTTATGTTTTTACTTTCAGAATTATTAAAAAGAATGTGAATATTATCCGAGAAAGGATTTGGATAAACATCAAAATTATTATTTGAATTTTCTTCTAATCCAACTTCCGAAACAAAATACATTACAGTATCAGAATGGCACAAATTAACGTCAAAAACTATGCAATAATAAGTTCCTGCAGAAAAAATAAATTCCGCGCTAAATGTTCCCAAATTTCCAGAATTGTTCCACCATTGATATGTATAAGGTGGATTTCCTCCACTTACATTTGCTGTAAGCTGAGATGTTTGTTGACTAACACTTAAATTCAAATCGGAAGGTTCTGTAATATGAATGGAATCAGAATAAACACACTGCAAACTATCTGTAATTGTATAATAATAATCTCCTTCACAAAGTGAGTCTGAAAAAAAAGAATTCCAATTAACAGAATAAGGCGCTATCCCAGCAGAAATATAAAGATTTGCATTTCCATCACAAAAACCAAAACAACTAATATCCGTAATGAATTCCTGAACAGAAATATTACTAACAGAACTTATCACAATTTCTAAACTATCAACACACTGATTGTTATCAGTTATGGTATAATTAAAAATTCCGGAAGAAAGATTATTCGGATTATTTATTCCCCAATTTTCAGTATATGGAGGAGTTCCACCAGAAATACTTAATTGGACCGAACCATCAGTAGAATTAGGACAAGTAGAATTTATAGTAGTTGGAATTATGGAAATTGAAAGTGGTTCCGATACTGTTACAAGCGAACTATACTGACAAGAATTAGCATCAGAAACGCTGTAAATATATGAACCTGAAGAAAGTGATGAGTTATTATTAAAACCCCAATTTTCGGAGTAAGGTGAAGTACCACCAGAAATAATTAAATTAACAATCCCATCTGACTTTCCATTACAACTTACATCTGTAATAAGTTCGATAACGGATATTGCAGGTGGTTCCCAAATAAGAATAGAATCCGTAAATACACACTGATTATTATCCGTTACTGAAAAAACATTGTAGCCAGCAGAAAGCTGTATGGGATTAGCATTTTGCCAAACTGTTATATAGGGTGAAATTCCTCCAGAAATGGAAAGCTGTGCGGTAGCATTATTACCTCCATTACAACTTACATCTGATTGAGAAGAAGTCACAAAAATTGCTTGTTGTGGTTGATTTACAGTTACAGTATTTGAAAAAATACAATTATTATCATCAGTAATAACATATTGAAATACTCCTGCAGGCATTGATGTTGGATTGACTCCAAACCAATTTTGAGAAAATGGTGGTGTTCCTCCAGAAATAGTTAAATTAATAACTCCATTTACCTCATTGTAGCAACTTACATCTTGTATATTTTCTGAAACGGAAATTGATGATGGTTCATTAATGTAAAAACTCTCCGTAATAATACATGGAAGTTCGGTAATTGTTAGCGTGTACAATCCTGTTTCCAAACTAGAAATATCTTCATTTACTGAGGAAAAACTATTTGGTCCACTCCACAAATAACTAACCGCTCCGGAAGTAGATGGGATAAAAGTAATGTCTACTCCTCCATCCGTAAATCCATTACAACTCACATTGGTTTGTACAGAATTAACAATTGAAATTGCAGGTTGAGAAATTGTGAAATATTGTGTTGAAATTGCACATTGATTATCATCAATCACATTTACCCAATAATTAGAGGAGGGGATGTTATTTAAATCTTCTGTAATTGCACCATTACTCCACACAAAATTATAGGGTGTTACTCCTCCAATTACTGTTAAATTAATAGAGCCATCCATTGCTCCGTAACAAGTAGCGTTTGTAACAGTAGAATTTAACAATAATACAGGTGGTTCGGATATGTAATAAGAAAAAGATTCTGTGCAAGCATTACCATCTGTCAGTAAAAGGGTATAAGTTCCCGATTGTAAATTGATAATGTCTTCATTTATAGAAAAATATCCATTTGTAGAAGTCCAATTAAAATTATAAGGAAGCGTACCTCCTAAAGGATTTATTAAAATACTTCCATCATTGTAAGAGTTACAGCTAATATCGTTTACATTATCAATAATTGTAAGAGGTAATGGCTCATTTACAAAAACAGTTGTGGAAGCAACAGGACAATTATTTACATCCGTTACCGAAACAACATATGAGCCCACCAATAAATTATTTGGATTATAAATTCCCCAATTTTCTGTATAAGGTGAAGTCCCTCCAAAAATATTCAAACTAACTGATCCATCCGAAAATCCATTGCAACTTACATCTGTAACAGAGGATGATGCAATAGAGATTAAATCAGGCTCGAATATAATTACTGAAGTCAATTCGGAACATCCAATGGAATCGGTAACCGTAACATAATAAACAGAGGGAGAAAGACTGGATAAATCTTCTGTATTTGAAGTAAAGCCACTAGGACTAAACCAACTATAAGTAAATGGAGCAGTACCCCCTGCAACTTGCAAATCAATAGATCCATCATTATTTCCAAAACAACTAATATCGGAAGAAACAATTGTAAGCATTGAACAATAAGTACAATTGCCATCATCTGTATTTGCTGTGGAATCAAAATTAAGTGCAATGGTATCGATACAACCAAAAATAATTAAGATACAACTACTATCATCAATTGTTGCCGCAGGGTCATAATTAAAAGATGTGGAATCAGTACATCCATAATAGTCGCAAACATCAAGGCAAAAAGCCGCATTTTTTCCAGGAATTAAAGCCTGAGAAACAACTACATCATGGAAATTCAAAATTGAACCACCAGATGTTGTATGACAATAACTCATTATTGTTCCTAAAACTGGAGTTGGATTATTGGAACAACTCCCTTGCACATCTACACAATTGTCAATTACTCCTCCAGCAAATGGAATAGTAGGGTCAGCTACCCAATCGCACCAATGTGTATGGTGAGAACCAAAATTATGACCTATTTCGTGGCTACAAACTGTTAAATTCCAAGTATAAGAAGGATTAGGAAAATTGTAAGTTGTATCGTTATCTAAAGAAGCACTAAATCCATATCCCCAATTACTATTACAAAGTACGTCTGTGTAGGCAATACCTCCAGTTCCTGTATTATTTCTTTTAGTCATCATATGCACTAAGTCTCTGGATACAGTACCATTGTTTGTATTCCAATACGTTCTCAATTCCGTAAGCATATTACTTGCCTGATTATTATAAGATGCATAAGGGTCAACAGAATTCCAAATATTTGTATAAACCACCTGTATAGAAACATCTACTTCCAATTCGTAAATCTGACTTACTCCTGCCATTATTGCAAGTGCCCAATTTGTAGTTGACAAATTTGAACTAAAAGTGTTTCTGGTATAATTATCAATTTCCAGAGCAAGTTCCAAACAAAGGAGAACAGGCGGTAATTGAGGATTATTTATCTGATTTTGTGACTGAAACTCTTCCTGAACAGCACAACTAAAAGTAGAATGGTTAATGCTATTAGAAGATTCAAACAACACATAATTTTCTTTAAATTTTGAAATTTCATATTGACTGCCATCAATCTGAAAAGTTGCATTTATTTCTCCGTTAAATAAATTTAAAACCCCTACCGATTTATTTTTATAAAACACTTTATACGAAAGAATTGTGGGTGTAATATTGAGTGTTTCTTTTTCATTTTCAGTAGTAGAAACAATAATTAAATTATCAGAATACACTTTATATCTTTCTAATCTTAAATTTAAATTTTCATTGTTTACAAATGGAATTTCTAAATCCAAAAGTGATGGATTCTGAGAAACAATCTCACTTTCTACATCAGAATTGATAGTAAGATTTATCGTTTTGCTTGCATCTTTTGTGGCAATTACTTCCGTATTAGGATTGAATGTAAATAATTGTTGAGCGTTAATAAAAGTAGAAAACAAAACAAGAATAAAAAGTAAAATTGATTTTCTTATTTTCATTATCTTAAAAGATTAAATTGTCCGTAATGAGTATGTATTTCGCCATATATATTTTCTACTACAACTGAATAGGTATAAACTCCATTTGGGCAAATTTCATCTTTTCCTTCTTTTATTCCATCCCATCCAACATTAACATCTTCCGATAGGAAAAGTAACTCTCCCCATCTGGAGAAAATTTTCATTTTAAAAGTTTTTATTCCTTCTCCGTAGGACTTAAATATTGTATTTTCTATTATTTTTCCGTCTGGTTTAAATGAGTTTGGAATGTATAAATTGTAAGCATCCACCAAAACAGTTTTACTAATTGTATCTATACAATTAGATTGTGTTGTAATGGTAAGTGTCACTCTGTATGTTCCTAAATCAGAATAAGAATGTGAACTTACAGAATCTGTTCCTGAAGATAAATCCCCAAAATCCCATTGCCAATCTTTAACCGTAGTCCAGAAAATTTGTGAATTATCTACAAAATAAAAAGGTTCGTTTTGTTGATCTACAAATCGTTTATGATCGGGATAAGTAGTAAAATCTGCAATTGGACTTTCCAAATTTTCTATTACAAATGTCTGTGATTTCTCGCAAAAATTATTATCAGCAACTAACACTTCATACATTCCTTGCGGGAAATTACTTTCTACAGAATTCACTCCTCCATTACTCCAATTTATAAAATATGGAGGTACTCCCCCAATAGTAACAACCTCAGCTTCTCCTACTGACCTTCCGCAAGTATCGGATACATAAGTTAAGTCAAAAAATAATTCTGTCGGCTCAGTTAAAGTTACTGAATCAATAAACAAACACATGTTTTTATCGTAAATAAACACTTCATAATATCCTGCAATCAAATCAGAAATTGAGGATGTTGTTAATTCATTATTCCAAAGGTATGTATAAGGAGGAATTCCATCTGTTGCTCCCGCATCAATCGCTCCATCATTATTTCCAAAACATCTGATATTGTATCCATTAAAATCGGTAGTTGCTATTACATTTCCTGTAATGATAGTTGGAGGTTCGTTAATATTTATTGATAAATCTTCCGTGCAACCCAATCCATCTGTAATAGTAACAGAGTAATTTCCAACATACAAATTAAATACACTGTCGTTTACATCTCCATTGTTCCACAAATAATTATAAGGAGGGTATCCTCCCGAAATATTTAACTCAATCCAAGCGGAATTCTCTCCTTTACACCTTACATTATATCCTGAATAATTTGAGGTATTTATATTTGTAATTTGGCTAATTGGAGTTGGCTCATCAATTACAATATCCAATTGTTGAGTACACATATTTGCATCTTGTACAACAACAGAGTAAAGTCCTATTTCTAAATTTGAAATATCTTCTGTTGCAGAGGAAAAATTATTTGGCCCGCTCCACTGATAAGTATAAGGAGGTGTTCCTGTGCTAGATTGTATTTGAAGGTCAATTTCCCCAGTCAACTCTCCAAAACACTGAACATCTGTTTTTACAAAAAGTATTTCCATGGAATCCGCTTGAAGTATTTCTACAGAATCAGTAAATTTACACATTTTGTAATCAGTAATTGTATAGATGTGATAGCCCGAAAGCATGGATGTAGTATCAGTACTTCCCCAATCTATTTGAAAAGGAGAAGTTCCTCCTGTCATTTGTAAACTGACTGTTCCTGTATTATCTCCATAACATAAAATAGGTGCAATATTAGAGGTAACTGTAAGTAGTGGAGATTGTGTAATAATTACATCTTTTGTAATTACACAATTTGATGCATCTGTAATACTTACAGTATAAACTCCCGCTTGTAAATTTACCAAATCTTGTGTTGTAGCGCCATTGTTCCAATTGTATGTAAAAGGATAATTCCCTCCTACAATATCTAAATCTACACTCCCATCACTCCCTCCAAAACAACTTACATTGTTTACAATTCTACTAGTATCAAATAAAGATGTATTTACATAGATAGTATCCGAAACAATACAATTATTATTGTCAACAACATTTACTACATAATAACCTGTAGATAAAGCAGAGTTAACAGCCGTATTCTGTCCATTATTCCATACATAATTATATCCAGGATTCCCTCCACTCACAAACAATTCAATCTGACCATCATCTTGTCCTATACAACTTTCATCAAAAACCGTATAAGATAAGGACATAGCATTTGGCTCGGAAATATCAAAATTAAAAATTGTAGGGCAATTGGAATTATCGTTTACAATCAGATTATAAACACCAACCGATAAATTAGTAATTATGTTTAATGTGGAAGTAAAACCATTTGGACCAACCCATTGATAAGTTGGTAAATTTGCATTTTGTGGCAGAACAACAATATTTCCATCATTTACACCATTACAGCTGATATTCTGAATAAAAGTATCTAACTGAATAATATTTCCAATATTAATATTTTCGGATATTGTTTGAGAACAACCATTCAAATCGGTAATGGTTAAATTATAAGTACCTGCGGAAAGTTGAAAAATATCTTCTAGTGAAGATGTAAATCCGTTTGGACCATTCCAAGAATAGGAAAATGTTCCCGCACCATTTATTGTTACATCAAACTGACCATCAGCAAGCCCATAGCAACTTTCATCTACAATAAGCGAACTAATATTAACTGTCGCAGGTTCACTTATCACAATAGGAACAATTGGAGCAGATGGAGAACATCCCATAATATCGGTTACGGTATAAGTATAAATTCCTGCGGAAAGTGTATTTATATCCTCCGAAATAAGTGAGTATCCGTTTGGACCAGACCAAGAAGTAGTTATCGCTCCTGTCCCACCCTGAATTGTTAAATTAATACTCCCGTCATTGTAGGAATAACAACTTATATTGGTAGAAATGGGAGTAACAATAATATCAGAAGGTTCATAAATGTAATAACTTTGTATTGGCCCCGGACAATTATTTATATCAGAAACCGAAAGTGTATAAGTTCCCGCTTCTAAATTCAGAATATCTTCTGTTGAAGAAACAAAACCATTTAGCCCTGTCCAATTAAAAACTAAATTATTACCACTTGATGTTATGTCAACTACTCCATCTATATTCCCATAACAACTTATATTTGATGAAAGCCCGTACGCAGAAATTGGAGGAGGCTCAGTTATATTAATAATCTCTACAATAGGTCCACAACCATTATTATCATAAATATTTGCAGTATACACATCCGCATATAAAGCATTCAAATAAAAAGTATTTCCAGTATATCCATTTTGGGAAGTCCAATTGACTGTATAAGGAGAAAAACCTCCTGAAACGCTAATAGAAATTGAACCATCATTATCTGCATTACAAACTACATCAGAAGTAAATGTGGTTACAGTAACTGTTGGAGGTTCACTAATTACAATAGTTATGATTGGAGGAGAACATCCATTATCATCTGTAATTAAACAAGTATAGGTTCCTGCAGGAATGGCATTTAAATCTTGAGTTGTTGAAGTAAATCCACTTACTACATTTGTCCAAAGATAAGTATAAGGAAAAGTACCTCCCGATACTGTTAAATCAATATCTCCATTACTTACTCCATAACAACTTGCATTTGTAACGGTTGTATCAACATTAAAAATAGATTGTTCAACAATTGTAATTGTATCGGAAAACAATACACAACTTCCATTTACAGAAGTTGCAACAAAAGAATATATGCCAGCTCCAACATTAATAATAGTACTTGAACTTCCAGTATTCCACAAAATATTGTATGGTCCATTAATAATAGCTTCTAAATCAATTGTTGCATTACATTGAACTGTTAAAGTATCTGCTGCAATACTAACTCCATAAGCTCCAACTCCTAATGAAGTACTTGTAAAGCTATTAGCTTCTAAAAAGACTCCTGAATCTAACCAATCATCTGTACCATCTGCAATAGCTAAACGGATATGATAAGTTTCACAAGGATTGACAACAACCATTGCGGTAAATACATCTGTATATCCATTATAAGAAATAGTAGAGTTGCCTGTATTATAATATTGACCATTATAACCTGGATGCACAGAACTTACCGTAATTGGCAAAGGAGGATTACTATTTGGAACATAGGCAATATTTTGAGATCCATTAGGAAATCCAGCTGGAGACGAATAAGGGCCATTAATTCCTGGACCACTAATAAAAAAACCAAAAACATCATTATACGAACTATTAACCCATGTTAAATATTCTTCTGAACCAAATGAATAATTAAATGTTACCGTATCAGATTCTGGAACAAAATCAAACTCTAATACACACATATCATTAATATCTGATACTGAGAACCATTGACCCACAAGAGGAGGTACAGAATTAGCAACGGTAAGTAAATCATTACAAATTGTATTTGGACTAGCATTACATTGAACTCCATTTGCTGGTGTATTTCCTGCAGCAGGGTTTCCACCCAAATCTGCATTTGTTACATGTCCAGAAGACATCACAATACCTTCTGGCATTCCAATTGAAGCTCCTGAAGAGAAATATCCAATTTGTTGAGTATTACCAGAAAATGTAATGTTAGAAGCCGAAACTCCTCCTCCAATCAAAACATTATTTATTAAATATGTAGGATTATTATTAGGAGCAGCATTTGTAATTCCAATCTGAGAATATAAATAGGAATTTGTAAATACTAAAATAAAAAATAATATAAAATCTTTTTTTATCATTTTAAAAATAATCTAACCCCCAAAAATACGAAAAATTTAGTGAAAACGAAAAATTATTCCTTACGAACTCTAGATAGGTCTAGTAAGTTTTGAGAATTACTTTTAAAATTGATAATATTTTTAGATGAAAATCGTAAAACTCTATCATAATACAAAGGAACAATTGCTGCATTATCCATAATCATTTGATCCATTTTATTGTACAAAATATATCGATCAGTATTAGAAGTAGTTTTTACGGACTCTTCATATAATTTATCAAATTCCTCATTGTAAAAGTGAGTGTAATTTGGTCCATTAGGACAAAAGTTTTTACTGTAAGAAAGTGCTAAATAATTTTCAGCATCTGGATAATCCGCAATCCAGCTTCCTCTGAAAAAATCCAACTTTGATGTAGCTACCATTTGCCTGTGAGTTGAAGGAGGATTAACCTGAACTTCTACACTTATACCAATCTCATTCAACTGACTCTGAATAAATTCACACAAATCCAAATAGGAAGATGTTGTGCTTAATATTATTGTTTCCAAACCCTCTCCATTTGGAAATCCCGCTTCCATTAATAACTTTTTGGCTTTTTCAGGATTATAATCATATCCTATTACATTTTCGGAAAATGAAGGTAATCCTTTTGGAACAAAACCATGATTTGCAGGAGTGCCAATATTATTTCTTAAATATTTCAACATTTTTTTTCTATCGAACCCAAAATTGATAGCTTGTCGTACTTTTACATTTTTTGATATCTCACTCTCTCCTTCCATCAGAAAACCCAAATATTCTGTATTTAAATACGGAAGGCTTTGTAAATTAATTTTATCAGAATATTTTGCTTGTAACACTCCATCCTGTGTTAATATTTCATCTTTATATGATGGATCCAATCCAGAAATAAAATCTAATTCTCCTTGAATAAATCGCAAAAATGCAGATTGTTTGTCTTTTATAAAAGTGATGCTAACAGCATCCAAATAAGGGAGTTGTTTTCCATTATCAGTTTCAAAATAATTTTGATTTTTTCGTAAAACTAACTTCACTCCCTCTTTCCAATATTGAAATTTAAAAGGTCCCGTTCCGATTGGATGAGAACGAAAATCAGTATTTTCTACAATTTCCTTTGGTAATACAGAACAATATTGCATGGAAAGTAATCCCAAAAAAGGAGGGAAAGGATTTGTTAATTGTATCTGAAAAGTAGAGTCATTTAATGATTTAAAAGTTTCTACATTGGAAAACACCCAATTCCCAGGAGCTGCTAGATCTTTACTTATCAACCTGTTAAAAGAATATTCAAAATCAGAAGCAATTACCATTCTTCCTTTTCCGTTTTCAAACAATTCATGATCGTGAAACACAACATCATTTCTTAAATGAAAGGTGTAAATTTTTCCATCTTCTGAAATTTTCCAACTTTTCGCAATGGAAGTTTGTACATTCAAGTTCACATCCATTTTTACTAATGAATTGAAAATTTGTGAAGTAGCCCAATTAATTGCTTGATCCTTTGAAAAAGCAGGGTCTAAAGTAGAAATACTTGCAGACTCATTATATTTGAAAATTGATAAATTAGAATTGTCGTACTTATTATTACAAGCAATCTGAAAAAGGAATAAAATAAAAAAGCCAACTCTCCACTTCATTTAATTAAGTTTTAAGTTGGCTAATTTAAGTAATAAATTGAATTACTTCATTAGGTTTAGTTCTCCATTATAAACTCAAGGTTTTCCGTTCACATCTGTTAAATATATATGATACATATATGTTCCATTATTCATTTTTTTACCAGAAAAAGACGTTCCATCCCATCCATACTCCAGATTATCCGATTGAAAAATAACAGAGCCCCAACGGTCAAAAACTTGCATTTCAAAATCTTGTATTCCAATTCCTTTATACAACAATAGGGTTTTGTAAAGTTGAAGTATTACCATTTCCAAAATCCCATAACCAAGTATCCGGATTACCGGTAGATAAGTCTTCAAACTCAGCCACAAGGGAACCACATCCAGTATTGGAGCTTATAGTCGTAAAATCTGATACTACTTGAGAGGTTGTGTTAGTACTGAATAACAAGGTAAATAGGATTAGGAAACAGTAAAAAAGATTACTCTTTGATAATTTAAATCTTTTTGTAAGGAAAAATCTTAGTAGAATTAAGGTCATAATCTTAGGTTTTAGTTAAAAGTTAATGGAGAACTTAATTATAAAAACGAGAGTTAAATAAAATAGGTTTCAAATTAAGAGATAATTTTTGTTTTTCTAACTTTGCAATATGTTTAAAGGAAAAACTTCTGCTTTTTATACCTTAGGTTGTAAACTCAATTTTTCGGAGAGTTCAACTATTTCTCGACAGTTAAATGAAATTGGTTTTACCAAAAATAAATTTAATGATGGTGCCGATTTATATGTAATAAATACTTGTTCGGTTACCGAAAATGCAAATAAAGAATGCAGAAGACTAATCAGAAAAGCAAAAAAAATATCTCCTGATAGTTTTGTAGTTATTACAGGATGTTTTGCCCAATTAAAACCAAAAGCAATTTCCGAAATGGAAGGAGTAGATATGGTATTAGGGGCTAACGACAAATTTAATTTACCAAACCTTCTGAAAGATTTAGAAAACAAAAAAGAAGGGGTAATACACGGTTGTGAAATAACAGATTTAAATTATACTTCCTCTTTTTCCTTGGAAGAAAGAACCAGATCTTTCCTAAAAATACAAGATGGATGCGATTACCCTTGTACTTATTGTACCATTCCGCTTGCAAGAGGGAAAAGTAGATGTGACATCACAGAAAACATTCTGAAAAATGCGGCAGAAATAGCCCAAAACAACATAAAGGAAATTGTAATTACTGGAGTAAATATTGGAGAATTTAGAGATGGAAAGAAACGATTTGCGGACCTAACCAAAGAACTAGAAAATGTAAAGGGAATAGAAAGATACAGAATATCTTCTATTGAACCCAACCTTATTACAGATGAAATTATTGAAACGGTAAAAACCTCCAAAAAATTCATGCCTCATTTTCACATTCCTTTACAGTCGGGAAGTGATGAGATATTGGGTAAAATGAAAAGAAGGTACCGAACAGATTTGTACAAAAATAAAGTTGTAAAAATAGTATCAGAAATACCAGATGTATGTATTGGTGCAGATGTAATTGTTGGTTTCCCAGGAGAAACAGACGAATTATTTGATTCTACATTAAATTTTATTAAAGATTTACCTATCTCCTATTTGCATGTATTTAGCTATTCGGAAAGAGAAAACACCTTAGCTTCTACTTTTGATGGAGTGGTACCCAAACAAAAAAGAGCCGAAAGAAGTAAAATGCTCCGTATTTTATCGGACAAACTGCAAAGAGCACATTACCAAAAATATTTGGGAACTACACAAACATCACTTATGGAACAAGAAAACAAAAATGGGTTTCTTGTTGGATTTACCGATAACTACATAAAAGTAAAAATTCCTTTTTCGGAGGAATTAATACAGAAAAAAATAAAAATAAAGTTACTTTCGTTTGATGAAAACGGACAAATATTATCTGAAAAAATAAAATAAATGTATCCAACTATTAGCCACCTTATTTACGATTTACTAGGAATAAACATTCCGTTACCAATACAAACATTCGGTTTTTTTGTTGCATTAGCATTTGTTATTGGTAGTTATTTTATCAGCCAAGAATTTAAAAGAAAAGAGAAAGAAGGACTTTTATCTATCATAAAGAAAAAAGTGAAAATTGGAAAGGGAATAACAACTTACGAAATATTGAGTGCTGTAATTGGTGGTTTCTTTATCGGATTTAAATTAGTAGAAGCCATCTTTAATTATGATGCTTTAGTGGAAAACCCTCAAGCATTTATACTTTCTTCAAGAGGAAGTATGATGGGAGGAATTATAGTAGCCTCAATTTCAGTTTACACAAAATATAAGGAGAAAGAAAAAACAAAACTAGAAACACCTAAGTGGATAGAGCAAACATTACATCCTTATCAGTTGGTTGGTAACATGATAATAATTGCTGCTATTAGCGGTATAATTGGTGCTAAGATTTTTGCAAGTTTGGAAAACTGGAACGACTTCTTATTAGATCCTTGGGGACAATTGTTTTCTTTTAGCGGACTTACTTTTTATGGAGGATTAATTTTTGGGGCTATATCGGTTAGTTATTATGCCAAAAAGAACGGAATAAAACTCCTTCACCTAATAGATATATTTGCACCTGCACTTATGCTTTCTTATGGTATTGGTCGAATCGGTTGTCACCTAAGTGGTGATGGAGATTGGGGAATAATAGCGACACAACAACCGGATTGGTGGTTTTTACCAGATTGGATTTGGAGTTACAACTATCCTAACAATGTATTAGGTAGAGGAATTCCAATACCTGGTTGTGAAGGTAATTTCTGTAATCAGCTTGCAGAAAATGTGTACCCAACTCCTTTTTATGAAATTATTATGGCCGGACTTATATTTGTGTTTTTGTGGAACATCCGTAAAAGAATAAATATTGCAGGAATATTATTTTTTGTGTACCTAACACTAAATGGAATAGAACGATTTTTTATTGAAAAAATAAGGGTAAATACCAAGTACGATATTTTAGGAGGAATAACACAAGCAGAAATAATCTCCTTTTGTTTGATACTTATTGGTGTGCTTGGAACTTTTATTTTATACCGAAATAATAGAAAATAATACTTACCAATTACATTCTTCCTCTCTTAAAGAATCTAAACCAATAAAAGTAATAGCCCCATTTAGTATTAGTAGTTCAAAACCAAATTCATAGTTAAACCAATCCAGCGAATTATCAGCAATATAATAAGTTAAAAAAGGAGATAATACACATATTATTGGAACATATACATCTTTTATTTTCCATTTTGTAGCCATCCCAAAAGCATACAAACCCAGTAGTGGCCCATAAGTATATCCTGCAGCTTTAAATAAAGATGAAACAACACTATCATCATTTTTTAACTTGAATAATAAAATAACAGCAAATAAAAGTAATGAAAATCCAAGATGAACCATCTTTCTTGTTTTCACTTGTTTTCTACTATCCGAACTATCAAAACCTAAAATATCTACACAAAAAGAAGTAGTTAAAGAAGTTAAAGCAGAATCTGCACTAGAATAAGCCGCTGCAATAAGTCCTAATATAAATATTACTGCTACACTAACTCCTAAAGTACCACTATTTACAACTGTTGGAAACAAATCATCTGCTTTATCAAATACAATACCATTTTTATTTGCATAAATATAAAGCAACGCCCCAAGTGATAAAAACAATAAATTAACAAAAACTAACACCACCGAAAACCATAACATGTTTTTTTGTGCTTCTTTTATATTTTTACAACTCAAGTTTTTCTGCATCATATCTTGGTCCAATCCCGTCATAACAATAGCCATAAACATACCCGCCAAAAATTGTTTTACAAAATGGTTTTTACCTTCCCAGAAGAAAATCTGAGAATATTCACTATCTTTTACCGTACTAATAAAGGAGGTGAAACTTAAATTCATATCTTCCGAAATTAAATACACACTCATACCCACTGCCAATAGCATAAATAAAGTTTGTAAGGTATCCGTCCAAATAATAGTTTTTATCCCACTCCTAAAAGTGTACACCCAAATAAGTAAAATAGTAATAAGTACCGTTTGCCAAAAAGGAATATCCAAACTATCGCAAACAAATAACTGCAATACATTTGCCACCAAATACAATCTGAAAGAAGCACCAATCACCCTACTTAATAAAAAGAATGAAGCAGCTGTTTTATAAGAAGAATTACCAAATCTATCTTTTAAATAAGTGTAAATGGAAGTCAAGTTTAAAAGATAGTACAAAGGCATAAGTACAGTAGCAATTACCAAATAACCAGCCAAATAACCAAATACCATTTGCATGTATGAAAACTGACTTGATTCTACCCAACCAGGAACCGATATAAAGGTAACCCCAGAAAGGGAAGCACCTATCATACCAAAGGCAACAATATACCAAGGAGATTTTTTATCACCAAGAAAAAAACTATCGTTACTATCTGATTTTCCAGTAAAAAAGGACACCAAAATAAGAAGTAAAAAATAAGAGAATATTGTAGTTAGAATAACTGTTGTAGTCATATAGATTTTGTTTTTACAAATCTACCATAAAAATAATAGAATTACCTAAGTTTGCATCTATGAATTTCCCGTCCAAACTTGTAGAAAATGCAGTAACACAACTTTCTTCCTTACCAGGAATAGGAAAGAAATCAGCATTAAGATTGGTATTACACATGCTTAATCAGGAGAAACAAAACATCAATCAGTTCGGAAATTCTTTTATCGACTTAATAAACAACATCAATTATTGCTCCGAATGCTATTCTATTTCCGATCAAGAAATATGTGAAATCTGTTCTGACCATAAAAGAGATAGATCAACCATTTGTGTAGTAGAAGACATACGCGTAATGATGGCAGTGGAAAACACCCTTCAATTTAAAGGAATATACCATGTTTTAGGAGGACTTATCTCCCCAATGGATGGAATAGGTCCATCTGACATAAAAGTAGAGGAATTGGTGCAAAAAGTACAAAATGGAGAGGTAAAAGAAATCATTTTTGCGCTAAGCACCACCATGGAAGGTGATACCACTAACTTCTATCTATTCAGAAGATTAAAGGACATAAATATTAAAATTTCATCTATCGCAAGAGGGATTGCAATTGGAGACGAATTGGAATATACAGATGAGATAACTTTAGGGACGGCCATCAGTAGCCGACTACCTTACGAAAACTCCTTATCAAAATAGTATTTTGAACGCATAGTTTTACTATTTTTGCCAAAAATTTAAAGAATGGCAAGAGTAGAACTTATTATGCCCAAAATGGGGGAAAGTGTTTCCGAAGCAACTATAATTACATGGACTAAAAATGTAGGTGAAATGGTTGAAATGGATGAAACAATTGTTGAGATTGCAACCGATAAAGTAGACTCTGAAGTTCCTTCAACACATGAAGGTAAATTAGTTGAAATGTTATTTGAGGCAGATGATGTAGTACAAGTTGGTGAGCCATTTGCAATATTAGAAACAGAAGGTGGAGAAGATACTCCTGCTGCTACAGAAACAAAAGCAGAAGTTTTAGATATTCCTACAAAAATAGAAACTCCCGTTGCAACAGCAACTGAAACAACTACTATTACCAACTCTGGAGAAAGATTTTACTCTCCACTTGTAAGAAGCATGGCTTCTGAAGAAGGAATAGAAATGACAGAATTAGAAACTATTCCTGGTACAGGAAAAGATGGAAGAGTAACAAAAACGGATATGGTTTATTATTTAAAAACTAGAGGAACTGCACCTGCTGCAACTCCAGTTAAAACTGAAACTAAAAAGGTTGCTCCTGCACCAAAAGCAGTTGCAGCAGCACATACTCCAGTAAACATTCCGAATACAGGTGGTACTGAGATTGTCGAAATGGACAGAATGAGAAAACTTATTTCTGCTCACATGACTATGTCAAAACAGACTTCTGCACATATTACTTCTTTTGTAGAAGCAGATATGACTAATATTGTAAATTGGAGAAACTCAGTAAAAGCAGACTTTAAAAAGAGAGAAGGGCAAAATATCACCTTTACTCCTATTATAATTGAAGCAATGTCAAAAGCCGTCAAGGACTTCCCTATGATTAATGTTTCTGTGGATGGAACAAACATTCATATTCATAGAAATGTAAATATTGGTATGGCAGCTGCTTTACCAGATGGAAACCTTATTGTTCCAGTAATAAAAGAATGTCAGGATAAAAATTTGGTTGGGATTACTAAAGCGGTAAACGATTTAGCAATTCGATCAAGAGGAGGTCAATTAAAACCAGACGATATACAAGGTGGTACTATTACCATGACAAATGTTGGTACTTTTGGTAATCTTATGGGAACTCCAATTATCAACCAACCTCAAGTAGCTATTATGGCTTGTGGTATCATAAAGAAAAAACCAGTTGTATTAGAAACCGAGCATGGTGATGTTATTGCAATCAGACACATGATGTTCCTTTCTTTATCGTACGACCATAGAGTTGTTGATGGAGCATTAGGTGGTCAGTTTGTAAGAAAAGTTGCTGATTACTTGGAACAGTTTGATACAAACACTATAGTATAACTTATTAATAATAATCCAAAAAGCCTCAAGTTTCCTTGAGGCTTTTTTTATACTTTTACACTATGAATTTAAAATTAGAAAAACCAATTGTATTCTTTGATTTGGAAACAACAGGAGTGCAAGTTGCAAAAGATAGAATAGTAGAAATAGCTATTTTGAAAATACTTCCGAACGGGAATAAAGAAAGTAAAACTTGGCTGGTAAACCCTACTATTCCTATTCCTGCAGTAACCACTGCTATACACGGAATATCGAATGAAAAAGTAGCAAACGAACCTACATTTGCTCAGATTGCTACCGAAATATCTGAACTAATACACAATTGTGATTTGGCAGGATACAATTCCAATAAATTTGACATACCTCTACTTGCAGAAGAATTTTTAAGAGTAGGTATAGATTTTAATATGGATAACAGAAAAGCGATAGATATACAGAATATATTCCATAAAATGGAACAAAGAACATTGGTAGCGGCCTACAAATTTTATTGCGATAAAGATTTAACTAACGCACACTCTGCAGAGGCCGATACTACTGCTACGTATGAAGTACTACTTTCTCAATTAGACAAGTATGACGAACTAGAAAATGATGTAAACTTCCTTTCCGAATTTTCGCAAAGAGGAGGTAAATTTGCAGATATGGCAGGTTTTGTTAGATTTAATGAGGAAGGAGAAGAAGTTTTAAGTTTCGGGAAATATAGAGATGTTACTCTAAAACAAATTTGGAACGATAACAAAGGATATTTTTCTTGGATACAAAATGCGGACTTCCCTTTATACACTAAAAATATTATGAAAAACTTTGCGGATAAAATAAGATTGGAAAGTAAGTTTAATTCTTAGAGGAATGAAAATAATTTGTATCGGTCGTAATTATTTAAATCATGCTAAAGAACTTGGAAACTCTATTTCTAATGAACCCTTGTTTTTTTTAAAACCAGAAACAGCTATTCAACCTAAAGGTCATCCATTTTTTATTCCTGACTTTTCGGACAACATACACTATGAAGTAGAATTAGTAGTGAGAATTAATAAATCAGGAAAACACATAGCAGAAAAATTTGCACACAAATATTATAGCAAAATAGGATTAGGAATTGACTTTACAGCACGAGACATTCAGGAGGAATGCAAAGCAAAAGGACTCCCTTGGGAAAAAGCAAAGGGATTTGATGGATCGGCACAATTAAGTAGAACTTTTATAGATAAGTCGAAATTAGAGTTAGATAATATCCCTTTCCGTTTAGAAAAAAATGGAGAACAAGTTCAAATAGGAAACTCTAAAGATATGCTATTTAATTTTGATAAAATAATTTCTTATCTCTCTCAATTCTACACCCTAAAAATTGGGGACTTAATCTACACAGGAACTCCTGAAGGAGTAGGTAAGGTGATTGCAGGAGAAACTTTGAAAGGTTTTATTACAGACAAAGAAATGTTTAAGGTTGTAGTAAAGTAACTATCTTGGAAATTTCATTCTGTAAGAAACTTGTATATTTCCTTTTGAAATGTTTTCTAACTTTCCTTTAATCATTCTTTTCCTAAGTGGAGATATTTTATCGGTAAATAAAATTCCATCAATATGATCGTATTCGTGTTGAATAACCCGAGCTGTTAGTCCATCAAAACTATCTGTATTCCACTCAAAATTCTCATCCTGATACTTTATAGTAATATTAGGTTTTCTACTAATATCTTCTCTAATATCTGGTATAGAAAGACAACCTTCATTAAAAATCCATTCTTCCCCTTCTTCTTCTAAAATGGTAGCATTTATAAAAGTTTTTTTAATTGAATCATCTTCCTCACCTTCTTCCATAAAAGGCGAAGTATCAATAATAAAAACACGAATGGCTTTGTTAATTTGAGGAGCAGCAAGTCCTACACCACTTGAATCGTACATGGTTTCCCACATGTTTTCCAAAAGAGTATCCAATTCTAGATAATCTGGAGTAATCTCCTCACATTTCTTTCTTAAAACGAGAGAACCAAAAGCAACAATTGGTAAAAACATCTACAGTAAATTTTCAATTATTTTATCCATACTTATTCCTTCCGCTTCTGCCTTGTAGTTTTTTACCAGTCTATGTCGTAAAATTGGTTTGGCAACAGCTTTTACATCCTCAATATCAGGAGAGTATTTTCCATTTATTGCAGCATGGCATTTTGCAGCAAGTAACATAAACTGAGACGCTCTTGGACCTGCACCCCACTCTATATATTTTTTCATTTCTTCATCTGATCTCTCAGAATCAGGACGCGTTTTTGAAACCAAACTCACTACATATTCCAATACATTATCCGCAACTGGAATTTTCCTGATTAATTCTTGATATTTTATAATATCCTCCGAATTCATAATTGTATTTAAAGTAGCAGATTCTCCAGAAGTAGTTTGTTTTACAATTTGTAATTCCTCCTCATATTTCGGATAATCTAACATTACATTAAACATAAATCTATCCAACTGAGCTTCTGGCAAAGGATATGTTCCTTCTTGTTCAATAGGATTTTGAGTAGCAAGTACAAAAAATGGTTTATCCAATATATAAGTATTTCCTGCATTGGTAACCGATTTTTCTTGCATTGCTTCCAAAAGTGCCGATTGTGTTTTTGGTGGAGTTCTGTTTATTTCATCTGCTAAAATGATGTTAGAAAAAATAGGTCCTTTTATAAACTTGAAATTTCTGTTTTCATCTAATATTTCTGATCCTACAATATCGGATGGCATCAAATCAGGAGTAAATTGAATACGGTTAAAACTCATCCCTAAAGTATCAGAAATTGTTTGTACCAAAAGGGTTTTTGCTAGTCCTGGCACACCAACCAACAAACAGTGTCCGTTACAAAAAATAGAGATTAAAACCTCCTTTACTACTTCATCTTGACCAATAATTACTTTGGATATTTCATTTCTGAAATCATTGTATTTTACAACAAAATCATCTAGTAATTGTACATTATTATTTTCCATTATTTTACTTAATCCAGTTTTTAGAAAGTTCACATTCCAAAATTAAATCTTCAAATCTTATATAAGTTTCATCAATCATTTTATCAATCCAACTTACTATTTCTAATTGCTTTTTGGAATTTACTGCATAGTCGTGAATCTTGCTATAATCATCAGTCAAATTTGCAGTATGTTCTTCTATTTTTTTATTAATTTTTATTATTCTGTAGGCCTTTGTTCCGTCATTCATTGTAAATAAATTAACAGAAGAAATCTCTCCTTCTTCCAATTTTTCCGCGGAATATCTCACATCATCTGGTAAACTTTCTGTTGTAAATAAAGAGGAGGAAGTAGAAGGATTAATTAAAAGTCCTCCATTGTTTTTACTTACATCATCCGAATGATTTTTTGCGGCCTCCTCAAAAGTAAGTTCACCAGATTTTAAAAGTGTATTTATCTTTTCCAATTCTTGTTTCGCTATTAATAACGACTCAGAAGAAACCTTTGCTTTCATCAGAATATGACGAACATTTATTTGTTCTCCTCTACGTTCGATCAGTTGAATAATATGATATCCATAACTTGTTTCAACAATTTCAGAAATTTCATCTCCTTTTAAAGCAAAAGCAGCGGCTTCAAATTCAGTAACCAAATCACCTCTACTTACAAAACCTAGTTCACCACCATTTTTAGCCGATTCTATATCGTCAGAATACAAAGTGGCCAATACTTTAAAATCTTCTCCCTTATTTATTCTTTCCCTGAAATTAATCAATTTTTTTCTAATTCTCGATTTTTCTTCTAAGCTAATTTCTGGTATTTTTACGACTTGAGAAATTTCAATTTGTGATGGAATTAAAGGTAACTCATTTTCTTTTTTTAACTGGTCAAACAGATTTCTCACCTCTTGAGGAGTTACAGAAATTGATGATGTAATTTGGGATTGCATTCTCTGACTCAATAACTGATTCTCAATTTCATCATAAAATTCTTCCTTTACTTCCAATATGGACTTTCCGAAATATTCTTCCATTGCTTCCTGAGAACCCAATTGTGAAATGAATGAGGAAAGTCTTCTTTCCAACTCTTTATTTACCTCTTTTTCGCTTACTTCAACACTATCTACTTTCGCTTGATGAGTAAGAAGTTTTTGGTATAATATATCCTGAATAATCTGACATTTAACCTCCCCTTTCTCGGTATAACCTTGCGATAAATATTGTAAATATTGCGACTCTATATCTGAAGTAAGAATCAATTCGTTTCCAATTACGGCTTCTATTTTATCAATTACTTGCGAAAAACCTTCAATTGAAAACAAGATTACAAATAAACCAATTAGTATTTTTTTCATTTATATATTTTTATTTTTCCGGAAGAAAGTGCGTTTCTGTACAATTCATCCTCTATTTTTTCAAGATATTGTATCTTTTTTTTATTCTGAAGTAAATTTCTTATTTTACTTAACTCGAAACTTAACGGACTTTGATTCCCTTTTATTTGATAATCTTTCACAAATAAATAATATGCAAATTCTTCATCAGTAAAACTATGTATTTTATTACGACTTCTTACCAATTTTTTGATAGCAATATTTTCTGGAAGTTTTTGTAAAACATCTGACATAACTACCCAATTAGAATCATTTAAATGATAAATATTAGCATACAACTGGCAGTAATTTAGTAAATCATCCAATTCGGAAGTTGTTTTTGCCTGAATCTTTTTCTCAATCTCTTTTTTATTAGGAATATCTTTTTCAAAAATAATCAGTTTACACTTTAATATATTCTGATTCAGAATAAAATTGTGTGTGTAATGATTATAATAATCAATCACTTCTTGGTAACTTATGGTTGTATCAAATTCATTATTTACCAATTCATTTTGGTATTTATGAATGAGTAATTCTTCTTTATATTCCTTTACTTTTCTTTCAATTTCCATATCATTTTCTGATATATAAATAAAAGCTTTATCCAACATTACCTGATTCTTTAACCAAGTATTTATATATTCGTCTACAAAGATATTTGTATCAACAACATTTGGAATAAGATGTTTGTAAACTTCCTCAATACTTAAAGTATTATCTTTAAAACTTGCAACAATATTTTCTTCTTTTTCAGATGAACAAGAAAAAATAAAAAGAAACAATATGATGATTAAGGAAAGTCTCAATTTATTTAATTAAAGTATACAATACATCCAAATTAATTTCTACAATATATTTATCTCTCAATTCAGAAATCCACATTTCTTCCAAATAATTTTGGTAATCAGATATCACCTTTCCTTTTCCTTCAGATAGCTCCATTAATACAGATTCATTAATCAATTCTATTTCTACAAATACAACAGATTCATCATCAGTTTCTACTTCAGTAACTCCATGTTCATTTCTATTTATATAATCAATATATTTGTTGTCTCCATAAAAGAATTTATCACTTTCAATTTGAATATTTAATGGGGAGGTTTTATTTATTTTCTCTAAGATATCTTCTACTGAAATCATATTTTTTCCTTTTTGCCAAAGTAACCTTTTCAGTTTTGTAGAAACTTTTTTATTTGCACAAATGTAAATATTAGCATCAACACTTTCCCCTGACCAATAATTATCTCTATTCTTTTCAAAATACTCCTTTAGTCCTAAAGTATCTTCCATTGCTTTTGTCCATACCTTTTTTCCTGTAAGTTCAAAAAGTAAAATACCATCTCTAAACTCATTTAACAAAGTTTTATATTCCGGAAATTTTTCTTCCAATTTACTTTCTTCATACTCAACACAACTCATGTTTACAAACAAATTGTAAAGATTATTAAAATCTAAATTTGGTTCCTGATTTTCATATATAAAATCTCTCAATCTATCTGATGTGAAAGCAATTCCACCCAAAGTAAATAAATCATATTTTTTTGAAGATTTCAAATCCTCCTGAGTTAATTTCCCTTGTTCCAAAAGCATAAAGTCAATTGACTCTTTTACTTTGTTTTTTCTGTAGTCAATGTATTTATGTTCGGTAAAATTGTATTCTTCTTTTACCTTATTCACAAGTGCATTTTCACTCAAATTACTTCTTGACCCTTTATTGATAGCTTTTACAATCTGATCTCTTGTCTCTTCTAAAGTTCCGATCACTTTTTTATCATCCAATATAACTATGTGCCAACCAAAATCTGTAAGAAATGGTTGAGTGTACTCTCCAATATTTTCAATAGAAAAAGAAGCGTCTTCAAATTGTTTTGCCATTTTATTTAGTCCAAACCAAGGTAAAGACCCTCCTTTTACAGCAGTAGATCTATCTTCCGAATATCTGTCGGCAAGTGCAAAAAACTCTTCTCCATTTTCTAATTTATTGTACACTTCATCTGCTTTTAATTTCGCTACCATTTTCTGGTCATCATCATCACCTTTTGGAAATTTAAACATAATGTGCGAAACTTTCACCTCCCCAAACGCATCTCTTTTATCATTCACCTTTACCAAATGATAACCGTATTTTGTTCTAATAATATTAGATACTTCACCTATTTTGGTAGTATAAGCAGCGGTTTCAAAACTATAAACCATATCGAAAGCAGTAAAATACCCTAAATTTCCATTATTATAAGTTTCTTCTGAATATTCTGAAACAGCCTCTTCAAAAGTAATTTCTCTGTTTTCAATTTTACTTTTTGCTGTTGAAGCTAAATTGTATTTTTTTAATGTGTCAGAAGGAGTTGATCCTTGTTCAACCCTAAATAAAATATGAGAAGCATTTACATCAAATCTCATCCTTTGATACGCTTCATTTATTAATCCTTCTTTAAAATCATTATCCTTTAAATATGGTTTTGCAAGCTGAATTCTATATACTTCAAGCTCATTTACAAAATCCTCATTTCTATCTAAACCTTTCTCTTTTGCTTGTTTTACTTTTAATTTATAATTGATAAAAAGCTGTACATAATCGTCCAAATATTCTTTTGTCATTTCCTGATCACGGTTATTTTTCATCAAAGTATTTTCAAACTCATTTAAGGAAATCGTTTCCCCTGAAATACTCAGAACGTCCTGAGCCATTAGTTGAACTGTTGAAAATAATATTGCTGCAATAAAAAGTGTTTTTTTCATAATTTAATTTTATTTATCTACTATAATTAGGTGATTCTCTGGTTATTATTACATTATGTGGATGAGATTCTGTAATTCCGGAAGAAGTAATTTTTACAAATTTAGCCTGTTTTAATTTGTCAATATTTTCAGACCCACAATATCCCATTCCTGATTTTAAACCTCCCATAATTTGATGGGATACTTCAGCAAGTGTTCCTTTATAAGCTACTCTACCAACAATTCCTTCAGGAACTAATTTTTTAGAATCATCCTCCCCCGATTGGAAATACCGATCTTTTGAACCTTCTTGCATTGCTTCAATTGAACCCATACCTCTGTAAGTTTTAAATTTTCTACCTTCAAATATAATTGTTTCTCCAGGAGCTTCTTCTACACCAGCCAAAATAGAACCTAACATTACACAACTCGCACCGGCTACCAAAGCTTTTACTACATCTCCCGAATATCTTATTCCTCCATCAGCAATTAAAGGAATGTTATTTTTACTTGTAACAGAAAATACATCCAACACAGCTGTTAACTGAGGAACTCCAATACCCGCAACAATTCTTGTAGTACAAATTGAACCAGGACCAATACCTACTTTTACAGCATCTGCCCCTGCATCTATTAACATCTGAGCTGCTTCTGTAGTAGCTATATTCCCAACGATAACATCAATTTTAGTAAATTTACGTTTCACCTTTTTCAAAACATCAATTACACCCTTTGAATGTCCGTGAGCAGTGTCAATAATAATTGCATCTACTGAAGCATTTGATAAAGCTTCTACCCTTTCTAATACATCATTTGTTATCCCAACAGCTGCTGCTACTCTTAATCTTCCAAACTTATCCTTACAAGCGTTTGGTCTCATTCTGTTTTTAATAATATCCTTAAAAGTAATCAATCCAATAAGTTCATCTTTATCGTTTACTACAGGAAGTTTTTCAATTTTATATTCTTGTAAAATTTTCTCTGCATTTTCCAAATCAGTCATCTGTGTGGTTACAATATTTTCAGATGTCATTACATCCAAAACACTTAAAGTCATGTCCTTTTCAAACCTCAAATCACGGTTTGTAACAATACCAACTAACTTTTTATCAGAATCTATAACCGGAATTCCTCCAATTTTATTTTCTTTCATTATCTGAAGGGCATCACCTATCTTTGATGTTTTCTCTAGTGTAATCGGATCTAAAATCATTCCGCTTTCCGATCGTTTTACTTTCCTTACCTCCAAAGCTTGAGATTCAATACTCATGTTTTTATGAAGAACTCCAATCCCTCCTTCCTGTGCTATTGCAATTGCCATTTCTGACTCCGTTACTGTATCCATGGCAGCAGCAATAATCGGAATGTTTAATTCAATATTTTTTGAGAAACGACTTTTGGTATTTACATTATTTGGCAAAACCTCAGAATATTGAGGGACTACCAAAACATCATCAAATGTTAGCCCTTCTCCTATAATTTTATTTTGATTCTCCATAATTTCAATTTTTAAAATTGTTTGCAAAAGTAAGGATTTTATCTATATTATCTGTATAAAAAAAGTCCCAAAAAGGGACTTTTAATATTATTATCATTTTTTACTTATCTAACTAAAGTAACCATCTCTGTTTTTTCTGTTAATACTCCAACTCCATTTATGTATTGTACATGGTATACATAATTTCCATTCTGAACATCATTTCCGTTAAATTTTCCATCCCAACCTTTTGTCGGATTATTTGTATGAAATATCTCTTCACCACCTCTACTGAAAATTGAAAATGAATAACCTTCTTCCGAAACAAATGCTGTTACTGGTTTAAACAATTCATTGTGTTCATCCTCATTAGGAGTAAAAGTATTCGGAACAAAAAGTTTTGGTGTTTGAGAAACACAAGACACATTTGACAAACTTCTTTCTGCTATACCAAAAGGGTTTCCACCCGCTTCAACCGCTTCAATGTAATAACAAAATCTTCCATTTCCATCAATAAACTCAGCAACCATATCCACATAAATCATGGTATCTCCAGGGTAAAAAGTAGAAAGAGGAAGCAAATTAAACGGCTCTCTGTTTACAGAACGATATAAATTGTAATGAGAAACACCTCCCAACCACTCTTTGTATTCGTTAAACTGCATTGTATTTGTATACTCATTGGGGTACACTAAATTGCCATAGTCAGTATTTATATCTGTTTGAATTAATATTGTTTGCGAAAGAGAGATTTCTGTTTCTGGCCAATTAATAAAAACTGAAGAACTCAATCGTTCATTACAAGTATCTACTGGATAAATCTGATATTGGTAAAAATGATCTTGGGTTTCTACATCTTCATCATAGTAGTAAATCATATCATCTCCATTAGATGGAAAAGGAATTTCAGTAATTTCTTGAAATATATTCAAATCCCTAAGAGAGCGGTCAATATCATAATGATCAATAATTGCGGTATTATCAATATGACACGAAATTTCTATTGCTCCATCATCATGATTTACAAAAGAAGTAGTAATATAATTAAAATCTGGTTTTTTTGGCAAATCTGCAATGTATGAAACCTGATCAGACATTGCAACATATGTAGAATCTGAATTATATGCCAAAACATAAATGTCGTAAGTAAAACCATGTGTTATATTTTCCAATAAAAACTCTGTCAAGTCCTCAATTCGTTTTATAATAGTAGGACCATAAACTCCATCTAAATCCGCTTCATTTATTATTACTTCATAGTGACTAACTCCACCATTCCAATTTATATAATCATTCCAATTCATTTGAATTGTATGATCACATGCATGTATTTCAGTTTCTAAATTAATAGAATTATGTTCGAAACTAGTAGATGAAGCGTTCCCACAACTATCCAATGCTCTAATAGTAAATAACTCCGATATATTTTCAGCATTAGAATTTAAATCCAAATAAGTTACATTATTCACTCCAAAAACAGAATCCATTGTAACCCAAACTCCAAATTCATCCTTTTTATAAATTGCATAAAAATCAGTTCCTACAGAAACAGTCCATGTAATAACAGCCTTCCCAGACGCATCTACAGAAACATCTGTAATTACTGGAACGGCAGGTGTAATTGTATCTAGTAAATGTACAGTTCCAATATTGGATGTTGAAAAACACCCAATAGCATCTTCAATATCAACATAAAATTCTGGATTATAGTCACATTCTTCAGCATCATGTTGGTATGTTAAATTAGGTGTGACAAGAATATTACTGAAATCTGGATCAGGATATTTCAAATACAAATTATAATCCAGAAAAGTTGTAGGTAATAAAGGGTCATGAATTGCATTCCAGTTTAATCCTGCAATAACTCCTAAATTCATTGGTGCAACATCAATAAATATACTTTGTAAAGTATCAGACTCTAAAGTTGAGGCTAATAGTCCACACGCCTCTTCAGTTGATAAAAAGTAATATTGTGACGATAGATTTCCATTAGCTCCTGATATAGAACCTTCATCAGTATAGGTTGTAGTTGGATAATAAATACTATCAATAAGAGTAAATGGACCATTTGGATTTGTAGAATGATAAATCAAATAAGGTTCAGCGGTTGGTGGAGCTCCATCAACAAATTTCCAAGTTAAATCAATATCTCCATTTTCCTGAACAGCAATACACCTTAAATCTGGTATTGGGGGAACAACTGTAATTTTAATTGTTGCAATACTAATCCCATTTGCAGGACAAAAATCGTCATAAGCTTTTATCAGAAATGTAAATACATTAGATGTTATATCGCAACCGATATCTGCTGTCATATGAGAGCAATCTGTTTGCCATTCAAAAAATCCTGAGACAATTCCTGGAGCGGAGAAAGGAGGAGTAAGTCCAGCACCATTGTTAAAGGTAGCGCAAGGTGGATTTGCACAAGCATTTACATTTACAAAATCAGAGGAAAACTGACCACCTGAGACATCTAATGTTATGTTTTGAAACTGACCACCTGCATAAGTATCTATATCTTCTGCATTAATATTAAATTGAATCAAATCACCTGCATAAACTGTAGTTTCATATGAAGGTAATCCGCTGACAGGGTCTGTAAATGCTTCTGAGATTATTGGAGGATCATTAAAACCATCTTGTGGTTGGTTATAAATACTGCAATCTACTAGTACAACCTGTACTTCTCTATAAATTTCAGCAACCAACTGCCCACATTTTCTTGCTTCTACCTTTACACAAGTTACAAATACTCCAGATGTATTAGAATTGTAAGTAATTTCTCCCGTTGAAGCATCCAAAGTTGGCATACCAGGTATTGGAGAATTTACAGAATAAGGAGCTGAAAATATAAGTGCTGTTGCGTTAGGATTTAAAGGGTTGTAATTAATATTAGCTCCAAGAGGTTCTGCCCAGCTGTATACTATTTCATCTAGTTCTACATCAGATGCATTGTGTGAATAAGAAAATTCATAGCCTGTACAAATAATTGTTTTAGCAAGCTCTTTAAATTCTGGAGAAGAATCGTAACAAGGGTCGGCAGGATAAGGAGTTCCACTACCATCAAGGAAAGGATACATTACCGCTCTTAATGTCCAATCAGCATCTGACATTCCATTGGTAATATTACTACTCCTGCAACAGCTTCCCCAAGTAAAATGCCATCCTTCAACAGGAGGAGAACCTGCCATGGTTGTTGGTTGTGATTCCCAGATATATTCTTCTACTGCTCCAGTGGTTCCAGAAGGTTGAGTAGCACAATCAAAACAAGCATTACCTGAAATTGCAGTTCCTATAGGGGAAATATCATTAATAGAAACAAAATCTAAAAGAATTGGAATAGAATTTCCTACTGTAGGATAATTATGAACAGTTAATGTTTGGGAAACTTGAG
>Ga0233427_10000570_pt1 | contig 46340 bp, 31 predicted proteins | sample SI_118_April2016_5_FD_179885 | JGI IMG/M metagenome (GOLD analysis project Ga0233427, IMG submission 179885) | Seawater microbial communities from Saanich Inlet, British Columbia, Canada - SI_118_April2016_100_MG | ecosystem: Environmental > Aquatic > Marine > Inlet | place: Canada: British...
CAATATCATGTCGCGCCTCACCTTCCTGGGCAATTATCAAGCTATCATAAAAGGCAGAGTTGCCATTCAGTCCAGAGTTGACATTAACAATAAGGATGAACTCGCCGAGAGGCATGTCCTCAATTTGATACTCGCCATTTTCATTGGTTGAGGCCACTTTTGCTCCAGAGTCAGTAATGATTGAGACTCTAGCTCGATGGATTGCTTCGTCAGCCAGTTTTACTGTGCCAGTCAGGGTAGCCGTTTTATGTGCTCCGCCCAGAGTCAGTTCAACGACATCTTCGTCAAAAAGCTCGACAAACTTAAATTGCATATCAGCACTTTGACTTCCGCTAGGATCTACAGAAGATATTTGATAGTTGCCATTGCTTAGATTGTTGAACGAGGTAATTCCTTGCTCATTTGTTTTCTCGCTGGCGTAGTTGCTAGCGTTTACGCTTACTGCAGCAACCGTGACGCCATTCAGCGGTACATTCTCGCTATCAAGCACGGTAACAGTGAGCCGTGCACCACGCGTTAAGGTTACTAGGACATCGGTCATGTATTGCTCAGCCACCGTTAGCGGGCCAGCAACGCTGCGCGCATAATCATCAGCCTCGGCTATCAGGTAGTATTGTCCTGAGCTAATGTCAGGGAAGGTGAAGCTGCCATCATCGGCAACGGCGGTGCCATTTCGTCGAACAGCAGTGACAGCAGCTTCGACGCTATACTCTGTTGAACGAAGAAGCGCTATGTTTGAGTTTTCGCATGCTTCGTTGTCTGAATTTACCACGCGTCCGCTGAGGCTCACTCCGGGTCGCAGCGTTACTTGGTGAGTGGCTGGGCTGCCACTGGCGAACTCGCTTAAATCAATGTCAATGTTTTGGGTAGCATACCCGGAAGCAGCTACGGAAAAAGTGAGGACGTCGCTTGGCAGAGCCTTAATTGCAACATTGCCGAGCTGATCAGTCTTAAAGGTTGGGATATTGTTGTTGCGCTGAATTACCGTCTTAGCCAGCAAAGAATTTGGACGCCATTGCACTGCAGCATCTACAACAGCTTGTTCAAGAAGGTTATTGACATGAATTATCACCTCAGCACCGCGCGCTAAAGTTATTAGCTCAATGTCTGTTGTCGCCGCAGATTCTAACTTGACAGCATGTTCGGTCTTGAAGGGTCTGTAATCACCACTTCCTACTAAGACATTGAAACTAGAGAATTTTAAATTCGACATCACATACTCGCCATTAATGTCAGTAACAGTTGAGTCGCTTTTCCAGTTAGGGATTGCTCCGTAGTTAAAGAACTCGGCTAGGGCTAAACTATAAAGAGAATCGTCGACTACATCTTCAAGTGCAGCAACGGTAGCGCCTACAACAGCTTGGCCGTCTGCATTGACAACACGTCCACGGATGCGGGAAGCTTGTTCTAGGTCGACGTCGTAAGTTTGAGATTCACCGTCGACAGCAGTAATGTCCAACAAGTGCTTAAGGTGATTCTCGACATTAATCTCAACTGTGGCATCGCCACTAACTACATTGTCTAGTTTCAGGTAGCTTCCTTGGAACTCAACTACTGAGTCGTTGAGTGAAATATTTCCGCCATTGACACCGGCCGCCGAGCGAAAATAAAATTCAACAATCGCGGTGCCGGTGGATGCTTGCGTCCCCTGAACATCGCGTGAAATGCCGGAGGTTACAACATCAAGTTGCGCAGCTTGGTCGATTAGACTTGGGTCGCTAGGCCCTCCGTCATTATTGCCGTCAACAGGGTTGCTGCTGGGCTCACTAAAGATGATAAACAGGGTGGCTGACAAGAGCAGCGCAACTATCGCTAAGACTATTGAACGTAAAGACATACGCCTATTGTACACGCTACTCGCCGGTGTAGCCGAGCTGGTGCCCCATATCTATCTGAAATTCACTGCGTTGGCGTGAGGATTGGTATGAATCACGCTCTAGAGCAGCCTCGATAGCATCTTTGAAGTGGGCAGGGATGTCTGCGCTAGGGTTTAGTTCACCACGATATTCACTCAAATTAAACAGACCTAGGCCATCTCCTAGAATTAAGCCGGCCTCTTTATCCCAGCGGGCGATGTACTTTTGCTTACCAATAATTACACAAAAGAAATTGCCGTCGATAGCTATGTGTTGACGTTCAATTTGTTGGTTGGCATTTGCTAGATCGACAATGTTAATTCCACGAAATTCTCGCTCGGTCTCTATGCCACATAAATCCAGCAAAGTGGGGGCGATGTCAATAAGTTGAATTTGCTGCTCGGTACGAGTTGCTCGAGGAATGCCTGGGCCCGACATAAAAAACGGAACACGAATGTTTTCTTTGTATAAGGAATTGCCATGCTTCATCAAGTTATGTTCGCCGAAGTGTTCGCCATGGTCAGCAGTAAGAATCACGATGGTATCGCGCCCACCTTTGGCAATTGTGTCTAACACTTCAGAGATGCATTGATCAGTGAACATGATTTCTTCCATGTAACGCCGCCGCATGAATTTGATTTGTTCAATCGCAACATCTCTTTGGACGGCATCACCACTCTGCAATACTTTTTCGATTTCAATAGCAGTTTCGCCAGTTACTCCGTGGGAGGCATCGACATCGATTTCGGTATGTGATGAAATATCCTGTTCGAGCAACATATCGAAAGGAGCAATAGTGCCGTAAGGGTCGTGTGGGTCGAGGTAATGCAGGAAGAAGAAATATGGACGATCGTCTTCAAGTAATTTGTCAACAAATTCGAGGGCGTGTTCGTTAGTACGCGCAGCACGCCCGCGTTCGCTTTTCCCTTGGTGGGTACGGTAGGCGCGGAAGAGCGGCTTGTCTACAGCTTTGATTAATTTGGATTGAGGCAAAGCCGCGCCAACCCATGAACTCTCGGCAAGGCTCGAAGCAAATCGGCGTATATCACCGCGTATAGGTACTTCGGAGTCGTCATAAATTTCGAAGCCCTCACCGAAGCCGATGTCTCGTGATAGCAAACCGTTTGATATTACTCCGGCAGTGTGGTATCCGGCCGCCAAAAAATCTTTGGCTAGCCATGGTAAACCGTCAGGGATAGGGTCAAAATTGTCACGCACGCCATGCTCAAGGCTATCTAGGCCAGTAAGCATCGAGGTATGTCCTGGAAGAGTTAACCCACTGCTTGAAAGTGCATAAGGTGCGCTAATGCCTTCGCGCGCTAATTTCTGCATAGACTTAAAATCAAGACCGGCTGGCGGATTAATGACTACATCAGAACGCAAGGTGTCAATTGAAATCAAAAGTACATCAGGGCTTTGCGGAGCAGCACCGGCGCGGGTTGGCAAATCTTGGCTTACTTCAGGACGGCCGTATGTTCCTCCGATCCAAAGTCCGATGACAAGCAGTAAATGAAAAACCGCAGTGCAAAGCGTGGCGAATTTTGGTAAGTGGGTGGTAGCTGTGCCGTTTCCTTTGCAACACAGAGTAATAGCAACAACAAGGCCTGCTGCTAAACAAAGCTCGAGGGGTAACCAACTGGCAAGCAGCGGCGCAATGGCTAAGGACAGTCCGGCATAGAACATGCCGTTTGAAAGTGCATTTTTTGCGAACCAAAGACTACCGAGAGCTAGCGGTGCTGCGATGAACATCCCCCCCGTAAAGTGCACCACAAAGGCGCGTAAAATGGATGCGCCATTCCAGAGCAAGGCAGAGTGCATGAATGCACCGCAGCCAAGTCCGGCAGCGATTAGCAACAGGCGGTAAAAGTAGCTAGCAAGCATAGGCTGATTTTAAGGCTACCCGATAGCGCCGCCAACCAGCAAAGCGCCAATGATTACAATCGCAGCGCCAGTCCATCCGCGTTTTCCTGGTCTTTCGTGTAGCAACCATGCCGACAAAGGTATGGCGAACAATGGCACTGTGGACGCCAGAGACGCGGCAATTCCGGCTGAAGTCCATTTAAAGGCAGAGACGTTTAAGAACATGCCGCAACATGCGCCGAATAGGGTGGGGAATGCGAGTAGTTTCCAGGTGTTAGCGCGAAACAGAAACTTAGTATTGGTTTTGAGTGTGCCATCTTTGATAAACCAGGCAGCAAAAAACAAACTACCAGAGGCTAGGCGTATTGCACCGCCGCTGATTGGTGACACGCCGCCCATCCCCTTGGAAACTGCAAGATTTGAGATCGTCCATAGAGCCGCGCAGCCAATGGCTGCTAGCAATCCGATGTTGTCAAAATGGCTAGATTTTTCTTTGTTAGTGAATCGTCGTGATTCGGCAAGAACGCCACCAAGAATGACCAGCGCGATTCCAGATATCTGAACGTTGGATAGTGATTCGTCAAATAATTTCCAAGCTAGTAACGCAGTAAAAGCTGGGACGGCTTGGCTAACAATGACTGTTCTTCCGACGCCAATGTGCGCAATTGCAAGGAAGTAAAGCCAGTCGCCAACACCTAAACCGAGTAGGCCAGAGAGTGCTAGCCACGAAATATTTTCGAGAGGAACTGTGTCGCCAATGAACAGTACAGCGATAATTCCAAGAATCGAACCGGCGATAACATTTTTAAACCAAGCTACTTTTACTGGCGTGAGCGTTTTAAAGGCTAATGCATAAAACACCGAACCGAAACTCCAGGCGAAGGCACTGGCGACGGCGGCAATTTCACCGGCGCCGGTGAATGGAGTTGACGCCTGGAGCAAAAAGCCTGACACTACTTAAGGGTCGCAGCTAAGTTTGTTTTGTTGCCATCGCGGATAACTACTAGCGTAACTTCTTCGCCGCGTAGTCCGCCGGCGAGCGCATAACGCAAAGTTTTCATGCTTGTGATTGACTTACCATTAACTTCAACCAGTGTGTCTCCGAGTTGGACACCAGCTTCGGCTGCAGCACTACTTTCGCGAACCAAGCTGATAGTTAGGGCATCGCCTTCAACGTCAGCACGAATGCCGAGCTTACCCTTCAATGAACTGCGTTGCATTATCATGCGGTAGTGGTCGCGCATGCGTTCTTCGAAGTCAGACGGCATTCCCATGCCGCCGAGGTTTACAAACTCAAGGGAGTTTGTTGCGTCGAGTGTTCCTACAACTTTCGTTACTAAATTTAGTACGCGGACTTCGCCCTTGTAGTTAATCTTGTCAGCGTCATCACCTGGCATATGGTAATCTTCGTGCACGTTTGTGAAGAAAAACAATGCTGGGATGCCAGCATGGAAGAATGAAGTGTTGTCGGACGGCGCTTCACCACGATCGTCAAGTTCGAGTTCGAGGTCTGATGCTTCAAAGACAGGGTCGAGTAAACCATGTAGTTCAGTTGCAGTGCCAAGTCCGCCGACGAAAAGATAATCTTCGGCAAGGCGTCCGATCATGTCGAGGTTAATCATAAACATGATTTTTTCGTTGTCTAACACATTCGATTCGACCAAAGCTTTCGAGCCGAGCAAACCGCGCTCTTCGGCTGAGAAGGTCATGAAAATAATAGGGTGCTCGAGAGGGTTGGCAGCGAAATACTCAGCCAATTCAAGAACACCAGATGTGCCAGAGGCATTGTCGTCAGCACCATTGTGGATTTCACCTGGGAAACCCATGGCGCCTGGACCGCCAACTCCGGCGTGGTCATGGTGCCCGCCGATAGCAATATATGAATCAGCAAGCTCTGGGTTGGTGCCTTCAAGCACTCCAACGACATTCTTACAGGTTAAGCCTTGACGCTTGAGCTCAAAATCAATTTGGTATTCACCATCTTGGTTAGCCAGAGGCTTAAGGCCGATGCGACGGAAATTAGACTCAACGTAGTTGGCCGCTTGATGGCCACCTGCCAGGCCTGATTCACGGCCTTCGAGCTCATCGCTGGCTAGAAAGCCAATGTGCGCCTTCAAATCATCAACGCGGATTTCACTGGTTAGTGTAGAGTCGCTTGCAACAGTTTGTTGAGCGGCAAGTAAGAGTAGTGATGTAATTAACATTAAGGTAGCCTGTGTTTAAGTTGCCACAGGATACGCGCAAACTGCTAAAAACATAGTAATTATTCGCTAGTTTGTAGGTCCAACTCTAAATCTTCGCCTGCATTTACATAAACAGCCTTCTTATCAGCCTCGGAGGGAAATAGGAACACAGCTTCGTTTGCAGCAGCAGCAGCAAGAATGTCATAGCTGCCAGCCGCCAGCCCTGAAATTCGATAACGTCCTTTTGCGTCAAGAGTTACGGTGCGGTGGAAAAATGACTCACTACGCGTAGTCATTGTTACGGTTCCGCCAGCTAAAGGATTGCCTTCCGCGTCGGTGGCTACTCCGTGAACGGTACCACCTTGGTAGATGATGACTTTTCCTAAATCGGTTGTAGTGCCGGCTACAGAGTTGGCACCGACTAATTCAGGCAAGAAGTCATCGTGATCAATCTCTAAGCTCAGCGATCCGCCAAAAACACTTGTAAGAATAAATTCACCTTTAGCATTTGTTCGGGCTTTCAGTTGCGGCATATTGTTAGGATCACCAATTGCTGAGCCAAAGAGCGTATCGTTGGCTTCAAGTGAGTAGTCTTCTCCGTGAACGCTGACCACAGCGCCGCCAACAGCTTTACCCGCACCATCAACAACAATTCCTTTGATGCTGCCTCCGGCTTCCATCATGATGTCTATGCCTTCAACTTTATTGCGTCCTACGCTGAAGCTAGGGGAATAAGTAGGAGCATAGCCATCGGAACGACCGAGCAAGATGTAACTGCCTGGGCTCAAGTCGGGCAAATCGAAACTGCCATCGGTGTCGTTGAATTTATAACGTTGACCAGTCAAACCATATTGCTGATTGCCGAGTCTAGTGCGCAGGATTTCAATTTGAAAATCGCTAAGTGCTTGCCCGTTGACTCCAAGAACGCGACCACTAACAGCACCCTTAACCTGCATAATGACTTTAATGTCGGTGGCGCCTGCATGAACGCGTCCAGAGCGTCCGTTTGTGTATCCATTAGCTTGAACCGAGAGACCATAGCTTCCTTCTTGCAAACCACGAACATTAAATTCGCCTTGGCTGTTAGTCTTTGCAGAGCCAGTTAATGTAGGTCTTGGAGAAGTTCGCGCAACGCTAACAGTAGCATCAGCGATAGGCATTTGATTCTCATCCAAAACTAATCCTGAGATTGTGAACTCATCGGGTAGTACAACTTTTTGATCTCTAGCAACTTTGTTGCGCATTAGCATGATAGGACGAACTTCTGCGGAGGCGAAACCATCGTAGCTGGCACGTAAAATCCAAATGCCTTCTGCGAGTTTGCTAAAAGTAAAATTGCCATTGGCGTCAGCTGTAACCGACACCGTGCGACCGGCCGCTAAATCTTCGATGCGCATTTCCTCTTTGCTCCCTTGCCTGAAGGCATCGCTAGGTTGCATGCTCATTTCAACTGTCGCTTCAAGAGGATTTCCTCCACGGTCAACGACTACTCCGTCAAGGCTATAGCCGCTACTCAAAACTACTGGCGGTAGGGTCTGTGTTTCATTTGACAACGCTGCAAATGGCGCAGCTTGTTTAGGTGCATACTCAGGATGGTGCACCCACATGTTCATGTTTATTCCCACGGCAAGCCCAACGAAAACAAATTCGCCATTACGATCACTTTTGGTTAGGAATCTCTTGCCAGACGTGTAGCCTCTCATCAATTCACCAGGGTTGTAGCGTTGGTTAAGTGAAATGGCTGCGTCGGCGATTGCTTTACCATTTTCATCAACTATCTTTCCTGAGACTGCGCCTCCTGTGGCATCAGCAAACATATTGTCAATTTCTCTATTGCTAACGTCGGTGCTGCTCGCAATATCGACTCGCTCTGGCTGCTGCTCGGCATGGTTGATTTGACCAGCGGCGCTTATCACAGGTTGCTCATCAATCTGAGTAAGTTGCTCATCAATAGGTTGCGGGGCTGGCGGTAAGACGCCAAGAAATACAAATGCTCCGGCGCCAATGACAAAGATTGCCACCAGCACTAGTGCAAGGCTATTAGATTTTCCAGAATTCATGATTATGTTGACAGGGGGAGGTTGTATTTGCAGGCTGACACAGATTTGGACGTCGTCCTGAGCGTGGTTCTTGCTTAATTATCGGCAGAATTATGAGTTATCTTAATCGCTTCGTGGTAATCTTCGAGCAAAAGAATGGCACTACACCTGCACCTCACCGGACTTTTTACTGATGGCAACGACTCTCGGCTGAGTGTTGACCAGGTTCGCGAGCACTTTTCGCGTGCTACTGCTGCTCGTGCAGCTCATCTTTCCGACATCCCTAAATGGCGCGAATTAGGGCACAATAGCGAGTTGCTAGCAGCTTGTCGTGAGCGCGCACAGCAGGTAAAAGAGCAACAAAAACCAGATGTTTTTGTGGTGCTTGGCATTGGCGGGTCGGCTTTGGGCAACGCAGCAATGCTAGGCGCGTTGGCGCCAATTTTTCAAGAAAATATTCCTGCTCCTGGGCAGCCGAAGTGCTTTGTGCTTGACACAGTTGACCCAGATTTGCTCAGCGAATTCTTTGCCAATGTAGATTTGACAAAGACGCATATAAATGTGATATCCAAATCAGGAGGCACAATAGAGACCTCTTCACAATTTTTGCTTGCCTACTCGCTGATGCTCGAGGCGTGCAAGGGCGATGCCGCTGAGTGCGCTAAGCATTTCACAATCACAACCGACCCTAACGGCGGGCATTTTCGCGACATCTGTGATAAATTTGGCTTCGCGACACTACCTGTACCAGATGGTGTAGGAGGCCGTTTTTCGGTTTTATCTCCTGTGGGTTTATTCACCAGTGAAATGGCTGGACTAGACACAGATTCGCTACTTGCCGGAGCTGCCAAGGTCGCTGATAACTTGCAGTCATGTAGCGATGAAGACGACCCAGCTTTGTGGTATTCACTAATTCATGTGCTGTACACCGAGCAGGGCTTAGATAAACATGTACATTTTGCTTATGCTCATCGCCTGCGCTTGTTGGCTGATTGGTACTGCCAACTTTGGGCCGAATCTCTTGCCAAGCGTCATGACTTAGATGGTGAAGAGGTTAGGGTCGGGCCTACACCGTTGAAGGCAGTGGGGCCTACTGACCAACATTCTCAATCTCAGCTTTATGTTGAGGGGCCAAACGACAAGGTTTACACAATGCTCAAGCTAAATAAATTTAGGCATGAAATTGATTTACCTAAAGCTTTCGTTGAGTCGGTAGCTTTTTCTCATCTCGAAGAACGTTGTCTTGGCGACTTGATGGAACAAGAACGTCGCGGCACAGAAGTAGCGCTGCGAGAAAACGGACGTCCTGTGTGCGTGCTAGAAATGTGTTCGCTCGATGCCTTCCATCTAGGCCAATACTTCATGTTTTTAGAAATAGCCACAGCCTATGCCGGCGGCATCATGAATGTCAATCCATACGACCAGCCGGGCGTCGAGTCTAGCAAAATAGCCGCTTTGGCCTTAATGGGTTGCGAAGGATACGAAGATCGTGCCGCAGAAATCATGCAGCGCTTCAACGTTCAGACCGAGTTCGTGCTTAGTTGCTAGTGACAAAGACGCTAGTCAAATTGATTCTCTCAAGAAAGCTGGTGCGTAAATCACGGTGAGTCCCACGGCGGACGGCGTTCCGAAAATCTTTGTCGCTTGGTCGCGGACGCATTTCTTTGACAAGGATCAGGGCCATACCGCTAGTCGGTTGAAAAGGATTTTCATCAACGATTTTTATTGGGCCATAAACGCCGGTGCCTTCGATAGAAAAAGCAGCAGCAGCTAATGCTTCAGGGACACCTTTTTCATGGCGATGAATCCAACCGAGCATACCTCCGCGCCGGCGAGTGCGATCATCTTCGGAATATTTGAAAGCCAAATCATGAAAATCGTCTTGCGTTTTAATTCGATCACGCAAAGCAATAAGTTCGGTTTTCGCCTCACCGAAATCTAAATCGAGCTCGCTTGCCTTTTCATCTGTTGCGCGTAATAAAACCCACCCCACATTACGGCTAGCACCGTGCTCGTTCTCATAACGTTTAGCAAGATCTTCGGGCAGGTTTCCGAAAAAGCTATCCGGCATCACTTGCTCTGATAGCAATCGCAAATAACCAGCAACTCTCAATTCGTCAGACTCGAGCACCGATATAACAGTCATGCCTTTGGTCTCGAGTAACCCTTCGTAAGTAGCACCACCATAGGCAGGGTTCTCTTCTACACGCATGCGTCGCCATTCAACTTCATCATTGAGGATGTCATCAGTTAGCGCCAATTTGTTAGTAGCTGCCCAGCTCGGAAGGGCGACAGTAAGAACCATCTGTTCAAGACGATCTTGTAGTTCGGCATTCGACATTGTGCGACGCATAACCTCGCCTAGTTTTTGCTCACTTACTCTAAACGGTGGTGCGTCAAGAGCCATTCCGGGTGGGGCTTGTTTAGAGAGTTCAAGCAATTGGTTTAATTTATCATCCGACCACGCTTCTAATTGGGCGGGTGTAACTGCTTCGAACATGCTCAGGTTTAGGCTGTTTCTCACCAGCATCTCGTGCAAAATAGAATCACCAATTAGCTTGCGGAATTCGCGCATCTCAATTCCGCGGCTGGATAACAGCCCCTCGATGCTTAGCCCAGCCGCTTCTATCTCGACTTTTGCTTCAGCAATTCGAGCATCGATCTGCTCAGCACTCGCAATTAATCCGAGGTTGGCCGCCTCAATAGAAACAATCTGCAAGCGCAAAATATGCACTAAGGCCTCAGCGCCACTTTGTTGGTAACGGGCGTCGGCGCCAAGGTGGCGGTCGAAGCGACCGGCTTCAATTTGCCCGCCGTCAAAAGTGGCAAGGATTTCGGAAGCAGGTTCTTGTTGAGCAGTGAATAATGCGCAACAAAGACTCAGTAGGGCGGAAACAAGCATGGGGCACAGCATAATGCCGCGCCACGTTTTTGCTTAGGCAGCAGGTTTGGTTTTGAAGTTGACTTCGCCGGCTTTCCAACCAGCGCGCACTTCAGCACCTCTGCTCATGTCGCCATCTAAAATGGCGTTGGATAGGGGCTCTTCGATTAAGTGAGCAATTGCGCGTCGCACTTCTCTCGCTCCATATTCTTCGCTATATCCAGCCGCGGCGATTGCACGGCACAGCGCCTTACTCCACTTTAAATTAATGTCAGCACCTAGCATGCGCTGCTGCAACATCTTCAACTGCAACTCTGCAATGCGCTCACAGTCAGATACATCTAGTGACTTAAAAGTGAGGATGCCATCCAAACGGTTGAGCAACTCCGGCTTGAACTTGTTGCGTAGTGCCTGTGTTGTGATGTCAACAAATTCTGTTTGAGCGAGAGATTCTGGTTGATCGAATCCTAGGCGAGAAGTTGCTTGCGAGTAATCTGCAGCGCCGACGTTAGATGTCATTAAAATCAAGCATTGACTGAAATCAACGGTCGTTCCTTTTGAGTCAGTGAGGCGGCCATCATCTAGAATTTGCAAAAGCATGTTATGCAACTTCTCGTGACCTTTTTCAATTTCGTCAAATAGAACTACGGTGCGCGGATTTTCTTCTATTTCAGAAGTAAGTACTCCACCTTCGCTATGGCCAACGTAGCCAGGAGGGGCTCCGATTAGTTTTGCTGTTTCGTGTGGTAGTGCATACTCTGAACAGTCGATGCGGACTAGTTTGCGGCCGTCAAGTAAATGGCGCGAGATTGACTTTGCTAGTTCTGTCTTTCCAGTGCCAGTGCGACCGACGAGCAAGAAGCTGCCAATAGGACGCTCAGGATCATTAAGCCCGACAGCAGCTTTGCGTATGCTGCGGCAAATTTTACTTACAGCATCGTCTTGACCCACTAACTCAGCTAACACCTTTTTTTGCAAGTTATTGGCAAGGTCACGGAAACGTTCCTTCTCGCTTTCAGTAGTAGCATCTTTGTCTTCTACGGCTGGTAGGGCAACAGAGTGAATCTCTAGACCTGGGTTAACGTCAACACAGATTTGATAAAGAAGATCTTCAGCCGCCATTGCGTCTTCAGGATAGACGGCATGAACTTTAGGCATCACTTCGCTCTCGAGGTCAAGGATGAAATTAGTGACTACATACTGACGGTAGTCACGACGTGACGGCGTACTAGTGGTAGACATTTCTATTTCAGGCATGTTGCCTTCGCATCCAGCGATGCGGACGCGAATGAAACCATCGATTAAATCGAAGTATTTGTAGACGAGTGATGAGTTTTGCATGACGTGTGTGCCCTAGGGCTATATATTCTTCGGCTTTTTTAGCACTTAGGCTTTAATCTGAAAAATGATTTTTTTAGCTCAAGATGGAACTATCAATCGGCCGATGTAGAGTATTAGCCAATGTCTGACTCCGCCTCCACCGCAGACCAGCAATTTTTGGCTCTACTCACATCTCGTGGCTTTTTTAGCCGTGAGCAAGCATTAACAGTGCTTGAAGGGTGCTCCGAACTGCCTTTTGAGCAGGCTTTAGCTAAGGTGTCAGGCTTTACCGAAGCAGATATTGAACACTTGCGGCAAACCCGTGCCATGCGCGAGCCACGAATACCTGGTTACACAATAGAAAAGTTGCTGGGCAAAGGTGGCACTGCTGAGGTTTATGCCGCGCAGCGTGAAAAGGACTTTGCCCGCGTAGCTCTAAAAATACTGCGTCCTAATCTTTCTCGCAACAAAGTGGCTGCCGCACAATTTGTTAAAGAGGCAAAGTTGCTGCAAGAATTAGATGTGGATCAGGTTGTAAAGGGAACGCGCGTATTTCGATTTATGCACACTTTGGTCCTAGAAATGGAACAGGTTGCTGGACAAACATTATTAGAGTGGTTAGATCAGGGGCGTACTTTTTCAGAGTCTGAAGCGTTAGACATCATTTGTGAAGTTGCAATTGCTCTTGAAGGAATGCGTGAGCATGGAGTCATCCATCGTGATTTGAAGCCAGGAAATATAATGCTTGACCGCGAGTTCAACGTAAAGTTAATTGACTTGGGCTTTGCCGGAGAAGGGCTTGAAGGTAGCCACGGCGACGGCACTACGATGGGCACTGCTGCATACTTAGCACCAGAGCAAGCGGCCGGGCAGTCGGACCTTGATGGCAGGGCAGATATATATTCTCTTGGCGTAACCTTGTATCACTTGGTGTTAGGAGAACTGCCATTTGTTGCTTCTGATGATGCCGAGCTATTGCGCATGCAGGTTCTTGACTCACTTAAGGGAGCTTCCATGAAGAGCGGTAAAGTGTCACCGATGGTGCATTACTTCCTTGAAAAGATGATGGCGAAAGATCGCGATGTGCGATATGCCTCTGCCAATGAGCTTATAGATGATCTCGAAGCTCATCTCGAAGACTAAGTGAGCTCTGACTATCCCTTTCATTTTAATTGTCACCGCTGTGGTAATTGTTGTCGCATAGGGCATGGTCATGTTTGGGTTAAAGCGGAAGATGTTCAAGTAATGGCAGATACTAAACAGATGACGTCCGCGGCTTTTGTTGAACGCTTTTTATACTCTAAAGATTCAAAGCTGTCAGTTCGCGAAGAGGCCAACGGCGCATGCTCTTTGCTTGACAGCACTAATTGCTGCTCGGTTTATGATTGTCGGCCTGAGCAGTGTAGTAGCTTTCCGTATTGGCCTCAGTTGTCAACGCAAGGGCCAGCCTTGGATATGGCCAGCGCATATTGCCCGGGTATTCAAAAGTTTCCTTCTGTTGAGTTGGCGCTTGAAGTTTTACCGCAAGTACATACTTTGCTGCAGTCATATGCCGTGCATTGTGACAACCGCGAAACCGAAGGAGAACGCTGGGGGACATCGCTCGAAGTCGATTTGAAGCTGAGTTGCGGTTTCGAACTATTAAATGTGGCTTGGCCGCACAGCCAGCAACTTCGCAGTGAATTAGAAGAAATGGCAGCAAATAATGGATATCCTTATAGTGTGTCTCCTTGGCAACGATTGCTTTTTGATCGCGGTGAGGGATGGCATAATCTAGGAGGAATCCCGGTAATAAAACATGAGTGTTAGAGTAAGCCTTACAGTGCGCGGAGCAGTCGGATTGGCTGCGATTGCACTTGCGTATTTGTTCATCGAAAGAGATGATGAACAAGTTGTTGATGATGCTAATTCGAGTGCGCCAGAGTTCGTGCGTGATGTGCAACAAATTAACACTGCTGCCGAGCAAAGTCATGACCCAAGCCCGAGCGAGGACGGCGATGATTCGCTAGTAACTGAATTGCACCAGCAAGCATTGGCGGCGTTGAACGAGCAGTCATATCAATTGGCATTTGAACTTGCGCAAGAAATTTACCTTATTGATGACTCTCCATCAAATGCTATCGCTGTCAATGCGTCTCGAATTGCAGGTTATTGGGCTAACGATTTGCAAAGTCATTATCGCCCCAACTCGGCTTTATTAGTTTGGCGTCAAGCGATTGAGTGGCACCACGATACTGGGCATCCGCAATTGTCTTTGGCTAGGTTGCTATTGCGTGGTGCGAAAGTTGCTGAGGCCTTGGTGATAGTAGAAGAAGCCCTCGTTGAGTTCCCGGACAATTCTAAGTTGCTGGCTTTGCGCGCCGATATCGCGTCATTGCAGGGTGAGGCAGACTTGGCGGTTAAGTTTTTAAGTGCGGCGTTGGCTATAGATTCTGCCAATAGTTATTACGCCACGCGACTTGAACAACTTAAAATCGAGGCGCTTGCTTTTACTGATTACCTGTCTGTGTCGACGGCGCATTTTGAAAGTTCATTTGACTCGCAGAACAGAAGCATGGTGCGCAATATCGATGACTTGCAGCAAGACCTAGAGCGAGCCTGGTCTGATATCAGCGGAATTCTAGGAATTCAAAACGATATACAAATTGTTGTGCTGTGGCTCGACAAAAAAGACTATCAAGTGCAGGCGCCAGATTGGTCGGCTGGTATTTACGATGGCCGTATTCGCATTGTCGTAGATGACTATCCTGAGCGCCGTCCGCAATTGTTGGCAACGCTTAAGCATGAACTGACTCATGCCTTGTTGCACAGCACTGGTATTCAGTTTCCTACCTTTCTTCAAGAAGGATTGGCGCAACTATATGAGCCGCGTGATGTAGACGCCATCCGTGAGGCTTATTTACTCGAAGACATACCAAGTTTAATCGATTTGCAAGGCGCCTGGACGACTTGGACCGATACCGACCGAGTGCGCTCTGCGTACGCTTATTCGGTGTCTTTATGTGATTTTACTCGCGAACGCTACGGCGAAAATTCATTTAGATTGCTGTTTGATAACATGCGACACAGCAACCTGAAAGCAGCATGGGCAGCAACCTTTGGCGACACACTTGACGACACCGATGCGCTTCATCGCAAGTTGTTGTTGCAAGATAATTAGTACCGCAAGTTAAATGGATGCGTCTATCTGGCATGGAGGTAGATGAACAGATAACCGACACTCTGTGCTTGCCGAAGCTAAATTCTCGGCAGCTCTATTTATGCACAGGGCTCGACGCTCATGAAATTTCATTGCGTATGGGGCTAGGTATTGATGTTTCGCGGCGGTTGGCTGCGTCTTTGCAGTTGGGCAAGTTAGCGGCAGATAGCAAAGTTGAGTTGTTGCCGTGCATTAAGAATGGCGAGGATGTCGCTGATTATGTACGATCACTTATTGGCACTCACAACACTGAGTCGTTTTATGCTTTGTATCTCAATGCGAGTGGTCGTGTTTTGCATCAGCAAGAAGTATCTAGAGGGTCGCTAACAGCAAGCTTGGTTCATCCGCGTGAAGTATTACTGCCGGGGGTTTCGCACCGTGCTGCCACTTTCATCGTTGCGCATAACCATCCGTCAGGTGATGTCGTGCCTTCTGCAAACGACAAAGCGCTAACTCGCCGCTTGAAGCGTGCCGGAAAATTGCTTGGCATAGAATTGCTTGATCATGTAATAGTGAGTAAGCACGGGCATTATAGTTTTTGCGCCCAGGGCTTACTTTGATTGAAGGCAGTGACTGGCGATAGCGATTGCGCTTGGGCCCGCTGCCTCAATTCGAAGTATCGTAGGGCCGATACTGGCCAAGACCGCGCCGTGCTGCTTTAACAAGTTTTCTTCGTCTGTAGAAAGTCCTCCTTCGGGGCCGACAATTAGCAAGATAGGTTTGCTGTTGTTGGCTAGTGTTTGCTGTAGCGGCAAGGCACTCGGGCTTAGGCAAATAAGCTGGTGATTCTTAAATTCAGTGGCAAGCTGCTTTAGGCTCATTAAATCGCCGTCAATAATTGGCAAATCCGGACGCCGGCACTGTTGGCAGACTTCTTTACTGATTTTGTGCCAGCGCGAAACTTTGCTAGATGACAGGTCGTTTTTCCCGGTAACGCTTCGCTCGCAAGTGAGAGGAACTATTCGCAGCGCTCCTAGCTCAGTCGCGCGTCGAATTAGATCATCGCCGCGGCTGCCTTTTGGCCAAGCACTTGCAAGGCTGATGTCCGGAAGGTCGATTTCAGGTCGATTAGCTTGACTTTTGACAAACAAATTGCCGTTTTCGAGTAATTGGGCTACAACTCCACCACCAATTTGGGGTAATAGAACAACCTCACTGCCAATGCTAATGCGCAAGGCGCGAATGTGGCGGGCGAGCTCAAGTGGCGGTTGCCACGATTTCTCACCCAGGTCTGGTAGCTCATCTACAAAAAAGAATCGACTCATGGTAATTAGTAACTGCAGATGATAACACAGATAAGTGTAAGTCTAGTGTTTGCTATGAGTATGCACGCGACCGTATGCTTGCTGTGCACTTACTGCACCCCTATCCCTTATGGTTCAAATAGAGATCCAAAACGGCCCTGACGCTGGCAAGACAATCGAGCTTGCGGTGGGGCATCATTCCGTTGGCAGGGCATCCACAAATGATGTGGTTGTTTCGGCTAACTCTGTTTCTGGTAATCACTTACAACTATCAGTTGATGCAAATGAAACAGTCTCCTTCGAAGATTTAGGCTCTACTAACGGCACATTTAGTGGCGGAATGAAAGTTCTGCAAGGCGAGTGGTTTCCAGGTTCTGAATTGAAGCTTGGCGATATAACCTTAAAGTTGATTGAGTCTGTCGATGATCATCAGCGGCTTCGCCAAGAGGCCTTAGATGCTCCTAAGTCTAGCATTTTGCTAAAGGTGGCTGCCATGGTAGTAGTTGTGGGCGGCGGCGGATTTGCTTACTTGCAGTTCTTTGAGTCAAAGAATGCGAATCTTGCAGATACTTCTGCTGCCGATAATCCAGCAATTGCAACTAACACTATTGGTTACGATCTCATTGATAATCTCGGAGATTTCGCTGACAGCGAAGATTGGCAATTGTCTAAAGGAGCCACCATTGCCCAATCTAAACTGAGTGCTTCTGTCGCGGCTAAAGCAAGCTTGAGTCGTGTGTTTCAGATTGAATCGCCTTCCCTTGAATTGCAGGCAGATGTTAGCGGTACGGTGATGTTTGAAGCTGCATGGGGTAGTGATGATGCCCAAGAAAAAGTATTAGCGACCTGGAGTTCATCCATCAACAGTAAGCCAACAACTATGTCCTTGCCACCACTTGCTAAATGGATGAAGATATCAGTGCAACTTGATGCAGGTTCAAGCATTGCTGCTTTGCGGGTTAATGCTTCTGATTCAAAAGCACAATCATCTTCAATGTCAATGGGGAAGGCATACTACGATGGCGGAAATTTGGCTGTTGTTGTTAACGACGAATTGGCATTCAGTTTGTCTTCAACATCAGGCCGTTGGCAGGTTGATTCTGAGAAGGCCATGTTAGAAGGTGGCGACCTATCCACAATCTCGATGAATGTCGGCCCAGATTTTTTGACAGATGAATCTCGATTGATGGTGTTGGCAGACGGCGGACCAATTATTCCAAGTGTTAATATGACCATTGATAACCCTGCAGGTTTACTTTGTGGCACTCAGATAGACAGCTATTTCTTTGAATTTGATGGCGCCTCTAGCATCACCGGGAACCTAGTCAAATTAAAAGTTGCTGCTGCTCCTGTCTTTTCATTTGTTTGGGACATGCGCGAGCCACTTACGCAAGCTGCACGCGAGATGCAGACGATTAACTCTGCACTAAATGCCGGCGACGATAGTTTGTTGCTCACGGCATGTCAGAGATTGTTGCGGCGTTACCCAATCAAGGATGAAAACGTTAGCCGAGCAATGATGTTAGTGCGCGAAACTATGGCTCGCGGACATCGCGAGCTAGGAGACCTACAGCAGCAAGCTAGTGGCGCTTTGTTTGTAGGCGCTTCGCAGGTGATGGTTCAACTCGAAGAGTCAGCCCAAGAATTGGGCAAACGCTTTAGGGGTACAGATATTGCTGTCCAAGCCGATTCTTTATCTCAACTGCTGCGTGATGTCGTCGCCCAAGACGCCAATGAACTCAGCGCAGAGCGTCAAGAATACTATCTGCGGGTGGTAAAGGCGGTTGAGCCAGTGTATCCACAAATTTCAGCATGGCTAGCCAGGGAGGCAAACTAATGGGACTAGGTTCAGCATTAGACTTAGGCTCTTATCGCGTTCGTTATGCCGCTGCTAAGGCACATAAAGGTGAAGTCGCATTGCAACGCTATCTGAGCGGTGCAGTAAATTCTACACAAGCACCTGCAGAGACAGCTCAAGACTTGTTTGCCAATGATGTAAAGAGAGTTGGTTCTTTACGAGTTGGCCTGACTGGCTCAGACTTGATGATGCGTTACTTGCCAGTTCCTGTGGTTGAAGATTGGCGTCTTGAGCGTCTAATGGATTTCGAAATTCGTGAAATCGAAGAACGATCCGGTTCTAGTTTAGCTTCTTCATATAACTTGTTGCCTGTACCACAAGGTCTTGATGAAGAAGAAACTATGCTTCTCGGCCTTGTTCGCGAAGACTTGCTTGAAGAAACAATGGAGCACATTCCGTCGTTTTCCGTCCAAGCGTTTTCGCCAAACGCGATTGCCCTGTATAACGCCTACTTGGCATTGGGTGACCACGAGCCTTGCACAACGTTGCTTGCTAGTTTAGGTAATGGCACCTTAGATTTAGCTTTGGTAAATGGCACCGACCTGTACTTTGCACGTTCGGTATCAACTTCGCTAGCTAAACGTAATCAAACTCTAGCTACAGCTCTTGGTATCAATCCCTTACAAGCCGAAACCCTGATTCATAAACATTGTGATTTGTCAGTGGCATTGCATGGCGCCCAATCTACAGATGTTGATCGTGTGACGCGTCCGCTGTTGCCGATGTACGAATCCTTGCCGACTTTATTGTCGGGGGTGGTTACTCTGTGTAAAGCCCAAGCGCGTTTAAGTGAATTAAATCTCGAAAGAGTTTTGCTTACCGGTGGCGCAGCCGAAACCAAGGGCTTGGCCGAATTTTTAGCTGATCGCATGCGTGTAGACGTTTCGGTCTGGAATCCTTCACAAATGATTAATATTGATGGTTTGTCAGACGAAGAGGCAGATCAACTCGAGAGTGATTCCTGCGGCGCAACCATAGCTATTGGTCTCGCCCTTGGCGCTGCTGACTCTAGTCTCTATGCCCTTGAAATTTTGACAGCGGCAGCAAAGAAAAAACGTGAATTTGCCGAACGAGGAATCTTTCAAATTTTGATGGGAGTCGCGGCAATGGCATTTATTGCATTGAGCATGGTAGTCATGGGTGGTCTGGCAGATGATGCCGAATCTGTCTCTAGAAGCTTGCGGCGCGAACAGCAAAAGAATGAGCGAAACCACGAAACGGCCTTAGCATTGATTGAACAAATAGAGCAACGCAATATTGTCTTTGATGATTTGAGGTCTAGGCGATCTGTCATCGATAGTGCATATACATTTATGACTCACCTTGAGGGCAAGCTTCCAGAAAGCTTATGGGTCGAATCAGTTACGGTGCAATTAGTCGATGGTAAAGACTGGAACCGAGAAGGTGAGCGCGTGCCAGTTGTTCTAGTACGCGGCCGTGCCGAAGAAGATGTGCGCGGCGCATCGCGTGACTTTGCGATGTTTACAGGACATCTAGAAAAGGTAGTTCCTGGTGGGCAATCTGCAGTCAAGGCTTCATCTAACACTCGGGCGAAAGCATTAGAGTGGTCGTTGCAGGCACACATGTTGAAACCGTTGGTAGCGACCGATGATCAGGAGGTACAATAAATGAATATTGACGCATTTTGGCAATCTAACCGCAAGTTCATTCTAGGATTCGTTGGTGGCATGATTGGCTTTTTCATTCTGCTATCACTAATAGCTGGTCCTGCTAGTGAACGTTTTGACACATCCTCACGTTCTATTTTACGTCTAAAGAACAGTAGCTCGCGTAGCGCTCAGCACTCAGTCACACAGGTTCGTGATTTAGAGAAAAAGTTAGAAGATTTGGACAACAACATTCAAACACTAACGGCAGCTGCATTACCGCCTTTCCGAGCACGTTTTCAAGTGCCAAATGGTGTTGCGCCAGCGCAGCATTACTTAGCCTTAACCGGAGAGTTGCGTGATGAGCTTATTGGCTGGGCATTACGCCACAACTGTACTGTAGATGAATCGCTAGGGTTGCCGTCCGTATCTCCGTCGCAGCTATTGTCGATCGAGCAGCATTTACGAGCTCTCGACGTAATTGACCGTGTAGTCAGGCTTGCTATTGCTTCTGGTGCAAGTGAAGTTGACAAGATTAGAATTTCTCAACAAAAACGCATGCGCAGCGGACGCAATGTGTCGCCATTGCTAATTACCCCAGTAAGCCTCGAGGTGACTTTTGAGCGCGTTTCAGTGACTCCGTTCTTGCGGGAAGTTATGCGTGAGCAGAACCAGGGCAACTCCATGGGAATAGCATCTCTCGAAGTGTTGCCGCCAAATCAAAAGAAGGGCGAACAACGACTTTTACTAGATTTTGAAATAGGAATTATGCCACAGCTAGAAGACCAAGGAGGGCTCGAATAATGAAACGTGAGCCAATAGTATTTATAATCATTCTTGTAATCTTGGGAATGAAAGTGTCAACCTTGTTGTCAGAAAAAGTTCCTAGCGGACGTATTCGTGCAGGAGTAAAAAGCCTCGAGTTGCACGAGGCGGGTCCAGTCAACATGGTGGCAAACCTCAGCGATGATTCTATTCGTCGCGACTTGTTTCTGCGTCCAAGCGCAGATCAGCCGCTTGCCGCTATAAGTGTGCCGCTGCCGGAGCTGCCTTCTCAATCAATTTTGCTGCCGCCGCCGTTGCCCAATCCTGGCGCTCACGTCCAAAGCATTAATTTGTTTGTGAGACCATTCGAATTGTCTGGCTCAATGCGTGAAGATGAACCTCAAGATGTGACAAACGATGATGGCATCGTCGATGTCGGTAGCGAAGATTTCGCTGATCCAACTGCTCAGTATCGTGCTGAGTATGATCACATTAAGCTAAATGCAGTTTCAACTTTGTATGGGCAAATCGTTAACGAAAATCGCTATGAACTGAAGCAAGGCGAAGATTTGCAGTTTGTTGAATATAATGTAGACAACGGTAGTGTGCGCTATAGCGTGCGACCAATTACCGGAGAAGAATACCAGTCCTTTGGATTCGCCGAAACTTTGCGCAATGAAATTGAACTAAGTTACCTAGATCTTAATAGGTCTTTAACGGCCGGCTCGTTTCAGGCAGTTTACGATTACGTTTCATGGTTGCTTAGCAATGGCATGTCCGAGCCAATTGCTTTTGATTATGCTAAAGAGCTGGCATTGAACTTCTGCTCGCTAGATCCAGAAAATGGTAGCAACTGGTTGTTACTGGCTAGCGCTTATGAAGCCACTCTTGACTATGACCAGGCATTTACTATTTACGCTTTAATGGTAGGCGACGATGTTAGTTCTGAGTTCGCCTCTGGGTTGCAGCAAAACGGATTAGTCAGCAAACGCTTTGCCCATCTTGCTGCGCCTTATGTCTCCTTGGGGTTGGTCTTACAAAAGTTAAATTTGCATGATGTCGCTCGCGAGCAGTTTATGCGCGCAATGGCTTTGTCAGATGGCACGCCTTATGCTCCGCAAGCTTTAGGTAATGCGCTGATGCAAGAAGGGATGTACACCGCTGCTCGAGATAATTTGCAACGCGCATACAATAAGCAAGCAAATCGTACCAATAAGGAGGGGATTAAGAATGGGTTAGACCTTGGCTTGGCTATGTTAGCTCAGCTTGATACAGAGGCTGCGGCTAAAGTGTTCGAGGCAGGCTTTGATGCAGAGGATTCTTATCTTCGTTCTCAAGCGGCGGCGGGCTCAATTGCATGTTTATATCTTGCTGGAAATTTTGCTGCTGCGCAATTCGCAGCCGAGCAAGCAATCATTGATGTCGGGGCAACTGCTCAACTTTTGTACATGCGCGCAATTACTACCGGCGCTAATGCAGGCGATGTAAATAACGTGATTGGTGACTTACAGACAGCAATTTCAGTGCAGCCTTTGCGGGCAGCAGATTCGTTGGCAGCGCTGTCATTCTACAGTGATGTTGCGGGTGATACTGTTGCTTCAGAAAGCGCTTTGGCTTTAGCTTTAGAGCAATCACCTAAGCATTTCTACGCAAGATATCTTCGCGCATTTTATGCTGCACGTAATGGTGATATGCTCGGCGCACGTTCAGAATTTGAAGAATTGGTTCGTGACAATCCTAATTGTGCGGGGCTACTTGCACCATATGCTGCTTTGCTGGCCGATGTGGGTGATTATGTAAAGGCTGACGTCGCGTTTTCTAGAATCGAAGATCAATTGCAAGCGCAAACTAAATCCACGTCTAGTGCAGATTCTTGGGCAAATGTTTACCTGCGCCAAGGAGTCAACTTCTTGAATTTAGGCAAATATGACCAAGCCTTGTCGGCATTTGATTACACGTTGTCTTTAGATAGCGATCTGCATGCGGCGCGTAATGCTCGGGCAATTACAACTTATTCTAATGATGACCTTGATGTTGCAGTTGCAGAATTTTCTTACTTGCAAGATGCCTTGCGTGACGACCCTGAGCATCCTCAATATTTGTACGCTGACCTCTGGAAGAATCGATTGCAAGAGCACGACAAGTTGCGCCGCTGGACAGATGAGTTTGATAGCAAGCGACTTCGTCCAGGATGGGATTTGCAAGATGGCGCACGTGCAGGAATCGCCCCTCGCCACCACAATGGCTCGATAGTAATAGAAGGCCAGCACGAATCAGCGGCGCGAACTTCCGTGTCTCGTTCAGTCCCCGGAGTTTCCTTTCGTAGTTATGCTGCTGATTTGATGATTGGGCCAGGGCATCGTGGGGCCGCAGGAATCGCACTTGCTCTTATGAACCGTAGTAAGACCACTTGGTCTTTCGAGGTAGAGAGAAACCGTGAAGGTCTACTGAGCTATACAGTTAGTAGAGGCACTCGTGTTGAGTCTAGAAATGTAGACATGAATGTTAGGGCTGGCACTCCTATGCGAGTTAGTTACAGCTTAGACCGTGAGCCCAAGCAACCAGTGCTTACAGTTCGTGTTAACAAACAGATTATTTATTCTGAAGAAGTGGTTGCATTACGCAATCCTACAGGACGAATGGCGTCTTCATTCTTCGCTGAAACTGCGCATGCTTTGCCAGTTGATATCAGCTACGACAATGTCGAATTGATTTACTCACAAGTACAATGAAAAAACAAGCAGGTTTCACGTTAATGGAGTTGATGATTGTGTTGGTCATCATTGGTATTTTGAGCGCAGCTTTCGTTGCTTTCGGAGGTAACTCTCTCGAGAAAGGAAAAGTAAAAGCAGCAAAGGCTAACTTGCATGCGATCTCTGCAATGATTGAGTCATATCGATCGGTAGAAGGGGAGTATCCTTCTGACTACTTGCCAAGTGGCATTGCTGTTAATACTACAAATAGTCGGGCAGAAGCTTTGTACCTTGCGTTGTTCGACGCAGAGTACACGGGGCAACGCCCTTCTCAAGATTGGTTGATTAACACCGACTCCGATGAGTCAGTGCGCAACACTACGGCATTGGGTACTCGCGAACTTTTTGAAATTGGTGATGAATGGGATAACCCAATAATTTATTTCGACAGTTTGCATTACAACGACCGAATCGCAACTATTGTAATGGCTGGCGAAGCAGTTATCGAAGAACAAGAAGTGAATCCGCATCGTAATGAGCGTACAAATTCTTTTTCTAAACCGAGTTCATTTCAACTTGTGTCAGCTGGGCCTGATGGTCTGTACGGCACTAATGACGACATATTTTCGTTTTAAGTAGAGTGCGCCGCCCAACTCATTATTCGGCATTTACCTTACTTGAGCTAATGGTAGTAATGGTAATGATTGGTATCGTTGCGGGCATCGGAATGGCTGGGTTTGATCGTATCGAACCGGGGCGCTCTAGCTTGCAAGCATCCGTAGAGAATTTTATTGAGTCAAGCCGCGATCGTGCTCGGGCTTCTAACCAAAAAGTGGTAGTCAGTTTGCAGGCTTCAACTGAAGAGGCAGCAGCTCGCTGGCAGCGGATGGTGTTCCGTAGCGTTTTTGAGGCGTCTTTCGAAAGCGCTGCACAAGCTCGTGAAAATGTACAGCTTGAGGGTCAGGCAGCGGTGCAAGTTGCTGGCCGCTATGGGGCTGGTCTTGATTTGCGAGAAGGCGGTGTCGGAGTAGTTAATGGGCGGGGCACTCCAGACCTTTCGGAAGGCTTTGCCCTTGACTTTGATTGTTTTCCTACCGATGTAGAATCAGGTAAGTTGCTAACATGGCCTGGCATTGTAAGCATTGAGCAAAGGCGTGACGGCGTTGTCGCTTGTCAAGTACGCGCCGGCGATGGCTATTTTTTTACTAATATCACCCTCGAAACGCAGGTGGGTGCTTTGCAGGCAAACCGTTGGCAACATTTGCGTTTGTTCGCTGCCGATTCTGTTTGTAAACTACAAATCGATGGCAAGGTCGTGGCCACTGCAGACTTGCCAATCTATTTGTCATCACCGCAAGACGTCCCAGTGTTTGGCGATATTGATAGCCCTTGGTTAGGCAAGATAGATGAGTTTTATGTGCAGTCACGTCAAGTAGAGCTAGGCCCACAGGTCCCAGATGACGTGCAAATGATGCCGTCTCAGCAGTTAATCATGTTTAACCGATTCGGCGCATTAGATGATTCCCATATTGAAGACGTTGTCGTGTTGGTTGAGTCATTCGGCGAAGCCCTAGCCACCTTTGTGATAGGTCGTTTTTCTCAAGAGGTGACGGAATGATTTTTGCTCCACTAAAAAGTAAATCATTATTAGTTCAGCGCGGCGCTGCTTTGATTATCGTGCTGATGTCACTGTCGCTATTATTCGCTCTCGGAGTCCCCTTTTTGTTTGCGAGTCGGGTACGTTCCGAATCGTCTAACGAAGCTATCTATCGTGTGCAGTCCCGCGTTGCAGTACAAAGCGCTTCAAACTATGTAGCCCTTGAGCAGGCAAGTACGCATCCGGCTATTGATACAACGCCATTGTTTGACTCTGCAGCAGAATGGGACGGCAGCACCTTCGGCCCATTGCCCCAAAGTTTAGGCGATAGCTTTGAGCGTCAGCGTGAATCGTGGGGTGTTGAAATAGAAAATATGCAATCCAAGGTTTCGTTGGCGACTGCGCCAACAATGTTGCTGCAGAACATCGTTCACCCATGTTTTCTTACTGCTGATGTTAGCCACGCTGCTTCCGAATTACCTGTCAGCTCTACTGCAGGGTTCCCAGAGTCTGGCATTTTGTCAATATCAGGGAATTGGGTAGTTTACGGAGCTATAGATAGCAATTCCTTTTTGCAGGTAGAAGCAGATTTAGATCCACCTGAAGACCTCGAGGCAATTCGTTTCCGCGAAGGACGATTCGTCGCAGATCCACGGGTGCAAGCAATCACTTTGTCGAATCTTGACTCCAGTGGATATTCGCCACCAGAGTTTTACGCCGATGCCTTAGAATTTGATTTCGGGAATCCAGATTCATTGTTGCCGCAGCGCGATCGCGATTACCTGCAACAATTGACATGCCTTAGCAGCGGTGTATATGGTTCTTCTTGGTGGCAACCTAGTTCGTTCATGAATCGCGAAATTGACATTGAGCAACCAGACGTGATTTCGATTGATAATGATTTGGCAGTGAGCCCAGGCACTTTTGTTAAGTTAGAAAACGAGTACGGAGATGTGTTTGAGTCATTGGTTCTAGCAAGTGGCGGCGGCAGAATGCAACTAGCCAGTCCAGTCCCAGAAAACTTTAGTATGTTCAACACCTCGGTATCGCCAATGTCGCGTGAGCCAGTTGACATAAATGCTTGTCGTCCAGAAATTTTGCAGGCTTTGTTGACAGGATTGCAGTTTAGACGAATGGGGATTGCCTCGTCCTTCGCTTACTCTGGTCGCGGCAGTCGTGATTGGGTTAGCCCTAATGAAGCGCTTAGTGTGACCCAGGCCGTACTGCTAGCTCGCCCACTCCAGGGCCCTGATGACCTCTGGACTCGTGTGCTTGCACCACTTGCCTATGAAGGAGCAATTTCCGATGTAGATAGCTGGGTTATTTTCTTGAACGGCATTGATCCAAATCATGCTTGGCTGCGGCAATCGACAACTGGTTTTGGATATCGCGCTGGTCTTAAATTCCAGCAACGAGTTAATGCTGCTGTGCGTTCTCGCTTAGGGCGAACACTTGCTCGATCTTCTGCTGAGCAAGTGCTGCAAGTTGCTCCGGCTGGACAGTTGCTAGAGATGGTGCACAATCAACTTCGTTTCGAAGACTATGCGTCCTGGCAGCGTGGTATGCATGGGGTTAGTACTTTGCCTAATTCGATAGGCGACTATGCGTCAAGCTTTAATGATCCTTCGATATCGTTGGCTAAACGCTTCGGCACGCTTCACGATTTAGCTATTCAGCGACCGGACAGCGAACCCCTAGTGTCAGCAATCATCCCGACACCTGCGCGCGATACCGATAATGCTCCTTACGGCGGAACCGGTCGTGTTGAGCATTTTGATATTAGAGAATCGCCACTCGGGCATGAGTTTGATAGTAGAGGTGCGCTCTATACCACCACCGGTGATTGGGGAGTCGGTGATGGCGTGGTAACAAATGTCGAACCATTGCATTTGCAGGGCTGGTTCTACGTAGAATCAATTTCCGACGCAACTCTGTTCGACTACACATCAGATTACACCGATCGCAATAGAATTGTTGCGGTGTTCGAACAAGGAGAGTTGGTGGTGCGTTGCTATGGCACTCATGGAGCCGACTTTTTCGACAGCGATGGCTTGGATGAATGCATCGCCGTGCGCATTGACCCAATAGAGCTTTCTGTTGCGGGCCGTTGGTTCCACCTTTCAGTGTTGATGCGCAACGAGTCTGCGCGCGGATTTCAAGTTTGCATTGATGGCGTGCCACGTGGTGAAATAGACGGATTCACTTTCTTAACCCAAGCTGTAGCTGCCCATTCTCCAGGCAGCACATCAGAAGACATCTACGTAGAGTCAACAGTTGGCTTTCCAAGTAGGGGGGCCGTTCGCATTGGTAATGAGGTAATTGAGTACTCTTCACTTACAGACACCTCATTCGTGACTCAACGCGATACTTCTATGTACATCGGCGGTAGAGCAATTCGCGAAGCAACAGATGTTTTAGCGTTAACCATGGATGGCTCGCACCCTGCTGGCGCTGCCGTTGAAATATATGGTTACTCGTCTATTCTGCTCGGAGATGTTCCGCCCGGTGGGTCTAGTCTTAGTGGTGATGTCGGGCCATGGTCAATTGCAAACTGCGTGACAGGCGTCGAAGACATAACCTCAATGCGTGCTTTGGGCACAGTTCCTTTTCCAATCGGCATCGGAATAAGTAGCACTTACCTCGGTGCAATAGAGTTGTCAGAATGCGAGCAGGCACCGTCTGACTTGTTTTTCTCCGAAGCATTTCAAACTGATGGTGGCTATGCTGTAATCTGGCAGGGTAGGGCTGTTGGACTAAATTGGGGCATAGACGGTAGTGGGCTGATTAACGTTGATGACGATTCTCGAATCGGTGGCGTTGAAATCGTTAAATATTCTTCCCGCACCGACAATGTAATCATCTTATCCGAACGCAATGTAAGAACTCCTGGATTGGCCGAAGCGCCAGAGGCTATCATTCCTGAAGGTGGTACCACATTTATCATGGAATTCGAGGGTAGCATACAATCGGAGATTCTGGCGATCCGATAAACGATTCAATTCCGCATAATGTTTACATTATGCCAATCAGTGTGCGTGCGGCAGGCGCATCTGAGTTCACTTATCATCAGCCAGAATCGCTCGAACAATCATCATTCGTTCAACTTGCTGCTTCCGGAGATCCAGCTAGCACAGAATGGGTACGCTACGACAACATTTTGGACGGCAATTTCTTGCGCGATAATTGGGAAGACATATTCCGAGTTATTTCTGAGGTTTTTTCCGAAGACTCATTGGAAAGTGGTCGTCCGGGCGGCCCGCCTAGTGCACCTGATGCTCCTGACGCACCTAGTTCATCGTCCTCGACTGAGTCGCTTGAACTAGGCCAAGACCCTTATGCAGAGACTCCACTCTACACTTTCCGCGCCGAGATTGGAGAGGCTGAAGAGAAAGAGCAATTCATCGAATTTATGGAAGACCTCTTCTCATTCCGCGGAGTCAATGGCACATTCGACCACACGCATACTGCAGGCGAGCCCGCTATCCCGGTGTTTAAAACTTTACGAGGATTTGGCCCAGCTAATCTGTATAGCGATCCAGGGTACGGCTTTGCAGGGCGCTTAGACCGCGTAGCAATCATGCAAGCCGGAGAAACTACCGACCCTTTGTGGTTCGAGGTGCAATGGGCAACGCCACATCGTCTTGAAAACGGTGGAGCAGATCCGATTGCAACCTATGTGGCATTCTCCGAACACCCAGGCCTGCCGTTCCTTGGCCCAGACTTAACTGCTTTGTCTCAAAGTATGGACGGCCTTGATCTACGTAATTTCAACCGCATTGTTAAGTTCCCTAATTTTGAACGTCCACAGTCTTTAGCTTCGCTTAACATTGGCGCCGACTCGACAGGTGCTGGCGCTAGCCTTAGCGGTTTCGTTGATGAGTTCGGTGTCCATAATACTGGCGGGTTCGGCTCGCCGACCGATTTCTTCGCATGCGGTTCCTTTTATCTAGATGAAGATTTACTCGAAACTACCGAGTCATATGTTCAAGTAAATGAGTATGATTTTTCACTCAATAATTATCGTGTGAGTATGCCAAATGCCGGAGCGGGTGACTATCTTGCGCAACTGCCTCCTTCCGGAATAATTGACATTGATGGCGAACGAATTGCTTACTCGAGCATCGATACTGCTACTGGGCAAATCCAAATTGCTCCTAATGGTCGTGGCTTGCATGGTACCGAACAGCGCGGCCATGCTTCTGGTGCTAGAGTCCGCATCGTCGATGGCCGGTTAGCTACCGCCTTAACATCTGAGCTCGATGCGAGTACTCCGAGTTTCCAGTTAGAAGACTCGTCAGTGTTGCCTAAATACGGATTGCTGTTGATTGATGATGAGTTGATATTTGCCCCGATGCGTGGCCGCAGTTCAGAGCTTATGATGCCTCAACTTAGCGAAAGCTCGGGCCGGTTAGCTGGCGACGGTGTTTTGCGCGGAAGATTCGGCACCGATAGCGCTGCCCATAGTAGTGGTTCAGTCGCATATAATTTTCCGACGCGGTGGCTTGATTTGTATGCGCCGCAATCTGACAGTGGATTGTTGTCGCGTTATCAATTCAGCATGACTCAGCCAAACGCTTTTTGGCGGTCAGCAGGGTTTGAGGCTACCGGCACCGGAGAGTATTCTCGCGTGATGATGCTGGTCCGTTCTGGCGACGCTGACTGGAGTGAAGATCCGCACTCGACTCACCACTTGTCATTATTCGACACCGGTCAGACAGCTACTGGCGAGTTGCAAGCGCTTAATTTCTTTAGTAATCATATTGATTTTAGATTCATGTTCGATTGGCAGCCTGGTGCTTTCAGCAGTGTAGATTTTCTTTCTACCGGATGGACCCACGCTCCACGAATTAAGCGAATCATGGTTGATTACTTAGCCGAGTCTGTGGTTACTCAAGATAGCGAGGTCATCGAATGATGAAATCCTCAACACAACGTGGCATGACTCTCTTAGAAATTATGATCGCACTATTACTGCTTGGGGTCTTGTCAACCTTTGTAGTTAATGTTGTCGATTCAGTCGTAGGTCTTTGGCAACAAGGCGAACGCCGCGGACGTGGTGATTTGGTCTATGCAAGTGTTGCTGAGCGCTTCCAAGCTGATTTGCGTGCGTTACACCTCGGAGAACGTGGATGGATGGTCATTGATGATTATGTGGCGCGCCCGGCGACAGATGAAACTGCTGAATGGCGGCTGCCGCGCTTACGTTTTTTAGCAACAGGCGCCGGGCTTACTGCTGACGACTCTAGCGGCACGCACGCAGTAGAGGTGATGTGGGTGTTAGTCCCAGAAAACGTACTCAAATCACGGTTTGCTCGTTTAGTGCGAGTGGCGCAACTTGAATCTACTAGCGCGAGCCTTCGAGAGAGCGGAGCGGCGTCAAGCGCGGTGCAAGGAGTTAACTCAACTACGATTGTCGATGGCGTGCTAAATTTAACTATCGACGTTGATGGCAGTTCTTCATTTTTATCAGACGCTTACTCTGCGACACACTTTCCTCCTTCGCTAAACTTAAACATCGAGCGCGTCTCTGGCAACTCGCGGAAAAAGCCACCGCGCTTAGACGGTTCGGTTGATGGCGAAAACGCCAACGCGGTCCTCAGAGGAATAGCGCCAGCTACATTGCCGCCAATGGCATTGGTTGGCGAAGAGTGGGTTAGGGTAGGCGGGAGCTTCCCGCGCATCAGTTTCACAGCACGCGGGCAGCGCTCAACGCTCGCAGTAAGTCATAGCGCCGGTAGTTTTGTTTACTTCCCATCGCTATATTCCTCCCGGCACCAGCTGCTTAACTACGGTAAGAGGGTGGTGCGATGATTAGGTCTCAGCGTTCTGGCTTCACGATTATCGAAGTTGTAATCGCAATCGCAATTTTTATGTTCGGCATTTCAGCTCTGTTGGGGCTGTTTCATGTTGGCGGAAACTTCGAACAGCAAGCGCGGGTCAACGCCGAATTGGCTCCGGCAATTGAGCCACTAATTTCTGACATCCAACGAACTGCTTTTAGTTACGATTATTCCACAAATCAGTATCGTTTAAAGACTTTCGTTGATGAGGTTGTGCCCTTAGCCCCAGCTTACAAATATGAGCTTTGGGTCGAACCAATAACTAGCAACGCGAATATGCGGCGTGCTCAACTTCGCTTTTACAAAAAATCACCAGAACGGGTATTATCAAGGGTGTCATTCGTGCTCCTGCGACAAGTTCCCATTAGCATCCAAATGCAAAACAATGATTAGCTCACTTCTAATAATTCTTGGTAGTCTAATGCTGCCAGCTCAACAGTCTGACGAGGTCGTCCGTTTGCGTGATGGACGCGTTCTAATTGGCGTAATCGAAGATCACGACCTCGATGGGTTTTCATTTGTCTCTGCCGCTGACGGTGGCCATCTAGATTTAGTCTGGACAGATTTGTTCCCTGGCGAGTCAGCACGCTTGCACGATGCTTTTGGTTATGTCAATGAAGTGATCATGCCAATGGTTGCTGCACAGAGATTGTTGCTAACTAATGGTAAAGAGTTGATAGGGCGCGTTCTTGTTGAAGGTAATTCGACGGTTGAGTTTAGAGTTAAAGATACGCTTACTACTTTTTCTAAGCAACTGCTGGCGGCACCAATTGAGAATATCACGGTAGAGGCATCGGCAATTTTGACTGCTGAGCAGTTTTATGCAGAGCGCTCTGTCCAGATTGCTGCTGATGATGCACTGGCCAACTATAATTTTGCCAAAGAATTAGAAGTCATGCTAGCTTTCGAGCAAGCCCAAGCGCATTATTTACTGGCTTTAGAATTGGCAACTGCTCAAGATGATTCGCCACTGCTAAACCGTCTTAATGGTGCTCTTGTTCGCTTAGAACAAATGATTGCAAATCAAGAAGAGGCGGCAGCTCTTGAAAATATTAAGCAACTTATGCATCGCGAGCGTTTTACTGAAGCGAAGTTGTTGCTCGACCAATACGACTCTAGCTTTCCTGAGGCAGTGTTTCGAGGAGAGTATTTGGATTTAGCCAACAGGTTTGGTATTGACCGTGACAAATCAATGGTTAACTATCTGCGCCGGCATTGGTTTCTGAGAGTGATGGCTGTGTTGCGCAAGCAGGCTTTAGATAAGAATGCGCGTTTAGATTCTTTAATGACTTGGGTTGAAACTGAAGTGCCACAACTCGTGCGTCAGCAATTCGTTGATGAAATGATTGAGTTAAACGACGCTCTTGATGTCAATATGATTGACGCCTTGTGGGTGACTCGTCTTGAATACTCATCTAATTCTCACACAGCAGGCTATGGTGATGGCACCTGGATTCTCGGTGAAGATCGAGCGCGAACCGGATTAAAAGAAACTACCGAAGGTGAAGATGAGCAAGATGGCAAAACTCAGCAGCAACGCGAGATGGAAGAACGGATGAAGCGTTATCTTGACAATCTCAAGAATCAGCAATCAGCTGCACAAAATGACGACGATGAAGTGAAGCCCGAAGACTGGTGGAAGATTGCGCAGACCACTGCTCGCCTGCAGTGGTTGTTAGCATACTATGCAGAATTCTCCGGAGACTACGAGCTGTCATCAGTTAAGTTTGCCTACTGCCCAACTTGTGGCGGGCAAGGTTACCTTGAAACTATCGACGTCACATCTGGTGGATCTCAGCGTCGTCGTTTCGAATGTCCGCTTTGCCATGGCGTGCAGGTAAAACGTTCGCTTAACTTTAGGTGATGCGTCGGCCTTGGCTTGCCTTGTCGATGTTGGTGGCATGCAACGTCGCGCCACCCCCTGAGGTTACGCCGACCTTGCTGGCTGAGATTGAATTCATGTTCCCTCAGCAAGTTGCTGAGGTTAAGCATTCATTGGCGCGTACCGAGTACGCAAAAAAGCGTGCAGCTGAGTTAGGATTGCTGATCGATCAGGCCCTTGTTGACAATGCTCTTGAAGGCATGGTCAGTCAAATTCAAGAGCTTAGTTCGGTTAGTCTCGAGGAATGGGCCGGTGACGAGCATTCAATGTCTTGGAGCGAAGTGCGAAAGATATACCGACGGCACCTTTATGACAACCTTCTGTTTCGCTCGGTTTACGTCGCTGATATGCAGCAAATCCCGAATTTGCAGATGATGGTGCTCGCCAACCCTGACGCTGATGTCGTTAATAGCTGGGCGGAGGCATTGGAGCTGGGCCAGCATCCTCAAGGATTAGGTGCTAATTCTGAAATAGTCGGGCAATGGCGCACCGACGCCTATGTCGAAGGCAGCATTATTGGCCCCTTGCGACTAATTAACGGCATGTGGATGCTGGGGCGGGTGATGAGCGTTGCCGAAGCCGACGGCATTCGTGATTTCGCTACAATTCAACAAATTGCAACAAATTGCGATATTTCACCTTTCGCTGCTGAAGTGTGGATACGTGAAATGGCTAGTCGCTATACTATTGACTAATACTACCGTGACCGATTCTACAGAAACTACCTCCGACTCAAGTGCAATAAGCATCGCTGACGACAAGCTGCGCCTGCTGTTTGCCTTGTTGTTCTCTGCACCTGATTTGGTGTCGCTTGACCGAATGCGTCAAGTCCTTTATCCAGATGGCGACGACAACTCTAGCCCACGTCAGCATTTAGACGCGCTTGAAAAGTGGCTAATAGACAAAGATTTGCCGCTAAGCCTACACCAAGTGGGTCGTGGTTATCGTCTGTTAACTAGCGAAGAATACGCTGAAGTGCTGGCGGCCTCACGTAAGTCTAGTCAACAAAACAAATTAGGCGCGGCAACGCTTGAGGTTCTTTCACTGGTCGCTTATCGACAGCCAGTGTTGAAAGCCGATATCGATTCTATCCGCGGCGTAAAATCAGGTCCTCATCTGCGACAGCTGCTCGACTTGCGTTTAGTACGCATCTTGGGACGGGCCGAACTGCCAGGGCGCCCATTTTTATATGGCACTACCCGCGAGTTCTTAGATCAGTTCGGACTTCGCGACATCAAAGAGCTACCCGAGTCGTCTCGATTAGCGATTCCTGCAGAATGCGGAGTCAAGGTCGAGTCAGAGGTGGCAGAATCAACCCCGCAAGACTAGACTCTTGCGCTCATCGCCTCACAACCTGACGGCCTTGAATAACTTAAGATAACCATGCGTTCCGACGAAATTAATCAAAAAGTCAATACAGAATCAATGTCTGCAGCAAAGCGCTGGTCGCTTATCGCTATTGCAGTATTCTGTTTGCTTATTTTTACAGTGACTGGCCCGATGACAGATGTGCTTACAAAAGCTTTCGCTGGCGGCCCTTCCGTAGAGGCAACAGTTGACATGCCAAGCGGTACAGTCAATATTACCCTCGACGATTACCGCATTGCCGTAAGCCAGAAGCAATGGGCCGAACGAGTGTTGCAGCAGTATTTATACGCTGATGATAATCGCGAATCAGTATTGGCATATGCCACTCTGATGAAGTTGGCTAATGAAATGCAGGTTGAAATTACAAATCTTCAACTCCAAGAGCTGCTATCTGGCTTCTCATCTCAAGGCGAAGACGCCTACCGTAATTTCTATCGCAGATTCGGATTTCGCACAGCTGTTCAATTCGAAAGCCAAGTTGCCCAAGCTCTGCGAGTAAGTGCTGTAGTTGATTTACTGTCAGCATCGGCAGTCCCGTCAGAGTCTGACATTCTTTCTGTATGGTCAGACACTTATCGTGAAATGAAAATCGAGTTTGCTGTATGGCACTCAAGTAATTTCGCTGACGTTGCCGCAAGCCTTGAAGTAAGCGAAGAAGACTTATTAAGCTTCTTCGAAAATGATTTGACTCCGCTGCAGTCTAGCAATCTTGAAGTTGAGCAAGCCGTTGCCTTTGAGGCACTGTTGCTTGATCAAGCTGCGATGCAATCTGATGCTGTTACAGCATGGTTTACAGCCGAAGAGCCTGCAGAAGAAGCACTAGATGGTTTTTATGCTAGTAATAAATACCTGTTGTACATGCGTGAAAAGGTTGGTGACGATCTCGACCCAATTCTAAGCCGCGAAGAACTTGGCGACCGCGTAAAGAACGATTACTTAATGCATCAGGCTGTTACTGAACTAGCATTCGAGTTGCCACAAGCAGAAGACACTCAAGCCTTCGCCGATGAAAAAGGTGCGACTTTGATTCAATACGCTGACATGATTGAACTTTCGAAGCTTTCTGATGTCGATCGGGTAGGCGGTGTTCAACTTCGCCGCTTATTTCAAGCCGAAGAAAATATCTGGATGCAATCTCCAGTGCAAATGGAAGGACAAGTGTTTTTGATGCGCGCAACTGCAAAGCGTGACCGCGAAATGCCAGAGCTAAGTGTCATCCGTGAGCAGGTCGTTGAATTGTGGCGTGAGAGCCAAATGAGTGTTTTGGCAGCTGAGGCAGCTGAGCAGTTCGTTGCTGACTTGCCGCGCGGCGATGACTATGTCGAAGGTGATGCAGTTTCTGTTGACGCCTCGATCTTTACTAAGGCTGCTAGCGATTCAGGCATTGCTGTCGAGCAAATAGACTGGATTTCACGAACAGCTCGTCCGTCAACCGACCCATTCTGGCCAACAGATGCAATTGTGTTGCGCACTCTGCGCACCAAGATCGGTTCGCAATTAGATGATTTAGTTGAGGGGCAAATTATTGGTCCTGAAGACTTCGGCGATAACGGTGTTGCAGTCGCTCACTTAGTAGAAATGCGCGCGGCTGATGTCGAAAACATGTGGCCTGCTGAATACAACCGTGCAAAGTTAAATGCTACGCAGAAAGCATATGCCGAGTTCCAAACAGATCAAATCTCTTACGAGGGGCTGGCGCGAACCTACAACTTGCAAAAAGTTGAGCGCGTAGAAAACACTAATTAATTATTGGCCATTGAGGGAATACCTCAATAACGAGCTGAGTTAGCAATTGCCGACTCAGCTCTTCTTTTTTTGCAATGCGCTCAATAAGGGCACGCTTGGAATCACTAAATTGGGCAGCAGCATATAGAGCGCGGCGCGCGTTATCTGGTTGCTGTTTCACGAGTTCGACCTGTGCGCGTATCAATTCGGCCGCGAGCCAATAGCGTCGGGCAATACCGTTCCCTTGTCTCATGAATTCTGCTGCCCTTGCTTCTGCAGCTTGAAGTTGAGGAGTTAGCAGCTCAAGGCGTAGTGCAATAACTTCTGTATGGAACGGGATTAACTTTTCTGCGGTTTCAAGGTGTAGCAACATGCGGGCTGCAGATCCGTTGGGGTCGCTGCGTTCTAATTTGATAGAGCCGAGAAGTGCTGACATGTCGAAAGGGTGATAAATTAGCGCTTGGTCAAAGCACGACCGCGCATAGTCGTATTGCCCGCTTATTGAATACATGGCAGCCATCATCACCCAGTTTCGCGAATCCCAGGGACGAGCTTCGGATGCTGAGCTGAGATAAGAAAAAGTGTCATCTTTGCTGTCGATAGCTTTTGCAATTAGTGTCTCGCCACGAATATTTGCGCTTGCAGGAACAAGTGCTACAGCGCATAGCGTGAGGCCGAGTGCGATTGTCAGTGGACTAGTTTTAATTGGCGTAGATGGCCGCGCTAAGCTGGCAGTGGCAAGAAAAAATATTGCCATTGAAGGCAAATTGTCATTGAACGGTGAGCGGGTTAGTGCGCAAATGGCAAAACTAATAGCAAACCCAGCGTATAAGTGCATTTTTTGTGGAGAGTGACGTTTAATATTGCGCCAAACTGAACGGCAACCAGCTAGTAGCAATAGAAAGCCCAGCCATCCGAACTCAAGAATTGCTTGCAGGAGGTCGTTATGCAGAGTTTTTGGCGCACGGAATGAGCCGTCGGAGCGGTTGACAGTAGTCATCTCAATCTCATCAAGTGAGCGCCATTTGGGGTAGCTGTGCTCAAATTGGCCAATTCCTATGCCGAAAGGTGTATCGATAATTTTGTCTGCGGCAGCAGAATACATTGATAAGCGAACCTCAGTGCTGCGGTATTCGGCTTCGAAGCTTTTGAAACCGTCGCCGGTAAATGCGCGCAGCAATTCGCCAATTGCGAATATTGTAGTAATAATAAATAATGGCTTTAGCTCTATTTTATTTATCAAACGTAATGCTAGCAAGCCAAAAACAAATCCTAGGCGGATGGCATTTCCTCCCCAAAACCCGCAAAGCAGAGCCATCGGAATCGCAAGTAACAGCCAGTGTTTACTACAGTACTTGTTGCCTAATGCGATAGTCAGAAAAAGTGTGGGGGTGACGATTTCACCAGCATGGTTTAACCCGATGAAGGGATATAGAGAGCGTCGCCCAAGTAAGTTGAGATACCCCGGTGGATCCCATCCTAATGCTTGAGGTAGGCAGAACCAGCATGCGAGTGCAACAGCGACAAATAGTGGCAACATTGTGGACCATAAATTGTCGCGTTGCCATTGGCTCATGCACCCCGCTAGAACCAAAGCGCTGAGTAGGGGGGCGCGGTCGCTTAAACCACTAATTGCGGAGGCCAAGGATAAATCAAATTCGGGGTTGATTGCAAATGGTAGGCATCCTAAAAGTAAAGCCGCAATAAACCAATGACTGCCCACGAGTAGCTGCAGTTTTCGTTTGTAAGCTGTGTAGGCAATTGGCGCCAATGCTAGAACTGCGAACAAGGAGCCATCGAACTTTGTTTCGTCGAACATAGATGTTGACCAACAAAGTAGCGGAACCAACACGCTAGCCCAGGCTAGTCGCCAGGCAATTCGAGCTTCAGTGGCGTTTGTGGAATTCACTATTGCGGAATAGGGCTGAAAAGAGCGTCAATGAATTGCTGCGGATCGAAAATTTCTAAATCTTCTTTGGCTTCGCCGAGGCCAATAAATAACACAGGAAGATTTAGTTGCTTACTGATACTCAGAGTAGCTCCGCCCTTGGCCGTGCCATCTAATTTGCTAAGCACAATTCCACTAATCGGTACGCATTCACCGAAAAGTTTGGCCTGTTGAATAGCATTTTGGCCAGTAGTCGCATCGAGAACTAGCAAGCTGTGATGTGGAGCATTCGGGATAATTCTTTCGAGTACTCTAGACACTTTACTCAACTCGGACATCAGGTTTTTTTGAGTGTGCAGTCGTCCGGCGGTGTCAACGATGAGGTAGTCAGCCCCTTGGGATATGGCAGCTTGAGCAGCATCATGGGCAACGGCAGCTGGCTCAGATTGTGCTTGGCCTACTATGCACTTGGCGCCGGTGCGTTCACACCAAACTTGCAGTTGCTCGACTGCCGCGGCGCGGAAAGTGTCGCATGCTGCCACCATCACCGTATGGCCTTGCGAGTTAAGCCAGTGACACAATTTGGCGATTGAAGTAGTCTTGCCAGCGCCGTTTACTCCGGCGACTAAGATGACGGTGGGGGCATCGCCTTCGCATTTAGGGATTGGATCGCTGCCAGGCTTGATTAAGACTTGGCTTAGTTCAGAACTCAGCCACTGGGGGACGTCGGCAGGGCTTGCAAGTTCTCCGGACTTAAGCTGTCTCTCGGCTTTTTCTAGCAGCTCGCCAGCTAGCGGTCCGACATCTGCAGTGAACAGTAGCTCTTCTAGATTATCAATTGTCTCTTCGAGGCTGGTGTCACTACTTAGCTGACGCAACAGGTGCCCAATTTTGTTTCGTGTTCGGCTAAGGCCTTGTTTGAGCTTAGCAAATACCATGATTAGTATTTATGAATGCCATCATCTATGTTTTCAGTGATGTCAGGAACTACAGAAAATGGATCGTCGTCAAAGCTAGATTTTATTTTACTGCGAGAGCTTTCACCGCTACCACCAACTTCTATGCGTTCAGGCGGTGCAGGGTGGTCAACACCCATTGAGCGTGCATCAGCAACTAGCATGCGAACGCGATCAAGAATTCCGTTTACAAAAGAACTAGATTGAGCGGTAGAGAATCGTTTAGCCAATTCTATTGCTTCGTTAATGACAACTTTAGGTGGAGCATCGTTGTTGCCGAAAACCAACTCGAAAATGGCAAGGCGTAACACATTACGGTCGACGTGAGCCATTCGATCAATGGGCCAATTTCTAGCGATGCCTATTATCCAGTTGTCGATAGCTTTGTTGTTTTCGACAACACCCTTGCATAAACGTTCAGCAAATTCGGCAATCACCACCCGGCCTTTGCGGTCGCGGTTGCCCTTGGTGTGGTGTTCAATAAATGAATCTAATTCATCTGGAGCGTTTTCGGGCTGAAATTCATACATATAAAGATACTGCAAGCAGAGCTCGCGAGCATATGTACGACGGCGGACAGGTTCGGTCATTTACTTTGGTTTATTAAGGATATCATCTCAAGGGCAGCGCTGGCACACTCGCTACCTTTATTGCACTCAGGAGTAGTCTTCTCGCCGTTAATAATGGCATCTTCGCTTGAGTCAAGCGTATCGAGTGAGGCGCGACGCTTAGCTTGAGCGTAATCGCTACAAGTAAGCACACCCATCATCACGGGTTTGCGATGGCGTAAGCCAACATCAAGTATGCCGCGACTAGCTTCGTTGCATACATAATCAAAGTGTGGGGTATCGCCTTGAATGACACACCCTAGTGCAATTACTGCGTCATGCTGTTCGGCAACGAGGTCACACATTAATGGAATCTCAAACGCGCCTGGTACATGGTAAACGTAAATATTGTCGTCGGACACGCCGGCTTCTTTTAAGGTGTGCACAGCGCCAGTTGTTAGCGCTGATGTTATCTCGCTATTAAAGCGTGCGACTACAATTGCGATAGAATTGCATGCTTGAGGACTACCTTGAAAGAGCTTTACCATGATTGGGGCAACCATTGTAAAGTGTCGTTGCTAAACAGTCACTAAAAACCTTTTATTCAAGTGGTTTAGAGGCGAATGCGTTGCTGCATAGACGTCCAAAATCTCTGAATAAAGAGAAAGACAGAGGAACTACCGTTAGCGTAAAAACAGTTGCCACGCTGATGCCACCGACGATGCCGATTGCCATGCCCTTAAAGCTCACACCAGTGCTGCTAGCCTCAGATAAGGCAATAGGCAACAAACCGCAGACGGTGGTTAAAGCTGTCATGAATACAGGTCGCATGCGGTCGTCTACTGCGTTGATGATTGCCTCATTGAGCTTTTGTCCACCGCGTTCGAGTTGCAAGATGCGATCGATTAGCACGATGGCATTGTTTACGACGACTCCGGCAAGCACAATCATGCCTACCATTTCCATTGCGCCAAACGGTTGGTCACTAAGTTTGAAAGCCCAATTTGCGCCCAGCACCGCAAAACCAATTGTAGTTAGCGCAGACAACGGCAAGATTACAGAGTTAAACAACAGCCCCATTAGCAAGAACACCAAACCGATGGCCAGAATCATAGCCGTGAGTAAATCGCTCATATCAGTAGAAGTTGACTCCCAGCCACCACTTAACTTCCAGGTGTAACCGTCCGGCATCTCTATATCAAGCATCAAACGCTGGACGTCATCCGCAGCCACTTTAGGATCTTTGGAAATAGATTTTAGACCGATTACCTCAGATATTTTCCCGTCTAGACGACTGATGGTGGACGCCGAGCGACTATTTGTAAATCGGGCAAAAGTCGACAGTGGGACGATTTGATTTTTACTCGCAATCAGCATCTCTTCGAGAATACTTCGATCGGGGTCGCTTGGCGAGTCATACTCGATGATAATTGGAATCTCTTGATCACCTGTTTCAAAGCGTGAGACCATCAAACCACGCATCGTCCATTCAATGTTGCTTAAAACAGATTGGCTATTTATCCCGAGTCGCGACATGCGTTCACGGTCTAGTTGAACCAGCACTTCATGGTTTAAATTGTTTTCTTTCGACGCCTCGCTGAACTTACTCGACGCTTTGCTGAGTTCGCGAATATCACTCAGGATGTTTTGGACAACCATGCTGTCAGGGCCACTAACTCTAATGCGTGTCCAGTCGCTGCCGTTAGATTTTTTGCTGCGCGACATTTCTTGAGAGAAGTGATATACAATTCGCGCTCGCTGAGGCAAGTTGTTTTTTAGATATGCCATCATCGCGTCTTTATCTTTATTCTTAAGAGGGTGGTCTGGCCATATAAGTATTGAACCGCCAGTGCGAGTGAACCAACAACCTGTTGACAGGTTAGGGAACTTGTCAGCAAAATTTACGCTACCAAGAACCTCTTTTTCAAGTTCTAGCACTTCGAGGTGCCCGTCGTACAAAGAAGTGCCATCAACAAAACTAAAGCGCACTTCAATTTGTCCTTCTTGTTCGCCAGAAGTAGCCATTTCGCGACCAGTCGTAGCAATAGCAGACGACATCAAAATTAGGACGTAAATCGTCACTGCGCGGAAGCGATGGTTAAGCGACCATTTAACTGTTGCGAACAACGGCCGGGTTATAAATTTTGGCAAATGACCTGCTGTAGAGCTTGCTTTGCTTTTGGCGCTGATGAATCGGGCGGCCACGGGCACCATCACAATCGACAACAATAAAGCTGCAAGAAGAGCCACAATAAGTGGCATGCCGATTGCTTCAGCAATAACTTTTTGCTGGCGATTGTCTGTTAAGAAAATTAACGGCAGGAATACAACCACGGTAGTTAAAGTGGCGGTGACAATTGCCAAAACTACTTCTGACGGCCCCGCGCAAATTGAAGTTAATAAGCTCTCACCGGACTCACGTTTCTTAAAGATGCTTTCGACAATAACAACAGAGTTGTCGACTAGCATGCCGATTGAGATAGTGATTCCCATCATCGACATCAGGTTAAGTGTTCCGCCGCTGAAGTATATATACGACAGGGCAATAAGGACCGCAAACGGAATAGAAAGCGTAATCAGTAAGGTGTAGGGCAGACTGCGCAAAAAGAAAAACAGTACTAAACAGGCAATCAAACCGCCAAGTAATGAATCTTTGATTAAAGAAAACACGCTTTCTTTAATCATGTCTCCTTGGTTGAAATAAACATTAAAGTTGAAGCGACCTAATACTGGGTCGTTAGGCAGATCTACTTCTAATACATGCAACAGTCGTTGGCAGACATCAAAGGTATTGGCAGAACTTTCTTTAGCAATATTGATAGATGTCGCGTATTCGCCACCGAAGCGAAACATGAACTCAGGGGCACTGCGTACTTTTACAACGCGGCCAATATCTTTAATGGTAAAACCATCACGTACTGGAAAGTCTTCGATTTCTTCAATCGACTTAAAGCGAGAGTCGACGCGAACAATAGTGCGGCCGTTTGTCGCATCAAGATCGCCTACCGGAGAAGATGAATTGTCACCTTGTAGGCGACGCACCAAATTGCCAATGTCAATGTTGTTTGCGAACACACTTTCTTCGTCGAGCCAAATACGGATAGACAAGGGCTCGATGCCCCAGGATGTTGCGCTAGCGACGCCGTCTACAGCTTCGAGGCGAGGTAGCAAGGCATTGGTTATTAAGTCTTGAGCGACACCACGTTCCATTGCGGGGAACTGGACTCCAGCAAACATGATTGGCGTCGAGCTCATTCCGCGACGCCGAATGTGAATGCGGTCTACTTCTGTCGGAAGTGACGGCCGCGCGCGCTCGATGCGATCGGACACTTCGGCATAAGCCTGATCGATGTCAACATTTCCTGGGAAGCTGATGTTGATTTCGGCTGAGCCTTCTCGCGCTTGAGCATAAATTGATTCAAGGTCTGGGATTGACCGCAGCTCTTTTTCTAATGGCTTGATTATTTTTTGCTCGATTTCTGATGGGTTAGCGTTTCCCCAGGCCGCGCTAACTGAAATTTCTGACGCGCCCAGCCCCTCCGGCACTAAGTCAAGTTGAATACGTTGCGTAGCAATAAAACTCATGCCAAGTAACGCGACGCTTATCATTAACACAGCAATGGGGCGATGAACCAAGGCTAGGAAAAACGCCTGTAGTTTACTTGGATTATCGCTAGGCATTTTCTCTACCGAAGCGTGCCAGAATTGCATACCCGCAAGGGATAACCACAAGTGTAAGAATCGTCGCGCAGATGAGCCCAGACATAACAACTAATGCCATCGGAGTGCGCAACTCAGCACCATCAGCTCCGCCCAGGATAGGAATCCATCCTGTCATTGGCAGCATTCCGAGAACAGTTGTGGTGGTAGTCATCAAAATTGGTCGCAATCGAGCTGAACCGGCTTCAACAATAGCATCATTTAAAGTATTGCCACGTTTGATGTTTTGGTTGATGCGGTCGACTAGGACAATAGCATTGTTTACAACGATACCAGCAAGAATCACAGCGCCAAGTAAAGCGATAACCGAGATGGGGGTGTTGGTTGCTGACATAACCCATATTGCTCCTGCACCAGCCATTGGCACAGTGCAAAGAATCAATAGCGGTTGCAGCAACGACTCAAACTGCGCAGCCATAACCGCATAGACTAAGAAAATAGCCAAAGCCAAAGCGAATGACAAGGATGCCAAGGCATCTTTCATTTCGTCGGCTTGCCCGGCGATGTTAAAGCGCACTCCTTGTGGTGGAGAAATTTGTGATATACGCGCCTGCACAGCATCACGGACGGTACCAAGGCTCACTCCGCTAGTCGATGCGCTTATCACAGCAGCGCGTCTAGAGCGAATATGCCTGATGTCAGATGGACCGTCAGCCATGGTGAATGAAGCAACAGCGCTTAGTGGTAAGGGATGGTCAGCCTCAGGGTTAATAGGAATGTTCTTTAACTGTTCAACTCGGTTAAGGGATAAGGCATCGGCTCGCACGCGAATATCAACTCGTTCGTCACGCCCTGGGAATGTCGAGGCAGTTTCACCCTCAACGGCCATTCGCAAGCTGCTGGAAACTTGGGTGGCAGTTAATCCGTAACGAGCGAGTTTGTCGCGATCAAGATGAATTCGTAATTCAGGATTTCCGCGACGTAATGAAGAACGCAAGTCGTCAAGGCCGGGCACATCTTGCAGTAAAGCGAAGAGTTTCTCAGTTGCTGTTTTTACATCATTTAGGTTTTGCCCGACAACTTCAATTTCTAACGGAGCATTTAGTGCTAAAACAGTAGGGCGTCGCAAGTTGTATCGCGCCAAAGCCGGTTCATTGTCGAGAATACTTCGCACGCTACTAGTAATAGCAGACTCTAATTTATGAGCGTCAGCTACCGTGGTGTCAATGCGGACGCTAAGCTGAGATGTGTGCGGACCGGATTCGTCATTAGCCACTGTTTCGCGGTCAGTGCCAGCGGTCATGGAAGTTTCGAGTACACCGTTGAGAGCTTTGATTTTGCTCTCAAGATTGGTGCTCAGTCGGTCAGTCTCTTTAAGAGTATTTCCTGCAGGGTAAAACAATTCGGCCTGTAGCTCGCCTTGCATTACATCAGGCAATAGTTCGCGACCCATATGTTGAGTTATGGAGAAGCTGTATATTGAGACGAACAAAGCAAACATTAAAATCAACGTCGGGCGCTTGATTGCCCGCTGAAGGACGCGTGGGTAAACTCGATCACATAAGTCAAAGCAAAAGTTAAACACTTTAGCCGGAATGTATAGAACGAGTCGAACACTTTCTAATGCCGCGCCAAGAGTCACTTTGGCGACAAACACTAATGCACCGAACACATCAAACAGTAGACGTGAAAGTAATGTGGTGACAGGCAGGATGCTCAACCATGCAAAAGGCATAAACAGTACAAGCCCGACAAAGCGTGAAACAGCAATGCGTTTTTGCATTTCAACAGGGACCGGATTGAAAGACAATTTGCTTGCCACGTCTGAACTAGGTTTAATCCATTGGTCGTCAAGCCCTGGGACGTAAACACCTAAAATGTATGCTGCAAAGGCACCGGTTGCTATCGCCAAACCAATAAATAATTTATTAGTAGGGAATCCGAGGTTGCGGTGCATGTTCCTGCTACGAATAAATGGCAACAATGCTTCAACCATCTGGGTGACGCGCTGGCGAATCGGCAATATGTCTTCTTTTGAAACATTTATGCGTGCCGCGATTCCAGGAATAAAGAATAGTGCGACAGCCAGAGAAATCAACAATGACGCAACCACGGTAAGCGCCTGATCACCAAAGGTTTGCCCAGCGATGCCTTCAACAAAAATTATTGGAGCGAATACAGCAATAGTTGTAATCGTGGAAGCGACAACCGCGCTTCCTACTTCGCTAACACCGCGGATGGCCGCTTGCTGTGGAGAATCTCCTTCTTCGCGACAACGCGTTATTGACTCCAACACCACGATTGCGTTGTCAACAAGCATTCCGATGCCCAGGGCTAGGCCACCAAGCGACATGATGTTGAGCGAAACGCCGGTGCTGTACATCGCTCCAAAGGTGGCAACAATCGAAATCGGGACTGCCAGCCCAATTACAAAGGTGGTCGCAAAGCGTCGCAAGAAAAAGAAGCAAATCAAAATCGCGAAAATACCGCCAAACAGTGCTGCTGATTTTACTTCACTAATCGCCGATTCAATAAAAACAGATTGGTCGCTTAGAACAGCAAGGCTTATGTCATCATCCAGGTCGTCGATTACTCCTGGAACTCGCTTATTTTGCTGCAGATAGCCAAAAAGCTTATTGCGTACTGTTTTCGCAACGGCAGAAATGTTTGAGCCGGCCTCGCGGTAAACAGCCACTTCGACGGCCTCGCTGCCACTAGAACGCAAAATCATATCGCGATCTTTGCTACCACGAACTACTCTCGCGACATCAGCGAGTTTGATAACAGTAGTACCACGAGTGACAATTGGTAGGTCTTCAATATCGCTCAGGCTTTGAAACTGATTTAGGGTACGAACTACGTATTCAATAGAGCCCTCTTCGAGTTTTCCACCGGGCACATTCAAATTCTCTTGTTGCAAGCGTTGCTGAATTGTCTCGGCTGAGATTTTGTAGTTAGCCAAGAGATGTGGATTTACTAGAACCTGAACTTCGTCTTCAAGCCCACCTTTGATGCGCACAGCAGCAACCCCTGTTACTCCTTCGAGCTGTCGTTCAATTTCTGCTTCTGCAATGTCACGCAGGCGCACCAAATCGTCGCCACCAGACAAAGCCAAGCGAATCACTGGGTCAAGGCTTGGGTCGTAGCGCAGAATTAATGGTTTCTCTGCATTAGCTGGCAAGAAAACGCGGTCGAGCCGCTCGCGCACATCTTGCACGACCATTGGCAGTTCAGTGTTCCAGGTAAACTCCATGTAGATTTCAGAAACTTCTGCTCGTGAAGAAGAGTGAATGTTTACAAGATTGCCAACAGTGGACAGCACGTCTTCGAGACGGTCGGTAACGCGTTCTTCAATATCATCAGGTGCTGCG
>Ga0233427_10000572_pt1 | contig 46249 bp, 45 predicted proteins | sample SI_118_April2016_5_FD_179885 | JGI IMG/M metagenome (GOLD analysis project Ga0233427, IMG submission 179885) | Seawater microbial communities from Saanich Inlet, British Columbia, Canada - SI_118_April2016_100_MG | ecosystem: Environmental > Aquatic > Marine > Inlet | place: Canada: British...
GTTCTTCCTATAGAGCCGTGGTAGACCACCACGTTGATAGGCTGGATGTGGAAGCGCAGTAATGCGTGCAGCTGACCAGTACTAATAGCTCAATTGGCTTGATTTATGCACTGAAAAAAATTTTTAGTATCTAAATTTTCTAATTTAGAATTAGATTGATGTTAAATTATATAAATTTTAAAAAGCCTGTAATTTTTTACAGGCTTTTTTTTATCGAAAAATATCATTAATTCTGTAAGGTTTATCTATTAAATGAAAACACAATCTAAAGTATTTATTGCAACTTCAAGCTTTTCAGAACTTACGACGTCAGTGAAGGCCACTGCAAAGAAGAAAAATTTTTTATTTAAAAAAAACCCATTAAAAAAAAAATTAACATCTGACTAACTAGTTAAGTATGCTAAAGATTGTAATTATATTATTGCAGGTACTGAAATTTATAATCAAAAAACTTTGGATAAGTTAACAAAACTTAAATACATATTTAGGTTGGGATCAGGAATAGATAATCTTGATATTAAATATCTAAAAAAAAAAAAAATAAAATTTAAAAAATCTATAGTAACACCAGAAATAGCTGTTGCTGAATTAATTGTAGGATACATCTTTTCAATTTACAGACATATTGTTGAGCATAATAATGATTTAAAAAATAAAATATGGAAAAAACGAATGGGGTCAATCCTAAATGGAAAAACATTGGGAATCATTGGCTATGGAAAGGTTGGAAAATACCTTTATAAATTATTAAAAGATTTTGGAGTTAAAATACTAGTTAATGATAAGAAAAAAATAAATATTGAAAATACAAATATAAATAAACTTATAAAAAAATCAGATATTATCTCACTAAATACTAATCTTAATTCAAAAGAAAAACTGCTTGATAAAAAAAAACTGAAATTATGTAAAAAAAACTGCATAATAATTAATACTTCAAGACCCGAGGTGATTGATTATGATTATTTATATTTAATGTTAAAAACAAAAAAAATCCTTGGAGCCGGTTTGGATGTATTTATGAAAGAACCATATTTGGGAAAATTAACTAATTTAGACAATGTAATTTTGACACCACATATAGGAAGCTATTCAAAAGAAATAAGATCTAAAATGGAAAAAGAAGCTTTAAAGAATATTCTTAAAAGATCAGCCTAACAATGCAAATAATTTTTGATTTTGATGGTGTTATTATTAATAGTCATAAAATTAAAACTAAAGCCTTTTATGAAATTTTTAAATCTTATGGAAAAAAAATTGCAACAAAAACAAGGAAATTTCATGAAAATAATATTGGCAAGTCGAGATATTTTAAATTTAAATTTATTTTAAAGAATATCTTAAATAAAAAAATTACAAAAAAAGAATTATTAAGACTAGACCATAATTTTGATGCTTTTGTTCAAAAAAAAATAAGAAAAATGATACCGTCAAAAAATTTAATGAAATTTTTAAAATCACAAAAAAAATATCATAATTTTTATATCTCTACAGGGACACCCCAAAGTAAAATAGTTAATATTCTTAAAGAAAAAAAATTATTTTCCTTTTTCAAAAAAATTTATGGTTCCCCAAGATCAAAAGTTGAACATATTAAAGAAATTAAGAAGAAAAATATCAATATTGTATTTATTGGTGATAGTTTGGAAGATTTTAATGCTTCAGTTGAGACAAATATTGATTTTATTTTGAAATTAAATTCAGAAAATATTTTATTTAGAAAAAAGATTAATGTTAGGACAATTCAATCATTTAAATATTTAAACAAATATATTTAATTATTTCATTAATAAATTTATTAGCTATTTCACAGTAGATATTGTTGAATATAAAACTTAACTTTTATTTAATAGACTGTGGGCTTTTCAATATTCCTAAAGATCCAGTTTCCTCTAATGCTAAAAGAAATAAATTTTTACTAGGTATATATTTTATATCCCTAATTCTTTCACCAATATATATTTTTTCAAAATAATTTATTTTTGAAAAATCTTCATTAAAATTTATTCTATAAAGCGATCTTCCATTAAGAGATGCTATAAAATAATTATCAATCCAGTACTTAGAAAAAGTATTTGGTATCTCAATAATTTCAGAAATTCCAATTCCTTGGGCAAAACTGAAAATAGGCTCATGGAAGTAATTTTCTTTATGATTTTTTTTAAATTTATAATTATCTCTGTTTAATTCTGTAATCTTTTTAAACTCATATGGCTCCCCAATAGAAACTATTGGAAAACCATAGTTTTTTTCAAATAAGATTTTATTTATTTCATCTCCACCATATGGACCATGCTCAGTAGATAATATTACATTTTTTGAAGCTAAAAGGCCTTGAGGGTTTCTATGTCCTTTTGAAAAAATTATATATTTTTTAGTATTTAAATCAAAAAAAAGAATTTTACCATATGGAGAATTGTCATTTTGTGCTAATTCCTTTTCTTTATCTGACGCCCCCATAGATACTAATAATCCCTCAACATTCATATGATTGTAATTAATCAAACGACCACCCAATGTATTAGATAAACACATATTAGATTTATAAAATTCATTAAAATTTAGAAATTTAGTATTCATTTTTGCATAGGTAATTAAAAAGTAGGTACAATCTTTTTTATTGTTGTCATTGTAAGAAAGACTTACGTAAATATGATCTTTAATTAATTTAATATCTAATAAAGTGTGAACTTGATATTTATTTAAATTAGATTTGATTGGGTCTTTTTCATCAAAATTATTTAAAGAAATGACACCAATTTTTCCATTAAATGATGCATAAATAATGTTTTCATTATCTAAATTTTCCAAAAAAAACTTTTTAGATTTGATTTTTGATTTTTTTATTTTTGCATAGTGTGATGATGATGAGATATCTAAATTATTAAGTGGTACTTTTTTTAAAAAGATTTTTTCATATAATGTTTGGGGTAATTTTTTTTGATTATAATTAATTGATTTATAAAAAAAAACTTCTTCCATGTATGCTTTTCCAAAAAAAAGTTCTTTTATAAAAACCTTTGTTTCATGAGAGAGATTTTCTTTTAAAGCGCCCCTTAAAACATTAATATTTATTAAGATTAAGATTAAGATTAAGGTTAAGATTAAAGTTAAGATAAATTTTTTTCTTGTTAATTTCATAATTGAAAATATGTGTTATACTATAAAAGATTAAAGATACACTACAATATAAGCAGTAAAATTTAAAATAGAATAAAATATTTTATTAGTATAAAATTATTTTCTATTGACTTAAAAACAATAAATAATAATAAAATAATTAATTTCTTCAAATGTATTAAATTATTTTAAACTAATGAAAAAAACAATCTCAGCTCTAAAAAAAAATCAAATTAATTTATTTGAGTTAAAAAAGTTAAGTGAAATGAAATTAGTTGAAAAAAGTTTTGAAATTTTTCTAAAAAAAAATTTTTTTAAAAATAGTAAAAGTAAAAAAAAATATCTTTTTAAGAAAAAATTTTGCCCATGTGGTTCAAAACTTTTAAAGAATAATCTTAAATTTTTTATAAAACCATTTACTTTCATCCAATGTAATTTCTGCAATACTATTTCAATTGACCCAATGATAAATGATAAAGGATTAGATATTATCTATTCAAAAAAGGGAATTTATTCACTTTATAGTAAAGTTTTCTTTGAAAAAAGAACTAAAAAAAAATTAAGAGGCAATGTTATCAATCAAAGAAAAGCAGAACAAGTAATGTCATTATTTAAACGAAAAAATTTCGATTTGTTAGATTTTGGTTGTGGTGATGGAGGTTTTCTTAAATGTTTAAAAAAAAATAGAATTAAAAATTTAACGGGAATAGATAAAAAATTTAATAATTTTGAGGAAAATAATAATATAAAATTTTATAATAATTTAAATATTATTAACAAAAAGTTTGATTGCATAACTTTATGGGGAGTATTAGAGCATGTAAACGAACCATCTAAGTTTATTCAATTTATATTAAATTATTTAAAGCCTGGTGGTTATTTGTTTATGGAATTTCCAAGCGCAAACTCTACTTTAATGCATTACATAAAAAATAAAAATTATGATGCACCACGTTTTTTAGAAAAAGGAAGACATTTATATTTTTTTAGTAAAAAATTTATTGAAGTTTTGTGCAAAAAAAAAAATTTGAAGATCATTGATATTGAAACTAATGGTTTGGATATTCAAACAATTATTGGCCCATCAAAAAAAATAGAATTAAAAAAAATTTTTAATATGCAGGAATTTTTAGACAACAATCTATTGTCAGATCACTACAGAGTTGTTTTAAAAAAAATTTAATTTGAAATTAAATAATTATAAATTTTGTCAGATACTTTAGAGCTATCAATGCAATAATTCTCATTTCTTAAAGAATATCTTCAAAAACGTCTTCTCTTTTTATTTTTTTGAAAATTTTATTTATAAATATCATTTCACAAATATCAAAATTAAATTGATCATCAATATCTAAGGATAATAAAGGATTAAGACCAAAAAATTTTGGTTTTTTTCCTACACAAGATCCCCATTTAATCATATTTTTCCTTTTGAGAATATTTATTACAAATGGAAGTGATATTAATGGAATTAAGTCTTGAGACCTGGGCCATGGTGATGGCTTGAAGTTAACTGTTTTATTTTTATAAAAATAATTCTGTTTATTTATATTGGCACTTAATAAGCAATCATTTTTTTTTAAATTCATTTTTAAATATAGTTTTGCTGCTTCATCATAAATAAAACTATCTGCCAAAGGGTTTGTGACATTCACCCAAGCTATATTTTCTCCACTTATCTCTGATGCTATATAAGAATATACCTCACTCATAGGCACTTTCGAAGTAGAGTAATATTTGTCTCTCTTGTGAATATCAAAACCTTTTTTTAAAGCATAATCTAATATTTTTTGATCTTCTGAAGATACTATTATTTTATTAAACATTTTTGTTTTTTTCAATTGTTTAAGCTTAAGATGATAAAGTGAAGTATTACCAAATCTTTTTAAATTTTTATTTTTAACTCTTTCAGATTGAGATTTAACAGGCACTACTATTGTTATATCTTTTATAGTTTTATTCATTAATAATTAACAGTTTAATTTATTATGATTATTATAATTAATATCAATTTTAATCAATTCAAATTGATAATTTTCTGCTATAAAAATTTAATAAATATGATCAAAAAAAATAATTTAAGTAATTTTAAAATTTACTTATTTTTTATGCATAAATAATAATAGTATATTTTTAATTATAATTTCGTTTAAAAATGAACATGATTAATAAGAATAAAAAAGTTTTAATTATAGGTGGTAGTGGTTTTTTAGGATCAAATATTTCCAAAATACTCCTAAAAAGAAACTATATAGTTACAATTTTTGATAAAAAAAGATCAAAATATTTAGATAAAAAAAATAAAGTTATAATTTCAAATTTAAAAAATAAAGAAAAACTAACTAGGGCAATCAAAAATTCAGATATAGTTTATCATTTTGCAGGAATAGCAGATATTGGTGATGCGATGCAAAATCCATTAAAAACTTGTGAGATTAATATAATGTCCACTATTTCAATTTTAGATTTATGTGTAAAATATAAAATTAAAAGGTTTGTTTTTGCTAGCTCAATTTATGTTCATAGTGACCAAGGTGGATTTTATAGAATTAGCAAACAAGCATCTGAACTCTTTATTGAAGAATTTAATAAAAGATATTCTCTTAATTATACAATATTGAGATTTGGTACAGTTTATGGTCCTAAAGCTGATAAAAGAAATAACTTAACAAAAATAGTGTCTGATGCGCTAAAATATAAAAAATTAAATTATTCAGGAGGTACCTCTAAAGCTATTAGAAGATATATAGAGGTTTCTGATGCTGCAAAAGCAAGTTGTGAAATTTTGAATAAAAAATATGAAAATAAAAATATACTAATAACTGGTAAAAAAAATATTAAGATCACTAAAATTATGGACCTCTTGTCAAAAATTTTAGAAATTAAATCCAAACCTACTTATCAAAAAATAACAAAATATGGACATTATAATGTTACACCTTATACATATATAAAAAGACCAGAATTAAAATTTTATCCAAAAGAGAGTGTTACAATAAAAGAGGGTTTGATTTCTATAATAAAAGAATTATCAATAAACTAAGCAAAAAGTATGTATTTTTTTAAAAACATAAAATATTTGAATATATCAACTATCAAAGTTTAAAATTTTAAATGATAAATCAATCTTAATTACGGATGGCACAGGATCATTTGGTTCTCTTTTGTAAAATATATTGTTAAAAATTATAAACCAAAAAGACTTATTATTTTTTCAAGAGATGAACTTAAGCAATATAAAATGCAACAAGAATTATCACCAAAAAAATAAAAATATTAAGAAATTTAATGGTAAGCCCATTATATCCCATCCAATTAAATTTTTAAAAACTTTGAAATTTTTTCAATTGTGTTACTGCTTTTAAGGCAATAGTAATTTCTTTTTTTAGGGGGTACTCTATCTGACTTATAGTTTTTTTTTAAAACAAGATTTGTTAAGGATTTATAATCGTTTATTTTGTATTTATTTAATTGTTTTATACCATAAAACCATTGATCGTTTATTCCACCTGGATCTATAAAATAGGCTTCTTTATTATTTCCAAGTAATTCGACAACCATTGTTGATGCAAAAGATAATATTAGTTTACTTTTAAATGCCCAGCCATATGAGTTTAAATTTTTGTCATCAATAATTACTTTGATATTAGAGTTAGATAATAACTTTGCTTCTCTAGAGTCTCCTGGAAAATTATTATGATGTTTATATAAAATATTTTTATTAGGAAATTCTTTTGATATTTTTTTTATCCAAGGAATAAACTTTTTATAATAACTATTATGGAAATCATTGTTGATACATCCTCTTGGCCAGGGCGCATTGATACCTAATATTAAAATATCAACATCGGAAATATTTGATATATTTTGATTACTATTAAACCAGTTATTTTCCATTAAAAAAGAACCGACTGGCTTAATAATTTTAATTTCTCCACCAAGTTCTTTGCAAATTTTACCCTGATTATTTCCTAACGTAAAAAATATGTCAGAATATACAAAGCAACTTAGCGATAAAGTACAAATATTTTTTTGAAAACAAGATGTTTTTAATCCACCTCTTTTTTTAAATAAATAATTTTGCAATATATTGGTATCGTAAAATCTATAATTAAAATAATATTTTCCAGTGTGTTGAGAATATATTTTTTCGTATTTTATAAAATCATAAATTATAAACTTGAATATAAAAAATAAATTTATCCTATGGTATAATGAATAGAATAAAACTTTGAATATAAAAAAAAATAAAAATAATCTTTTTTTAAATTGAAAATCTATAAAATTTAATAATTCATTTTTAATATTAATAATATTAATTTTCCTATTAAAAAAATTAAACTTTGCGTAACTTAAAAATAATACAGATTTAAAATTTTTTGAAAAATTTTGATGTCTTTCAGCATCACTAATCGTATGAACATTATCACAAATTATATCATATTTTTTTTTTTTATTTTTTATATAAATGAAATTGTTAATTAATAAAAAAATAGTAATAAAGAATAATATGGTGAAATCCCAAAAAATATAAATGAAATTAAAGTTTTTATTAAATTTTTTTTTTTCAAATTCATAAGACTTAAATAAGATTTGATTAGATCTTTTTTCCAAAATTTCCTTTGGGACATCTAAAATAAGACTTAAATTAGATAATAAACTTTGAAAAACTAAATTTTTTTTTATAATTTTATGAACAAATAAAACTAGATTTTTTACAATTTTATAAACCTGTTTATCTTTATTATTATATTTAAAAATTAATTTTAAATTCATTTTAAGTTATATTTCACTTAATGAGGGAATATCAAGCTTAATTAATGAAAAAAAAATTATCAATTAGTCAAATAAAAGAATGCATTTTTTTATAACATAAAGTATTTAAACATATCAACTATCAATGTTTAAAATTTTAAATGATAAATAATAAATCAATCTTAATTACGGGTGGCACAGGATCATTCGGTTCTCTTTTTGTAAAATATATTGTGAAAAATTATAAACCAAAAAGACTTATTATTTTTTCAAGAGATGAACTTAAGCAATATAAAATGCAACAAGAATTACCACCAAAAAAATATAAATTTTTAAGATATTTTATAGGAGACATTAGAGATAAAGATCGTCTTAAAATTGCCACAAGGGATGTAGATATTTTAATACATGCTGCTGCTATGAAACAAGTAGACACTTCGGAATATAATCCAACTGAATGTATTAAAACAAACATTTACGGAACGGAAAATTTAATTTCCGCAGCAAGAGAGAATAGAATTAAAAAATTTTTACTATTATCTACAGATAAAGCTGTAAATCCAATAAATTTATATGGAGCAAGTAAACTTGCAGCAGATAAACTTGTGATAGCTGCAAATAATCTGTCTGGTTCTAACCAAACAAGATTTTCAGTTGTTAGATATGGAAATGTAATTAATTCAAGAGGATCTGTTATTCCTTATTTTAGAAAATTGATAAAATTAAATTCTGATTACTTACCAATTACAGATTTTGAGATGACTCGTTTTTGGATATCGCTTGAGCAAAGTGTTAATTTTATATTAAGTAGCTTAAGTCTTATGCGAGGTGGAGAGATATTTGTACCAAAGATTCCATCAGCTAAGATAGTTGATGTGGCCAAGTCAATTAGTAAAAAAATAAAACTGAAAGAAATTGGTATTAGACCTGGTGAGAAACTGCATGAAATATTATTCTCAAAAGAGATTAATAATGATGTAATTGAGTTTAAAAATTATTATGTAATAAAACCAAGTATAAGTTTTTTTATAAAAAATAATATTTACAATATTAGCTTAACTAAAGAAAAAGGAAAAAAAGTTCCAAAAGATTTTGAATATCGATCAGACAATAATAAAATGTTCTTAAAGATTTCTGATGTACAAAAAATAATTAAAGATGATTCCTTATAATAGGCAATCAATATCAAATTCTGATATTGAATTAATTAAAAAGACATTAAAAAAAACCATCATTACTAGAGGAGATAATCTTGTTAAATTTGAAAAAGCTATAAAGAATTATGTTAGTTGCAAATACACCTTGGGCTTTAATAGCGCAAGTAGCGCCCTAACATCAGCCTGTTTTGGGCTAAATATTTCAAAGAATGATATTGTCTGGACTGTGCCAAATTCTTTTGTGGCAAGTGCAAATTGTGCTTTGCATTTTGGGGCAAGAATAGATTTTGTTGACATAGATAAAGATTATAAAAATATTGATATTGATTATTTAGAACAAAAATTAACAAAAGCAAAAAAAATAAACAAATTACCGAAGCTTTTAATATCTGTACATTTTGGCGGCCAGGCTACATATCAAGAAAAAATTTATAGATTATCTAAAAAATTTGGTTTTAAAATATTGGAAGATGCATCTCATTCACTAGGAGCAAAAAGATTTAATCAGTTTGTTGGTTCATCAAAATGGTCAGATGCAACAGTTTTTAGTTTTCATCCAATTAAAACCATAACTTCAGCAGAAGGAGGGATGGTTTGTACTAATGATTATTCAATTTATGAAAAAATTAAATTATTTAGAAATAATGGCATAACCAAAAATCATAGTGAATTTATTAAAAAAAATGAGGGTGATTGGCATTATGAACAAATTTGCTTAGGTCATAATTATCATTTAAATGAAATAGAGTGTGCATTGGGTTTATCACAGGTTAGTCAAATAAATAGTTTTGTAAAAAAAAGAAATTCTATAGCGAATTTTTATGATAAAAATATTTATGATTGTGGCTTTAAATTACCCAAGATAGAAAAAGAAAATTTAAGTTCCTACCACTTGTATGCAATTAATATAGACACAAATAAAATAGATAAAGCTTTTTTTTTTAAATATATGTTAAAAAAAGGCATAAATTTAAACGTTCACTACATACCGATTCATTTACATCCATTTTATAAAAAACTAAATTTTAAAAAAGGTGATTTTCCAAATTCAGAATGGCATTATGATACATCTATATCATTACCGATGTATGTTGGCTTAAAAAAAGATGAACAGAAAAAAATTATTAATTTAATTAAAAAATTTGTGGAATGATTATAGCAATAATTCCAGCAAGATCAGGCAGTAAAAGAATTAAAAATAAAAATATTAAGAAGTTTAATGGTAAGCCCATTATATCCTATCCAATTAAAATTTTAAAAAAAACCAAACTATTTAATAATATATTCACCTCAACAGACTCAAAGTTAATAAGCAAAATATCTGTCAAATATGGTTCTGAAATACCTTTTTTAAGAAACAAAAGTTTAGCTGATGATAAATCTGGAATTATTGAAGTAATAAAAAATTTTTTACAAAATCTGGCAAAGAAAAATAAAATAATACCAAATTATGTTTGTTGTGTTCTTCCAACAGCAGTCTTTATAAAACCCAATGATATATTAAGTGCTTACAGGATATTGAGAACATCAAGAAATATAGATTATGTTTTTTCTGGACATTCAATTGATAGCTCTTTTTATAGATCATTTAAATTAAGTAAAATGAGACCTAATATGTTGTTTCCTAAAAACTACTACAAAAACTCACAAGATTTACCAAAAAAAATTTTTATTGATAGTGGTCAATTTTATTTTGCAAGAACACAAGTTTTTTTAAATAATAAAAAAGTTTTTCAAAAAAGATCTAAAGTATTTCAATTAAGCCATGATAATGTTATTGATATTAATACATTACAAGATTGGAAAAAAGCAGAAAAAATTTTAAAATAAATTAAAATAAATTAAAATAAATTAAAATAAATTAAAATAAATTAAAATAAATGAAAAAAAAAATTTTAGTTATTTCAGCTCATCCAGATGATGAAACTTTAGGCTGTGCAGGAATGGTATCTCACCTAGTAAAATACGAAGGTTATACAGCCAGTATAATTTTTTTATCAGATGGTTTGAGCTCGAGATCTAAATCCTCTATTAGTATAAAAAAAAGAAAAAAACATTCATTAGAAGCATGTAAAATTATTGGATTCAAAAATATTAAATTTGAAAACTTTCCAGATAATTCTTTTGATACAATTCCTTTATTGAAAATTTGTAAAGTATTAGAAAAAGAAATCAGTAAAATAAAACCAGATATTATATTGACACATAATATAGATGACCTAAATGTTGATCACCAGTTAACATCAAAAGCAACAGTTACGGCTACAAGATTTTATGATCTAAAAAAATATAAAATATTATCATATGAGATTCTTTCATCTACAGGACTAAATTTTCATAATAATAACAATATGTTTAATGGAGATTATTTCTTCGATATTTCAAAAACGCTAGAAATTAAGATTAAAGCAATTATGGCTTATAAAGATGAGGTTAGAAATTTTCCTCATCCAAGATCAATTGAAGGTATTAAAATTTTAGCTAACTTTAGAGGGATGCAAACTAATTTGGATTTTGCAGAGTGTTTTAAGGTGATTAAAATAAAAGAATGATAAATGGATGATAAAAAAAAACCCATATATTATTGCTGAAATTGGTTTAAATCATAATGGTAAATTTTCAATTGCAAAAGAAAGTATAATAAAAGCTGCTAAATGTGGGGTTGATGCAGTTAAATTTCAAAACTTTATCACAGAAGATTTTATTAAAAATAAAAATTTAACACATACATATTATGTTGGAAAAAAAAAGATAACAAAATCTCTTTATGAAATTTGTAAAAAATCTGAATATAAAAATGAGTGGACTAAAAAATTAATCAATTTATGTAAAAAAAAAAATATTGATTTTTTATCAACCCCAACATCTAAAAAAGGAGTTGACCATCTTAAAAAAAATAATTTAAAAGTAATTAAGAATGGTTCTGATTACTTAGTACATTTAGAATTGATTGAATATATGGCGAAAAAAAATTTTCAGATTATTCTGTCTACCGGAATGGCTGATAAACGTGATATTGATGAGGCTCTAAAAGTTATTAAAAAAAATTCAACTATTAAACCAATTTTACTTCATTGTGTGAGTCAGTATCCAACAGAAAATAAATACTTAAACCTTGGAAGGATTAAATCATTAAAAAAGAAATATAAATTAAAAATAGGATTTTCAGACCATTCAATAGGGCCACAAGCAGCTTGCCAAGCTGTAGCACTTGGCGCAGTGGTGTTCGAAAAACATTTTACTATAGATAAAAATCTAAATGGTCCAGATCACTCATTTAGTTGTAATCCAAAAGAAATGAAAATTTATGTCGATAGCATTAAAGAAAGTATGGTGAGAATGGGATCTGATGAAATCAAACCATCAAAAATAGAAAAAGAATTTAAAGATGAGGTTAGACTTGGATGTGTATTAAATATTAGTGTAAAAAAAAATGAAAAATTAAAAAAAGAATATGTGATATATCAAAAAAATTCGAAAGGAATGTTGCCGGTAGATATTAAGAAATATCTAAATAAAAAATTAAGATTTAATTTAAATAAAGGTTCAGTTTTAAAAAAGAACTATTTTAAGATATGAACTATTTAATTACAGGAGGCTATGGGTTTGTTGGTTCATACTTAGCTAATAAACTTTCCAATCAAAAAGATAATAAAGTTTATATTATAGATAATCTTAGCAATAAAAATCAAAATTTGGTATCAAAAAAAGTTAAAAAATTTTATGGAAATGTTTCAGATTTTACTTTTTTAGAAAAAATAGTAACTACAAAAAAAATAGATTATATTTACCATTTAAGTGCAACTATTAATGAGTCTATTTTTAAAGAAGATGTTTATAATGATATTTCCACCTCGATTATTTCAACGGTGAATTTTTTAGAAATTATAAAAAAATACAAAATTAAAAAATTTATATTTGTTTCAAGTATTGCTGTTTATGGAAAAGCAAAAATAGAAAAATTTGATGAAAGCTCAATTACAAAGCCAGAATTTTCTTATGGGATTTCAAAAAGATGTGCCGAAGATTATGTTGAATATTATAGAAAAAAATTTAAATTAAATTGTTCTGTAATTAGAGTGGGAAATATATATGGCCCGTATCAGCCAAAAATTGGAGAAGTTGGTGTTATTAATATATTTATCAAAAATGCACTAAATAAAAAATTAATCAAGATTTTTGGCACAGGAAATCAGTCAAGGGATTTTATATTTATTGACGACGTTGTGAATTTTTTAATAAAATGCAAAAGTATTAAAAATAATTTATATAATTTAGTGTCAGGAAACTCAATAAAGATAATAAGTTTAGCAAAATTAATAAAAATAATAACCAAATCACAATCAAACATTAAATTTTTTAAAGAAAGATTGGAAGAGGTAGGTCATTTCAGGGCTAGCTCAAACTTAGCAAAAAAAAATAAATTAAAGATTAGTTTTAATATAGAAAAAGGAATAAGAAAAACTGTTCAATTTTATGAAAAAAATAAACAATTTCTATAGCTCCAATATTAGAAGATACACAAAAGAGTATTTAATTAATGGCTGGGGATCATCCAAGAGTCAAAATAAAAGATTTGAAACTTTCTTAAAAATAGGAAATTTAAATAATAAAAAAATTTTAGATATAGGATGTGGAACATGCTCTTTTTACAATTTTTTAAATAAAAAAAAAATTAATACTAGCTATACTGGAATGGATAATAATTTAGATATGTTAGAATTATCAAAAAAAAAATATAATAAAATTAAACTAGTACATGGGAATTTTTTAAAAAAAATACCCTACAAAAAAAATAATTTTGATTATATTTTTTTATCAGGTGCATTAAATCTTCCTGAGGAAAATCATGAGAAAAAAATTAAAATCTTGATCAAAAACTTATATAAAACTGCAAAAAAAGGTTTAGCTATAAACTTTTTAAGCATATATGCCAAAAATTACCATCGTGATGAATTTTATCATAATCCATTGAAAATTATGGAAATCATTTTTGAGATAAATAAAAAAAATATTTTATTTCATAATTATTTAGAACATGATTTTACTGTGATTTTGCAAAAATGAAGAAAGTTTTTTATTTCTTACTAGTGTGTAATTCAGATGTTGGCCTGGGACATTTTTATAGATGTTTAAAATACTCAAAAATTATAAAAAAAGCAGGTTATGAATCATTTTTTTTAATTGATTTTAATAAAATGAATTTAGAATTGATAAAAAAAAATAAAATAAAAAATTTTAAATTTGTTAATTATAAATCTTTAAAAAAAAATTATTTTACTGCCTCAAATAGTTATAAAATTTTAATTGTAGATATTTATAAAATTAGATTAAAAGATTTAGAAAATTTTAAATCTTTTTTTAATAAGATTGGTTATATAGATGATCTTGGAAAAAATTATAAAGTTGATTTTGTAATAAATTATTTTATTGCCAGCGATATATATGGTTATAAATCTAAAACTAAGTTGTTAGGTTATAAGTATGCCCCTATATTGGAAAAAAAAATTAATATTTCAAAAACTAATAAAAAAAATTTTAGAATATTAATTTCATTTGGTGCAATGGATCATTATAATTTATCAGAGAAAATAATAGATATCTGCAATAACCCAAAATTTGAGTTTTATCTTATTATAGGCCCATACTATAAAAATAAATTTTCATTACTTAAAAAGTATAAAGATTATAATAATGTGAAAATTTTTAATTCACCATCTGGCCTAGATAATCTGTTAAGGCAAATAGATTTAGTTATTTGTGCTGGTGGCCTAACAGTTTATGAATCCTTACAATATGGAAAAAAAACTATTTCAATAATTCTATGGAAAAATCAAAATTTTACCAAATTTTTAGTTAAGTTTAAGATATTTAAATATATAATTTATAAAGATAACTTTAAATTTTTAAAAAAAAAAATTCTAGAAAATATAAATTTTTTTTTAGATACCAAATTCAAAAAAAAATCTTTCATAGAATTTAAAAATATTGTTAATTCTTCAGATTTAGTAGATAAGATAACTTGTAATGATTAAATCAGAATTTAAAAAAAAACTAATTAAGACGTTAAACTTTCAAGAAAATCCTTATCATCCCTTAGTATGGATTAGTGGAAAGCCACGTATTGGTAAAAAAACATTTATAGGTGGTTTTTCTGAAATTAATGCTACTAATTCTAGTGTTAAAATTGGAATGAATTGTGATATTGCAGCATTTGTTTCTATAAATGTAGCCGATTCTCATCGAAGATGCATTGGGTTATCAAAAAAAATTTCACGAAAAAAAATTATTATTGAAAATAATGTTTTTATAGGATGTTACTCAATGATTAAAGGTGGAGCACATATAGGTCATAATTCAGTTATTGCGGCCGGAACAATAGTTGATCCAGTTAAAATTCCTCCCTATTCTTTGGTATCAGGGAATCCAATGATGATTAAAAAAGGATATTACAAAAAAAAAAAGAAATGATATTGACAGCTCATCAGCCATGTTATTTACCTTGGTTAGGCTTATTTGATAAGATTAGTTCATGTGATGTATTTTGTTATTTTGATATTGTTCAGTATCAAAGGAAAGACTTTAATAACAGAAATAGGATTTTAAATAATGAAAAAGTAGTTTGGCTTTCGGTACCAATTGAAGATAGTAATAGATTTAATAAAACAATCAGAGATGTAAGAATTGTGGGGGATTTTTGGAAAAAAAAGCATCTTAAATCTATTGAGTTGAGTTATAAAAAAGCAAAATATTTTGATGAATATTTTAATGATTTTTCAGATATTTTAGAAAAAGATCATAAATTTTTAGTAGATTTAAATTATGAATTATTAATTTTTTTTTTAGGGACTATCGATATAAATGTAAAAATTGTCAAAGCTAGTGAATTTAATTTTAGCGGAAAAAAATCAGAATTAGTTTTAGATATGTGTGAAAAGCTTAAAGCTAACAAATTTATATTTGGATCTCAAGGTAAGGATTATGCTGAAGTTGACTCATTTAAAGAAAAAAATATTAGTATAGAGTTTCAAGATTACAAACATCCAGAATACAAACAGTTAAGTAATAAGTTTTTTCCAAATCTTTCTATTTTAGATCTTATTTTTAATGAAGGGCCTAGAAGTAAGGAAATAATTTTAAATGATATTTAAAGATTTTTTATTTTAATTTATGATAAGATAAGTTAGAAACATATAAATTTTTATTTATGTATAAATTAATCAAATGAGAAAAATTAATAAAAAAGGTATTGGCAGAAGTAATTTTGAGTCAGAAAAAGATTCAAAAATTATTTTAGATAAAAGAAAAGTTTATAATAAAATTCTAGATCTTAATGCAAGTAACTTGGCAACCAGTCTACTAATTAATGACAGAAGATCAATTTCAAGAATACTTTATTATAATCAAATTTATAATTTAATTATTAACAAACCTGGTGTAATTTGTGAATTTGGAGTTGAATTTGGTGCAACATTAACATTGCTGTCAAAACTTAGGGCAATCTATGAACCTTATAATTATTCAAGAAAGATATATGGTTTTGATACATTTGAAGGTTTTACAAAAAATTTAACTACCAAAGAAAAGAAACAAAAATGGAAAAAAGGGGATTACACAGTTCCAAAAGGTTATGAAAATTTCCTTGATAAATTAATGCATTTAGAGGAAGAGAATTCACCTTTAAATCATATTAAAAAATATGATTTAATAAAAGGGGATGCCAGTAAAACAATAAAAAGTTTTTTAAATAAAAATCCTCATTTATTAATTTCTCTTGCAATTTTTGATATGGATGTTTTTAAACCAACAAATGATTGTATAAAGGCAATTTTACCAAGATTGTTCAAAGGTTCAGTCTTAGTTTTTGATGAGTTAAATCATCCAGAATTTCCAGGTGAGGTGGAAGCATTGTTAAAAAACTTTGATTTAAAAAAACATGAACTTAAATATTTTCATGGCCAAAGTTTTTGTAGTTATTTTGTACTTTAAAAATTAAAAAAAAAAAATTGATTGAATTAATTGTTTCAAATGCACATAGATTAGCTAGATACAAAAATGTATCAAAAAAATTTTTTTTAGGAGACTGGTGTTTTGATGACTTAGATTCACTAAAAAAAGTTAACAAAGATCAATTAATAAAAAATGATTGGAATGATCATAAAATTAGGCAAAAAGACTACAAAAAACTCTCAAAAAAAATAGATATATATATAAAAATTTTATCAAAATATCTAAACAACTTACATAAAACAAAATATAGCAAAAAATATTGGAAATTATTACTTTATGTGTGGTTAGGTTATTATCTTCCTTATCAATACATTAGATTTAAATTATTAAAAAAAACTATAGAGAATAATAATTTATTTATTAATATTTATAACAACCCCATTCAAAACTTAACATTAGATACAATAGGTTTTTATAATAAATCTTCAAGTTGCGAAGAATATAATTATAGTAGCTTTATAAGAATAATTTTTTTTTTAAAATCTAAGGGGTATAAGATTAGAATCATTAAAAATAAAAAAAAATTAAGATTAAAAAAAAAAAATAATCTAGACAACAATCTAAAATTTAAAAATTCAAAGTATTCAATAATAAATATTTTTGATAAGTTATTTTATTTTATTACAAAAAAAAATCCAATATTATTAATGGGTGGATTTAGAATTAAAGATTTTATTCTTTTAAGTCTAAGATTAAAACAAGTTCCATTAGGTGGATATCAAATATTTAATTGGTATGAAATAAGAAATAAATTTAAATTAATAACAAAAGAAAAAAATTTAACTCTCAAAAATAAAAATAAAAATAATTTATTTAATGATTATATTTGTGAAAATATTATTCAAGATTTACCGCAAATATATACTATTTATTATAAAAGAATTAATTTTCTAATTAATAAAATTAAACTAACACCCAAGGTTATATTCTCTTCTTTCAAACATTATCATGATGAGATTTTTAAATTTTGGCTTGCAAATAAAATTGAAAATAAAATAAAATTCTTTTCTATCTGTCATGGTGGACATCATCAAATTATATCTCCAGTTTTTGACTATGATTATTTAATATCAAAAAGATATATTCAATGGTTCAATCAATATAAGAATAAAAAACTAAAACTACCAATTTCTTTTTTTATCAATTTTAAAAAAAATAAAAAAAAAAATAATTCCTCAATATTGTATATGGGATATGAACTTAATAAGTTTCCTTCAGGTATAATCCCTGGACCATTAGGAGCTTCAGATTTAATAGATAGTAAACCAAACGTAATAAATTTCTATAATCTTTTAGATAAAGATTTAAAGAAAAATTTTATTTATTCACCTAAAAGGTCTAACGACGAAAGATTTTTAAAACATTTAAAAAAAGAAATAGGTAACCAAAAAATTGCTCCTACTAGAAGTTTTAATTCTTTAAGATTGGATTCTAAAATTGTTATTTGTTCATATCCACAAACTGGATTTTTGGAATCAATGATGTGCGGCCCAACAATATTATTATGTGATTTATATAAATGGAAATTTGATCCAAAATTCAAAAAAATATATGATTTGCTAATTAAAAATAAAATTATCTTTTTTTCTGAAGAAAAAGCTGCTGATTATTTAAATAAAAATATTAATGAAATTGAAAAAAATTGGTGGTCAAATCAAAATCAACTAGTAATAAATAAATTTTTTAAAAAATTTTATATGCCCTCTAAAGAACCAATAAGCAAGTGGGTTAACTTTATTGAAAATGAAAAAAAATTTTAATTATATTTAAAATATTTGTGATATATGATTAGGCGATCAATTTAATAGATAAATAAAATTATGACACAAAACAATCAAGCAAAAAAAAAAATCTTAGTTACTTGGAGATTGATGATTAATGAGATTCATAAATATAAAAAATTACTTAAAAAAGAAAATATTAGCTACGATGTATTGCACGTTAAACAATATGCAACTACTAGCGATTTAATTAAAATAATTTCAAAATATGATGGCTTAATTTGTGGTGATGATCAACTAGACAAAAAAGTTTTATCAAAAGCTAAGAAGCTAAAAATTATTTCGAAATGGGGCACAGGCTTAGACTCAATAGATTTAGAATTCGCAAAACAAAAAAATATTAAAGTTTTTAATTCCCCAGGCGCATTTACTAACAGTGTTGCGGATCATGCATTGGCATTAATGTTTTCTATAACTAGAAATATTGTTCACAATCATAATGATATTTTAAAAGGTAATTGGTCTAAAAGAATTTGTGAAAATATATCAGAAAAAACATTTGGAATAATTGGGTATGGAAAAATAGGAAAGATGATAAAAAAAAGATTATCTGGTTATAAGGTAAAATTTTTAATTAATGATTTAAAAAAACAAAATATAAAAACAACTTCTAAGACTGAAATTTTTAAAAAGTCAGATATATTATTTTTAAGTGTTGATTTAAATAATAAATCAAAAAACATGCTTTCAAAAAAAGAATTTAATTTAATGAAAAAAAATCTTATCCTAATTAATGTTTGTAGAGGTCAAGTTATTAATATGGATGATTTGTATATAGCTCTTAAGAATAGATTAATAGCAGCCGCAGGATTAGATGTTTTTGATAACGAACCACTAATGAAAAATAATAAATTTCTAAAGTTAAATAATTGTATTGTGACGAGTCACAATGCATTTAATTCTGAAAGCGTAATATCTATGATAAACAAAACTACAATTTTAAATCTTTTAAATGGATTTAAAAATATAAAAAAATAAATAACTACAATTTTTTTAATAATCTTAATTTTTTTCTTATTTTTGTAGCTGAAATTTGTTGTATCTCTTTACTTAAATTGATTTTTTTTATTTTATAGCCAACTTTTCTACCATAAAAAATATTGGTAATATTCGGCACTTTTAAAACTTTATATCTGAATTTAAAATCCTTTAAATCTTCATTTATTTTTTTTTTCACTTGATTAAATGTAAATGGATTATCCCCTAATTTATGAACATCTTTTACAAAAATTAAAACTTGCCCTGTTTCTTTAATACCTCTCTCAAATATTTTTCTATGACCATAGTGCCATGGCTGGAATCTGCCAAGCATTTGAACTGTTGGACTTTTACTGCACCAGCGATAACTTTTAACTTTATCCTTTAGTTTGATAAGATTAATTTCTATATCTTTTTCTCTAATTCGAAGATCATACTTTTTGGGTTGTTTAAATAATTTATTCATTGATTTGAATCTTCCTTTTTTAATTGTATCCATCCAAATTATTATTTGTGGTCTGAAGATATCTATTTGTTTTTCTAATGGACAAACGAAATCAGCAACTACAATTTTTTTTTTTGAATTTTTTGCAAGTATTTTCATTCTATTTACCTGCCTAATGATGCCTTCGTGGCTAAAATCCCAATCCTTATACCTTCCTCTAATTTTGTCAGCATTAAGCCAATCGGAATCAATTATTTTTGAAAATCTTTTAGCTAAAAAAGTTTTACCTGAGCCAGGCAAACCCATAATTAAAATTTTAATTATCTTTTTCATTTATATATTAATTATTAGTAGATTATTTGCTTTATAAGAAGAAATATTATATTAAATTTTTAAAAATGATTAATAAAGTTAAAATTATCTGTACGTTAGGTCCTGCGTCACTAAACCCAAAGTTTCTTTCATACTCAAGGAAAAATATTGATTTGCTTAGATTGAACATGTCTCATCAAACTAAAGATGAGTTGATTAAAAATATAAGATATATAAAAAAATACACAAGTTGCCCCATATGCATTGATACTGAAGGTGCTCAAATCAGAAGTAAAATTACAAATAAAAAATTTTTAAAAAAAAATAATAAAATTTTAATTAAAAAAAATAATGGTAAATTTCTTAATTTTTATCCAAATACTATTTATGGAAAGTTAAAAATAAATGATATTTTAAACATTGGATTTGAAAATTTAAAGATTAAAGTGTCAAAAATTGAAGAAAAAAATATATCTGCAAGAGTTATTAGTAGTGGTTATGTTGAAAATAATAAAGGTGTCCATCTAGAAAATCGAAAAATTAAATTAGACTGCCTCACTGAAAAAGATTTGCAAGCTGTAAAAGCTGGAAAAGAACACAATATAATTAATTTCGCACTTTCTTTTGCTAATTCAGTTGCTGATGTAGAATATTTTAACAAACTTACAAATAATGATTTGACCAATATATTTAAAATTGAAACTAAAAAAGCAGTAAATGAATTTGAAGAGATAATTAAAAAAGGTAACAATTTCTTAATAGATAGGGGTGACTTATCAAAAGATATAAACATAATAAAAATACCTGAAATCCAGAGAAAATTAATGATTATAAAAAAAAAATATAAAAATAAAAAAATCTTTGTGGCAACAAATCTTTTAGAAAGCATGATTTTAAACAATTATCCAACTAGAGGTGAGGCAAATGATATTTATTCTTCAATTGAAATGGGTGCGGATGGATTGGTATTGGCTGCAGAAACTGCTATTGGTAGATATCCAGTAGAATGCGTAGAATTTGTAAAAAAAATGATTAATCAATTCAAGTAATAAAAAAATTGCAATTTATTAAAAAAATTATAAAGCCAAAAAATTTTCTAAAAATTATATCAAGTCCTCACTTAGTTTTAATTCATTTCTTATATGCATTAAAACGTTTTTGTTTTGATATTAAATTTATTTTTGTAAAAAAATACAAATACAACATTATATTTATAGCTGGAATGCCCATGTCTGCTACAACAAAAGTTAAAAACATGTGTGGTATGATTCCAGGTTATTTTTCTAGGTACACACCTATGCCTTACGAGATAGCTTTAAAGCAAGATATTTCAGAATCAGCCTTTAGGTACACTCCAAAATGGAGCTACAGTTTATTTAAGACTCATTTAAACCCTAATATTGAAAATATAAAAATAATAAAAAAAAAAAATGTTAAAAAAGTTGTAGTAACATATCGTGATTTAAGAGATGTTGTAATAGCAAGATATCATAGACTGGTAAATTTTCCTAAAAATATTAATGATCCATTATTTGCCGAATATCATATGATGAAAAAATCAGATGCTATTGATCATTGCATAGAGGTAGTTTCAAAAAATTATATAATATGGAAAAAGGGTTGGGAAGAGATATCGGAAAGTGAACCTAATTTTGTATTATTTATAAAATTTGAAGATTTGATTTTAGACCCAGAAAAAGAATTTTCTAAAATATTAAATTTTTATGAAATTAATTTAAGTAAAAAATTAATAAAAAACATAATTGAAAATACAAAAGGAAGAAAGGATATGATATCTAATATTAATGAATCTAAGATATTACCATGGGCGATGTCCTCAAATTTTAGATCTGGAAAAATTGGAAATTGGAAAAATGAATTTTCTGATGAAAATTTATCAAAAGCAAAATTATTACTTGGTAAAAATCTAATTGATCAAGGGTATGAAAAAAATTTAAATTGGTAAAATAAATTTAGATTGGTACAATAAATTTATCAAAGTTTATTATTATCTAAAAATTAACAAAAATTATTAATGCTAAGCGATCTTGAAATAAATTTAATCATATTATTTTTAATAACGATACAATCTATAATTGGAGTTGGTATTTTAGTTATTGGAACTCCAACATTATTAATTTTAAACTATGATATATTAGATATTTATTTAATATTGTTGCCAATTTCTATACTTACTAGTGTTTTAAATTTAATGTTAATTAGATTTTATAAATATGATTTTAAAGTTACCATTGATAAAAATATATTAAAAAAATTTTTTATAATATGCTTGCCTTCAGTATTCATTGGGCTTGTATTGTTACAAAAATATCACTCAGCGCTTAATTTTAAATTTATGGTATCATTTATAATCATATTTTCTATTATTCTTGTAAATTTCAATAAGTCAAAAAAAGTTAGGTTAAAAAATATCTATTTAATATTAACAGGTATAACTCATGGTTTAACTAATTCTGGTGGAACATTATTGTCACTTTTTTTTTCTACAAAATCTGAAAAAAATAATTCTAGATATAATATTACTTTTTTTTATTTTTTTTTGGCTTTATCGCAGTATTTTATGACAATTTATATTTTTGAAATAGAAAACTTTTTTCTATTTAGTCAGAAAATGTTATTTCTTTTTTTGGTAATAGGAGTCTTTTTAGGAAATTATTTTGCTAAATTTTTAGATTTACAAAAATTTAAAATGGCAATAAATGGAGTTGCGATTATTACATGTTGTTTTTTAATATTGAGTTAATAAATATTTACTAAACTTAATAAGTAAAAAATTAATATAAAGGAATACATAAAATACTTAAAGTTTAAAAGTAAGAAGATTTTCTTTATTCAAAAGTGTTACCAAGAAATCTAAATACATTGATGAGGATCAATATAACATATATTTTTAGTCACTCATAACTATATACATATTAAATAATTTTAATTTATATTTTTTGATAAATTCAGTGCTATCTATTAAATAAAAAATTATCTACGTCTTTTGAGCTTATTTTAATAATATTATTTTTAAGTCTTTTTAAACTAATAAATTTTTTGAGCTTTAAAAGTTTATGCTTGTCAATTTTTAGCTTCTTAAAATTTTGTTCTAATTCTAATTTTTCAAGAATATAATTAATTTTTTTTTCAAATTGGATGTAATTTTTACAGTCAAAACATTTAAGTAATATTTCAATTCTTTTTTTTAAAATTTTACTTTTATTTTGATTTAAAAAATTAAACTTTATTACTTTTAGAGTGTTTAAAGAAACTGAATGACCATGAGATAAATTAAAATGTGATGAAAATATATATGATAGAGCATGTGGAGCACCTGTACTTGATATACTTATTGCCCTACCAGAAAAATTAGCTGCATAAAGCAATTTTTTTGCATGTATTTCTTTTTTTTCATTATAAAATTTTATCAAATTTGACAAAGTAAGTTTTATTGATTTTTTTGCAAAATTTATACTATTTTTATTCGCGTTTACTGACAATATAGACTCTATTGATTGAGAAAATGAATCAAAACCAGACGATGCAATAGTATATTTATTATTATATTTGATAAATTTTGGTTCAAGGTAAAAAAAATTTGGTTTAACAGCTGGACCTTCTACATTTGTTTTTTTTTTATTAACATATAAAACAGCACTTGGGGTAATTTCAGCTCCAGTGCCAGCAGTCGTTGGAATGCACAGGAGTGAAGTTAATCTTCTGTCGAATTTTTGTTTTATATTTAAAGTATTATCTGCAGCGAGTACATTTGCAGATTTAGCATAGTCCATAACACAGCCTCCACCGATTGCAATTATAAGCGTAGGATTAATTTTCTTTATTTTTTTAACAATTATTTTTAATTCCTTAAAATCTGGATTCTTTGAATATTTAAAATAGTAATAAAGATTTGTATTTTTAGGTAAATATTTTTTTAAAAATTTATCACCATTAATTTTATAAAATGAATTTTTTCCACTAATTATTAAGACTTTACCATCTTTTTTTTTTGAAAATTTTTTTTTTAAGTTCTTTATTTCCATAGTATTTTTTTTCTTAATTTAGAAGAAGATATACCTTTTGTATAATTTGGCTCAATTAAAATTCCAGACCATTTTTTTAAAGTTTTTATGACCTCCCCCCTTGTAGATGCCTGCACTCCTCTTCTCCAATCTTTTGCGTGTACTACGAAATCAGGTTTTAGTTTATTTAAATTTTTAGTATAATCTAAAGTCGTTTGTGGAATTACTTTTTTTACATGTTTAATAGCCATCAACACTTTTTTTCTTTGTACAAAATTCATAAAAGTCTTCCCTTTATAGGAGATTATTGCCTTATCTGTTAGTAACCCAATAAATACATCCCCTTTTTTACTAGCAATTTTGATTATATTGATGTGTCCTGGATGAATTATATCTCCAGCCATTGCGACATAAACTTTTTTCTTTTTCATAGATTTAAATTTTTATAATTGTTAATTTTTTGGTTACAGATTTTAAATATTTTATTTATATTTTGGCTTATAAAAAAATTATCTACTTTGTAAAAAAACCCCCTTCCAAATGCAAACGAATAATATTTTCTTTTTTCTTTTTGTAAAATTTTAATTGTTTTAATAACTTTATTGTCCTTCTCTCCACCAGATAAAAAAAATATATTCTTAATATTTTTACCCAAATATTCTGAAGTCATTGTTTTAGTTTTATTTGCTGAAATTTTATGATTTAATTTAGATCCTTTACCAGGATAAATTATATTAGTTTTAAATAGTATTTTATTATTAATGTTTCTTTTTTTTAATTGAGAATTTAATAACTTATAAATTTTTTCTGTTAATTTTATTGCTGTACTAAGTGAATATTTAGAGTTTCTTGTAAGATCAGATTCTATCATTGGCAAAATATTATGTTTCTGGCAAATTGTTATAAATTTTATCAAAGTGTATATATTTTTTTTAATATTTTTATCTGATAAAGAGTTATTATATACATTAAATTCTACTTTCCATTTAGCAAATGAACAATTAAATTTTTTATATATTAAAATTTTTTTTTTGATTTCTTTGAAACCAAAAGTAATTTTTTCTAATTTTTTTTTTGATTCAAGTTTTCTCCCAGAGTCAAATTTCATTCCAATTTTTATTTTATTTTTTTTTAGATTTTTTATGAAATCTATACCTTCTTTGTTGAGGAAATCATCTTCATGAAGGATCACACCAAAGATATTTTTATTTAAAAAGGGATTTGAAAAAATTAAATTTCTAAAATTATATATTTTTTTAATTGAATTATTGTTAAATTTTATAGAATATTTTTTACAAAGATTTTTAAGACCCTCATCGTTGGCAATTATTCCAGGATTATATTTTGCTTTCATTTTATAAATTGTGCAATATTGACATCTTTTTATTTATTCGACTCTTGAATTCATAATTTTGATGTTGTGTTTCTTGCAATGTAAAGTTTAATTTTTTAAATATTTTATAAAAGTTATTATGTTTTTTAAAAGAAGCTTTGTTTGGTTTGTAGATTTTTTTAATTTTTATATATTTTTTTTGTAATTTTTTAAGGTGAGTATTATTAATTATCTTCTCCACCCAGATTGCTGAGCCTATAGATGTAGTTTCGTGGTTATTAAGTTGGATAACAGTTCTTCCAGTAATATCAGCTTTTAATTGATTTATTATATTTATTCTTGATAGCCCTCCCGAAACAAAAATTTTTTTTATTTTTGAATTAGTATTTGTCTCAATAGCATCAACCATATTTCTTAGTGAGTAAGCCATTCCAACTAAAATACTAACTATTAAATCTTTTTTTTCATGATCTTTGGATAGTCCAAAAAAGATACCTCTGATTTTACTATCCCATATTGGTGCTCTTTCACCCATTAAATAAGGTAAAAAAATTAATCCATAGAAATTTTGTGAACTTAGTTTGTTGAAATAACTATATTTAAATTCATTTTTTGAAAAAAAAGCATTTTTTATCCATTCTATTATACCACCACCAAGATTATTTGATCCACCGACTATATAAAGCTTTTCAAATGGGTGAAAAAATGTGTGAAGAATTTTATTTCTAATATATGGCTTTTTTGAAGTTAAAATTCTTATATTTGAAACTGTGCCAGACATATCTCCTAGTTCGCCAGAAGAGGTTGCGCCACATCCCAACATTGAGCTAATAGCATCGTAGGATGTCTGAACAAATTGACAATTTTTTCTAAGACTAAATTTTTTAATAAATTTTTTATTAATTTCAAAAATTTTATTATTATAAATTTTTGGTAATTTATTAATATTAATATTATATTTATTATATATTTTTTCAAAATATTTATTTTCAGTTTTGTCTAAAAAAAATTTAGATGCATTGTACTTATCAGTGAAGAAGTGGCCAGTAATTTTATATGATAAGTAATCACCTATATTTAAAAATTTCGAAGTTTGATTGAATATTTTTTTTTTATTGTTTCTGATCCAAACAATTTTTGGTAACATTAGATCAGGTCTGCATTTGTCATTATTTTTAAAATTTATTAGTAATTTATTTATTTCGTTACATTCTTTAGCGCTCCTAGAGTCAGATACTATTATTGAATTCATTAAAGGTTTATTTTTATTATCTAAGCATACCAAGCAACAAGAAGAAGTAGTTACTGTAATATGATTAATCTTATTCTTAAATTTTTTGGTTGCTTCTAAAAAAATTGAAAAAGTTTTTTTTTCTATTTCTTTTACAGACTGCTCTACAAAATTATTTTTGATTATAGTTTTTATTGGTGTAGATTTGTTAAAAAGTTCTTTCCCATTAGAATCAAAAACAATACATCTAGAGTTTTTTAAACCAACATTTATGACTAAGATCATTAATTTATTCTTTTAGAGCTTGGACTGTCTTGCGTCCATTTATATTTTTTATTTGGAATATGCCAATTTTTTCCATAAACAGTTTTTAAATATTTCTTTAAATTATAAGGTACTTGAATATTATGATTTAGAAATTTTTTATTAATTATATGATTGAAATGAATTTTTGGTGTCATATAGCCCACTTCTGAATAAAAGTAGTTTTTTTTGATTAAATTTTTTTTTATCATTTTAAAAAAAGGAGACAAAAAACCAAAAAAATTAATTAATAATTTATATTTTCCATTATATTCTCTACCAACAGACAGCACATAAATTATTCTAGAAAATATATTTTTTAATTCATAATGTCTTTGATAGGCATATTTTGATTTCGGTGGTCTCTCGTAAAAGTTTATGTCTAATTCTTTCCCATTTCCCTTAATTAAAGTGAGCAAGTTATCACCTTTAAAAAATTTTTTTTTCTTTTTAAAACCATTTTTAATAAATAGGTATTCAATTTTCTTCTTATTATTAACATTTTTCCATATAGCAATATCGATATCATTATCCCATTCAATTAGAGAATTGTCTCGAATTATACCTAATAAGGTGCCATGACATAGCCAGTATTTTATTTTATGTTTATTAAGTAAATTAATTGCTAGTATGAAATTTTGATCTAAGTTTGACATAATTTATTTTAGATATAATAAGTTGAATTTAAATAAAAATCATCATCAATTTAATTATGATTAAAAATTTTAATAAATTTAAAAATAAAACAGTAATTATTACTGGTCATACTGGATTTAAGGGTTCGTGGTTAACAATATGGCTCACTTACTTGGGAGCAAAAGTTATTGGTTTATCAAATAATATACCTACAAAACCATCTAATTTTATTTTAAATAATCTTAAAAATAAAATTAAACATATTGTTTTAGATATTAGAGATCAAAAAAAATTAAGAAAAGTAATCGTAAAACATAAGCCTGATTATATTTTTCACTTAGCAGCACAATCATTGGTTAAAAAATCTTATTTAAAACCAAAATATACATTTGAGACAAATTCTATTGGTACATTAAATTTGTTGGAAGCACTGAAAAATTACAATTTAAAAAAAATTTGTTCAGTAGTATTAGTGACTAGTGATAAGTCTTATAAGAATTTGGAGCTAAATAGAGGATATAGTGAAACTGATATTCTTGGGGGTTATGACCCTTACAGTGCATCAAAAGCTTGTGCAGAACTAATAATTCAATGTTATTTAAAAAGCTTTTTAAAAGATGAAAGAAAAGTACGAATTTCAGTTGCAAGAGCTGGAAACGTAATTGGAGGTGGAGACTGGTCAGAGGATAGACTGGTTCCAGATTGCATGAGATCAATTTTAAAAAAAAAAAAATTATTTATAAGATTTCCAAATTCTACAAGACCTTGGCAACATGTATTGGAAGCTTTGTGTGGATATATGACATTGGCATTAAAACAAAAAACTAATTATAATTTAAACAAAGAAGTTTTTAATTTTGGACCAAATAACAAAAGCTCAATAACTGTTTTAGATTTAATTAAACGGATAAAACTCAAATGGAAAAATCTACAATGGCAAATTTCAAATAAGTCAAAGAGAGTTTATGAGTCAAAACTTCTTAAACTAAATAGCAATAAAGCGTTAAAATTATTAAAATGGAAATGTTATTTAAATGCAGACCAATCCCTAGATATGGTAATTGATTGGTATAAATATCTTTACACAAAAAAAGAAAAAAATATGTATGAATACTCAGTTAAGCAAATACAAAAATATGAAAATTTTATAAGTAAATTAAAATAAATATGAAAGTAGTAATTTTAGCAGGCGGTTTAGGTACACGAATTTCTGAGTATACTAAAGTAATTCCAAAACCAATGATTAAAGTTGTAGGTAAACCAATTGTTCACAGAATTATTGATCATTTTATCTCTTATGGCCACAAAGAATTTTATATTGCCACAGGTTATAAAGGCAATCTAATAAAAAGATATTTCAAAGAATATAAATTCAATAAAGATATTAAAATTAATTGCATAGATACAGGTAAAAAAACTATGACAGGAGGAAGAATTAAAAGATTAAAAAAATATTTAAATGAAGAATTTTTACTCACATATGGTGATGGATTATCAAATGTAAATTTAGATAAACTAATTAAGTTCCATAATAAAAAAAATAAATTAGTTACAGTTACTGCAGTAAGACCACCAGCACGTTTTGGAGCTATAAAGATAATTAAAGATAAGGTGCAATATTTTAGAGAAAAAAATAATTTAGACTCTGGATGGATTAACGGAGGTTTTTTTGTTGTGAATCCTAAATTTCTAAATTTTATAAATGGCGACAATACATATTTAGAGCAAGAGCCATTTAAAAAAATTACTCAAAGCCATCAATTAGTTGCTTTCAAGCATACAGGATTTTGGCAATGCATGGATACCATGAGAGATAAAGAAATATTAGAAAAAAAAGTAAAAAATAAAGAACATCTTGAATAAAAAAATTTTGATAACTGGTGGTACAGGTTTTATTGGATACCATTTAGCAAAAAAATGTTTAAAATTAAATTGGTTAGTAACAAGTCTATCCACTAAAAAACCAGGTAAAGACAGAAAACTAAATAAAGTTAAATATAAAATTTGTGATTTGTTTAATGATAAAAAGATAAAAAAAATAATATCTCTTGATTATGATTATGTTGTTAACTTAGCAGGATATGTAGATCATTCTAATAAATTTAAAACTATGCAGAGCCATTATCATGGCTGTAAGAAAATTTCAGAGTATTTTTTAAAATCTAAAATTAAAAAATTTATTCAAATAGGTTCAAGTATAGAATATGGAAAAATAAGATCTCCACAAATAGAAAAGAATATTAATACACAAAAAACATTTTCTACATATGGAAAAGCTAAATTGTTGACCACAAAACACTTATTAAATTTGCATAGAAAATTTAAATTTCCAGCAACTATCTTAAGATTATATTTAGTATATGGACCAGGACAGGATGCAAATAGAGTAATTCCAATAACCATTAAAAATGCAATTAAAAATAAGAATTTTAATTGTTCAGATGGGTTACAATTCAGAGATTTTGTACACATAGATGATGTTGTAAGTGCAATTATCAAAACTCTTAAAAACAATAAGGTGTCTGGATATATTTTTAATATTGGCTCAGGAAAACCTGTTCAAATAAAGAAAATCATATTAAGAATTTGTAGATTAGTGGGAAGTGGTAAGCCACAATTTGGAAAAATTAAATTAAGAAAAGATGAGATTTCTAGTCTTTATCCAGATATTACAAAAGCAAAAAAAATATTAAAATGGAAACCTAAAATTAAACTTAATTTAGGTTTAAAAAAAACTGTTAATTATTATAAAAAAGATGGATAAAAAAATTAGTGTTATAATAAATTTTTATAATGGGGAAAGATACTTGAGCCAATGTTTAAAAAGTGTTCTAAATCAAGACTATGAAAATTTAGAAGTCATATTGTGGGATAATTGCTCAAGTGATGATTCAAAAAAAATTATAAAAAGTCATAAAGATAAAAGAATAAGATATTTTTTAAACAAAAAAAAAGAAACTTTATATAAAGCTAGAAACCAAGCGATACTCCAAACTAGTGGAGAGCTAATTGCTTTTTTAGATTGTGATGATTGGTGGGAAAAAAACTACATTTCATCAAGGGCAAGTTTATTTTCAGATTCTTATTATGATTATTATTATAGTAATACAAATTTTTATTATGAAAAAAAGAAATGCACAAAAATATATAAAAAATATAAATTACCTGAAGGCATAATATTTGACCAATTATCAAAGGATTATTTTATCATAATTAGTGGAGTCATTTTTAAAAAAAAACTTTTTTCAGAATTTGGATTATTTGATGATACGTTTAATGTCATAGGTGATTTTGATTTTATAATGAAAATTTCGAAATTTTGTAATGGACATGGGAATAATTCACCATTAATTAACTATAGAATTCATGATGAAAACTTTAGCAAACTTCATAATGAAATATTTTTTGAAGAGTATAAAAGATGGTTTGAAAACAATAATATTGATAAAAAAGATATTAAATTCCAAAAGAATATTAAATCTTTTAGAAATAAATTAAGCTATCTAGAAATAACATCACTTTTAATAAATAAAAAAAAAAATTTATTATTAATCAAAAAAATTTTACAACATGAAATAATTTTCGAAAAAATAAAATTTTTAATATTATTCTTTTTACCAAAAAGATTTTTCAAATTTTTAAAAAAATGAGAGAAATTATTTTAATTTCAAACGATAAAATATTTTTAAGTAAAAAAAAATTATCAACAGATAATAATGATACTATAAATATTATTGAAGCTATTCAAAATAATTTTAATATTTTCTTATTTTCTAATAATTCAAAAAATAAAAAAAACTTTGCTTTAAATATTAAAAATAAAATTACAAAAATAAATTTAAGATTATTATTTTTACTAAGAAATAAAAAATTAAAAATTTTTATGATTTCAATTACTCCAAAAAATTTATTTTTTTTTATCTTTATAAAATTTTTTACAAAAAATAGTAAAGGACATATTTATTTGAGAAGCAATGGTCATAAAGAATATGCTAGCAAAATTGGATCAATAGGATTTTTTATATACTCAATGATGTTAAGATATATTGAGAATAGCTTAAAAGTTGTTTCAGTTTCAAAAAAAATAATATCAAAGAAAATGAAATTTTTGATAACTCCCTCTGAATTGGATCAAATGTGGTTTAATAAATTGAAAAAAGCTAAATTAGATTTTCCAAGATTATTATACATTGGTAGAATTAAAAAAGAAAAAGGTATCTTTTCATTGTTGAATTTGACTAAAGATTTTGATTTCAAATTTAAACTTTCAATTGTTGGTGGAATAAATTCAAACATGTCAAAAAATAAAAATATTAAATTTTTAAATGAGGTAGCCGAAAAAAAAAGATTAATTAAATTATATGATTCTCACAATATATTCATTTTACCGTCATATACAGAGGGAGCACCAAAAGTAATCCTGGAGAGCTTAGCCAGAAAAAGACCTGTTATAATTTTTAGGAATATTAAACATACAAAATTAAATTATAAAGGCATTTTTGTTTGTGACAGAAATGTATTTAGTTTAAAAAAAAAAATTAATTTTATAATTAAAAATTTTAAAATAATAAAAAATGATATGAACAAAAATATATTACCTACAAAAAAAAGTTTTCAAAAAGAACTTTTAAATATTCTGAATGTATAAACCCTTAAATCAAAATTTATTATGGTATTTTTTACTAGTTTTACCATTCACATTTATTATTGGAATTGCCATTACCGAAGTAGCAGTAGCAATAGTAATTTTATTTTTCTTTTATAAAAATAGAAGTTTAGAATTTATAAGTGATAAAAAATTTATTTTTTTGTTTATTTTTTCTATTTATATTGGAATTAATGCGTTTATAAAAATTGATGACAATTTAAAAACCTCTTCACTTTTTCATTTTCGATATCCAATTTTTGCAGTATCAGTATTTTTTATTCTAGATTATTTTGAAAAAAAAATTTCTAATAAAAATAATTATTTATTAATAATAATTTTTACAATAATTTGTTTTCTTTTTTTAGACGCATTTATTCAATACATATTTGGTGAAAATATTTTAGGCTATAAAATATTAAATAACAGAATATCAAGTGTATTTGGGTCCGAATTAATTCTAGGAAGCTTTTTGTTTAAAATGCTTCCAATAATTGTTTGGTTAATTTTTTATTTAGAGATTAACATTGATAAAAATAAAAATTATTTAATAGTTTTTTTTAGTTTGTATTTCATTGTCATATATCTTTCTGGAGAAAGAACATCATTTGCGTTAATGAACATTTTTTTATTTTTGTCTGTATTGTTTGTAGTTCATACAAGAAAAATATTATTAACATCATTGACTTTACTAGTTTTGTTTATCTCTTTGTCGGTATTGGGGAACTTTGGTAAATCCGAACCTTTTAATAGAATATTTATAAAAACATTTAATCAAATTACAAATAATATAATCCTGGATAATAAAATAGATTTATCAAATGAAGAATCACCAAAAATTAAAGAGAATATAAAAAAAAATATTCAAATATTTTCAACTGATCATATGGGTCATTATAAGCTAGCATATAAGTTATTTTTAAATCAACCAATTTTTGGAGCTGGACCCAAGGGTTTTAGGTATTATTGCAGAAGTGTAAAATTTGATCCAAAAGTAGGGATATGCTCAACCCACCCTCACAATATTCTAATTCAAATTTTATCAGAAACAGGAATTTTAGGCTTTATTTTTTATTTTAGTGGTCTACTATTTTTAATTATAAAGATATTTTCTTGTACAAACAGAGACAAACTCTTAAAAGATAAAAATTGTTTTTTAATTATTTCAATAGGACTATTTGTTAGTTTATTTCCACTTGTACCAGGTGGAAATTTTTTCAATAATTGGCTTTCAATAAATAATTATTATTTTTTGGGAGTTTATTTCTATAGTTATAAGAAAGTTTTTAATTAATGTTAATATTATTTTTAATACATTTTTGCTTGAATATAATAATTTTTTTAAATTTTGAAAAAATTGAACGATTTGTCAACATTTACGATATACCTGATAAAAAGCTAAAATTACATAAAAAAAAAACTCCAGTTTTAGGAGGCTTAATTTTATTAATTAATTTTTCAATATATTTTTGTTTTCAAATTTATTTATTTGATCAATTTATTCTAACAGAATATTCTAATTTTAATATTAGAGAAATTCTTTCAATTTTAATATTATTTTTAAGTTTATTTTTTATAGGTTTGTATGATGATAAATATAAACTAAATCCAAATAATAAACTATTTTTTTTATCATTTTTTATTTTGTTTTCATTATTATTAAATAAAGATTTAATTATAAGTTTTATATCTCTATCCTTTATTGAAAAAAAAATCTTTTTTGAAAATTTTTCAATATTCTTTACTCTATTTTGTATTTTAATTTTGATTAATTCTTTAAATTTTTATGATGGGATTAATGGCCAGTCATGTATTAATTTTATCATCATCTTTTCATATCTTTTTTTAAAAAGTGAAATGAACCCTTTCTATTTGTGTAGTATTTTTTTTGTTGCATTTGTTTTGTATTTAAACATAAAAAATAAGTTATTTTTAGGTGATAGTGGTGTTTTTCTTTTAGGAACAATAGTATCTGTATCATTTATATACGAATACAATATTGAAAAAAGTATTACTTATGTGGATGAAATTTTTTTTCTACTTCTTCTTCCAGGTATAGATCTAGTTCGTTTGACCTTTTTAAGGGCCGTAAAGGGCAAGAATACCTTCTTGGGGGACAGAAACCATATTCACCACTTATTAATTAAAAAATTTTCTTTATTTTATACAAATTTAATTCTTATAATTATTTCAATAGTTCCAATTATACTTTTTTTGTATACAAGCTTAAATTTTTATATAATTTTTTTATTATTTTTATTATTTTATATTTTAATAATTGCAACTTTTAGAGTTAATGATTAAAAACATTATTATTGGTCAAAATAGCTTTGTTTCAAAAGCTTGTATTAAATATTTTAAAAATACAGTAATAATTTCTGCAAATGAACTAAGCATAAAAAAAATTGATAAAGAAATAAATAAATATAAAAAAATAAATTTAATTTTAAATAATTTTTATCCTTCCAAACTGCTAGATGATCTTAATCAAGATAATTATCAAACTCTCTGTAGTTTATCTTTAGAAAAAATAATATTATTATTTGAAAAAATACCCAGTTATAAAATTAACAAAATTATTTATACAAGTAGTGCATCAGTTTATAGAATTGCAGAAAATATTAACGATCCCAAAAAAGACCATTTTAACCGAGAGCTGTATTCTACATTTAAATTAGCTGCAGAAAAATTAATCGTAAATTATGCATTTAGGAAAAATAAAGACTATTATATAATGAGATTATTTAATACTTTTGGGAACCATGCTGACAAATTTTCTTTTATAGAAAAGATAATTAGAGCTAAAAAAAATAATACTAAAATAACACTTATTAATGAAGGTTTATCTCTAAGAGATTTTATTCATCTTGATGATGTGGGAAAAATTTATAGTATTTTTGCAAGTAAAAAATTGATTAAAGGAATTTATGACATAGGAACTGGCAAGGGTTATTTAATAAAAGACTTGGTAAATTTAACCAAAATATCAATAAAAAAACTTATCAAAATAAATAAAATTGAGGAAATCCAAAACTCGGTTGCTGATAATAAAAATCTCATATCTCAAATAGGTAATTATAAATTTAAGAGCATCAATAATTACATAAAGAAAGAACTAAATTTAAAAAATAATTCAAAATTAAAATTATTTACTCATGAAAAAAGAAATAATTATATAAAAACTGGAGCAGTAATTTATGGAGCTGGATATTCTGGAAAGCAAATTCTGCGAGAATTAAAGAATAATAATGAAGATATTTTGTGCTTTGTTGATGATAATCTAAAATTACAAAACTCTTTGATAGATGAGATACCTGTAATCAGCTATGAAAATCTTCTAAAAATTAAGAAATATTCTCAAATTAAAAGAGTTTATTTGACCATACCATCTTTAAAAAAAAACTCTCAAACCAAAATTTTGAAAAAGATAAAAAAAGATTTTTTTGACGTTCGTTTTTTACCAGAAAAAAAATTCTTAGTATCTGATCAAATAAATTTTAATGATCTAAAAATTGATGAAATTAATAATATTTTAAATAGAAATCAAATTAAGATAAAAAAAATTAGAAAATTATCCAATAAAAAAGTTCTAGTTACAGGAGCTGGAGGGACTATAGGATCTGAAATTTGTAGACAATTAATTCAACAAAAAGTGAAAAAAGTGATAGCCGTGGATAAATCTGAATTAGCTATCTATAATTTGCAAAATAAGATTATAGATAAGAAAATAATATTTAAACTCTTGGATATTAATAATTTACATATTTTAGACAAAATAATAAAAAAAGAAAAAATTGATATAATCTTTCATGCCGCCGCTTATAAACATGTAAATATTTTAGAAAAAAATATTTTTTCTGCAGTTAAAAATAATATTTTTGCCACATATAACTTATGCAATTTATCTAAAAAATATTTTTGTGAAATGGTTTTGATTTCAACTGATAAAGCAGCTAATCCTAAGTCAATATTAGGTTACTCTAAAAGAGTCGCAGAAAAAATATGTGAATATTTTAATAAGGTCGAAAATAATAAGAATTTTATCAACATAGTAAGATTTGGCAATGTGTTTGGTAGCTCTGGATCTGCTATAACTAATTTCTTAGAGCAAATAAATGCAAATAAACCAATTAATTTAACTGACGTTAGAGCTACAAGATATTTTATGACTATTCTAGAGGCTTGCCATTTAGTGCTCCAAACAATAGAAATTAAAACCAAAAAAGATATCTTTGTTTTGAATATGGGGAAGCCATTAAATATTTTGGATTTAGCAAAAAATTTAGCCAGAATTAAATCAAGAATAAATCCCAATTATAAATTCACATATAATGTAATTGGTCTTCAACCAGGAGAAAAATTGCATGAAACAATAGTAGATAAGATGGAATTTAAAAAAAAATTCAATACTGAAATTTTTTTAGTACATAGTAAAAGAAAAAAGAATGCTAATTTCATAAAATACTATCAAAATTTATGTATAAATTATGATAAACAGAATGAAAATGAGCTACTAAAACAATTAAAAAATATTATTAAATATTAATAGATTTAATAGGATAATTAAGTGAAAATTTTTGCTAATTTTTGGAAATACCTAAATAAAAATACAAAACTATCTTTTTTTTTAATTATTTTTTTTTCATTAATTCAAAGTGTTTTAGAAATGTTGGGGATTGCAGCCGTAATACCATTTGTTACTTTTTTGCTAAATCCTGATGCCCTCAAAAATATAGAAATTATTTCGAATTATATTGATATTGAAAGTATTTCAAAAAACGAAAATATAATTTATATTTTTTGTATAATTTTATTTTTAATTTTTTTCTTCAAAAATATGATTATTATTTTTACTAATAAGCTTACATATAAATTTGTTTATTCATTTAGATCTAATATGTATAAAAATCTTCTAAATAAAATACTGCATCAAGATTATTTATTTTTTGTACAAAAAGGTATGGGAAAAATATTCCATCAAACTTTTTTAGAAGTAGAAAATTTTTCAGCAAATATAGTAAGGCCAATAATTATTCTTGTTATTGAAATTTTTATATCTTTTGCAATTATTATTTTAGTAATCTATACTGGTTATGCGAATGGTATCATTTATATTATTCCAGTATTTATTTTAGCAGCCCTTATTTTAAAAAAGATTAATAGGTCAATTAAATTATGGTCTAATGAGAGGATTGCAAGTAATGAAAAAATTTTTAATTTAAACTTTAATCTAATACATGGTATTAAAGAAATATTCATATTAGGTAAAATTAAAAAAATTTTAGATAATATTAATATACCATTAGAGAACTTAAAAAATATTGATTCAAAAAATGCAGTTGTAGCAACACTTCCAAAAGCGATTTTAGAACAATTTATAATTTTAGTTTTAATAATGATTATACTATCAATGCGTTTTGTTGGTAGTGCAAGTGAAGAAATAATAATAACATTAACATTTTATGTAGCTGTTGCTTATAGACTTGTTCCATCATTCAATAAAATTTTTACATCTTATCAACAAATTAAATATGGAAAACCTTCACTTCCTATAATAAATGAATATTCAAATTTAAAAAAACAAAATATTTTTTTTGATGATGCTAATTATGAAGAAATAAATGATGATAAAATTATAACTTTTAAAAATAATGTTGAATTTAAAAATATTTCATTTTCATATGATGGTAAAAATAAAATTATAAAAGATTTAAACTTTAAAATTAATAAAAATGATCTAATTGGTATTTATGGCCAAAGTGGTTCGGGGAAATCAACATTCGTAAATTTGTTGACCAGACTGATCAAGCCATCCAGCGGTCAAATTTTTATTGATGATATAGAAGTTGAAAATTTAAATGATGCAAGAAAATATCAAAATTTTTTTAATATAACTTCTCAAGATACTTTTTTGCTAAATGGAACCATAAAAGATAATATTGTTTTTGGTTCTCAGTCTAAAATATCAACTAAAACCCTTGAAGATGCTATTAAATTTGCAAGATTAGAAGAAATGTTAGATGAATTACCAAATGGAATAGAAACAGATACTGGCTTAACATTTAAAAAACTTTCCTCCGGTCAAAAACAAAGAATTACAATCGCCAGGTCAATTTATCTAGATAGAGAAATTTTAATTTTTGATGAAGCAACAAATGCGCTTGATGAAGAAAATGAAAAAATAATTATTGAAAATATTTGTAAATTGAAATTAAAAAAAACAATAATTATAATTTCACATAATCTAGAAAATTTAAGTAAATGTGATGTAATTTATTCTCTAGAAAAAGGAAAATTAATTAAAAATTAATTATATTTTGAATATATATATATATGTCACAAACTATATTTAAATTTTTATAAAGAAAACATTCATAATAAAAATAATAATTTTAATTTAATATACACACAAGATTAATAGATAAAAAAATAAAAAATGTAAGTATAGTCTATAACTTTAGCAATAAAAATAATGATAATTTTAGAAATAATATTTTTTTTAATAGCCTCAGGTACAATCCTTTTATCTTTAGCAGGTTATGGTCAATTTTTAATCAATCGGATTCAAAGTAATTTTTTTGTAAATATTTTTTTTGGATTTATTGTTATTACCTTTTTAATTACCATTACTCATTTTTTTATAAAAATTAATTTTTATGTTGGCTTGGTGATTTTATTATTAGGTCTGCTTTTATTTGTTAAAGACTTTAATATTAACTGTTTAAAACTTCTTAAAAAAAATTATTTATATTTCTTATTATTCTTAATTTTAGTGCCAATCTTAATAAGTCAAAAATACCATGAAGATTTTGGATATTATCATTTACCATATGTTATATCTATGATTGAAAATAAAATTATTTTTGGTCTAGCAAATTCCAATATAGCGTTTAGTCATAATTCAATTTGGCTAAATACAATTTCAATATTTGCATTTCCAAATAATAATTTCAATTTTCTAACACTACCAGTTTTTTTAATATATTTTATATTCATCACTTTTAGTTTAAAAAAAATTTTTGTATCACCCAAAAAAATTCCAAGTACTTATTTTTTAATAATTTGTCTTTTTTATTTTATTCTAAAATTTACAAGAATATCTGAGTATGGAAATGATATACCTGCTGTTATATTTTCTATTTTGACAATATTTTACTTTTTAAAATATTCGGAAACTGAAATTAGTGAGAAAAAAAGTTTTTATTTTTTCAATTGTTTTAGCTTTGCTATTTTTGGGATATTAATAAAATTTAGTATAATTCCAATTTTTTTATTACCTCTTTGTCTTTTTTGTTTAAATATAAATATACTTAAAAAAGAAATATTCAAATTAAAATTTATATTTATTTTTATATTGGGGCTTGTTTTTTTTATTCAACAATTTGTTTATACGGGATGTTTATTTTTTCCCTCAAAGTTTACTTGTTTAGAACTTAATTGGTTTAATTATGACTTTCTTTTGCTAAGAGAAAATCTTGAATTAACCAATAAAAGTTATTCATCCTCCTCAGATGTAATGTCAAAAAAAGATTATTTGACTAATTTTAATTGGTTACCTTTCTGGTTTGATCGAAATTACCCTGAGATCTTAGAACACATCTCTACTATGCTGATTCCAATTATATTATTAATAGTATTGCCAGATAAAGAAAAAAATAAAATAAAGTTAGTTTTCAAATATAAAATTTTTTTCTATATATTTATTTTTTTAAGCTTTGTTTTTTGGTTACAATTCTCACCAGTCTATAGATTTGCAATACCATATTTTTTAACTTTTTTTTTCCTAATTTCTTTAAAATCTTATATCAATAATAAATTTTCAACTAAGATATTTTTAATTTTAATAATTTTTTCATTATCATTCAATTTTTCAAAAAATATTTTAAGAATCTCAGATAAAAAAGAAGTTTTTCTAGGAATTGAAAAAATAGATAATAAATTTTTTATAGATCAGTCTAGTATAAATGAATTTATATTTGTACATCGTCCTGATATCGAAAATAATAAAAATGGTTGGCAAGGACGATTATGTTGGGATATTTCTTTTATTTGTAGTTATAATAAAATTAAAGTTGACAAAAAGTATAGCTATTTATTTTTAACTAAATTAAGTAATTAATATATGATAGATAAAAATTCTTTTAAACTCTCCGTTGTAATCCCATGTTATAATGAAATCAAAAAATAAGATTAACATACATTTTATAAACTAATGAATAGTATAAAAAAACTTAAAGTTGGAATAATTGTTGATGATATAAATCAACCTTATTTAGTTTATGATCTTTATCAAAAAAATTTAGAAAGTAATTATTATTCTATTGAATGCCTTATTATTCAAAAAACAAATAATCTTAAAAATAAAAATTTGCTTAATAAATTAATAGAATTTTTAAAATCAAAAGGGGTCTTTCGACTTATAGATCGTATTATATTTGAATTTGTTGATCAAATAGAGACGCAAATTCTAAAGAAAAAAAAAAAATTCAAAGATTTTTTTTTAAAACATCCAATTTCAAAATTCGAGGTAAAAAAGATATATGTCAATCCTGACATTTCAAAATCAGGTTTGTATTATTGTTATAAAACTGAAGATCTAAATCAAATAAAAAATCTTAATTTAGATTTACTGATCAGAGGTGGAAGTGGTATTTTACAGGGAGATATTTTAAACTTGTGTCCATTGGGTATTATTTCATTCCATCATGGTGATAATGATTTCTACAGAGGTGGTCCACCAGGTTTTTGGGAGGTTTATAATCGTGAGCCATCAACTGGATTTATTATACAGCGTCTTAACGAAGTATTGGATGGTGGTGATGTGATCTTTAAGGGAAATATTCCTACTTCTTTTTTATATAAAACAAATGTTTGTAAGCTCTATTTAAAATCAAGTATTTTTTTACACAAAACCTTAGAAAATTTATCTAAGGCTAATACTAATTTAGAATTTTATAAAAAAAAAACCTATAAATCTAAAATATACAAAATTCCTACCACTTATGTTTCGATTTTATATTTGTATAAAACCTTAATATTAGGGACAAAAAAAATATTAAACAGAATTTTTGGCTGGTCTTCGAAGTGGAATGTTGCTTATCAATTTATCAATGATTGGAAAGATCCAATTTTGAGTAAATCAATAATTATAAAAAACCCTAAAAATAGTTTTTTAGCCGACCCATTTGTTATAAAGTATAACAACAAAACCGTTATTTTTGTCGAGGAATATAGTTTTAAAACCTGTAAAGGAAAAATTTCAGCATATGAGATTAATTCAGAGAGTTACAAAAAGTTGGGAACAGTAATTGAAGAAGAATTTCATCTTTCTTATCCTTTTTTAATAGAAGATAAAAAAGATTTATTTATGGTGCCTGAAACTTATCAGACAAAAGATATCAGAATATATAGATGTATGGAATTTCCACTCAAATGGAAACTTCACAAAATATTAATAAGTGATATTAGCGCAGTAGACACGAATATTTTTAAATTTAATAATAAATATTGGTTGTTTACAAATTTAGATACATCAAATTCAAATGACTATTCATCAGAGTTACATATTTTTTATGCTGATAATATGGAATCATCTGAATGGAAACCTCATGCATTAAATCCAGTTATTTTTGATTCTAAAAAAGCAAGAAATGGAGGGATGATATATTCTGAAAAAAAACAAGCTTATAGAGTTTTTCAAAAACAAGGTTTTGATAATTATGGAGAATCACTTGGAATTTCTAGAATTAAAACTTTAACAGAAAATGAGTATGAAGAAGAAGTTTGCATGAATGTAATTCCAGATTTCTTTAAAAATATTTCAGGCACACATAGTTTTTCTTACAACTCTGGGGTCCTGGTTAACGATTTTGCAACTAACGAAAGCAAATAAACCAAGCGGTGTCCTGCACGGATTCGAGCCGTGGACCTATTGATTATAAATCAATAAGCTAAATAGAAATCTTTTTGTTGCACAGTGGAAGAAGTTTTTAATCGTTTTATGGACAAAATTAAAAAAATACTAAAAATATCTAAATCATTTAGTTTTCATCACCTACATAAACTGAAACATCTCTAATATTGTATAAATATCAAATTTTTAATGTAGTGGTTGAAAAGTTTCAAATTTAAAGTAATTGATAATAATGATTAAATATCTGATGAAAATATTTTCAAGCTTACCTTCAAAGGATAATCCTGAAAATTGGGAAATCTTTAATCATAACGATTATTTGAAAGCCAGTGAAAATAAAAAGAGAGAAATAAGAAGATCTTCATGTATTGCAAGATATAATATTGAAAAAGATATCAAATATTCTTGGATGGAAAACTATTTTTTAAAAAATATTGACCAAAAAGAATTAGAAAATAAAGTTTTATTAGATCTAGGTTGTTTTACTGGAGGAAGGCTTTTGGCATGGGTAGAAAATTATAAACTTAAAAAAAGTTACGGTTTAGATATAAATCCAATTTTTAAGATAGCTGCTGATGAGTTCGCAGGTGAAAAAAATCATAACGTAGATTTTAAAACTGGTGTAGCTGAAAAACTACCTTATGAAGATAATTTTTTTGATTTTGTTGTTAGCACTGATACATTTGAGCATGTTCAAAATCTTGAAAATTCTATTGACGAATGTTTTAGAGTCTTAAAACCAGGTGGCATGTTACTTGCGGTATTTCCCCAATATTTACAACCTTTTGAATCGCATTTAAATTTTGTTACTAGTTTGCCATGCCTCCATTGGTTCTTTAATGCTAAAAAAATTTCAGAAAAATATTTTGAAATTATAGATGAAAGAGGTGAGAACGCCAAATGGTATAGAGGAGAAAAAAAAAGTTTAGAAAATTGGGAAAAATTACCTACACTTAATGGAACATCTATTAGAAAATTTGAAAAAATTCTAAAGATCAACGATTGGGATGATATTAGATGGATTAAGCGACCCATATTAACTGATGGTAGAAGATCTAAGAAATTAATATTCAAAATACTTAGTTTATTATTTTATCCATTAATTCATATAAAATATTTAGATGAATTATTTATGGGTAGAATTTGTGTTATTTGTAAAAAATAGATTTATAAATAGTGGTAGTATTTTTTGTTGATAATGAAAATAATCAGTCAAACGGTTGGCAAGGTAGACTTTGTTGGGATGTACCTATAGTGTATACATATATGAAAATTCAAGTAAACAGGAATAATAATTATTTGTTTACAAATAAACTTTTAGAAAAATAATTTTCAAATCATGATTGATAAAAAAACGTTTAAGTTGTCGATTTTAATTCCTTGTTTTAACGAAAAACTTACAATAATTTCGATTATAGAAGAAGTGAGAAAAAGTTTAAAAAAAAATAATTTTTTAAATTATGAAATAGTAGTAATTGATGATTTCTCTTCAGATGGAACAGCTCAAATTTTAAAAAATATTGAAAGTGATAAAGATATTACTATTTTTTATCACGCGCAAAATCAAGGAAAAGGTTCTGCAATTCAGACTGCTTTAAAGAATATTACTGGAGATGTAGTGATAGTGCAAGATGCAGATCTTGAGTATGATCCATCTGATTATAATAAATTATTATTACCATTTTTTGAAACAAATGCAGATATTGTCTATGGTTCAAGATTTATTGGTGGTGGAAAATATGTAAGAATTCATTTTTTTTGGCATTATTTAGCAAATAAAATTTTAACTTTTATATGTAATATCTTTATAAATTTAAATTTAACAGATATGGAAACTGGTTATAAAGTTTTTAAAAGTTCAGCTTTGAAAAGTATTACACTTGTTGAAAAAAGTTTTTCTTTTGAGCCAGAAGTTACAATAAAACTAGCTAAAAAAAAATTTAAATTTTTTGAAGTACCAATTAGTTACAATGGAAGATCATATGAAGAAGGAAAAAAAATAGGCCTTAAAGATGCTTTTATAGCTTTAAAAGCAATAATTGTTTATTCAATTAAAAGTTAATATTTAAAAATGAAATTTAGTATTATTACAGTTGTAAAAAATGATATATCAAAAATAGGACTAACAATTAAAAGTTTAAAAAATCAATCGTTCAAAGATTATGAGCACATAATACTTGATGGGGAGTCAACAGATGGAACAAGTGAATTCCTAAAAAAGATATCAAATAAAAAAACTTTATATTTTAGAGAAAAAGATAAAAGTGTTTATGATGCCCTTAATAAATCTTTTAAAAAAGCAAAAGGTGAATACTTTATAGTCCTGCATTCAGGTGATTTTTTTTATTCAAAACATTCTTTAAGTATATTATCAAAATCTATAGGCAAGAATAAGAATTATGATTTTTATTATTCTAATATTTTGTTTTATAATCAAATTAATAAAAATATTTCAAGAGTCTGGAAAATATCATCGAAAAATGATGATAAGCTTAATTTTTTAAAAATAGCTCACACCTCATTGTGCATTAAAAAACATATACTAAATAAAATTTTTTATGACGAAAAATTTAAAATTTCAGCTGATATGGATTATTTATTTAAACTTAGTCAAAATTTTAAGGGAAAATATCTTAATAATTTTTTTATTTATATGGAGGATCAAGGTTTGAGTAATTCAAAAAAGTATTTTCTTATAAAACTAAAAGAAGATTTTGAAATTCTTTACAAAAGGTTTGGCATTTTTTTTCTATTTATTTTGATATATAAACTTTCTATTAAAATTCCAGGTGTCTTAACAAAAAAAAATATATATAATAAAAATTATATTAATGAGAAAAATAAATTAATATAATATAGAAATATTTAATATATGAAAAATTGTTTAATTTTTGGAATTGTAGGACAAGATGGCGTCTATCTTTCAAAATTATTATTAAAAAAAAATTAATTATAAATGTATGATTCTAGATAAATCTAAACCAGATGGAACAAAAAGAAAAATTATAGATAATTCAATAGCTTTAAGTTATGGCTGGAAACCCAAAGTTAATTTAGATGATGGGTTTGAATTAACTTTAAAATCATACTTATCTAAATCTAATAAATGAAAAAAAATTATATAGTAGTAACTGGAGGAGCAGGTTTCATTGGCTCAAACTTAATTGAATATCTTATAAATAAAACTATGTTTAACATAATAAGTATAGATAATTATTCCACAGGTAGTAAAAAAAATGAAATCAAAAATAAAAGAATAAAATATATAAAATCAGATACCAAAAGTGTTTCTAAGAATTTAAATTTATATAAAAAAAATATTCATTCACTCTTCCACTTTGGAGAATTTTCTAGAATATATCAAAGTTTTTTAAAGATGAGCACTTGCATTGACTCTAATACGATTGGTTCAAATGAAGTATTTAATTTTTGTCTTTTAAATAAAATTAAACTTATATATTCAGCAACATCAGCAAGTATTGGAAATAAAGGTGAGGACAAAAACTTATCTCCTTATGCTTTTACTAAAGCTAAAAATTTAGAATTATTAGAAAATTTAAAAAAATGGTTTAATTTTAAGTATGAAATAATTTATTTTTATAATG
>Ga0233427_10000574_pt1 | contig 46146 bp, 45 predicted proteins | sample SI_118_April2016_5_FD_179885 | JGI IMG/M metagenome (GOLD analysis project Ga0233427, IMG submission 179885) | Seawater microbial communities from Saanich Inlet, British Columbia, Canada - SI_118_April2016_100_MG | ecosystem: Environmental > Aquatic > Marine > Inlet | place: Canada: British...
AAACTAAATAGCGTAATGCTGAAGAATTTGATGGTTGTATGGATAATACTGTTTCAAAGCAATCGATTGCCTGTTCCATTTTACCCAAAATTTGATGGCATTTACCCTTACGAATTAAAATTTCAATATCCTGAGGGTTTGTGGTTAGAATCTTTTCAAGATGTTCTAGAATAAACTCATATTTTTCCAAATTAATACAAATGATGTTTTTTTCTTGTAATAAGTTTGAATCCTGTGTTAAAGTGTCTAAAGAACTATCTAATAATAAATAGGATTTTTGAAAATTCTTGTTTGAATATTCTTCCAATGCTTGATTAACAGATGAATTATAATCCAATCTCTCCTTTAGAAAATCATTAATGTTAATACATGTTTTGAAATTTTTTAAATTCTAAGTATATTTTTTAATATACTAAAAATTATGATAAATGTGATATGATCAATTTGGAAAATGATGAAGAAATCAAAATTTTTATCAATCAACATTATAAAATTTTTCTTGAAAGAGATGCAGATGAAAAAGGATTAGAATATTATTTTAATTTATTAAAAAATAAAAAAATTAAACCTAATGAATTAAGTAAAAAATTTGAAGAGTCACCAGAACACAAGAGGTTCAAATCTAAACTTGAATTAATAAATAAAATTAATACAGATTTAGAAAGTATTTTAGCAGAATCAAAAACTTTTGAAGATTATTTAGAAAATTCTGAAAAAAAAGATGAATCAAAAAACATTTTTGTTACATGTTATAATGAAGAAACTCAAAAGGGAGGATTATTTTTATTAAAAAATGATCTTACGTTACAATCAATCTTTGAAGAAAGAATGTGTAGTGGTATGTTCTTTTTAAATAAAGAAAAAATTATTTTTACAATTACTAAATATACTCCTCAAATAGTTGCATTCAAAGAAAATAATGGAGAATGGAGTAAAATTCCAATTAGTACAAAAGAATACATTTTTGCAAATGATTCACACAGTTTGGTAATTTGGAAAGATAAAATATACGTAACAGCTACAGGAGGGGAACCAAATTCAGAGGATGCAATTAATCCAGAACAACATGGACCTAAAGTGGGCAAAATTATTGTTTCAGATATTACAATAAACCATGATGAAATAATCATTTCAAAAAGTAAAGTGATAAATCCATTTGACTGTAATCATTATCATCATATCAATGATTTGTGTATAATTGAAAATTCACTTTATATGTCATCCCATACTCATTGTAACAAAGAAAAAAAAATAATTTCAAAAGGTGCAATTGTGAAATTTGATAGTAGAATGAATGCAGAAATAATTTCTAATAAGTTAGAACAACCACATTCTCCATATTACCATAGAAAAAGATTGTATATTTGTTCTAGTTCACAAGCAATAATACTCTCAATGAATTTACAGAATAAAACAACACGAATTGAATTTAAAGGATTAAATGCATATACACGAGGATTATTAGTTACAGACAGATTCTTGTACATAGGTACAAGTTTTAGCTTAGGAAGAACAAATTCAAAATTTAAAAATCCAAACTATGGAATACTAAAATTTTCAAAAGACACAGGTGAAACAAAAAAAATTGATTTACCAAAACAATACAATAATGTATATTCAATAATTAGTGATCAAATGTACCAATAATTTAATACGTAAATATAATTTTTATAAAAAATTATTTTTTAGATTTAAAAGTAAGCCAATAATATTCCTCTCCATCATTTCCCTCCTCAATTATTTCAAAATTATTTTCTTTTGCAATTTCATGAATTTCATCAGAAGTAAATTGTACCCCATCCCAGGTAGTAATTTCATTAGGTTTTGTAGAAATTGTTCCTCTAACTTGAAAGCGAAAAAGACAAGAAGGTTTTAAGATTCGTGAAACTTCTTTTATATAATTTTCAACAATTTTTTTTTCAGGAATATGTTGAAAAACAATAAAGGAATAACAAAAATCAAAACTATTATCAGAAAATTCTGCTAAATCCGTTCCATTATTTTCAACAATGTTACAATTTGATATGTCTGAGACATACTTTTGTCCTAATAGAACCATTTCTGAAGAAATATCAATACCAGTAGCATTGCCAAAAATTTTTCTCATAGGAATTAAAATACGCCCAATACCACATCCAATCTCCAAAACATTCATGCTTGAAGTATCTTTATTTTCAATAATTTTTTGATATCTTTCAGTGTTTATTCCTAGGATATCATTACATTCATCGATTCCAGAATTCCAAAAATCTTCTTCAGTTTCTGAATGATCGGTAGCTATTACAAACAAAGGATTCATTTTTGTACGCTCATTCCATTCTTTTTTCATTTTAATATCAACAGGTGTATTAGGCTCAATTTCAACTGGATGAGAGAGTTTGTACTCAGGGGAGTTTTTGAATGTTTTAATTAGTTCTTGCTCATTGATTTGGTTTGTTTTCATTAAATGTGTATAATGTTTCAACCCTGCATCATCAGGCTCACGGTTAAGGTATTGTAAATAGCATTTTTTTATTATTTCGTATATACTATTTTCATTCAAAATTTTATCCTCACAAATTATTGAGATTTAGATGTCCTATTAAAGCTGAATAAAATTCCAGATACTAAAACCAACATTACTCCTACAGTAAACAATACTATAGACAAAAGAGTTAGAGGAATGGAAAAATATCCTGTTTCATTAAATGAAATTAAAGTTAAACTAGAAGTTATAATTCCAATTACAGACATAATTAATCCAGGTATTCCCAGAAAAGTAAGCGGTCTCTTCATTAAAACCATCTCTAACAAAGAAATCAGAACACTGCTACCATGTCTAATAGGGTTTTGAGTTGAAGTTCTAGTACCTGTATTGTACAATACTGTTACATGTTGTTCAGAAATAGTAAGATCTTTTGTAGCTGCATCAATTAGTATTTCTGAATCTGCAACAAATCCATTATTTTTAAAATTAATTTTTTCAATTGCCTTTTTTGAATATGCTCTAAAACCACTCTGAGTATCTCGTAAATTAAGATTTGATACCTGTTTACTTAATTCATCTAGAACTTTATTACCAATTTTTCTATATGATGGCATATCTTTTTCAGTTTCAAATCTATAACCTATCACAATATCGGATTTACCATTTTCAATATCTTCAGTTAATTTTGGTATCTCTTCTGGAAGAAATTGACCATCTCCATCAATAGTTACAATGACATCAGCATTAGAATGTCTAGCAAAATCAAATAATGATTGTAAAGCAGCTCCTTTTCCTTTGTTTTGTGGGTGTTGAATTACAAATGCACCTGCATCCTGTGACTCTTTTGAAGTAAGATCCGTGGAACCGTCGTCACAGACTACAACTGAATCTACTAGTGGAATTATTTTTTTTATGAGATTTCCAATTACTCCCTCCTCATTAAAGGCGGGAAGACATGCAAGAATATACAATGAATGAATCATCGTCAATAGGTTAAAAAATATTGTGAAAACTAACAATTTTCGATTAAAATTATCTTGTAAGATCTGAAAATTTAATAGATTTTAGAAGTAAAAATGATAAAAATGCAATAGAAATTACAAAAATACCTAGAAATAATTCCGTACCTAGAATTTTTAGCAAATATATGTCAAATTGGGGCTTTGAAAATAACCATAAACTAGATTGGGTAATTTGACTAAACTCAAATGTCCAAATAATTACAGGGTTTATCCATAAATCAAAAACACTACCATCATCTTTTCTAGCTAATGAATACAATCCCCGTTCATCTGAACCAAAAAATCCCCAAACAAACCAAGAAACATCCTGTAAGAGATAAACCAAATTGATGAAAACTCCCACAACACCAAGAACTACAACAGATGTTTTAAAGAAAATATTTGTACGTTTTTCAATACTTGCACCTAATGGCAAAATTAGAAAAGCCACTAGTGGAAGAAGATATCGAGGACCCCATCCATTGAAGCCATGCCAATAAGTTGCAGCTGCAAACCAAGTAATGACAACAGATACAAATGTGATAATTAGTAAACAATCAAACTTATTTTTTTTATAAAAATCAAAAAAACCTACAAAACAAAAAATGAGTATCGGGGAAAAAATAAAGAGTCCTGCACCAGGACTAAATAAAATACCAAATAATTGTAATAAGTATGGACTAGAGGATGCACTACTAGTCCACGAGTTTGGAAGGGAGGTAACTGATGAAGTGTTATCAGCACCAGTACGAATATAATAAAAAAATTTGCTAATTAAATAAGAAGAGACTGTAGGAATTACAAAAGAAAAAAATGTTTTTAATTTTGTATTTTTTCTAGATAAAGTGATTAGTATAAAAATAAAAAAAGGTATAATAAATAAAATAGAGTCATTACGTGTCAAAAATGCCAGTCCTAAAAAGATTCCAGTTAAAATTAAATTTACATGAGAATTTTTTAATTGGAATTTCCTATAAAATAAAAATCCAGATAAAATAAAAAATGTGGCAGGAACAGCATTTAGAGAAGTTTGAGAATATGCCCAAGTCATAGTAGATAAACCAAATAGAAAAACTAGAATTAAACTAGACTTGATAGAAAAACTATAACTTCTTGAAATTAAAAAGAAAGAAACTACAGATAAAGCAGAAAAAAATGGGCCGTAAGTTAGTTCCATAAATGTAAAATTAGAATCAATATCATTTCTCCATGAAACATAATGAAAATCATCAAAATCTTCTATTGTCCAAATATCACTAGTTGGCAAAAAATTAAGATGATAGTTAATAAACATGAATGGTACCTGCGTTAAACTATGAAGTACAGATGCCTGTGAACAAAGAATTGCATTTTGGCATATTGATCTTGTGTTATGTTCTGGAGGAAATAACCAAGGGTATTCAAAAAATTCTCGTGATTCACCTTGAACATATGATGGATCTGGAGAAAAAGTTGCGATGCGTTTAGCCTGTTGTGCAGCTAGATCTTCATCAAAAGTATATCTATGTCCATCAGAGGTAAAAAGAAAAATAATAAAAAACAATGAAAAGACGATTAATGGAAGTCTCAGAGAACTAGAATTTTTTAATTTTAAACTCATATGCAAGATATTAGAAAATGGAATTAATAACATTACTTAAACAAATTAGAAAATAATTTCATTACCATATAATAAATAGTAAAAAAGAATATTTTTGATATGGGAGATTTAAGTAGAAAAATTTCAATTATTTTTAAACTAAAAAAAGAAATTAAAAATTGGAAAAGTCCAATTTTATATTATCTTAAATTAAAAAATGAAGAAAATATAATAGAATTTAAGAATGGTTTGAAATGTATTATAAGAAATAAAAGTGATGCAATTGCTTTTCTAGAAGTATTTTTTCTGAATACTAATGATTGGATTGATGAGTTTAAGATTAAAGAAAAAGATATCGTTATAGATATAGGTGCACATGTAGGATATTTTTCAATTCACTCATCAATAAACGCAAAAAATGGGAAAATTTTTGCGTTTGAACCATATGACAAATCATTTGAAATATTAATGAAGAATTTAAACATCAATAAAATCAAAAATGTTATTCCTGAAAATTTAGGAGTATCCAAATATACAGGAACAAGTACACTTTATTTAAAAAAAGATTTTGCAATTGGAAATAGTATTTATAAAAATTCAAATTTAGATTTAAAAATTGACATTAAAACTATTTCAGTACAAGACATTATTAAAAAAAATGATATTCAAAAAATTGACATTTTAAAATTAGATTGTGAAGGAGCAGAATATGAAATTTTGTTGAATTTGGATCAAGAAACTTTACTAAAAATAAAAAAAATTGTTTCAGAAATGCATCCAAATATTAAAAATTTTGAAATTGAACAAGTGAAAAAGTTTTTAATAAAAAATGGATTTGATGTTAAAATTATTCATCCATTGAAAGATATTTCAGAAGAATTAGTAATGCTATATGCTAAAAACCAAAATATAAAATAAAATTAAGAGTCAAGAATTATTTTTTTAGTTTTTTTACTTAATTTATTAACTATCAAATTGAAAAAATTAGAAGATTTTTTCATCATTAAATTTGGTGGTACATCCACCTCATCTGCAAAATTTTCTATTATTTCTTTATCAGACATGATTCGAGTTTTAGACAAAATTTTATGCCTATTTTGGATTTTAGAATACATTTTGATAACAGACAAGAAAGAATGAATTTTTACAAAAGGGAATCCTTTTGATATTAAAAATATAGATATCCCAAGATCATAAACTAACAATATTGGAAGAATTTTGACAAAAGTTTTTCTAGAATACAATGTAAGTAAACAAATCCAACGATTTCTTTCCATATAAAAAAACTTCTTATAACTCCATTTTAAAATTGGACTTCCCACATGATGAATAATACATTGTGGTTCATAATAAGATGGAATTCCTAGTAACCAAGCTCTCCAACCATAATCAAGATCATCTAGCATTAGAAAGAAAAGACTGGATTCATCAACATATCCAATTTTTTTAAAAATTGTTGTTAAACCAAACGTGCAAGCCCCAACAGTAAAAGTAATTTTTTGAAAAGTTGAAAAATTATTTTTGTCTTTTTCTCCACGACCTCTTGCAAAACCAGTTCCAAAAACATTGGACATGTCACCACAACTTTCAATTATTTTAGGATCATCTTTTTTTAATAATTTACCTTGATAAAGTCCTGAACCATGTTGTTTATGACTAGACAATAATACAGATAGCCAATTTGGAGAAACAACAGTATCTGCATCTAAAAAAACAGTAAAATTCCCAACAACATTATCAAGACCAATATTTCTAGCAGCCATTCCTAAATTTTTATCACTTTGAAAAAGTCGAATCTCATTAAACTGTTCTTTACATAAATTAGAACTATTATCTGTAGAATTATTATCAATCAAAATTACTTCATATTTACAATTAGTTGTTTTAAAAACAGATTTAACACAATCTAAAATATAATCTCCTCCATTGAAATTAATAATTATAATGCTTACCAAATCTTCATTTTTTACGGATTTCTCATTACTCATATCAAATAATAATTTAATTCTAAGATATCAATCTTGTTTGAAAAATAGAAAATAATAGTATTAAATCATTATATATTCTTCAACAATAGCTCGTCTATGTTTATAGGAAGAGCGCCTCTGAGAATCAGTTTTGCAGGTGGAGGCACAGATCTTGAAGAATATCACAATAAATTTGATGGGTATGCCATTTCATCTACAATCAACAAATACACATACGTGATGGCTAAACTGAGAAATGATGACAGATTACAAGGATTTTCACCAGATTTTGCATCACACTTACCTCCAAAAAAACATCATCCAAAATCAGTTCAAGGTCATGAAATTGTTCTTGAAGGACTACGGGAACTGAAATTTAAAAAAGGAATAGACATGTATTTAGCTACTGATGTTGAACCGAATTCAGGGTTAGGTGCATCATCATCATTAACAGCAAATTTTGTAAACGTCATTACTAGCATACAGAAAAAAAAATTGGACAAATACAAAATTGCAATGAATGCATATCATATTGGTCATAATGTTTTGAATTGGGGAATTGGAAAACAAGATGAATTTGCAGCAGTATACGGGGGTTTTAATTTACTGAAGTTTACAAAAAAAAAAGTCTATGTTTATCCAATTCAAATAAAAAAATCAACACAAAAAGAATTACAAGAAAAATCACTATTATTTCATATTGGAAATAGAAAACACTCAGAGGGAATTTTAAAATCACAAATTGGAGATATAAAAAAATCTAATAAAAAAACAATTGAATCTTTACATAAAGCAAAAGAATTAGCTTTGGAAATGAGGGATTCATTAAAGATGAATGATCTTACAAAATTTTCACAAATTTTAAAAACAGGATGGGAGGTAAAAAAAAATTATACTCAAGGAATTACTAACCCTAGAATTGAAAATATTAGTAATAAAGCAATTACAAATGGTGCCACATCATTAAAGGTCACAGGTGCAGGTGGAGGAGGCCATTTGTATGTATTTGCAGAACCAAGATACCATATGAAAATAACTAAAGCATTGCAAAAATTAGGTGTACAAAAAGTAAATTTTGAATATGAAAATTCAGGCTCAGCTGTTTTTGATTTAAATAATCTAAAAACTACAAAATAATATGAATAAAGAAAAAATTCATGAATATATTGATGAACAAATCAAATCAACTTTATCTTTAAAAGAAAATTATGAAGTATTTGAAAAAATTTTCAACGTTTTAAAAAATGCCAGAGATAAAGGCAAGCAAGTATTTGTAATGGGTAATGGTGGAAGTGCCTCAACAGCATCACATTTTGTAGCAGATTTATTGAAAACTAGTATTACTCAGGAAAATAAACGGTTTAAAGCTATTTCTCTTTCTGATAACATTCCAGTTTTATTGGCATGGTCAAATGATGAATTGTACGACAATATTTTTTCCAATCAATTAGAAAATTTTCTTGAGAAAGATGATATTGTGATAGGAATTAGTGGAAGTGGTAATTCAAAAAATGTATTAAATGCAATTCAATTAGCAAACGAAAAACACGCAACTACTATAGGATTGAATGGGAAAGATGGCGGTAAATTATCAAAAATGGTAAAGATTAACCTAACTGTAAACAGTGAGGATATGCTTACAATTGAAACAATTCATCTTTTGATTTGTCATTTACTTACTACCATGATCAGATCTGACGGCACTCCCAAATTCAATTATTAATTTTATGACTAAAGCAATTTTTTTAGATCGTGATGGGGTAATCAATCAAGAAAGAAAAGATTATGTTAAAAATATTGAAGAATTTGTAATTTTTGAAAATATACACGATGCAATAACTCTCATTAAAAATCATAATTTTTTAGTTATTTTAATTACAAATCAATCTGCTGTAAATAGAAAATTACTCACAATTGAAAATTTAGATAAAATTCATGAAAAATTACAAAATTATTTAAAAATGCATAACACTTCATTTGATGGAGTATATTTCTGTCCACATATGCCAAACGAAAATTGTAATTGTAGAAAACCAAAACCAGGATTGATCATTAAAGCTAAAAATGATTTTAAAATTGATCTTTCTCATAGTTTTATGATCGGAGATTCTCAAACTGATGTACAAGCAGCAGAAAATGCAGGATGTAAAGGGATTTTATTAAAACAAAATCAAACTTTGTTGGAATTGGTTGTTGATTTATTTGAAAGTGAAAAAATATGATCTATTCCTGAATCAATTTCATTAAATTTAATACCACTGTTATCTTCAAGTTGACTAGAATCCAAACATCCATTTTTTGGTCTTGGTGCAATTTGTGAAATATCAGATGATTTTGTAGGTACGACTAGATTTTTATCCAAACCGAATGAGATAGCTAATTTTTGTGCAAATTCGAATCTATTTAAGCAAGATTTTCCTGAAGCATGAAAAAGTCCGGAAAGATCTTTTTCAATAATTGAAAATACAGATTTTACTAAATCATCTACTAAGGTTGGTGTGTTATATTGATCAACAAAAGCAGTAACTGGTTTTTTATTTTTTAAAGTATCTAAAACCCAATTAGTAAAGCGTGAACGAATATGCCATCCATATATCACAGTAGTTCTTAAAATTACATTATTGGTGTTTTGTAAAATGATTTTTTCTGCTTCAAGTTTTGTTTTTCCATAATAACTTAATGGATCAGGTCTATCTAATTCATTATAAGGTATCGAATTATTTCCATTAAATACTGCATCTGTAGAAAAATAAATTAATTTTGAATTAACAGAAGAACATATTTCAGAAATATCTTTAGTAATTTTTACATGCAATAAATCAGTTAATTCATGATTTGATTCACAGAAATCAACATTTGGGAATGCAACAGTATGAATTACTGCAGATGGTTTAATTTTTTCAATATAATCTAAAATGTGTTTTTTATCATCAAGTAAATTTAGTTTAATTGAAGATACTTTTGAATTAGTAATAGGGGTATTATTTTCTGTAGTAAAAATTTCATAATTATCTTTTGCGTAATCAATAATTGTGCTTCCAACAAGACTTGCACCGCCAATGATGAGTAGTTTTTTGGGCATAACCTATTACAATTTATTCCATTTATCCCAATCATAATCATCATAAGTTACATTATGTTCATCACGATTGTCTGGTTTCCATGAAGGATTAACTACAGATAAAATTATGCTTGGTTCATTTGAAAGATTAATGTGTGCAGAAGAATAATTTTTTGGGATTTCCACTAGTACAGGATTTTCTTCACTGGATTCAATTTCAAGGTATTTACCTGATTTTTCTTTAATTATAAAAACAACCTTACCTTTGATACATACGTAGTAACTATGTCTAATGATATGTAGGTGTGGACCTTTTCGATCTCCAGGATTAATTGATGTAACATATACCATTTCAGGCTGAACTGAGATAGTTTTATCCCAATTTCTCCAGACAGGGATTAGTGAACCATTTACATGTCCATCACGAATATCTTTAGTTTGATGTTTTTCAAGAGTATGGGATTTAATTTTATTTTCAGACAAATCATTATAATTTACTAAATAGGATATTTTAAATTTTTTTAATCAAAAATTTTAAAATTTACCAAACTTGAAATATTGCTAACAAAAGATTTAATTCTATAAAGAAATGAATCGTGTTTTAATTTTTAAAAAAATTGCAAAATATTGTGGAAAAATGGGTATGGGGAAATCTCAAAAAATGTTAAATTTGTATGAGGAAATACTTTCAAAAATTGGGAGTGGAATTCGTTCAGATTTCATTATTATGGATGATCAAAAAGTATTTCTAGATAAAGAAGATTCACTTATGCTTTCTATAAAAAATAATAAACATGAGTTAACTGAAATAGAATTATTAAAACAAATAATTAAGAATGGAGACACCGTATTAGACTTAGGAGCAAATATTGGAGTTTACACTCTAATTTTTGCAAAGTTGGTTGGAAAATCAGGACATGTGTTTGCATTTGAACCTGATCCAACAAATTTTGAAATACTTTCAAAAAATGTTAAAGAAAATAAACATGAAAATGTGACATTAGTTCAAAAAGCTGTTTCAGAAAAAAATGACAAAATTAAATTATTTGTTTCAAAGAGAAATCATGCAAGTCATAGAATTTTTGATTCAGAAGAAAAAAGAAATAGTATAGAAGTAGATGTTATAACATTAGATACATATTTTAAAAAAATTAAAAATCCAATTAATTTTATTAAAATGGATGTAGAAGGAGTAGAAGGGGCCACATTATTGGGAGCATCAAACATAATTAAAAATTCAAAAAATCTTGTAATTATGATGGAGTATTTCCCAAAATGGATTAAAAAATATGGAATGAATCCAGAAGAAATTTTAAATTCATTGATAGAAAAAAAATTTAAATTATTTAACATAAATCAAAAAGAGAAAAAAATCTTTCCAATAAATTTAAAAAATTTTGTTAAAGAATATAATGAACAAAAAAAGAATTATACAAATGTATTATGCGTAAAAGGAAAAGAATATGCAATCAAAAATTAATAAAAATATTTAATTTATTTTAAAGAAAGAATGTTTTGATTGTCATCTATTATAGAATTAGATATATTTTGATTTGAAGAAATTTTTGAATTATTGAAAATTAGGGAGTTTTTTATTTTTACATTATCACCTATATTGACTCCATCTCCAATTGAAACAGATGGTCCTAATTCTACATTTTTTCCAATAGTACATTGGTTGCCAATATAAACAGGATAATGAATGTTGGAAGAATTTTGAGTCGTTCGTTGTTGTAAATTAAGAATAAATGTATTTAATTCCAATAATCCTGAAATTGTTCCTGCATCAATATATCCATCACAAGTAAAATTACCAATTTTTACATTATTTTCTAAAACAAGATTCATTGCATCAGTAATTTCAAATTCTCCACGTTGAGAAGGAGATAATTGTTCAATCATTTTAAAAATATAATTATTTTTAAAAAAAGCAATTCCAGCCCAAGCAAGATTAGATTTAGAACTAAGAGTTTTTTCAGAAATTTTTGAAACACATTCATTCTTTACTTCAATGTTACCAACATTTCCAATTTCAGATGAATTAATTTGTGAAGATAAAAGATTTATTTCAAAATTAGAATTAATCATATTTTGAATATAATTTCTTAAATTTTTTGGAATTATTGTATCAGCAAGATATAGCAGAAAAGGACTGTCATTAACAAAATTTTTAGCAAGTTTTGTGGCAGTTGCAGTTCCTGAAAAAATTTCTTGTTCAACATATGAAATTTTTACATTAAAATTTGTTCCATCACCAAAATATTGTTTAATTTTTTCACCTAAATGACCAATAACAATACAAAAATCAGTAAACCCTAATTTTTTTAAATCATCAATAATATATCCCAAAATAGGTTTACCAGATATTGGAATCATTGGTTTGGGTATAGAGTAAGTAATGGGTTCCAACCTTTTGCCCAATCCAGCTGATAGTAAAACAACTTTCAAATCAAAAAAATAAAGGAATTAGAAGAGTAAAAATGTAAGGTGCTAAAGATGTTAAAACACTTATAATTCAACTTGTAAGTTGCGAATATCAATGAAACCAAAATTACTATTATGGTTAGATACCTTTTCTGCTCAATTTGGAATGTCAAAATGGTTACAAGAAGATTGTGATATCTATGCAATCATAGATGTAAACGAAGGAAGAGAGTTTTATGAAAAACAAAATATTGTAAATTTTGAAAATAAATGGTATCTGCGAGATTGTTTCAATAAAGATCAAAAAAAACCAAATCTAGAATATTTAGCAGAAATCGAAAAAAAATATGAATTAGATATTTGGAAAATAATTTACAGTGACATAAATTTTTATAATTATAATCCATATTACAAATTCAATTATGATGAAATTTTAACAATCATTGAACAAGAATGTAGACTATTTGAAAAAGTGTTAAACAATACAAAGCCAGATTATTTAGTAATAAGAATAACAGATTTGAGTAATGGACAAATCCTTAAACAAATGTGTTTAGCAAAAGGAATTGAAATTTTGATGTTAAGTTTTACAAGATTTGGAAATAGAAGTTACATCTCACATGAATATGATTATTTAGATTTTAAGAAAAAACACAATGAAAAAGAAATTAAGTCTTTTGAAGAATTGCATATAGAAAGTAAAAGATACAAAGTATTACAATCAGAGTTTAGGGAAAAATTTCAAAATTCACGAAATGTATGGATTAAAGGCGCAATAAAATATTTCTCGTTAATTATTAATAAAAAATATAGAGAAAATCATACAAATTATGGAAAGACTATTTTTAAAGTAATTTTTCAAGAAGGTCTATTTCCCCTTAAAACAAGGTATAGGCAATCATTTTTAGACAAAAATCTTAGAAAAAAAATAAATTATGATCAGAAATTCATTTATTTTCCACTGCAATTAGAGCCTGAACGTACAACATTAGTTCCTGCCACATTTTATACAAATCAAGTAGAAGTAATTACCAATATAGCCAAAGCACTACCAATTGATTATCAATTATTTGTAAAAGAGCATCCAATGCAAAAAATTAGAGGTTGGCATAAAATTTCGTTTTATAAAAAAATTATGGAATTACCAAATGTAAAATTAATTCATCCGTCAATATCTAATGATGAAATGTTAAAAAAATGTAAGATGACAATGACGATTGCAGGAACAACAGGATTAGAAGCAGCACTATACAAAAAACCATGTATAGTTTTTGCAGATGTAATATATTCATCACTTCCTTCAGTACATAGATTAAAAAGTTTAGAAGAACTACCTAAGGCAATAAGAGATTCATTACAAAAAGAAGTGAAATTATCAGATGTGAATGAATTTATGAATTTATTGAAAGCGAATTCATTTCAATTTAATTTTACAGATTTAGCGATTAAAATTAATAATGAATTTTTTTATGATGGATATTTATTTGATACAAAAATAAACTTAAAAACTGCTGAAAAATTTATTAGAAAAAATCATGAGTATTTTGAAACATTAAGTATGCAATATACTAAAAAAATTGAAGAAAGTGTTAAACAGAAGAGCGATGGGTTATAAATAAAATATGAAAAATAAAATTTTATTTTGGGTGGATGTGAGTTTATTACAATTTGGAATTGCAAAAACACTAAAAGAAAAAACAGATGCCAATCTTTATGTAATTTATGATCTAAATCATCACTTAAAAAAATCATTTATGAATCAAAATATAGTAAATTTTGAAAAAGAATGGTATTTTTGGGATCACGTAGGAAAAATAAAAAAACCAAATGTAGAATATTTAAAAAAAATTGAAGAAGAGTATAAAATTAATCTTTGGGAAATTGCATATTCTGAAAGAATTTTTTATAAATACAATCCATTTTATAAATTTAATGAAGAAGAAATTTTATCGATTTTTGAACAAGAATGTAGATTATATGAAAATGTATTAAATGAAGTAAAACCAGATTTTCTCGTAATTAAAACAACGGATTTACATCGTAATCATCTATTAACAGAAATGTGCAGAGCTAAAGGCGTTAAAATTCTAATGCTTTTTGGTAGTAGATTAGCATATCGAGCATCGATTTCGTCCCAATCAGATGTAATTGATTATGATTTAGATGAAAAAAAAGAAAATAGAGTAAAAATTGAATCGCCAGAAGATCTTGAAAAATATATGAAAAGTCACAATAGATTCAAGCAAACTGGAAATGTTCAATCAGGAGGAATGAATACTCCATTATATAAAAAAATAATACCTTCAATTACATGGTTAACAAAAACTTTTGATAGTAAATGGCAAGAAGGTTACGATCACTATGGAGTAACACGATTGAATGCAATATCACATTATTTGACATATTCATTAAAAGGAAGACTACGAAAAAGATTCATAGATAAAAAATTTGAAAAAAATATTAAAACAGAGGAGAAATTTTTATTTTTTCCACTACATGTGCAGCCAGAACGTAATGTAGACATAGTTGCTCCATTTTATGCAAATCAAGTAGAAGTAATTACCAATATAGCCAAAGCACTACCAGCAGATTACAAATTATATGTCAAAGAACATTACAACATGTTTTTACGCCACTGGAGAGAAACTTCACAATACAAAAAAATTATGGAATTACCAAATGTAAAATTAATTCATCCGTCAGTAAATCCAAAAATTCTTTTAGAAAAATGTAAAATGGTAATTACCATCACAGGAACTGGAGGATTTGAAGCAGCACTATACAAAAAACCATGTATAGTTTTTGCAGATGTAATATATTCATCACTTCCTTCAGTACATAGATTAAAAAGTTTAGAAGAACTACCTAAGGCAATAAGAGATTCATTACAAAAAGAAGTGAAATTATCAGATGTGAATGAATTTATAAATATACTAGATAGAAATTCTTTTGAATTTGATATTTTTGAATATTATTCTAAAGTAACAAAAATATTCCATAATGGAGGTTTTATTATCAGTAATGAAATGTCTATGGATAAATTAGATTCATTTATTGAGGAAGATAGAGAAATGTATGAAATGTTAGCAAATGAACATATTAAAAAAATAGAGCAGTATAAAAAAGTTAGAAAATTATAAAATACAATACATTCAATTTATTTTGATGATTACGTGTATAATTCAAGCAAGAATGAGTTCATCTAGATTACCGGGAAAGGTAATGCAAAAAATTTCTGAAAATAAAAGAGTGATTGATTTTGTAATTAATCAATTACAAGGATCAAAAAGAATAGAAAAAATTATTGTGGCAATTCCTGATGAAAGGGAGGATGATGTAACTTATGATCATCTCATGTCTAAAAATATTTTCACATTTAGAGGATCTTTAAATAATGTTTTAGATAGATATTATCAATGTGCTAAGTCTAATTCTAGTTCAATCATAATTAGAATTACTGCAGATTGTCCTTTAATTGATCCTCAAATTGTGGATTCTGTAATTACAGAATTTATTGAAAATAAATTTGATTATGTTTCAAATACTCATCCAAGAACATTTCCTTATGGAACTGAAACAGAAGTTTTTTCATTTGATGCATTAAAGATAGCTTGGGAAGAAGCTAATGATAATTATGACAAAGAACATGTTACACCATATTTTTATAAAAATCCTGACAAATTTAGAATTGGAAACTTTTCACAAAATACAAATCAAACAAATTATCGTTGGACAGTAGATTATGAAGAAGATTTAACACTTGTAAAAAAAATTGTTCATGAAATTTCAAAAAATCCTATTCTAACAAATCATATTATTGATTTACTTGAAAAAAATCCTGAAATTGTAAAAATTAATAAAAAACACAATTATGAATCTAGAAAAAATTAAGAGATGGATAGAAAATATGGAAAGCATGTGAAACAATACAAGGTAAAAAAATTAGAATTTAAATAATAAAATCCATACCAACAAAATATTCACAAATAGAACAAAATTAAGTAAAAAAAGAAGAATTATCAATTAAATACTCAAAATATGTAATTAACCAATTCTAGGTAACATTATAGCAGAGCAATTATTTTTTATTATCATGTTTACTGATAAAAAAATCTTAATTACAGGTGGAACAGGTTCACTAGGAAATGCCCTGAGTAAAAGATTATTAGATTTAGGTGCAGATACGATAAGAATTTTCAGTAGAAATGAAAGCAAGCAGATTGGAATGGAATCAGAAATCAATAGTGATAAAATTAGATATTTGATAGGAGATGTAAGAGATTCGCCTAGACTTGAAAAAGCTTTAGAAGGAATTGATATTGTTTTTCATGCAGCTGCACTCAAACATGTTCCAGTAATTGAATACAACCCTTTTGAAGCAATTAAAACAAATGTCTTAGGAACCCAAAATGTAATAGATGCTTGTTTAAAAGAAAATGTTGAAACAGTAATTGGAATTAGTACAGATAAAGCAGTTTCGCCATTGAATACATATGGCGCTACTAAATTATTAATGGAAAAATTATTAACTACTACACATAATTATTTAGATAAAAAAAGGTACAGAACAAAATTTTTGGCATTACGCTATGGAAATGTTTTAGGTAGTAGTGGATCAGTTCTTCCAAAATTTATTAAACAAATTAAGGCAGGAGAAAAAGTTACAATTACAGATCCAAACATGACAAGATTTAGTATGACTATGGATGAAGCATTGGATTTTATTTTAGAATCAGCATCTATTGGAAGAGGTTCAGAAGTATTTATTCCAAAATTAGAAGCATACTCTGTGAATGATTTAAAAAATGCTCTTTTTGAATTGTTAGGAAATACAGGAGAAAAAATTATTTCATTACGACCAGGAGAAAAAATGCATGAAGCATTCATAAATTTTGATGAAATCAGATATGCATGGGAATATAAAAATAAATATGTATTATTTAATTCATCTAAAAAAGAAGAAGAGATAAAGAAGGAGTATCCAACCATAAAAAGAATAGATATTTCTGAAGAATACTCATCAGACATGGTAGGAAAAATTTCATCAGAAAAATTAAAAGATATTATTGTGAAATCAGGTTTTCTAGAAAACAAACAATAAATTAAAAAATTTGTACTTATTATGACATAAGATTTTTTTTTTCTAATTGTTCCAAAGTTTGAATTACTAATGTAGCAAATAAAGGAGTAATTTCATCTCTTAATCTCTGAATATTTTCATCTAATGTTCTATCAGAGTCGTAATTTACAGGATGTTTAACATAATTGATAATTTCTCCCATGTCAATATCTGCAAGTAAATTATGCACTGAAAGTACAATAAAATTTTCAGATTTCATTAATGCTTGTTTAATTGGTTCTGAACCAGCATAATCTGGTAATTTTCCACGATGAATTCCAAATGACTTTTTTGATGCTTTTAAACAGATTTCTTTGGGAATAAAATACCTCCATGAAACCTCTACAATATAATCACATTCAGGAATTTCTAAAATTTTATCATTCTTTGAATCAATTTTTTCAAGTTTAATTTTATTTTCAATACAAATTTTTTCAAATAAAGAAAAATCATCACGAACAGATCTTGTTGGATCTTGTGATTTAGGATTTAAAGAATGAGTAAAAATTTTTTTTATAACTATATTAGGATTTTTTAATAATGCATCCAGAGCAGATAGTCCATGGGGTCTAGATAGGAATCCAACAACTGAAATCATAAATTATGATTTTTATTTAAATAATTAAATTGTTATAATTGAGTTTTATATACTCATTTCATTTCTATTTAACCATGACTATAATTTTGAAAAGTGTAACAAAAAATGATTTAAATTTTTTGTACAAATTATTAGAATCAAGAAATCCTAATCAAAATATTTCTCATAAAAAAATGCCTACATTTTCACAACATAAAAAATTTGTTTTATCAAAACCCTATTCTAAATGGTATATAATTTACCAAAATTCTGTAAAAATTGGTTCAATTTATCTTTCAAAACAAAATGAAATTGGAATGTTTATACTAAAAAAATATAAAAAATCAAATATGGATTTTAAACCAATTCAATTACTAATGAATAAAAATCCCAGAAAACGGTATCTTGCAAATGTATCTATTAAAAATAAAAAATCTATGAAATTTTTTAAAGAACATAAATTTCAATTAATTCAACATACTTTTGAATTATCAAAGGAATTAATAAAATGAAGAAGAAAATTAAATTATTTGATCCACATGTTGGTAAGAATGAAGAAAAAGAAATTGTTTCAGTTCTAAAAAGTGGATTTTGGGCATCCGGTGCAGGTACTGGAAAAGTTTTAGAATTTGAAACAAATTTTAATAAATATGCTAATTCAAATAACTGTGTTACTGTAAATAGTGGAACATCAGCTCTCGACCTTGCTTTGTCACTTTTTGACATAAAAAATAAAGAAGTAATTCTACCTTCATTATCATTTGTTTCAACAGCTCATTCAATAGTATACAATGGAGGAATACCAATTTTTGTTGATGTTGATCCTAATACGTTATGTATTGATCCTGAACAAATTAAAAAACACATTACAAAAAAAACTAAAGTAGTTTTACCTGTTCATTTTGGGGGGCTACCAGTTAACCTTAAAGAAATAAATAAAATTTGTAAGGAAAGAAAAATTACACTTGTAGAAGATGCGGCACATGCTGCAGGAGCAAAATATAGAGGCAAACAGATTGGCAGTCATGGTTCTGCAGTATGTTTCAGTTTTCATCCAGTGAAAAATCTTGCAATGCCAAATGGAGGGGCAATTACACTCAATGGTAAAGATAGTAAAAAACATGGAAAGGTACTGAAAATTAAAAGATGGTGTGGAATAACTGATCGAAAATTATATGACTACGATGTTTCGGATTTAGGAACCAATTGTTATCTAAATGAATTTTCTGCAGCAATAGGATTACAACAATTAAAAAAGTTAGATAATCTTAATTCAAAAAGAACGAAAATTGCAAAAGAATATTGTAAAAAAATTAATTTAGAAAATAAGATGCCTCTAGAGGAAGGATGTTCCTATCATCTTTATTGGGTTAAAGTGAAAAAAAGATCAAATTTTATGAAAAAAATGCATAGTTTTGGAATTGAAACAGGAATTCATTACAAACCAATACATCATATGTCATTTTATAAAAATTCTTTTAGATTACCCAATACTGAAGAGATTTCAAAAGAAATTGTTTCAATTCCCATGCATCCAAATATCACCAAAGATGAAGTTTCATATATAATTGAATCAATAAATAAAATTATTTAAAAAAATATTTTAAATTAATTTAAATATTATTTTTAGAAATCATTTTCTAAAATACCATCACCTTTAGAAATATCTCTTTTAGAATTTTTTCCGTTTAATTTATCAAGACTTTTAGGATGAATTCCTTGTTTTTGTTTTCCAGGTCTTAAAATATCAATATTTTCTCCTTCTTTAAAAATATCGTTCTTTTTAATATCCTTAGTAGCCTGAATTCCTCTATGAGCAAATTCTCTTAATTCTAATTCCTCAGGTAAAATATTTTTTTTATTTTTATTTATAGTGGATTCACAGTCACGAATAGATTGTACCATGATTTTTAGTTCATTAGGGGTTAATGCAAACCCATGATCAGGTCCAGGTAATTTATTATGTAAAGTAAAATGTTTTTCAATAATTTTTGCGCCCATTGCAACTGCAGTAACTGGTCCAATAATTGGATCTCTACTATGATCTGAAAAACCAATTGTAACATTAAAAAATTTTTTTAATTCATGAATTATTTGTAAATTTAATGATGAAAGAGGAGCAGGATAACTTGATATTGTATGCAATAAAGATATGTCCTTACCACCATTTTTATTAAAATGATTAATTGCCCATTCTATTTCTTCTAATGTAGATGCACCAGTAGATAAAATTAATGGTTTTTTCGTACTGGCTAAAAATTCTATTAATCGAGAATGATTTATTTCAAATGAAGCAATTTTATGTCGTAATACATAAGGATCTACTGCTTTAGAATCAGAAATGGAAAAAGGTGTAGACATAAATTCAATTTTTTTTATATTACAATAATCTGCAATTTCTGGAATCATTTCATACGGCATAGATAAATCTTGAAAAATATTTGTAATAGATTCTTTTATTCCAGAATCGGATAAATAGTCAGATTCACCAGCATTTGGAACATACGTAGTTTCTGGTTTGTATGTTTGAAATTTAATTGCATCACACTTACATTCAGATGCAACATCAATCAGGGCTTTTGCCATATTTAGATCTCGAGCTTTATTGCCCATTCTCCAATTAGAACCAGCCTCCGCAATTATGAAAACACTAGAATCAGACATACTAGTAACAAAAAATATTATGAGTGTAATATAGTTGTCTAATTAATTTCATAATTTTAAAAATTATAAAATATAAAAATAATTATTTGGATAATCTTTGTTCAACCAAATCACATATTATATGATAAATTACTCTATGTACTTCTTGGATATGTGGTGTAGAATTAGAATTTACTACTATGGAAAAATCAACATTATTAATTATTGATCCACCCTCATTTCCCAACAATCCTATAGTTATGGCACCTCTTTGTTTTGATGTTGTAATTCCTTTTTCTATATTTTTTGAATTACCGCTTGTAGAAATTCCAATTACTATATCACCTTTAGTTACTAAACTTTCACATTGTCTACTAAATATAACATCATATGAATAGTCATTACCTAAGGAAGTAAGAATAGATGAATCTGTTGTAAGAGAAATTGCAGGATAACTTTTTCGTTCTAACATAAAACGTCCTACAAATTCTGCTGCAATGTGTTGTGCATCAGCAGCACTTCCACCATTTCCAAATAAAATTAATTTATTACCATTTTTTATTGCGGTAACTATTTCATTAATTACTTTTTCAATATCATTTGTTAAAGATAGAGAATTTTTAATTATTTCTGAACTCTCTGTAATATATTTTTCAATAATATCATTCATCTACATTCAAGCCAATATTTCACGCAATTTCTTTTTAGCAGGTAATTCAGAATCCCATATTTTTTTAACCCCATCTCCAAGAACAGAATCAATATTACGAATATCTCTAACCATTCTAAAAAGACCTTCAGGTTCTAATGATGCAGCTTGATCACTACCATACATTGCTCGATCTAATGTTATGTGTCTTTCAATAGATGATGCACCTAACATAGCAGCACAAACACAAACAAAATATGAACTTGCTTCATGTCCACTATAACCTACTTTACATTTAAACTTCTTTTGTAGTGTTGTAATTAATTTAAGATTAGATTCTTTTAATGACATAGGATATGCGCTGTGAGAATGCATTAATTCAAAAGGACAATCATATTTTTTAAAAATGTTAACAGCTTTTGTTATATCTTTCATGGTACTCATTCCAGTAGAAATAAAAGTATATTTTTTTTCTTGAGCGACAGTTTCTAATAATTTTTGATGTATCAACATAGCAGAAGCAATTTTATTATATTTTGTTTCAAATTTTCTCATTTGTATTTGACTTCCAATATCCCAACAAGACAAATACCAATCAATTTTTTTCTTTTTACAATAATTATCTATAATTTTAAAATCTTTTTCAGTAAATTCCAATCCAAGTTTTTGTTCTCTTTGTGTTTTTCCCCAAGGACTATCACGAGGAGAATCAAGTATTTTTTTACTATATACTTTTTTTATATCACGTTTTTGAAATTTTACAGCATCACAACCAGCAGTTTTAGCAACATCAATGAGTTTTTTGGCTATGTCTATATCCCCATTATGATTAATTCCAATTTCAGCAGTTATCATTACCATTTTTTCTCACCTTCTAAATTTAGTACCAATATTTATCTTTTGGAATTTTTGTCAATAAAATATTATCTACAATTTCCCTAAAAGCACCAGAGCCAGAATTTCTTTTGCAGACATAATCTACAATTTTTTTTACTTGAAAATTTCCATCATTAGGAGTTGCAGAGAAACCAACTAAATTCAACAATCCAATGTCATTAATATCATCACCAATGTATGCAATTTCATCATTAGTTACTTTAAAATCAGAACATATTTTTTTAATTTTCTCCTCTTTTTTAATTACACCAGAATAAGTTTTGCTTACATTCATTTCTTTAGCCCATCTCAAAGTGATTTTTGATTTTTCTTTAGTTACAATAGCAGTTTTAATTCCATTTCGCAATAGTAAATTTACACCCATTCCGTCAACTGTTGAAAATTTTTTAAAGATCTCACCCTTTGGAGAAAAATATCGTCCTCCATCAGTCAATACACCGTCAACATCAGTTAAAACAATTTTAATTTTTTTAAATTTTTTTTGTATTTTATTTACTACCATTTTAATTATTTTTTTTTATGTGCTACTTAATCATTTTCATGAAATTTCATCAAATTTGTCCACCATCTGCAATAATTACTTGTCCAGTTATGAAGGATGATAAAGGAGATACCAAGAATGATACCAAATTACCAATATCATCAGGGGTACCAAATTTTTTTAATGGTACTTCATTTTTCAAAAAAGATTTTATTTGTACGGGATTCGTTTTCATTTTTTTATCCCAAACTGAATCGGTAAACATAATATTTCCAGGAGCTACAGCGTTAATTCTAACTTCATGTGATGCAAGATATTTTGATGCAGTTTTAACATACATGTTAATTGAAGCTTTTGCTGTAGAATAAGGTAATGGTGCATCACTTTTATCAATACCCGCAATAGAAGAAATACATACAATTGTTCCTTTGGATTTTATTAGATATTTTTCAGAATACTTTAAAATATTAATTGAAGATAAAAAATTAATTTCAAACATGTTTTTCCAATCATCAATTGTTTCTTTACCATGAATTTTTGAACTTCCATTTCCTACATTACATATTAGAATGTCAAGTTGACCAAACTGTTTGATAATTTTTTTAATTAATAATTTACATTGATTTGGATCTGTTACGTCTGCTTTCAAATATGTTGTTTGATTTCCAATGGATATTGCGCTAGATTTCAAGGTTTTTTCATGTCTACCGTTTAATATTACATGACAGCCCTCATCAGATAATTTTTTTGCAATTCCAAAACCGATTCCAGAACTAGAACCAGTTACAAGAGCTATTTTTTTAGTTAATTTAAGATCCATTTAACATCACATCATAATACATAATTTATTTAAAAATTATTTTGCAGTCCAACCACCGTCTACTACAAGATTAGCTCCAGTCATATACATCGAAGCATCTGAACATAAAAACAAAATTGGACCTGCGTAGTCTTGAGGTGATGCCATTCGTCCAAATGCATTATTTGAAGAATATTTCTTTACGAATTTTTTTGATAACATTTTTGTTTGAACTCCACTTGGAGAAAAAGTATTACATCTAATGTTATATTTTCCATACAAATTTGCAATATAGCGACTGAAATTAATTATGGCACCTTTAGTTACTGCATATCCAGGAGGTGTCCACAAATCTTCATTTTCATATGTTTCAAAACTAGGTCCTACAATTCCATAATTTGAAGAAATGTTGATTATAGAACCACTCTTTCTTTTTTTCATCATACTCAAAGCATTTTGAGTACAAAGATGTACTGCATCTGTATTAACTTGAAATGCTTTTTTCCAAAGTTCAAATGGATGTTTTTCATAATTTTTAAAATCTTTAATATGAAATGTATCTTTTGAACCAAATGCAGCATTATTGATTAAAACATCTAAAAATTCAAAATCTAATTGAATTTTTTTAAATGTATTTGATATCTCTTTAGGTTTACTAAGATCACATTTATAAATTTTAATTTTTTGAGAATTTACATTAAATATTTTCTTAATTTTTTCACTATTTTTTGTATCAATATCAATTAAAGCTAAATTAGCACCTTGTTCTGCTAAAATTGTTGCATAATAATTTCCTAAAAGTCCAGATGAACCTGTAATCACAATATTTTTATTTTTTACTGAAAAAATATTTTTTGGATTTTGTTTCTGCATTAATTTTTCAGCATCAATTAAATCATTTTTAGTATCAATATTATATGAAGTATCTAATGACATTTTATAAAAACCAATTTTTCCTGAGATCCTGCATTTACTTTTAATGAATGCAGAATATGTACTTGCAAATAATGCACCATTTTCAAATAATGGAATTTCTATATCTTGACGATTAGGTCGTTTTTGAGGATCATAGTTTAATGGGACAATTGCAGAATTAGATTGTTGTTTCCAAAAAAAGGTATGAATTTCATATCCAGAAAGTACCGAATCATATTTTTTCTTAAAAAGTAGGGATAATGCATCATCAATATGTAGAGATGTTCTAAAAGGATGAGTGTTAGAAAGTACAATTATTACGTCAGGTACATAATTTTCTTTCTTTCTTAGAAGATCTAAAGTATATTGAACAGATGGCTCTATACCAATTTTATCACCAGCCAATTTTTTAGGTCTATCAACAACTTCAGCACCCAATCGTATAGATTCAGATTTAATTTTTTTATTATCAGTTGAAACAATAGTTCTAGTAATTAATTCTGAATTTAATGAAGCATTTATTGTATAATGAAGTAAAGATTTACCATTTAATTCAGCTAAATTCTTTAATGGTATTCCTTTTGAATTTCCTCTTGCAGGAATAAATGATAGTATTTTTTTCATATCTTATCAATTCGGTCTAATCTAATTTCAGGGATAATCATCTCATTATCAAATCGTATAGAAGTTAATATAATTTCAGCAATTTCTCTAGGATCTATAAATGTGGAATAATTCTGTCCCTTGATTTGTCTACCCATTTTTGTTTTAATTGAGCCAGGAGAAAAACAATACGTACGAATTCCATATGATTTTAATTCTTTTTGGATTGATCTAGAAAAACCCAAAAGCGCATGTTTTGAGGCTGAATAAATTGATGTTTCAGCAAATCCCTCATAAGATGATGTAGAACCTACATTTACAATTCTACCCCATTTCTTTTTTTTCATATCAGGTGAAAATTCTTTTGAAAACAAAAATGGTGCTCTAACATTAATTTCAAAAATAGAATTAAAATCAGTAATAATTGATTTTGATAATAGTTTAACAGATAACATTCCTGCACAATTAATCAAAATATCACAATTTTGAAAAGTAGTTCTAAATTTTTTGATTGTTTTCTTAATATCATTTAATTGCCTTAAATCACATACAGTATAATTAATTTTAATATCAGGATTTAATTTTAATAAATTTTTTTTTAATTCTTCTAATTTTTTTTTATTTGTAGAAGTTAAAAATAGATTACATTGACTTAAAGCCAATCCAGAAGCTAATGATTTACCAAGACCGCCAGTGGCACCAGTAATAAAACAAGTTTTACCACTTAAAGAATTATTATTTTGAATCATTAATTGATTTTGAAATAATTTCATTAATAAATGTCAAGCTATTTTTGAGCAGTGAAATATTATCAGAGTCTTTATTTCTATAAATTTGAAAAGATATTGGACCATCAAAATTAATGTTGTCTAAAGATTGAAAAATTTCCAAAAATTTTACGTCACCTTGACCCAAAGGAACACTTGAAGAACCAAGTTTTCTATCTTTAATATGAATAGAACCTATCATATTTTCTAAAATATCTATTACTTCAATTGGATCATAACCTTCACTTGCACTATTGCCCATATCAAAGCAAATTTTAATTTTCTTGTGATTAAATAAATTCATTAGTAATTTTTCTTTTTTTGGTGGAAGAGATGTTTCAAAATGAATTTCTATATTAAGATCATCAAATTGTTTAATAATTTTTTTTTCAAAATATTTTACAAGTAGTTTTATTTCATTTTCAGTATGTATTTTGTTCTTATCAAGAAGAGGAAAAATAATTCTTTTAAATCCAACATCTTCACAATTTTGCATAAGACTAAGAAATTTTTCTATATTTTTCTGTTGTAGAATTTCATTTTTTTGGAAAAAAGGATATGATAAGAACCAATCAAATACAATATTTTCTAAATTAACATCATTATGTTTAGATAAATATAATATTTCTTTTCTTCCATCTTTTGTTAAAATTGGATTTGATATTTCAGATGATTTATCATATATCCATTCAATTCCAGAAAAACCTAATTTAGGAATTATAGGAAATTCATCCTTCCAATTTAATGGAAAATATTGCATTGAATCATTAACTTGAGAAAGAGATCTTCCTTGAACTAACAAAAAGTTTTGTTTAATTTTATTCATGTGATTATATAATTTTATTATGATTTAATTGTATTAAAAAAATTATGTTTAGGAATTACATTGCAATTAGATATCAAAATAGTACTTGTAAAAAATTATGAAGTTTTATGTTCTATAATACCACTTTCTTTCATTTTTTTAGAAATTGCCAATAATCTTCTAGCATTGTCAAAATCACCAGAAATTGAGGCTTGAGACATTATTTTTTGAATACCGACTGCTTCAGAAGGTGTGAATTTTCTCGTTAACAAAGCTGTTATTTTTGTTGCATCCTCTAAATCATTGATAAATGATTCAAGTTTTCCACCATACTGTTCTACAATGAAATCTTTGTATTTGATATACCACTCAGAACCAGGGTATGGTGTACAGATAAAGGGGGAAGTTACAATTCCAGTTTCCTCCCATGCATCCAACATAGTATTCAAACTATCCCAAGATTCATCAGGAAACATAATGATTTGATTTGGAACTGGTTGTATTCCAGTGTTGATATGTAACTGCATTGCTCGTTTATTTGCTTCAGCAGTTGCACCTTTTCCAAGATTTTTTAAAATTTTGTTATCCCAATGTTCTAAACCATAATCCAAATAGGTAAATCCCATATCTTGAAATGTTTTGAGTGTTTTCTCATTAATTAAACCGGCATGACTTGTGCCACCATAATGTGGACCATTACAAGTTTTAGGATCATGAGGTACACCATTTTTAACACAATCAGCAATAAGATCTCGTTTCCATAATTCATCTTTTACATCATTTAACCATGTAAATTTAGTTTGGGCATTATGTGCTACTAAATTTTCATCCATACATGCTACAAAATCTACAGGGTAGCCAATTCCATTTCCTTCATCATCAATAGGAACATCTAAGAAATCTTTTCTCATGTGTTCAACGTAATCAGCAAAATATTTTGCTGAATGATGTCGGACAACAGAATTTTTTCCAGGTCTACCAGTAACAGGTTCAGGTTTTCCATCGACTAATGTCATTTTTGTATTTGATGTTACCCCAAGATCCCAACAAAATCTACAAAGGAATGGACAAGATAAACTCATAACAGCGTCAAGGCGCTTTTTTGATTTCAAAGATTCCTCACTCATTATAATTCCAGAATTTTTAAAGTAAATATCAAGAGGAGCGTATTTGTATGCGGGAAATGGAAGCCAATCCATTTCTGGAATTAATTCTCGTGGTTCAGAGAATTTAATTATTCCATCTTTACGATAAAAAATTCCTTTAACATGTGAAGGATCTTCATTTTTATCAATTGCATTAAGTAATTCAGGTAAAGTGAGATAAGCCTCACCTACACATCCATAATCTAATTCCAATAAAAATTCCATCATATCATAAGGAATAGCACTATAAAATCCACCACCAGCAATTATTTTTGCATGAGGTTGAATCTGTTTAATTTTTTTGAGAGTTAATTTAATTGAAGTATATGCAGTAATCAAACCACCAATTGCAATAACATCAAAATCTTCAGATTGTAATATTTCATCTAACCCTTCAGTTTTATTATCTAAAATATTGTCAATTCTAAATGCATTTTGATCATAAAATTGAAATTTAATTTGAGGATGATCTCTTTCTAAAATTGCAAGTAGTTGAAGAATTCCCAAGGGCACATGACGAGGCTCATCATAATATCGTACTGAAGGATTAACGAATAAAACTTTCAAATTAAATTTATATCTCCAAAAACTGTTTGGGAGTGATATTATTTAAACCATCTAAAGTCAAAATGCCTTGAGAAGTCAAATTAAAACTATTTTTTTTTATTTCTAATGGAAGTTGTTCCCAAATTTCTTTTAACATTAGAAAATATGCATAATATACAGGATCTGCAATGTATGTTTTTCCATCTCTTGGATTCACTTGATGTAAAAATTGTTTTTCTACTTTATTAGAATCATTATCTAGTGCATCAGAAAGTTCTTCATAAAATTCTGTATCGCTATATGGAGTATCATCACTCCATGAAAATTCTATTCCTAACAATCCAATTGGTTTACTCTTTAGAGCAAAACATGAAAGTAAATAACATGATGTTCCCACATTGCCTCCCATCTCCATAGAAGTTACACCTTCACGGAAATATGGCTCATCATCATTATTTTTAAAAAAGGGTTGAATCCATTTTATTTTTACTCCAGCACGAATACATTCTTCAACAACATGTGGATCAGTAGAAGTGGCAAGAATTGCAGTGACATTATTATTTAGAATGTTTCGGGATTTTTTATAAAAATCTGCAATAATTTCTTGTGGATCTACAGAAACTACAAAATCTGGAACACAGTCAAATGTTGCTAATGTTGGCATAGCTCCATCACAAGCTACTATCGTAACGTCTTCTCTATGTTGCATAATTTCTTCTAGATTTTTACGCATACTTTGTTTAAATGCTGGTCCTGCAGCAATCACTACAGTTTTTGGTGAATTAGATTTCAAATCATTTATCGTTTCTTTAAAACCATAAGTTTTTTCATTATGAATTATATTTTCTAGCCAACCAGAACCAAATAAATCTAAAGTGTTTTTAGTTATAGTATCAAGTAATTCATCATCAGTTATTTTCTTCGTATAACTTCCCTTTCCTTACAAATGCTATACTACCACCTAAACTATCTAATGCTTCGTCTTCAAATTCATGTAATGATTCTACGGTCTTTGCATCAGGATTTTTTTCAGGTTCATAATTTCCTTGTAAAAGTTTTCTTGCCACAGATATTCAAATTTAAGAAATTATTTAACACATATAAAGTTTAACGTATGTTTAGTTTTAAATATCTTAAAAATAAAAATTGACTAAATTGAAAGTACCATACTTTGAACCTTGGATAACAAAAGAAGATAAAAAAAAGATAATGAAAGTTTTGGATCAAAGATGGCTTACAAATGGTCCTATGTTACAAAAATTTGAAGATGGATTTAGAAAATCTATTGGAACCAAATTTGCAATTGGGGTAGGGAGTGCAACTCAAGCCCTTCATCTTGCTATGAGAGCCATAAATGTTGGAGAAGGAGACGAAGTCATTGTTCCTACGTTTACCTTTGCTGCAACAGCCAATGCTGCAATATACAATGGGGCTAAACCAATTTTTGTTGATGTTGACAAAGAAACTTTTACTATTGTACCAGAAAAGATACAAAATTCAATTAATAAAAAAACTAAAGCAATTATTGTAGTTCATTATGGAGGCCAAGCATGTGATATGGATAAGATTTTAAAAATTTCAAAAGAAAATAATATTCCAATAATTGAAGATTGTGCACATACGCCGGGTTCAAGATATAAAAAAAAGAATTGTGGGAGTATGGGATTAATTGGATGTTTCAGTTTCTATGCAACTAAAACCATTACAACAGCTGAAGGAGGTATGATTACCACAAATGACAAAAATATTGAGAAACAAATTAGACTATTAAGATCTCAAGCAATGAATATCCAAGCTATAGAAAGAGAAAAGAAAGCAAAATGGAAATATGACATAGTAGATTTAGGATATAATTATAGATTAGATGAAATTAGAAGTGCATTAGGATTATCTCAGTTACAACGAATTAATAAAATAATTTCAAAACGATCAAAAATTGCTTCAAAATACAATAAACATTTTAAAAATATTGAAGGTATAGAAACACCTACAGTAAAAAAAGATAGAAATCATACATATCATTTGTATACAATAAAAATTAATAAAAAATATTCACTTACTAGGGATGAATTATTTGAAAAATTAAGTAAAAAAGGAATTGGAACAAGTGTTCAATATTATCCACTACATCTAATGTCTTATTACAAAAATAAATTTAAAATTAAAGAAAAAGAATATCAAGTTTCAAATAAATTAAAAGATGAAATTTTGTGTTTACCAATTTTTCCAACAATGTCAAATAAACAAATAGATTACGTAATGAAACAAATACAATAAATTAAATTAGCTAAAAAATTTATCTTACAAGATTTTATTTTTTTAATCTCTTAATTTCTTGAGAAACTCTTCTACCTCCTAAACCATCTAAGAATATTTTTTTTGATAAGAAAGTATTACCATCAATATTTGTTTTGAGAAATTCAATGATATGTTTTTTAGTTTTTTTATTCATTAATCCCAAATTTTTTGCAATTCCAAGTTTTTCCCACTCTTTAGCAGTATCTAATTGGTGTCTTGCTTGACAAATAATTGTAAAAGGCACATGTTGACTAGCAAATTCATACGTAGTAAGACCACCAGAACATATTCCATATTTAGATAAAGAAATATCCTTATGCATATTATTAGTTTTTTGAGTTATTACAATTCCTTTATGATTTTGTTTAGTGAAATTTAAAATTGATGGAGAAATTATTGTTCCAGGTCCCAAAATTAATTTAATCCGATATGATCTTGGTAATTTCACTAACTCTTCTAAAATATTTTGAATTATTTTTCTTTCATCAAATCCACCAAAAGTAATTAAAAAATCATATTTTTTTTTAATTTTAAGAGATTCCGAAAAATTTGGATGTAAAATTTGATATGAAGGTCCCAACAAACATGTTGATCCGTAATTATTTTTAGATTTGTTATTTTTAAAACCAACATATCCATTCACAAGAAGATCACATGGATAATTAATTTTATTTAAATCTGAAATATATACTACTTTAGAGAATTTTTGAATTTTTTTTAAAAAAATCTTAGATGTATTAAATTTATCAACAACAACAACATCAATTTGTTTTTTCAATATCATGTCAATTGTTTGTAAAATATCAGATTTTACATCTAGATTTTTTTTAATGAATATAGTATGAGAATCATATTTTTTAAATAAAGGTTTAACACCGCCGTAATCTTCTATTAAAAAAAATATTCTTTGATCAGATAAAAATTTTGCCAGATTTAAACTTCTAAAAATATGACCAAATCCTAACTCCTTTGATGTAGCACGACCTCCAGAGGTTCTAAATAATATATTCAATTTTTTTCTATTCAAGTTATCATTTAGAATTAAATTATTACCTACTTAACACTAATCATCATTTTATTCATTTAAAAAATATTATATTGAAAAAGAAACAGAATATTATAATGGTCAAAATTGGTTTTATAGGCTGCCATAAAATTAGTTGGCATTGTCTCAAAAAAATTTGTGATTTATCATTAATATCAAATGATACAATTTCTATTGTGTTTAATTATGGTTCAAAAAATTTAAAAAAATATTCTGCTTATTCATCATTTGATACCCTTCAATCAGAATATAATTTTCCACTACATTATGTTGAAAATGTAGCCGATGATGTAAATGTAAAACTTTTGAAAAAAGCAGATTTAGATATTTTATTCATAATTGGTTGGCACAAAATTGTTCCACAAAATGTTTTAGATTCTGCAAAAACTAAATTAGGAATTCATTCATCAATTCTTCCTAAGGACAGAGGTTCATCTCCAATTAATTGGCAATTAGTAAGAGGTGAAACAAAAGGTGGAATTACATTATTTCATTTAACTTCTAAAGTGGATGAAGGAGGAATAGTAGATGTGAATAAATATGAAATAACTAATTCAGATGATGTTTCAACAGTATATGATAAAGCAATTTTTGCATCTCTTAATGCTCTAGAAAAAAATTGGAATGATATTCATAATTTAAATCCTAAATCAATACCTCAGGATGAAACAAAAGTTACAATAAATGATATTCGAAAACCAAGTGATGGATTAATTAATTGGAAACAGAGTGCAGAAGAATGTCATAATTTAATTCGAGCAGTAACATGTCCTTATCCAGGAGCATTTACATTTTGGAATAAAAAAAAAGTGTTTATATGGAAATCAAAAATTTCTAATTCAAAAGAAACAACACCCGGAGAAATAATTATTAATCAAAATAAAATAATGATTTCTACAAATAAAGGGTGTATTGAAATATTATCTTTACAAATTGAAAATGAACTAATATGTTCACCACAAGTATTTTTAAAATCATATAACTTGCATTCTGGAAATATATTTGAAAATGACAAATAATTTTATTTACTTATTTCTCTTATTTTGATGAATGCTTCTGCATATTTAAGGCCAATTTTAGAACCCCAATAACCAGCTCTATTTTTCAATGACTCAACAGATCTAGGATGAGGGTAATTAGATATTTCATTTTTATATTGTTTGAAAGCTTTAATCTTTTTTTCTAAGCCCTTACTAATATCGACGTAAAAATTTGGTTTAAAACAATCATTTCCCCAATCAGTTGAAGAAGGAGTTTCATAACAAATCAATGAAGAAATTTTTGAAGAAGGGACGGGCCTACAAGCAATTAGTGTTGCATCAAAAACTCTCTTATGATCTTGATTCATATCTCCAGGAAAATGTGTAAAAACAGTATCGGGTTTCCATTTTTTAATTATTAATTCAATATTTTTAGATAATTCTAATAATGGAATTTGTTCAAGTAATTGATCAGGATATCGTAAAAATTTGAAATTTGTTATACCCAAAATCGCTAAAGCATTTTTTGCCTCATTTTCTCTTTTAACAATTTTTTCCATATTTTTACTTCTTGCAGATTCCCCATCAGCCATAATAAGCACAAAAATTTCAGAACCACTTTTCATTTTTAAAAAAAGAGTTGAACCTAGTCCCAATGTTTCATCATCTGGATGAGCACATACTACAAGAATTCTTTTCATAAACTAAATTACTTTAATTGGGTTATTATTAATTTCTTTAATAATATAATTTTGAATATGGATAATTAACTATGATTTATATGAAAAATATGAATTAATAATTTAGATTAATATGAATATAACAATTATTTGTTCAGATCCACAGCACAAAATTTTTCCATATCTTGAAAAATGGATTATAAAAAATTCAATAAATCATAATATTTCACTAGTTACAAGATCAAAACAAATTACAAAAGGAGATATTTTATTTATAATTTCTTGTACAGAAATAATAAAAGAAAACATCAGGAAAAAATTTAAACATACATTAGTTATTCATGAAAGTGATTTACCTAAAGGACGAGGCTGGTCACCATTAGTTTGGCAAATAATTAATGGTGAAAATGAAATACCAATTTCACTTTTTGATGCTGAGGATAAAGTTGATTCTGGAGATATTTGGAAAAAAGAAATTGTAAATGTAAAAAATCACGAGGTATCAAATGAAATAAATTTTAAAGTTTTTTCAACAAAAATAAAATTAATGGATTTTGCTATTAAACATATGAATTCAATAAAAAAAACTGCACAAAAAGGAAAACCAACATTCTATTCACAGCGTAAACCTGAAGATAGTGAATTAGATGTAAATAAAACTATCAATGAACAATTCAATTTAATGAGAATTGCAGATGATGAAAGATATCCATGCTTCATTAATTTTAGAGGACATAAATACAAAATTACACTTTCAAAAATATCATAAAAGTAAAATTATGAAAAATGTATTAATTAATATCATATTCTTATAAAATTTTAGTCTGTTTCTTTTAGTTCATTTATTTTTTTTACATGTTCTAATCCTAATGAATCAAATACTTGTTTATTTTTTTCTAAGCAATCTTCAATATTTCTAATAGATAAAGCCTTATTTGAAAAAAATCCTTTATCATAGAATTCATCGACTTCTAAAAAAGGATTGAGATAATCATATTCAAAAGAATTTTTGAATGTATAATTAATAAATTTATTTAGTTCAGTTGGATCAACTTTTTTTGCCAATGATTCAATAATTGCTTGAGGAAGTTCTTCATAATTTTTTAATCTATGAACTGAAGGTAAACTGGAATAACTCACATCTGCAAAGACTATTGTAGGTTTATTATGGAATACTGCCTCTAAACCACTGCTTCCAGCAATTGTTACTACTAAGGAGCATTTATCTATAATTTCTTTATAATTTGCAGAAGTATGAACAAGCCTAACATTAGGTAAATCCAATATTTGTTTATAATATGAAGTGGGTCTCCAATTTTTAACAGACATTGCAGGGTGTTCTTTTACATATAATTTGTAATCTATAGGTAAGGATTTTGCAATATTTGTGATCACCTCAAGTTGATTTGTGTAAAGAGGAGCTTGTACAAATAATAATCGTTCAGGTTCATAATGTAATGGAAAATAAACAAATTTTTCATCATCAAGTATTTGAGAAGAACAATTTTTATCAATAAACGAACTTCTATATTTTTTTTTCAATTTTGTAGAGAAAAAATGAAAAAATACTTTTGGAATTGTTTTACCATGATTCAAAAATAAATATTTATCATTATTTGCAAATAAAAGTGAGGATACAGCATTTTTTAAAAATTTCCAAGCAGTGTCTTTACGAAATTTAACAAGCTTATTGTATCGTTTTGATGATGAAGCTGATAAAATTTTGAGATTATTTTCTAATTCATTTGATGAATCACCAGAAATAGAAGTATCTTTAGTATAATCATCTATGTAATCTTCTTCATCAGCTATTTTATATCTCAAATCAAATCTAGTAACAACCAACATAAGGATCTTAATACCACGAGATTTACAAAGTTCATAAAGAATTCTTGTATCCTGGTTATCATAACTTCGTATGATTAAAAAATCAGGTCTCACTTCATCAAGAATTTGTTCAAAAAATTTACATTCTTGAGTAAAAAGAGATAAAACTTCATCACTAGTAAATTTATGATAAGGATTAGAACCTAAAAATGCATCAGTGTAAGGAATTTTCCATAAATTAATTTTATATTTTTCTTCAAAAGATTTTAAATATTTAAGATCATAAGTTTTATTTTCTTTTGATACATAATCATTAAAAATCCAAGTTTTCTTAAATTTTACTAATTCTTGTTTTCTAAAAATATCTTTAGTTTTATCAGTTAATTGAAAAATACCAAAAAGATCACAATCATATTGTTTCTGCAAAGAATTTGCTATACCAAATGTAGTAAATTTTCTATCGCACCAAACAAGTATTCTATCTTTCATCATAAATTTTCTGAACTCGTGATATAAAGATCCTTATGTTAGAAATAACAGATTTAATTAGGAATAAAATAGTGAAATAAAGAACTAAAAATAATACAACATAAAATTAAATTCTAATTCACGTTAATACGCAACAATATAATATAGACATAAGAAAAAAGATAAAAATGAATATTGCAATTGTAACTGCTCGTTCAGGTTCAAAAGGAATTCCAAATAAAAATATTAGAAAATTAGGAGGCATACCACTTATTGGATGGACATTAACAGCTGCAAGCAAAACAAAATCTATTGATAAAATAATTTTTTCAACAGATTCTGATGAATATTTTAAAATTGCAAAATCATTTAATGATAATATAATATTTCATAAAAGAACACCTGAATTAGCTGAAGATGTTGCAAATGAATTAGTAGTATTAGATGTTTTAAAAAAATTTAAGGAATTTGTTGATGACGAATCTTTAATTGTTGTAATTCAACCTACTACTCCATTTATTTCTGAACAAGATATTGAAAATTGTATTTTAAAACTTTCAGTTAATAAATTATTTAATACTTGTTTTTCTGTTACACAAGTTACAGAATATCCTGAATGGATGATTTTGAAAAAAGACTCCACAGTAGACGTTGGAATTACTAATAATTCTAAAGAAGACATTACCACTAGACAAAAATTAAAACAAAGATGGATATCCAACGGAGGAATAATTGTAACTAGGAAAAAATTTTTAGAAAAAAAACAGAAATTTATGGACGATGAAATACTAGTTCATGAAATGCCCAAATTGAATAGTATAGATATTGATGAGGAATATGACTTTACTATTTGTGAATCGCTAATAAATTCAAATATTATGAAATATGAAAAAAATAGGATTTAAGTATAAAATATATTAAAAATTAAATTTATTTACATTAAACTTTTTTCACAAATTTAATTTAATAATTCATTTTTATTATCTATGATTTTATGAATTGCCTTAATGACATCTTTCATATCATCAAGCGTTGCAGGAGATCTGCAAACCATTGTACAAATTAACTTTTTTTCGTATAATTCTTCAGACACAGGACAAATTCCTTTTTCATAACTAACGTTACCTGTATAATGTTTGAAGGCATAAGCACGTTTTTCTTGATAAAGAGGATTTAGATAAAGAGGTTTTAGATAGCCTTCCCAGCAAGGAATTCCTTCAGAATTTAATGCTTCACAAAAAAGATCTCGTGAAAGACCAATTTTAGTTTCATCAAATGAAAAACCAAAAACATAGTAAACAGATTCTACATCAGGGGATTTAGTATGAGATAACCCATTAATTTTATTAATTTCAATTTCTAGATATTTTGCTAATTTTTTACGCTCATCGTTAAGATTATCTAATTTGGGAACTTGAGCAATGCCCAAAGCTGCTTCTAGCTCAGTCATTCTATATCCCCATCCTAAAAATTCGGAACGATATGTTCTCTTTTTTAAAGTAGGTAAAATTACTTCACCATGATTTCTAATCATTCTTGCCACATTTGCAATATTTTCATCATCAGTAAGTAGCATCCCTCCTTCTCCAGTCATAATATTTTTAGATTCTTGGAATGAAAAAATACCACAATCTCCAATTGTTCCAACAGTTTTTCCTTTGTATTTTGCACCAGGTGCTTGTGCACAATCTTCAATAACTTTTAGGTCATGTTTATTTGCAAAATGTAATAACTCATCCATGTCACAAGGGTGACCAAACAAATGTACAGGAATAATAGCTTTTGTTAATGGTGAAACAACACTTTCAATTTTAGTTGGATCTAGACAGTACGTATCTTCTTTCACATCACAGAAAACAGGAATTGCATTATGCATTAATGATGAAGTTGCGGTGGAAGTAAAAGTAAGAGGTGGAACTATTACTTCCTCTTCGGGTCTAACACCTACAGCAACAACAGCTGCATGCAAAGCAGAACTAGCAGAATTAAATACAACACCAAATTTTGTACCTATTTTTTTAGAAAATTTTTCCTCAAATTCTTTAATTTTTTTCCCTCCAAGGAAATTTTCTCCAGGAGTTGCAGCAAAAGTGGAAATATTACCACTTTTTAAAACATCCATAATTTGTGAAATTTCATCATCACCAATAATTGGATGTCGACCAAATGACTTAGTTCTAACTTTAGGTCCACCCTTAAGAGCAAGGTTATTTGTCAATACTTTATTTTACTTCGAATGGACAATATAATCATATTTCTTTAATGGAATTGTTATTTTCTTATTTTGTTTTGCAGAAGTCATACTGCCAATAATTAATTCTAATGTTTTATATCCTTCAGTACCGCCAGATAAGGGCATCTTGTTATTTTTAATGCATTTAACTAAATCTACCAATCCTTGAGAAATATCATAACCAGCATATTTAGAAGAAAAAGGTAAAGGAGTTAGTGAAATTCTCTTGTAATCCTGAAATTTTTTCATACTGATTTTTGAATATTCAGTTTCATTAGTAATCAAATTAATTTTTAATCTTCCTTTGGTTCCAAATATATCTAATTCAAAAATACCATAATTACTTAAATCTAAAGCATTTAAAAAACACTTAAAATTATTTCCAAATTCTAATTCTATATCCAAATTTGGATCTTTTTTATTTGGTGATTTATTTTTACTGTAATTTGCATGTACTGATTTTACATCACCAAAAAGTAACCGTAAAAGATCAAAAGTATGAGAACCCATATTAGCAATTCCACCACCATAATGAACATTTGCTAATTGGGGAATACCAATAATTTGACGTTCAATAAAATTTTTTAAAGATGAATGATAAAAAGAGTCAAATCTTCTTTGATGATTAACTGTTAAAACTATTTTATTTTTTTTACAAATGTTAATTATTTCACGTGTGTTTTTTAAACTATTACTGATAGGCTTTTCTAAGAAAATAGCTTTTATCCCATGTTCAGCTGCATCCTTTACTAATTTTAGATGAGTATTAGATAATGTGCAAATAGAAAGAATGTCTAATTTTAATTCTTTAAACATTTGAATATGATCATTGTATGAATTTTTTATTTTAAATTTTTTTGAATATGTCTTTAATTTAGAATTATCTACATCGCATAATGCAATAAGTTCTGTTTCTGGGTTTTTGACATATGCCATTGCATGCGTTCTAATTGATCCATCACCAAAATCATCAAACCCACAACCTATTCTACCACAACCAATAATTGCACATTTCAACATATCTACTACTACCAATTAACCCAAATAATAAAAATCATTATAAATTAACTTAATAATTAAAATCAATTAAGTTTTTTTTAATTTATCCCACGCAGGTAATTTTTTTTGAATTACATCCTTATTAATTTCTAATAATTTAGGATTAGAATTTAAAAATTTAATTACTTCTACGGTACTAAATTGAGGATCTAAATAATAAAGTTCTTCAAAAATAATTTTTATCAAGTTAAAATCATTTTGTTCATCAACTGTTAATCTAAGATTTGGAAAATTAAGATTCTTTGGGCAAGGTAATGGTCTAATCTTATATTTTTCTGGATGTTCATAGATGTAATTAGAAACATTTTCACGATCATTTGGATTATGTGTTATTTGATTTACTTCTTCTAAAATTTTAAGGGGAAAAATTAAAGCAGAAATACCAAGAGGATAAGTTTTCTTAAAATTAGGAAAAGTAGTTCCAACACAATCATATCGATTCTTTTGATAGAAGTCAATTAGATCGTTTAGAATATTTGAATCAAGTAAAGGTGAATCACCCCAAAGTTCAATTATAATATCAGAATTTACAGATTTAGCAGATTCCAATACTCTCTCTAATACATCATTTTCACTACCACGAAAACAACTTACTTTCAATTTTTTTGCTAATGCTTCTATTACATCATTTTCAGGCAGTATAGATGTGGCAATGACAATTTCATCAATTTTATTACAATGTTTGATTCTCTCAATCATTAATTCTAATAATGGTTTTCCAACAATTTTCTTCATTGACTTATTTGGAAGTCTAGTGGAAGACATTCTAGCTTCTATTATTGCAACAATTTTCATGCGTATTTTAGTACCAAGTACCTATTTATTATTAATTAACTTATTAGGTGCAATATTTGTCTGGTGGTAAAGAAATGAGTAAACGTTTTGAAGGAGCCAACAGTTACACTGGAACACGAGCTGATGATTATGATGAGATTAGAAAAAAGAAAAAAGAATGGAAAGTTTCAGAAGATATTGTTTTTAATTTATTAAAAGATATTACAGCTAATCAAAATGAATTAACAGTTTTGGATATTCCAGTTGGAACAGGTAGATTTTTTAATATTTACAAAAAATTTTCACTAAAAGTTATTGGAATAGATATTTCTAATGATATGTTAAAAATGGCTCAAAAAAAATCAAGTGATGTTGATTTAAGAAAAGGTGACATTCTGAATTTACCATTAGATATAAAACCAAATATTGTAATTTGTGTCGGATTCCTACATCTTATAACAAAAGAGGATATTAAAAAAGTAATTCAAAGTATTATGAAAACTGAAACAGAGTATGTAATAATTAGTGCATTAATAGAAACAAGTAAGAAAGAGATTACTGAAAAAGCAGTTATTAAAACAACAAGTAGTATTAATAGAATAAGAAAACTTACTAAAGATGCATATCAATGCCTGCTTAGAGAAGGAGTAAAAAATACACTGCTAAAAATTAAACAGTTTGAAAGAATGTCTCACCCAAATGAGGATTTAATCATAAATGAATTTAATAAAAATAAATTCGTAGTAAAAAATAAAATAGATTTTGGAAAAACTTTAGGCAGTACAGATTATATTTTTTTGTTTTCTAAAGAAAAAAACTAAATTAAAAAAATAAATTAAGAAATATTTTATTTTTAAAATAAAACAAATAATTTAATTTTTAATCAATAGGTTTTTTCATCTTCTGCATTAATTATTAACATTTTTATCAAATAATAACGTAAAAGTATTTTAAAATTCAATTTAAATCCAAAATGGGAATTGATCTTTTTTTCAATTTTGGGAGTTATTTTGGATAAATCACCTTCATCTTCTAAACATTCTTTAAATTTTTTTAAAGGATTTGTAGATGTATTAGTCATGATATAAAATAAAAATCGTACAAAGTCATTAGATGAATTACCTGTTTCAGATAAATCTTCCCAATCTATTACATTAATTTTTTTAGTTTTAGGATCAAACAATACATTACCGCCACCAAAACTCCCATGAACAGTTGTTTTATAAAATAAATTTTTTTCAAAATAGGTTTCATATTCATCCAACCATTTATTATATTGTTCAAAAATTTTTTGTGAAAAAAATTCAAGTTTTTTTCTCATTATAGAAGTTTCAATAATAATATCATTTTTAGACATTTTTTCTTGTTTAGTATTTTTTTGAAGTTCAATTAACCAATCAATTGCTGCCAATATCTCATTTTCATTTTTACTATTAATTGGATGTCCATTCAACCAATTTGCCATCCAAATTCTTTTTGATGGTTCTTTTAAATTAGGAAGAACGTCTCTATGAATTTTGTTTGGGAGTATTTGTTCATCTATTTTATCTGGAAAACTATCTCCATATCTATTGATATAAACAACTTTCTTGGATTCACCTCTAGAATTTATCAGAATAAATATATTTTTAAAACGATGACTAATACGTAAAAGATTTGTATACTTTGTAGTATCTTTTATCCAATGTTCTATAGATTTTGAAGATGAAGTTTTATTACAATAAAAAACAAAATATGGAGAAAAATATTTCATTACAGATGTAGCAAAAGGATAATTTAATTTATCAAGTATAGAAAGTATTAATTTTATTTTTTTAGTTAGAATTTTTGTTCCAAATAGAATGTCTAAATGTTTGAAAAGCCATTTAATTGTAACAGCATCATACAGACTTGCAGAGTAATGTGGTCGATTATAAGATGTTAATATCCAATATGGTTTCACTTTTAATCCATTATTTTGTAATAATGATCGATATTTTGAAAATCCGTATTTAGAGGTTGAATTTATATTGTTTTGTTTCAAATTTGTTCCTTTTTTAAAACCAGGTTTATTTTCAATTTTAGTACTGGGTAACCAACTATAATTAAAAAAATTTTTTATTTTAAAACCATTTTTATTTTCTACTCCAAAAATTATACAACCATCATTATTTATCACACGCTTCAATTCTAAAATAAATCTTTTTTGTGCTTCTTCTGAAATGAATGTTTGTATAAAATTAGATATATTATCTAATACGCCATTACACACTATCATATCAAAGTAATTATCAGGAAAAGGTAGTTTAAGTAAATTACATTTTGTAATAGATATATTATGACAATTTTTTCTATCAAATCTTCTTTTTTGTAATTCGATATACTCATCATTAAATTCAATTGAATAAACTTGTTGAAAAATATTTGAAAGAATTTCTAATCGATTACCTAATTCACTTTTAATCTCTAAACAACGAGATGTATTTCTTCCAAGACCATGAAATATTATATCAGCACTTTTATCAAATTTTGAATAAACAAGTAATGGTTTGAAAGTTGGATTTGTAATTAAAAAAAATTGAACTGCAGATTCATAAGAAGTTTTATCTATTTCTTTAATAAGTTCATTAATTGCTGTTTTCACTGAAAAAGAATCCTCAATGAAAATTGCACAATTATTACTTTGAATATATTCTTTAGAACAATTATCACAATACAATTTTTCATTTATTACAGACAACTTATTCTTACATTCAGGACAATAAAATTGTAAATTCATAGATACAGACTAAAGATACATTAAATTTAATTGTTATATTAATTGTTGAATGTAAATGTCTAATATCAGAACTACGTACTCCGGATTAATTTCTTTAGCCATTAATTTGATTTCAGTGGTTACAGGATTTGGATATATGATGATAATTACAAGAATTTTATCAATTCAAGAATACGGCACATGGGGTTTGATTAACAGTCTAATGGTTTATGGAGCAATATTTGTAGCAATTCCAACTGTTTGGTTAGTAAGAGAAACTGCAAGGGAATCACAAACTGAAAAAACAGGAATTCTATCTAGTTTCATTTGGTCATCTTTAGGAGTATCAGTTTATTTGTTAATGACAATAATTCTCGTACCACAAACTAATACAAATATAATGATTTTATTATTTGCTGCAATACTTGTACCTTTAGGAATATTACAAAGAATAATAGCTACGATCAATTTAGGTTGGAAACCTCAAATATCAAGTTATGGGATTCTAATTAATGAAATATTAAAAATTCCATTAGCTTTATTGTTTGTATATCAATTAGACTTAGGAGTAAATGGCGTAATAATCTCTTTAGCCATCTCTACATTTTCAAGTATTATATTACAAGTAATTATTGCAAGAAAAAGATTACAAGGTAGTTTTAAGTTTTCAATAATAAAAAAATGGTTTAAATTATCTTGGATATCTATGTATCCAAAAATTGCATTTTTGTTGTACAATTCGGATGTAATAATTATTTCAACAATAATTGGTTCCGTTGAAATTATTGCATATTATGCTGCAGCACTAGTAATAGCTAACTTCGTTTCATATGCAGCTCAAATTTCAACATCAGTAAATTCCAAATTATTAGGGGGTGGAAAGAAAAGTATTGCAATTCAAAATCTCACATATTCAGTATATTTTGCTATACCATTATTATCATTATCAGTTGTTCTTGCAGAAACAGGATTAACAATTTTGAATCCAATATATCAATCAGCAGCAATTGTTGTAATTTTTCTTTCATTTAAAATGCTATTTCGTAGTTTTTCAGGCATAATGGAAAATTATCTTACAGGAATTGAGGAAGTAGATATCAAGGAAAACCCTTCAATAAAGGATTTTCTTAAAAGTAAATTTTTTACAATTCCAACATTAAGAATTATTCAATATTCAATTTATTTAATAATTCTCAGTGTTGTTATAATTTTAATAAATTCATCTACATCAAATATGGAATTAATAATAATATGGTCAATAATATCCATGATGATTCACATACCATTATTGATTTTCTTAATTTTAAAAGTACGAAGTGAATTTAAAACAAACTTTGAAACATTTAGTATTTTAAAATATATTCTAAGTGGATTTGTAGTTTTTGGATTTCTTAGTTTTTTGATTGATGAATTTTTAATTATGAGTGAAAAATTAGAAGAAATTATTCCAAATGTATTGATATTCATTTCAATTGGGATAGGATTGTATGTTCTAATCACATATTTAATAGATTCAAAAACTAAAAATTTGATAAATGGAGTTATTCAAGAAATTAATAGAAATTAAATGTAATAAATAAAAAAATTGCAATATGTACAAATATTGAAAGTAATTTTAATTCTGTATAATTAATTTTTCAAATAATTCTTTTATTTCATTTAATGACATGTCACTTTTTTCAAAAAAAATCCCAAACGCTCTAACTATTTTTTTTTCAGGAAATTTATCATGTATTTCATAATAAGTTTGATTAACAATCTGCCAAGATTCATTAGACATGTATGTTTCCCTTAATTCTCTCGTCTCAACAGGTAATGAAAAAAATTCATTAGAAGTTAAAATTTCATTACGAATTTCAGATATAGTCATTTGATTAGTTTCTAAGGCAAACCCAAAATATTGTAAACCTGCAGCATCAGCATTCCTTCTTAAAATAATTTCATATAATTCATTAATTGTATTTAGAGTTTCATCCGATAATTTATTAATATTTTTTAAATTGTTTGAAGAAATAGAATGATATTCTTCAGAATTATATAATTCAATTTTAATATTTTTGGGAGTGATTTTATTTTGATCTAATAAAGATGTAAAATGTAATAGTCCATCTTTATCAGCTGGTCGCTTTAGAATTTCACGATAAAGATTATCTACTATTTTTTCATTTTGTGTTTTTTCAATAGAATACTCAATAAAACTTGTAAGTACTGTATTCATAGCATTATGAGCATTAGATTGGGGAATAAATCCAAATGTAGTTAGCACTCCAGTTAAATTAATTTCAACATTGGTAATTAATTTAGTAGAATTTCCTTGATTTAAAAATTCTTGAACAATTATAGTATTTTTAGCATCACCATCAATAACAGTTAAGATTTGTTTTTTATAAGGTAAAAATTCTTGTTTTACCAAAAGAGTGGACGTAATTCCTTTTTCTATAACTGTTATTTCATAAATGATTGATGAATCTCTTTTTTCAATTTCATTAACAGATAAAATATTTTTTGGAAGTATTAAAGGATAATTTTCTACATCAGATAAAATTGTGTAAAAAATTTCAGTATCAACATCAACAATTTTAGTAATTGAAATATTTGAAAGAGGTATAGGTGCAAGATTCAACGTTCTATCAGGTTTTTCTAAGGTAGTATCAATTGATTGCAACCCAATAAAAATTCCTACTGCTAACAAAGCATAAAAAATTAATATGAATTTATTATTTTTTTTCATTTAGAATTCAAATTATTTTTGTAATCCACCTAATACGTTATAAACAACAATTTCTTTTTGTTTTAAGTCAGCAAAATCTACTAAAGGAGAATGTCCCTTGCCATTCATTACTACAATATCATCAGAAAAGAGAACACCATTTTCTTTGAGGTAATTCCAACATGTGCGATATTCGAACATCATATGATCATATGTGTGAAGACTATCGTGAAAAAAGACATCGATTTGTTTTAGATCAGAAAATAATTTTGGTAAAATTTCTTCAGATTTTCCTAAATGCAGTTCCCATCTATCTTTCAAATATTCCGGAATTAACCAACCCGATGATTTATCCTCTGGAATAATTGTAGTCAACCCTTTTTCAACTGTAGCTCTTGGTAAATCAACTGAATATAATTTTCCAAAATTATTATCATGCATTGCCTGAAGTATAAAACTTGATGACTCACCTGCACTTACTCCAGTTTCAACAAAAATTTCAGGTTTAAGAGATCTGACTAAAAGATATAAAAAAAAGCCGGCATTGCCCTGAGATTGTCGATTTAATCTCCCAGCAGGGTTTTCCTTTGAAAATTTTAAATTATTCAGATTTGATTTTTCAATATAATTATAATAATTTTCAAATTGATTATCTAAATGAGTATGTAGTTTGTTATTATTTGAGATATCATCAAAATATTTTTTAAGATTTTCTAGTGACTCACCAGTAAGTTTTTGAATTCCATCAAAAAGAGACATATTGTTTTGTAAAATTCTTCTTGAAGTATAAAATGAGGCAAAAGGATGTAATAGAAAATTTTCATTTAAAATAAATCCAGGATGCTTTAAAACTCTGGCAAAGTAAGTAAGATTAGACATATCATTCAAAT
>Ga0233427_10000585_pt1 | contig 45679 bp, 42 predicted proteins | sample SI_118_April2016_5_FD_179885 | JGI IMG/M metagenome (GOLD analysis project Ga0233427, IMG submission 179885) | Seawater microbial communities from Saanich Inlet, British Columbia, Canada - SI_118_April2016_100_MG | ecosystem: Environmental > Aquatic > Marine > Inlet | place: Canada: British...
GAAAATCACGATAAAATTGAGACTGGTGAGGTATATCTCGTTGGCACAGGCCCTGGCGACCCGGATCTACTCACATTTAAGGCCCTACGCCTAATGCAGCAGGCCGACATTGTGTTTTATGATCAGCGCGTATCTGCCGCTGTATTAAATCTGGTGCGCAGAGATGCCGGCAGAGTTTACATCGGCAGGGCAAAGAGTAAGCACCCTGTAACAGAGGAAAACATTATTCAGAAGATGATTACATCAGCCGCTCAAGGTAATCGTGTTGTGCACCTCCTTTGTGGCGATCCCTTGACTTTTGACCAAGGTAAACAAGAAGTTGAAACGCTAATGGAGCACAATATCTCATTACACGTAGTACCCGGAATAACGACACCAGTGGGTTATGCTGGCGTTCCGACAACTCATAAAAGGAATGATAGTGACATTAACGTTTGATTATGACCTATTTGTTATTGGCGCCGGCTCTGGTGGCGTGCGCGCGGCTCGTATGGCGGCCAACAAAGGCAAAAAAGTAGCCGTGGCTGAAGAGCGGTACCTTGGTGGCACCTGTGTCAATGTCGGCTGTGTACCCAAAAAGCTATTTGTCTATGCATCACAATTTCCCGAGCTATTTCATGCAAGTAAGGGCTTTGGCTGGAATCAGGCCGAACAACCAACGCTTGACTGGCCAACTCTGCGAGATAATAAAACGGCCGAAATTGAGCGTCTCAACGGTATTTATCAAACCTTGATCGATAACAGTGGCGCTGATCTGTTCAACGGCCGCGCTACCGTGATTGGGCCTCAACAGGTGGCCGTTAACGGCAAAACCTATCGAGTGCGCACAATCTTGGTGGCCACAGGCGGCTGGCCTTTTATCCCTGATTTCCCAGGTAGCGAGCATGCGGTTAGCTCCAATGAGATGTTCTTTTTAGACCAGCTACCCAAAACCGCTGTGATTGTTGGTGGTGGCTACATCGCTGTTGAGTTCGCAGGTATCCTTAACGGGTTGGGCGTAGAGACTCACTTGGTCTACAGAGGCAGTAATCTACTTAAATCTTTTGACCGCGAGATGAGTGACAAAATTACGGCAGGAATGCGGAATAAAGGCGTCAACATACATCTGCACACACAGATAACCAACATCGACAAAAATGCTGATGGATTGCACGTCAACTTTGCGTCCGGCGAGTCAATGCCCGCCGAGTTAGTACTTTATGCGACAGGCCGTACCGCAAACACGGTGGGTCTTGGGCTTGAGAATGCAGGGATTGAATTGCGCAAGGATGGATCGATCCCAGTCAATGAGAATTTCTGTACCTCAGAACCTTCCATTTATGCGCTGGGTGATGTTATTGACCGCGTGCAGCTAACGCCTGTGGCCATTCAAGAAGCGATGGTTGTGGTGGATGCCCTTTATAGTGATGGGCTTGCCTGTATTGACTATGACAATATTCCTACGGCAGTATTTTGTCAGCCAGAGCTCGGCACCGTGGGCCTGGGCGAGGAAGCCGCGCGGGCTAAATATGCAGCCATTTCGGTGTACACCTCAGATTTCAAGCCAATGATACAAACCCTAGGCGGAGGCAACGACCGAATAACTATGAAATTGGTCGTCGACCAACAGTCTAACAAGGTCATTGGCTGCCATATGGTAGGTGATCATGCCGCAGAGATTATTCAGGGTATGGGGATTGCGCTAAAAGCGGGTGCAACAAAAGCTCATTTTGATGCGACTGTGGGCATACACCCTTCAGCAGCCGAAGAATTTGTCACTATGCGAGAACCTACTCGCTAGAACTGACTCTTCGCGCGCTCCAACAGGCAGAGACTCAGAAACTTGAGATCTGAAAGGCTGCGTGCTGCATCTGTTGGGTTTTGGTCAACAATCACTAAGAGCAGGGCATGGCTTACTTCCATCCATTCGCTTCCCAGCCTAGATAGCTCTGCTTGATCTTCTGTTATTTCCAACCGCCTAAACATACGAGCCATCGACGCGATAATCAGCTCATCGTGCTGGCTGTCGAGCTCTTTGAGTTCTGGAACGCCGAACATAGCCTGCACCAGCGGAAGGATGCCACTCTGGTTCTTGTAAACCAACAGGGTGCGGTCCATCACCTTTTCAACGAATTTCTTAAGACTTAAAGCCTCTATTTTGTGAGCCTCAAGCTCTAGCAAAGCGAGGTTCCATTCACCCAGCCACTGTTCCGCTAGAGCATATAGAATGGCGTATTTATTGGGAAAATAGTGATAAAGAGTTCCGACTGAAACGCCAACCCGCTTAGCCACCAAAATAGTCGTTAAATCATCTTGACCAACTTCCTCGAGCAGCACCGCTGTAGCGGCCAAAATTTGTTCCCGCCTTGCTAGAGCGCGCTTTTGCACTGGCTTGCTTCGTGGTGATAGAGTTCTAATAGATGCCATGATAAGTTCTCCTAAAATCGATCCCGCATTGCGTAGTAGAGCATGCCGGCTACCATACCCGGCCAACGTAACAGAGTGCCGCCGGGGAACTTGGCCCTGGGGAGATTAGCCATGATATCAAAACGCTCGTGTTTACCGCTGATAGCTTCTGCTACAAGCTTTCCAGCAAAGGTCGCAGTGGGCACGCCATGGCCCGAATAGCCCTGGAAATGCCAAATATTGCCGTTAATGCGACCAAAGTGAGGGAGGCGATTCATTGTGATGGCTAGAGTTCCACCCCAACCATAATCAATCTGAGTATCACTAAGCTGGGGATAGACCTGTAGCATGTACTTCTGGACAAAACCTTTGATATCACTCGGGAATCCGCGTCGATAGTTCTCGCCGCCGCCAAAAATCAGCCGATTATCGCCGGATAACTTCCAGTAATTAACTACAAATCGAGAGTCGCCCATAGACGTATCCTTTGGGACTACAGAAGCTAAGATCTCCGGCGACAAGGGCTCAGTGGCTAGGACAAAGTTATTGATCGGCATAATATAGCCGTTTATCTTGGGCTCAAGATCTTCAATATAACCGTTGCAGGCTAAAATCAGCTCGCTAGCAGTAACTTGGCCTTGGCCTGTCTTAACAATCACCGGTGTTCCGCTGTAGGACTGAACTCTTGAGTTCTCGTAAATAGTCACACCGGCATCCAATGCTGCTTTGGCAAGGCCTAAAGCGTACTTTAAGGGGTGTAGGTGCAAGGCAGCTTTGTTCCACTGCGCGCCATAATACGCCTCACTGCCGATTACCTCCTTAATTCTATTTTTAGGAATATACTCTAACTCATTGAAATTATAACGATTTGAAAAGAACTCTATGTCCTCCTCAAGCTCCTCGCAGTAAACCCGTTTGTGTGCAAAATGAACATTACCGTACTTTAGGTCACACTCAATATTATTTTCTAGGATCAAATTTCGTACGGTATCAACAGCTTCAAGGCTCATATTCCAGAGGGAATGAGCAGTTTCATGCCCAAACTTGGCCTCTATGTCCTGCTGCTCCATCCTCTGACCAGTACCAACATGACCCCCATTTCGTCCGGAAGCGCCAAAACCGACGGTCTCAGCTTCCAAGATGACTACTTTATAACCTCGCTTAGCTAAATGTAGCGCAGAAGACAAGCCTGTGTAACCGGCGCCCACAATACAGACGTCTGCCGTTATATTGCCCTCAAGCGACTCATAGGTCGGCGCGACAGGGGTGCTGGCGGTGTAGTAAGACGTCATAAAGTACTTCTTAAAAAAATAGGTTTAATTGACATTATGATCTTTTTGAACAATAATTCAACTTTAATTGAATGATAATTCAACTTTTTTCAGGTAAAGGTCCTCCATGGCAAACGACAAAACAATCGAAAACTGGCTAAAAGATAACGCAATTACTGAGGTTGAGTGCCTTGTCCCTGATCTCACCGGTAACGCGCGAGGGAAATTTATTCCAGCGAAAAAATTCCTTAAAGAAGACAGTCGACTACCCGAAGGAATTTTGGCGCAAGCGGTTACCGGAGAGTACTCTGATGACTATTGGGATCTTATCGACACCGTGGATGGTGATATGCTGCTAGAACCAGACCCAAGTACTGCACGGCTCGTGCCATGGGCCAACGAGGTTACCGGGCAGATCATTCACGATTGCTTTACAAAGGACGGCAGGCCACACCCGTTTTCAAGCCGCAACATATTAAAGCGAGTATTAGCCCTATACGAGCAAGAGGGTCTAACGCCGGTGATTGCCCCTGAGATGGAGTTTTACCTGGTTGAGCAAAACCCAAACCCCGGATTGCCTCTAAAACCGCCAATAGGACGCTCTGGCCGGCACGAAACAGCCAGGCAGTCATACAGTATTGATGCGGCCAATGAATTCGAACCCTTTATAGAGCAAATGTATAGCTACTGCGAAGCCATGGAGCTGGACGTTGATACGCTTATCCATGAGTCCGGTGCAGCTCAACTTGAAGTCAACTTTATACATGGTGATCCTTTAGATCTAGCCGACCAAGTATTTACCTTTAAGCGCACTGTTCGTGAAGCTGCCCTTAAAAACGGTATATACGCGACCTTTATGGCTAAACCAATGACGAGTGAGGTTGGGTCTGCAACCCACATTCACCAAAGTCTTCTCGACGCTTCCACTGGGGACAACATATTTGCGACTAAGGACGGTGAGTACAGTGAGACCTTTTTCCACTACATGGGTGGCCTACAAAAATACACGCCGTTCGTAATGAGTCTTTTTGCCCCAAACGCCAACTCCTACCGGCGGTTTACGCGTGAGATTTCGGCGCCTATCAATCTTCACTGGGGTTACGATAACCGAACCACAGGCTTGCGCGTACCGGACGCTAAACCCAAGAACTATCGCGTAGAGAACCGCTTTCCAGGGGCTGATGTAAATCCTTATTTAGCGATAGCAGCGACCTTAGCCTGCGGTTATTTGGGCATGAAAAATAAAATAAAACCGTCGGAGGCCTTCGAAGGTAACGCTTATGAGGAAGACACCGAATTACCCAGAACATTGGAAGAGGCTTTGCGAGGACTGCAGGAGGACCAAGAAATTATTGATTTATTTGGCGAGAGATTTATTCAGTTGTATACCTCTGTAAAGCTAGTCGAATTTGAAGCGTTCAATAGGGTAATTTCATCGTGGGAGCGTGAGCACTTGCTGCTCAATGTGTAGCTAAATCAGGCTATAAAGCAGGGGACCTGCCTGTCTTAGGAAATAGGCAATGAAAGGTTATACGTCTCGCTCTTTACCTGTTCTGGCCCGCTCTTTCATGTCTGATTGAATATAAACCCTATCGGTTGTGCCCATGCTGGCATGACCGAGATCATCGGCCATATGCTTAAGAGGGCGCGTAGCAATATCTTGCGAGGCACCTGTATGCCGCAACCAGTGGGTTGTAGCCTCTCTAAGGGCTGTCGCTTCATCAGAAAACCCCTCTACACGCATTTTCTCATGGGCCAAATCAAAAGCCTGCTGCACAATGCGGCGTAATTGTCGTGACGTCATGCCACCAGCGCCACGATTCTTAGCCACCAAGGTGGCATTTACACCAAAACTAGCACTTAAAGACTGGCGATGGCTCTCGTAGCGCTTGATATACGGCCCGAGCGAATTCGGCACGGAAACATCTCGTATTTTATTACCTTTACCTAAGACTTTAAGCCAGTTATTGCCATCATTGTCCTGCCAGAAATGCTTCCAGACCGGCTGCCAGTTTGCCCGATCAGAAAGCTCTGAGACCCTTAGATACAAGGTCTTGAGCATTGCGACGGTAAAGAGCATCCGCTCGTATGCTGGGTCTTTGTCGGCGGCCAAGGCGGCACAATCAAGGACATAATCCCACTGTAAATCTGAGAGCCTTTTAATGCTTTTACTCGTCGCACCTTTAATTAAAAACGGCGACTGCTTACGTATCGCAGGTATTGGATTGCCAAACGCATATCCTTCGTCAGTCAAATAATCATAGAAACAAGATAATGCGGAGTAACAGATTTTCATCGCTTCGTGAGACAACGTATGTCCATCTTTAGCTGACGGTATAGATTTACCCGCTTCGACGGCTGTTTTACGGTCCTGTTTGGCTATTTTGGCGACGAATGGCCGCCATTCTTTGTTTTGACGCGACTCTCCGCCGATCTGACGAAAACGATCGCCCACAGAGTTCGCCACCCAGGCTGCTGGCGGATTGTGCACGAAGTCAAAGTATGACTCTAAATTTTGACGCTTAAGGCCTATGACACTTTTACCTTCGATGGTCCAGGTCCACAGTAATAAACGCTCAACCTCATTGCGGTAACTGCGATAGGTGGCTTCACTTTTGCGACTGTAGCTTTTCAAGAACGCCTGCGTATGAGAAAAATCTTCGATAGCCGCTGGAATTGAATCGCAGACATGCTCCAAGAAGGCCTTAGAATCGGGATAGTCATCCAACATGTGAGCACCCATTGGCAACCTAACAAACGACCTATGGGCATCAAACAAGGGTGTTGCTTTAAATGCTTTGCTCATTGGTTAATGGTGCCTCAGAAGTTACTTGAACTAAGGATGAACTGTAACAGCTGCTATAACACTTGTCTAGCTATGTCCACTAATTAACATTAGCGGTCATAGGGAAGATTGCTGCTAGCCCTACTTTTGGGACGCGTAAATACGTACTTAACCAACGACAGACCAACGTATTTCATTCATGCACCTCGATCAAACCCGAATCGATGCTTACATCATTATATACGACGTCTTAACTTAGGGATGACATTAACCGAGCCTCATGTGCATAGATAGTGGCTACCGATTACTTGGTATGACGATAGTTCCGCCTGAGCGCGCCATACTCTGCTAGGTTTGCAACTGTGGTGGTCCACAATAAAGCCTAGGACTGGCTCACCAGTTAGGGTTCCGCCGAACAGCCCATGTGCCCTCTTCCTTTTTTATTGGCCGGCTAAAGATTGCAAGACACGAGAACTGTTTGCAAACGCATACATAAGTATATGGCGTACCAGAACGATGGATCTATCGATGACCAATCGATAAAGCGGACCATTAGACATAGGCTTTATGTATAATCGAGACCATGTTTAAAAATCTCTGTTTGTCATTTGAAAGGACCCTTTTACATTTTTGTATGCGCTTGCAAAATGTATCATTTATAAGTATCGTAAACTAATTGACCGATTACTCTGCTTTTTAGGACTTCCGTCAAAGATTCTCCTGGAAATTATTTATTGCTCTTGTGGAACAAGCGCTGAGGCCCTTAAAGAGTACCTCAAGCAGATGATGCAAAGGTCTAATGCCCAGGGCCCACAGCTCATTGCACATATTTGATTAATAGGAGCGATAATTTAACGTCGGCGAATGATTAAAAGAAGCCCATAAGGCGCTCGCGCTCAAAAATGACAAAGTGACAAAGTGACAAAGTGACAAAAATACTATCTGGAGGTTAACGATGAACAAAGCAATAATTTATTTCGGACTGACTTTGTTGGTTGTGGCAGCTCAAGGCTGCAGTACCAAGAAAGTCGAACCAAAGAAAAACACGCTAGACATTGCCATAAATGGCCTTGGCGGAGCAGAGATACTTAAGGGACTTCACGGTTATTCTATTCAAAGTGAAAGAGATGAATACATAATGGGACAAGGCCCAGAACCGGGAAAGGGAATGATGCTATTAGCCGCCCCTTCCACGAGGGTCTCCCACCAATTGGCCAGTCAAACCATCAAAATAGATCTAATTACTACTTTAGCTCGTCGCGAGGGTGGATATATTACTAGAGAGATAAGCACGTTGCTTGTGGGTGAAGCAGGCTATCTTCGCGAAGATGATGCGATGGGCATAGTGAAGGAGAGAGATAAAATTCTCACTTCCGATAAAGCAGCAGCCTATATAAAAACTGAGAGACTACTTAATCCTCATTTGTTATTAAAAGAAGTATTGAGTGATCCGAGCCTTTTACTAGATGAGAAAATACAGATCAATGCCCAAAGAGGTTGGAGATTTGCAGAATCAGAAGTTATGCCTGTCACCATTGACCGGCTTCGCCAAACCGGACTAAGAACACTCATTGCAACGCAAGAATGGGAGAATGAGTCCAGTAAGAAAAAGTTCTACCCCAAGATGATTAATAAGACTGTTATTAATCCTAATTGGCTAACAGATTGGCAAAACAATACCGTTATTAAAGAAGTGGATTATCAACAATTCAGTATTGAAGACAAATTACACCCTATCACTTTTTTTGTTGATCCAGAAACGGGAAGGATTGACAAATTGAGCACCATGGAATGGGATGTTGTATATGGTGATATTGAAGTTGAGGTTACGTTTCATGATTGGCAGGTTTTCAACAGTATTGCCTATCCAATGACGGTCAGGATGTCACTAGGTGGCGCACCCAGATGGGAGATAAGACGCTCGACTGTGGAAGTTAATCCCAATTATGCCGAGAACCTGTTTACCCCATCATCTGGTTTAAATTATATTCATGATAAAGATGCAGCAAAGAGAGGCTGGGAGATTAGCCAAAGCATAAGAATGTTCACTCTTTCAGGGGCTTATCGCCCTGAGCTCAACGTTATAGAGATTGATGCTGGAGTGCATTATTTGTCAGCTTTGCCAATCGATGGTATCTACACCATGGTGATTGAACAGGATAATGGCGTGGTTGTTGTCGAGCCCGGCATGAATGATTTGAAGGGCGAAGAAATCATCAAATGGATTAAAACAAACATACCAAATAAGCCTCTTACGCACCTTGTTGTCACTCATCACCACAATGATCATGGAGCTGGCATCAGGCCATATATTGCCGAAGGTGCAGCCCTTGTTGTCCATGAAACAGCTGAAGAATTTTATCGCGCTCAAATCAATCGCCCTAAATCATCGGTTGTTGTTGATGCATTAGATCGAACGATAAGAACTGGTATGGAGGTCATCATAGGCGTCTCTCCAAGTGCAGGCTATACGATCAATGATTCAAAGAGACCCGTAACCGTTTATCCGGTTTTCAACGGCCATTCAGAGGACATGGCCGTTGCATTTTTAGCAAAGCAGAACATGCTTTATGCTGGCGATCTGTATATTAGTGGTGTTGCACGCGATAAGCGATCGGGGACGATTAGAGGGCCTAATGTTGTCCCTTATCATTCAGCAATATCTCTAAACGATACGATTAAGCAATTTAATCTTTCTGCAGACAACCTGCTAGGATCTCATGATAAAGATATTGTAAGTTACCAAGATTTAGTTGACTACATAACTGACTGAAACAAAGGTGGGTTGTCATAGTGCCATTAGCCAAAAAATAACGAGCTAAGCATATCCCCTCTTCCGTGTCGTCGAAGATTGTTTCGGCCGCACGGAAGGCGCAATAATATCGCTCTTCATTTAAATTACCCTCCCCAGGAGTTTAGTTAGTCATCGAACACTTCGACTTATCGGCTCTGCAAGCCCCAGCGGCTAATACTGTTGCTGTCAAAAAAAGATTCTAATTATCAAACCTACTGCCTATCCATAATGGGTAGTTCTGGTAAACTCTGCCTGACTACTTAGGAATTAAGCATGCGTTTACCTTTTAGAGCTCTCCACACTGTTTTAATATTAGCGTCTCTGACATCAACACAAGTCAGCGCAGCGCTTCCGATAGAGCCAGAGTCGGGTCAGTCAGCGCTGTATCGAGAGATCATCGAGCGGTTAGATGCTCGACATTACCGTGCCCAATCAATTGATGACAAACTTTCGGAGCGGTATCTAGATCAATATATTGAGATGCTAGACCCCGGCAAGAGCTACTTTTTGCACTCAGACATTGAGGAATTCAGTCAATGGAAGCTAAAGCTTGACGATCTAGCCAAGCGCGGCGACGTCAAGCCTGGGTTTGTCATGTTCAATCGCCTGCGTGATCGAGCCATTGATCAGTTAAACCAAAATATAGCCTTGCTAGAAGATGCCGACTATCTTATTGAGTACGACACCAATGAAAGCGTCATACTGGACCCTGACAAACGGGTCTGGCACGAATCTGCCCCTGCCGCAGCACTTCATTGGGAAAAGCGTATAAAAGACTCCATGATACGGTTAGTTCTTAATGAAAAAGATCCCATTGAGGCACGCGAGTTACTGATAAAGCGCTACACGACTCAAATAAAGCAGTATGAACAACGCGATAGCCAAGACGTTTTTCAACTTTATGCTAACGCTCTCACCTCGATTTATGGCCCACATTCAAGTTATTTCACACCACGCACTAATGAAAACTTTCAAATTAATATGTCTCTCTCCCTTGAGGGTATCGGCGCTCAACTAACCACTGAAGATGACTACACAAAGGTTATTGAGGTTATTCCTGGTGGCCCAGCCGATGTGCAAGGAATTTTGGAGGCGGAAGACAAAATTATCGGGGTTGGCCAAGGTGAGGACGAAATTGTCGATGTTATAGGATGGCGAATTGACGAGGTGGTAGCTCTTATCCGGGGCGCCAAAGGTACCACCGTAAAACTTGAAGTCATCCCAGCAGATGGTGACAACAGTAACTCGACCACCATCGCAATTGTTCGTGACAAAGTAAAACTAGAGAACAAGTCGGCACAGAGCCAAATTCTGGAGATTGAACAGGAAGGTAAGCCCTATAAACTCGGCGTGATTGATATCCCCGCCTTCTATATGGACTTTGAAGCCTATCGTGCTAGAGACCCCGACTATAAGAGCACCACTAGAGATGTGTTGCGCTTACTTCGAGAGCTTGAAAAACAGCAGGTTGACGGCATCGTATTAGATTTAAGAAACAACGGCGGTGGCTCCTTGCAGGAAGCCACTACACTAACAGACCTGTTTATCGATTATGGGCCTGTGGTGCAGATCCGCGATGCAAATGGGCGAGTAAACCGCTATCACCGAGCCTCAAGGCGCGCAGCCTACTCAGGTCCCCTGCTGGTGTTAATAAACCGCCTAAGTGCTTCTGCGTCAGAGATTTTAGCAGGAGCTCTTCAAGACTACGGTCGCGCATTGATCGTTGGCAGCCAGAGTTTTGGTAAAGGGACGGTGCAAGATATCACAGGTTTGAGTAGTGGCCAGCTCAAACTGACTATTTCAAAGTTTTACCGAGTTTCTGGTGATAGTACACAACATCGTGGTGTTCTGCCCGATATCGCGTTTCCTTCAGCCTATGACACCGAAGAAGTAGGTGAAAGCCAGCTGGATAACGTCCTCCCTTGGGATCGCATCCACCGAGTCCCCCATAAGACCGATGATAGTTTAACGCCCTATCTCCAGATGCTAACCGATGCGCATCGACAACGAATTCAACGAGATCCTGACTTCATTCACCTTTTTGAACGCGTCGACCTAAGTGATTCTTGGAATGCTGACGCTGAATTATCGTTAAATCTGTCCGAGCGAAGGGCCCGAAGTGAGGCCTGGGATAAGGCGCTATTTTCTCTGGACAATAACCGACTGAAGGCTAAGGGGTTAAGCCCTAATAGTGACACAGAGTCTTGGAAAGAAGACAGAGACATCGACAAAGATAACATTGCTGAATCAGATCCCATTCTGTTTGAAGCAGGACAGATACTCGGCAATCAAATAGGTGTGATATCTGCAAGCAATAGACTCCAAATTGTCCAACTTGAACCTAACATGGCCACGCCTTAATGACAGCTCCAATTAAAGTAATGTCTTTTAACGTAAACGGCATTAGAGCCAGAATGCATCAACTAGAAACTGTATTGGAACAACATCGGCCAGATGTCATCGGGCTGCAAGAAATTAAGGTAAGCGATGAAGAATTCCCAATCGACGCCATTACAGCCATGGGATATAAAGTCCATTTCTATGGTCAAAAAGGCCATTACGGCGTCGCGTTGCTCAGCAAAATACCTGCGACGAATATCACACGTGGTTATCCAACTGATGCGGAAGATTCTCAACGCCGGATGATCCATGGCGAGTACGCCTTCAATGGCAAGACTCTGCACGTTATCAATGGTTATTTTCCTCAAGGTGAAAGCCGTAAGCACCCTACTAAATTTCCAGCGAAAGAAAAATTTTACGCAGATCTAAACGTTTATATTAAAGGGCAATTTTGCAATGAAGACAGACTAATTGTGATGGGAGATATGAATATTGCAGGTGCTGATATTGATATTGGAATAGCACCTGAGAACGCAAAACGTTGGCTACAGCGTGGCATTTGTTGCTTCCTTCCGGAAGAACGCGAATGGCTAAGCGCCCTGCTTGACTGCGGCCTAATTGATACTTATAGGTCTATGCACCCTGACGATGATCGTTCCTATAGCTGGTTTGATTATCGCAGCCGAGGATTTGATCAAGACCCCAAGCGAGGTCTTCGTATTGACCTCATTCTGGCGTCACATGCCGCAGTGGAGAGCCTCATCGACACCGGTATCGACACAGAGGCTCGCGCTTTTGAAAAGCCCTCGGATCACTGCCCTATCTGGGCAGACTTTGCATTATAGGCTACGATTAGCAGAGAGACTGTCAACCCATTGAGATCACTCGCGTTAACAATGTAATAGGGTTTTAATTTAAGGGCTGGACCGCTTTTACAGGGGCACATTAACTAATGACAATGATGGCTAATCATACCTCACAGTCCAATGGACCTAAGACCCCTCAAATCGACTCGACTGCAGATTCTGTCACGCTATCCTATGGAACCATGGAAGAATTTCTAAAAGATATCGAAAAAAGAGCATTTCAAATGGCTAAAATGAGCACTAGCCGGCAGGAAGATGCCTTAGATATCGTGCAGGAGACCATGTTCAAAATGGTGGAAAAATACGCTTTTAAACCAGTGCAAGAATGGAAGCCTCTGTTTTACCGTATTTTAAATAACAAAATTACCGACCACTATCGACGTCAGGCCGTGCAAAATAAAATTTTCATTTGGAAAAGCTTAGACAACGAACAAAACGATGATTATGTTCAATCAGACTTAACCAACCATGCGGAGCGCCGATCCGAGGAGCCCGACGAAATGTTAATGCGCCAACGAAGGGTTGACAGGTTGGCTGAAGGTGTGAAAAAACTAGCAAGCCGTCAGAGAGAGGCTTTTTTACTTCGCTCTTGGGAAGGCTTAAGTACTCGTGAAACGGCCCATGCCATGCGCTGCACAGAAGGCAGCGTGAAAACGCATTATTCTCGGGCTTTAGAAAAACTGAGAGAGCAGTTAGATGGATACCACTATGACTAATATCGACCAGAAAAAACTCACCGAAGATTTGCTCTCTATTGAAGATGGCACCTCAGTAAAGGACAGTTTCCAGCTAGCTATCGCTAGGAATAAAGCGCTTAGAGGCCAGCGATCACGTTCAAACACATGGTCTTGGATCGTGCTCGGCTCGTCTTGCGCAGCGCTGGCCATAATAATGCTCACGCCACTGAGTATGGAAACCTCACCTTACGCCGATACAACATTAGCTATTAGCGACTCTGAGCAGTTTGCCACTATCGCTAGTATCGACACAAATGAAGACCTCGGCTTTTATTACTGGCTAGACATATATGAACAATAGCTCTCAAAAAACGAAACGTTTAAAGCAGCTGAGCAAAGTATCCGATTACCTTATCCTATTAAGTCACTTCTCTGACTAAGGTACTAATACAAACTTACCCACGTGCTTTTTTTCAAGAAACTTCTTTTGGGCCTCAGCGATCGACGTTAACGGAAAGGTTTCCGCCAAAACCGGCTGAATTTCTCCCTGCTCTATGTATCTCACAATATTGGGGAAAGTCGTTTCATCCCAAGCAGTCGTCCCCATTAATGTGATGTCTTTTAAGTACATATCACGCATATCAAGGTCAACGATAGGTCCCGCAATCGCGCCGGATGAAACGAACTGCCCTCCTCGTTTTAACAGCTTTATCATAGTAGGAAACCCACTCCCAGCCACATTATCGACCACAACATCGACTGATTGCTCCCCAAGCGCCGCTATCAGATCAGCAGACCGCCCTAACAGTATATCGGCGCCAATTTGTGACACCTGTTTATGCTTATCCTCACCCGCAATGGCGATAACTTTTGCACCCCTGCGTTTTGCAAGTTGAACTGCAGCAGATCACACGCCGCCTGAAGCCCCAGTTATCAGTACTGTTTCACCCGGTTTTAAATTCGCTCGATGAAGCATGTTTTCAGAGGTCCCGTAAGCACAAGGAACCGTTCCAAGTTCAGCGTCTGTCCAGTCACATATCACTGGGAACACTTCAGTTGCACTTATTTTCAAAAATTGCGCAAATGCACCATCAAAATCAGATCCCATCCATATATTATCTAGGGACTTAAAGCCGTGTTCACGTCCACACGGACGAATCAGCTCGCGCTTACCCATTAAGTGACTGTCAATATCACTGGCTACCTTAACAACCGTCCCGCAGCAATCTGTTCCCTGAATAATCGGAAAAGGCGTTTTGTCATTCCAGCCACCGTCACTTTTTTGATCCAATAAATCGACTTTTGAGTGCGACATTTCGTTAGTTGCGCTGTTAATAGAAGATGAATACCATCCCAGCCTAGTATTAACCTCAGTATTATTAACTCCTGCGGCCAAGACTTTAATTAGCACTTCTCCTTCCTCAATTTTAGGGATTGGCACATCTTTATATACCAAGCGGTCATAACCACCGTTACCGATAGTCACCATGGCCTTCATCGAATCTTGAAGCATGCAAAGAACTCCTTCTGCTTAACGTTATCAGTGCACCATCGCGCGCTATCCGCTGTGCCTGTTTTTATGTGAGCGACACTAACACTTGCCCAATAGATATTATAGGTAACTAATTCAAGGGCCAAAAAAAGGCCCCTTACGGAGCCCTTTAAATACTAAAATTACTTCCAATCTGCTTATAAAGCCGCTTCTAACTCAGGAAGAGCAACGAATAAATCAGCCACTAAGCCGTAATCCGCTACCGAGAAAATGGGCGCTTCTTCATCTTTATTAATGGCCACGATTACTTTACTGTCTTTCATGCCTGCCAAATGCTGGATCGCGCCTGAGATCCCTACTGCGATATATAAATCAGGGGCAACGATCTTGCCCGTTTGACCAACCTGCATATCATTAGGAACAAAGCCTGCATCTACTGCTGCACGAGAAGCTCCGATAGCTGCACCTAATTTATCCGCAATGCCATTCAACAATTCAAAGTTCTCTCCGCTACCCATACCTCGGCCGCCTGATATAACAATGTCAGCTGCCGTTAGTTCTGGGCGGTCAGACTTTACGACCTCTTCAGAGACAAAACTAGACTTACCCGCGTCATGGGAACCTGCCACGGCCTCAACCGAAGCAGAACCATCGCCTACAGCCGCTGCGTCAAAAGCAGTACCACGGACAATCAACACCTTAATAGCGTCGCTACTCTTAACCGTTGCAATAACATTGCCTGCATAAATAGGCCGCTTAAAGGTATCTGTATCAATAACCTCTGTAATGTCAGAGATAGCCTGCACATCTAACAAAGCCGCAGCTCTAGGTAAGATGTTTTTAGCGTTACTTGTCGAAGTTGCTAATATGTGACTATAGTTAGCACCTAGCTCAGCGATCAAAAGCGATACATTTTCTGCAAGCGCATGAGTGTAGGCCGCAGAATCAGCGAGCAACACCTTACTAACACCGTCGACTTGCGAGGCTTGATCAGCAACAGCAGAGCATGCCTCCCCTGCGACTAACAGATGGATATCACCACCAATAGCAACACCGGCCGTCACTGAATTCAGTGTGGCTACATTCAAACTAGCATTGTCATGTTCAGCAACAATTAAAATACTCATGAGATCACCTTCGCTTCATTTCTTAATTTATCAACTAATTGAGCTACATCCTCAACTTTTATCCCTGCCTGACGCTCCGCCGGGCGCTCTACGCCTAATAGGGTCACGCGAGGCGATGTGTCGACGCCCAAATCTGCTGGTGTTGTCGTATCAAGAGTCTTCTTTTTCGCCTTCATGATGTTAGGCAAAGATGCATACCGAGGTTCGTTTAAACGCAGATCAGAAGTCACAATGGCAGGTAACGATACCGACACCGTTTGTAGCCCACCATCTACTTCTCGAATCACGCTAGCATTGCCGCCGTCGATAGTGATTTCAGATGCAAAAGTAGCTTGGCCATAACCTGTTAATGCACCAAGCATCTGGCCTGTTTGGTTATTATCCCCGTCTATCGCTTGCTTACCCATTAGAACGATGTCAGGAGACTCTGAGTCGCAAATCGCCTTCAAACACTTGGCAATCGCTAGAGGTTCCATTACATCGTCTGTAAGAACAAGGATGGCGCGGTCTGCGCCAAGAGCCAATGCGGTTCGGAGTTGCTCTTGCGACTGTTGCGAACCAACAGATACGGCAATAACCTCAGTCGCTACGCCCTTCTCCTTTAATCGAACAGCTTCTTCGACAGCGATTTCGCAAAAAGGATTAATGGACATTTTAACGTTAGCCAAATCGACACCAGTCCCGTCGGCTTTCGGCCTAACTTTTACGTTGTAGTCCACAACGCGCTTTACGGCTACCAAAACTTTCATTGGTGATCCTTTTTAATCAGTGATAAGAATTATAAATCAGCGCTGGGGTAACGCCGTGCTCAAATTTTCAGGCGAGTATATTGCCTAAATACCACCAAAAAATCAACCAGCCATAGTTCCGGTTACGACCCGCTGGTCAGATTTAACCTCATGTTTTACCGTGAAATTTGGGTTATTTATATTCATTATAGTTAAGCCGTTATGATAAATGAAATGTTATAATCACTAATATAGCCACTGTCTGGAGTTAGAGTTTTGGAAAGAGAATCAATGGAATACGATGTTGTTATCGTTGGTGCAGGGCCTTCAGGTCTTTCCGCAGCGTGCCGGCTTAAGCAATTGAACCCTGAAATCACTGTTTGCGTCGTTGAAAAAGGCTCTGAAGTAGGCGCCCACATTTTGTCAGGCGCCGTTCTCGAACCTCGCGCCATGAACGAACTGTTCCCCGACTGGAAAGAACGTGGTGCTCCGCTTGATATAGAGGTGAAGAAAGACAAATTTTTATTCTACACTGGTGCCAAGAGCGCTATAAAGCTTCCTAACTTTTTCATCCCAAAACCTACCCATAATGATGGCAACTACATCGTTTCAATGGGTAATGTCTGCCGTTGGCTATCAGAGCAAGCTGAAGCTATGGACGTCGACATTTATCCAGGTTTTGCTGCCACTGAGGTGGTGTATAACGAAGATGGTTCGGTTAAAGGTATAGCTACTGGAGATATGGGCATTGGTCACAATGGTGAGCACAAACCCAGTTACGCCCAAGGCATGGAACTACATGCTAAATACACCCTATTTGCTGAAGGCTGCAGAGGGCATCTTGGTAAACAGTTAATAAAGAAGTTTGATCTAGACAAAAACAGTGACCCCCAGCACTATGGTCTTGGCATTAAGGAAATCTGGCAGATTCCCCCTGAGCAGCACGACGAAGGTTTAGTCGTGCATGGTCTTGGCTGGCCACTACAAGAAAGCGGCACTGGTGGCGGTGCATTTCTTTATCATGCGGAGAACAACCAAGTATTTATCGGACTTATCGCGGATTTAAATTACAGCAATCCCCACATGAGTCCGTTTGAGGAGTTTCAGCGCTGGAAGCACCACCCGGAAACACTTAAGTATCTTAAAGGTGGCTCACGGCTAACCTATGGCGCTAGAGCAATCGTCAAGGGCGGGCTTAACTCTTTACCTAAAATGCATTTCCCAGGCGGCTTATTAATCGGCTGTGACGCCGGCACACTCAATAGTGTAAAAATAAAAGGGAATCACACGGCCATGAAAAGCGGCATGATTGCTGCCGAAACAATTGTTGAAGCAATGAAACAGGGAGACTCTGCACAGTCTGATCTAGAGAACTTCAGTAGCGCCATCAAAGATTCTTGGTTGCATAAGGAGCTTCATATCTCCAGAAACTTTTCTGGCTGGATGCATAAATTTCCCATGCTTCTTGGTTTGGCTTTCGTGTGGATTGAGCAGAATATCTTAAGAGGCCGCCTACCCTTGACCCTGCATGACAAAACACCTGACTACGCAACGATGAAGTCAGCCGCAGAATCCAAGAAAATTGAGTATGCGAAGCCGGATAACATTATTAGCTTTGATAAAGCTTCTTCTGTTTTTATGTCCAACACTAATCATGAAGAAGATCAGCCTTGCCATTTGACACTAACTGATCCGGAGTTACCGATCACCTTTACCCTTGGCGAGTATGATGAGCCGGCACAAAGATATTGTCCTGCCGGAGTCTACGAGGTGATTAGAAACGAAGACGGTAGCGACCGCTTCCAAATCAATGCTCAGAACTGCGTTCACTGCAAGACTTGCGATATCAAGGAACCAAGCCAAAATATCAACTGGGTAGTCCCTGAGGGAGCAGGCGGACCTAATTACCCAAATATGTAGCGATAAAATAATACAAAAAGGGTGATTTATCTTCGCCCTTTTTGTTATCAATCAAACTAAACTGATTTTCCCAGCAGAAACTGGCACCCCATGCTACTTAGGTAGACGGCGTGATTTTCATCCGTCGCGGAACTCTCACCCCAAGCGACCAACTGGTAAAAGGCAGACCGGCTCACTAAAGCGCTGAGATCCCCGCGTACCTTTACCAACGGAATCGGCTGATCAGACTCAGGCTTGTACTCAATGGTCAAAGGGTGATCGTCACTGAGAACAATACTTTCGCCATTTAAAGTTACGCAGCTAATAGCTTGCTGATCATAACGAAGATCCCGACTCACTTCAGTAATAAAAAAGGGAGCTACATCAACTTTAATCCTCCATTTCTCAACCGGAGTGACCAAAAAATACTGCCCATTTTCGACCTTTAAGATACTTGAAAAAAGCTTAACCAGAGCGGGTCGTTTAATTTCTCCACCCTCATGAATCCATCGCCCTTCTCTGTCCACGCGTATATCAATATCGCCGGACTCTTCAGGATCCCAGAGATCGACAGGTGGTAATTTCATGCTGGAATCGCTTTGCAGCGCAAGAAGGTCTGCAAAAAGGGTATCCAGGCTATGAGAGGGTTTCATTTCCCCGACTTGTTTTTTTTGTCGCCAGCCAGGTGATACTGTCCACGATTGCCCATGGTCACACCAATGCTGGTAATGAAACCCAAAAGCTCGCTCATATCTTCAACTTGACCCCAAGACTTACTAAAACAAAGCTCTACAGCCCCCTGAGCAAGAGCCCAGCAGGTAAGATAGTGATAGTGAGGAGGAACATCTTCAAGGATACCGTCACCAATCAATCTCGTAATGACCATTTCCAAAGCCTCTTCATGAGAGCGCCTTATCTGAGAGAATTCTTCTAACTGAGCGCTCACATCGTCAGCATCACTCAAACGGTCTTCTAACTGCTGCACCAATCGGTCACGCTCTGGCCGAGCTAACCGAGAATCAAAATAAGCCTTTGACACCGCGCCGGGGTCACCTTTTTCTGCCTTATCTAAGCCTTCAGATAAACGTTTTGATATGCCACGTTCGTAATCGAGCATGATGCGGACTAAGATTTCATTTTTTGTCAGAAAATGCTTGTAGACAGTACCCTTGCCAATCCCAGCCTTGGTGGCAATTTTAGATACGGTGACACGATCAATGTTTTCTTTGATCAGTAATTCGAGCGCAGCATCCACTATCTTCTGTTCACGAGCTAAAAAGAGTTTCTTTTTCTCTCGAATTCGATCACTACTCGATGTTTTTTCCGGCATTTTATTTCTGCCCTCCGCAGCATCTACTATAACAGCGCAACATTCACATAACACACTATGTTAGATTTTAATGTCCCTATTACTCGCGCGAATAAACTCTCTCTTTAGATCATCATAAGTCTGTACCGCTGGAAACTGTGGAAATTCGTCAATCACATTTTGAGGCGCATGAAATAGGATTCCTGCGTCGGCCTCTGCCAGCATTGTTGTATCGTTATACGAATCTCCAGCGGCAATAGTTCTATAATACAAGCTCTTAAGTGCAACAATTGACTGACGCTTTGGGTTAGATTGCCGTAGATGATAGTTAACAACAGTGCCACTCTCATCACACTCTAACTTATGGCATAACAACGTTGGGTAGCCAAGAGGCTTCATTAGAGGATTGGCAAATTCATAAAAGGTATCAGAGAGAATAATCACTTGAAATCTCTCTCGCAACCAATTAACAAATTCGACCGCCCCATCAAGAGGTTCTAACGTCGCGATTACTTCCTGAATTTCATTAAGCCCTAAGCCGTTTTCTCTAAGTAGATCTAGCCGATATTGCATCAGGACGTCATAATCAGGCTCGTCCCGTGTGGTTCTCTTAAACGCGGCTATACCCGTCTTTTCAGCAAAGGCGATCCAAATTTCGGGAATCAAAACTCCCTCTAGATCTAAGCATGCAATTTCCACAGAATATCCTTAACAAAAGTAAGCTGGGCACTTTACTGAAAATATTGTAAGGGTGCAATAATTCGAAGAACCTAAGTGATTACTTAGTGGAACACTGGAGACCCATCATTACAAGTCGATCCATTAAGCGACAATATTTGTGCGATGGTTCATTTGATAGTCAGGGATATCGGAATTTGCAAAATACTCTTTTACCGCCTCTGGACTCGGTAGCGACATAACCTCAGTAACGAGGTCTCGTTTAAGATGTGGCGCAAAACCCTCAATAAACTCATACATATAGCGAGGTATATAACTGCCTCTCCTGATGCCTATAGATGCCAGATAGGACTCGTTAAGTTCAGGCACATTAAGACAAACCAAATCTGAATCTTCTATAGCGTCATAAGCAAGATCAGCAATGACACCAACACCAAGGCCTGCACGGACATAACTTTTGATAACATCGGCATTGCCTGCAGCGAGAGCAATCCTTGGCTCTAACCCTCTTCGCTTAAATGCTTTACCAAGGGTAGTACTACCAAGCGTATTAAAACCAAAGCCGAACACGTGCGTCACAAGAGCGTAAGCTGTAATATCGGCTAAAGTTACTTCAGCTAACTGAGTCAGAGGATGATCCTTAAGCACCAAAACATCGGTGTAATAATTAAAGCAAGGCATTACCACCAAGTTACTGTTGATCTCGAAATCTTCTGTGACTATCACAAAGTCGACATCACCATTTGCTGCTGCCTCTAAATTCTCTTTGGTCGTACCCTGAATCACGCTAAGGGCAACCTTGGGATACTTAGGAACAAACCCTGCAATCACATTTGGCAGCGTATACCGCGCCTGTGTGTGTGTTGTGGCTAATGACAGATTGCCTTCAGTCGGGGACGTATAATCGCTAGCAAGCCCCTTAATCCTTTCGACTTTGTTAAGAATCTCACCCGCAATCGCAAGTATATCTTCACCAACGCGCGTAACCTTACTCAAATGCTTACCGCTGCGCGTAAAAATCTCCACGCCTAGCTCCTCTTCAAGAAGCTTAATTTGCTTACTGATGCCAGGTTGAGACGTATATAACCCTAAAGCAGTCGCCGATATATTAAGATCGTGGCGCTTTACTTCGCATATGTAACGTAACTGCTGTAGCTTCATCCTTACCTCGGGTGGTCAAATGGCATAAAAATATAGTGATCTAAACCTTTAGTCTTATACCTTATACCTTATTTGTTATAACTTAAATAACATTCGTTATAATCTAAATGCTCATCGTTAATAACTAAAATATAGCACTGTGTTTCTGTTTAATAATATTTAACTATTATTTATGCCTAAAATTTTGGCGGGCGTGATTTTATATTACTTTTTGTTCTGTACGGCTCATAGCAGCGATCAGGCCGCCAGCAGAAGCAAATACGCTTTTGCTCCCAATACCAGTGCGAGATTCCCTCAAGCATGAGACCTGAAGTTACAACGGCACCAACTCCAGATACGTGCGCGCGGACATGATAACGACAAAGGACTAACAGTCAATCAATTCTTGAACCTTTAGTTAACTGCTGGCTGGGAAATGGTGAAGACATCCCTACTATTTCACTGAAGGCCGCTAAAAAAACGGCCTGCAAAAAGCGCAAATAAAAAAGCATAAAGTAGGTAGTACCAGAGGGAGTGCTTGGACCGTTTGGTTTCTGACAAACGAGAATCAGCTTCGGTTTTAAGTTGTCGAATATCAACTTCTATATCTAAAAAGTGCTTTTCCTCACTACCTAAATTCTTCATATATAGGCTAAGTATCTTGTCATCGGACATGGCTTGATATTTATTCGACCTAAGTAATTGAGGTTTAGACATTTAAGTTCTCGCGGCCCAACCGTTAAATTGCCTGAAGTCGCAGCCAATCTTACTCATTAGATACTCCGTGTGGCACATGACCTGTGGCAACGTATTCCCTAGCAGAGCTACAATGCGTCTGCTGATCATCAAAGAAGACATCTGCTCCAAACGAGTTCAGAAAATCACCCTTACTTAAGCCCCCCAAGAACAAGCTTTCGTCAATACGAACATTCCAATCCCTAAGCGTCCGCACTACCCTTTCATGAGACGGTGCGGACCTCGCTGTCACCAAGGCAGTCCGAATAGGACAGCTGTCAGCGCTAAATTCGGACTGGAGCCCATGGAGTGCTTGCAAGAAACCCTTAAAAGGCCCTGCATCAAGCGGTGTATGCGCCGCGGCTTTCTCATTTTCGGTAAAGGCTTCTAGGCCTCGTTCTTTAAAGATTCTCTCTGAAGCATCTGAAAAAAGCACGGCATCCCCATCAAATGCAAACCGCAAATCATCATTATCAGTAGAACCCCCCTTCGACGGGAGTAACGTCGCCGCAGCCACCCCGTTATTAAGGGCGCTTCGAACATCTTCAGGGTTGGTTGACAGAAATAGGTCGCAACCAAAAGCAGAGACGTAACGATACGGCGAAGTACCTCCAGAAAACGCTGCGCGTGAGATATCCAATCCATGATGTGCGATCGAATTAAACACCCGCAACCCGGTATCTGCCGAATTTCGCGACAACAAAATAATTTCCACTCTTGGGTCACCCTCGAGTTTATCGTTGATCCTCAGTAATTTCGTCGCCAGTGGAAATGCCTCCCCCGGCTCTAAGACATCATCTTCATGTTGACGCTGATACTCAGCATAGGCAGCCACACCGTCTTTTTCGTAGATGCTATGACTCTTTCTCATATCAAATAAGGCAGTGGATGAGATTGCGATAACCAATTTTGGCTTTTTACTCGGACTCATAAGATTACTGACCTTGGGCAGAATTCCCTGTCGTGGTTTGCTCACTTTTCTCCTGATCAAAATACTCTTTAGTCAGCTTAAACACAATTGGTGAAAGAAGAATTAGAGCGATAAGGTTTGGGATTGCCATCAAACCATTTAATGCATCGGTCATTTTCCAAACCAACTCAAGACTCATCTGTGTACCAACAAAAATACCGATCACCCAAAGAATACGAAATGGTGTAATTACTCTAGGACCCAATAAAAACTCAGCGCAGCGCTCGCCGTAGTAACTCCAACCAAGCATCGTGGTGAAAGCAAACAATGCAACACACAGCGACAGAACAAGGTCGCCATAGGGAAGTGCTCCACTGAATGCGGCAAGGGTCATTGCCGCGCCTTGAGGCTCCCCGTTCCAAACGCCTGTCACGATCAGAACTAAGCCCGTCATCGTGCAAATGATCAAGGTGTCTATAAAGGTGCCTAACATCGCAATTGTGCCCTGCCGCACAGGGCTATTGGTCTCTGCTGCCGCGTGCGCGATAGGCGCAGAGCCTAAACCAGCCTCATTGGAAAAAATGCCTCGCGCAATACCCATCCTCAGCGCCAACATAAGGGTTGCACCCGCAAAACCGCCGGTGGCCGCAGCACCATTAAATGCACTATCAACGACTAAAGCCACGGCCGCAGGGATTAGTGATGCATGTGTTACTAGAATTATTAGTGTGGCTGTTATGTATAACAGAGCCATAAAGGGTACAAGCTTTCCAGCCACGATGGCTATACGCTTAATACCACCTAACAGCACCACGCCCACTAGTACGGCCATAACGACACCGCTAACTGCCGTTGGTACACTGAAATTAGTTTGTAGCACTTGGGACACGGCGTTAGATTGAACAGTGTTAGCCAAGCCAAAACCGGCCAGAGAGCCGAACAAGGCAAAGGCCATTCCTAGCCACTTCCATCGTTTACCCAAACCATTTTTAATGTAGTACATAGGGCCGCCCACTTTACGACCCAAGTCATCAGTCTCGCGATAATTCACGGCCAAAACAGCTTCTGCATACTTGGTGGCCATACCGACAAAAGCCGCGCACCACATCCAAAAAAGTGCTCCTGGACCTCCAAGACCAATTGCAGTGGCAACGCCTGCAATATTGCCCATTCCTATGGTCGATGAGAGAGAGGTCATTAAGGCGTTAAACGGCGTAATTTCGCCCTCGCCCGTACCTTTTCTACCCTTGAGAAGCTGACGGAACGCATAAGGTATTCGGCTAATCGTCATTCCTTTAAGGCCAATTGTCAGGTAAATACCCGTACCCAGTAATAGAGTCAGCATTACTGGACCCCAGACAAAGTTATTTACAATATCAACAATCTGCTCAAACATACCTGCCCCTTATTATTCTTTAGGCTGTCAGTGTCTAGACTAAGCAAGTAGCACTAAATCCAGTTAGGTAATCAACCGCCCAACTAATGAGCGCATATTGGCCGCTGGGATATACTAAGCCTGTCTGTACCTTCAAACATCACTAAATAGCTATCTGGAAGGCTCCGCTGTAACGCACACAGAAACCTATCCAGACTGACCGATAACCTTAGATAGCCTTGATAGTGCCTTTGGGTAACACTGCGTGAACAGCAACCTTTTGAAATTTAAGCTCTAAATTGTTACTGACTTCAAGAACAACATAATCACCCTCTAATTTGGTGATTTTTCCCAGCATGCCGCTCGTTGTTACAACCTCGTCTCCCTTACCTAAGGCGCCAACAAGTTCATTATGCTCTTTCTGACGTTTACGCTGAGGTCGAATGATTAAAAAGTACATGAAGCCAAAAAGCCCTGCGAACATCAATATAGTAATCATTGGGTTTGGCTCGCCTGCATTGGAGGCTTGAGCGAAGGCATTTGATACAAATAACATCTTTTATTTCCTTTATTTAGTCTGATCTTTTTAAGAACAGTGTTTAGTGGGTATTAATTATCCTAGGTTTTGCTTAATCCAGTCTAACGTATCCTCATGATGGCTTTTGGTCTTCACCTTAGCCATTACATGGACAATCTTGCTCTGTTTATCAACAATAAATGTAGAGCGTAAAACGCCCATATATTCACGTCCCATAAATTTCTTTAGATCCCATGCTCCATAACTTTCGATTACGCTGTGATCTTCATCTGACAACAAGATGAAATTAAGCTCTTGCTTGTCCTCAAATTTGACCAAACGAGTAACCGAATCTGGGCTTACCCCAATTACAACGGTGTCTAAGTCATTAAATTCGCTGTAGCTATCCCTAATGCCACACGCCTGAACCGTGCAACCCGGAGTCATTGCCTTGGGATAGAAATACACAACAACATTCTTTTTACCCTGGAAATCACTCAGCGAGACCATCTCACCCCGCTGGTTTGACAGAGTAAATGATGGAGCTTGATCACCGACGATTGAAAATGCCACAAGGTCACCTTTAGAGTGGATATAAATGAGTGGGAGACTGTAGCAAACTTTGCCCATTGGATGTGACAAAAACCAGCGTGAGTTGTCGTTATATGCCGAGCATTTTATAGCTTTATACAAAAACGCCACTGAGTATTACCCCAATGGCATTTACAATTAACTGCTGTCCGTTAGCACTAAGGCAGCAAGTGCTGAACGGCATCGCGCTCTTCAGTCAACTCTTGCTCCGTCGCAGTCATTTTTGCACGGGAGAAGTCATTAATCTCCAAACCTTGGACGATAGTCCAATCGCCGCCTGCACAGGTACATGGAAATGAGTAAATTAGGCCTTCGGTAATACCATAACTACCGTCACTGTATACGCCCATGCTGACCCAATCGCCTTCAGATGTACCCAATGCCCAACTACGCATATGAGCAATCGCCGCATTAGCTGCGGAGGCAGCACTTGAAGCGCCTCGAGCACTAATGATTGCTGCCCCACGTTGTTGCACAGTAGGAATAAAGTCGGTCTCATACCAAGTCTGATCCACCATGTCGATGGCTGGCTGACCCTTAACTTTAGCTTCATGAAGATCAGGGTACTGAGTAGCAGAGTGATTACCCCAAATGGTCATTTGAGTTACATCGTTGATAGTAGAGCCTGTCTTATCTGCAATTTGGCTCATCGCGCGATTGTGATCTAGACGAGTCATCGCTGTAAACTGACGAGGGTTGATGTCTGGCGCGTTGCGCTGGGCAATCAATGAGTTGGTATTAGCAGGATTACCCACTACCAACACCTTAATCTCTTTAGAGGCATTGTCATTCAACGCCTTGCCTTGTGCCGAGAATATCGCGGCATTGGCTTCTAACAAGTCCTTACGCTCCATGCCGGGGCCTCGAGGACGTGCGCCGACCAATAGTGCGTAATCCGAATCTTTAAATGCAACTGCAGCATCATCAGTGCAAATCATGCCTGCAAGCAGTGGAAATGCGCAATCATCCAGCTCCATTGCGACTCCTTTTAAAGCCTCAAGGGCCGGTGTAATTTCGAGCATTTGTAAAATAACAGGCTGATTAGGGCCAAGCATTTCGCCAGCAGCGATGCGGAACAACAGGGAATAACTAATCTGGCCTGCTGCGCCGGTAACAGTAACACGAACGGGTGAAGTCACAGTTTGTCTCCGAAAATAATAGTTGGGCATTAAAAATTTGAACGGCATTATAAGTCGCCATCCGTAAAAAGCATATCTAGCATTGGCTATTGCTACTATTAAATATCTTAATAGATGAATCTTAGCTGTCAGCCGTGCAGTTCTTTGTAACGTGTTTCCATACGTTGATAGAGTTCATCCTTAAAATCCCCTGCAGACGTATCTAGCTGCGCCACAATATCGACGAGATGCTCGTTGTCTTCAACACCGCCCCACTGCTTCTGATAACTTCCATCTTGATATCCATGATCCTGACGGAAAAAATTGAGTACATTCTTCCCAACATAGCCCACATAGAGTGTCTCAAAGTCCATATTAATACCGACCATTAACCGAGCAAATGCAGACACATCAAAATCTTTGGTGGATAAGGTTCTCTCGGTAAAATACTCTAGGTCAGCCGCAAAATCGCCACTCGATTTAGGGTTCGAGAATTCGTCCTCAACGATCGCCGTTATATCCTCAACCGAATACCCTTTGAGTAACAGCAAACTCAAACCAAAGTGCCATATATCAACAAGCTCAAGCGCTATTTGATCGACATCAGGTGTTTGTTTCTTCCACCACTTCCAGCCGTAATGATCCAACAACTCCGCACACTCAACCCATATAGCTCGATACCATTCAAAATTTTGCTCGCGCCAACTAGCATGAACCTTAGTATTCATGTCATTTTGCAGTTCAAGCATCGTAGCCAATTGCTGCTTCATTCGTTATACCTCGTATTTATAGTGTTAAGAATTAATCAGGTACTACGCCCTAACGAAACTGTTGCTCACTTTCTCTTGACCCAATATTGTATTGGGCCCATGACCGGTAACTACTACTGCCTCGTCATCAAGGCAATATATCCGATCTTTAATCGACATTACAATTTGGTCATAATTTCCACCAGGAAGGTCTGTCCGGCCGATGCTACCCTGAAATAGCGTATCTCCTGCAATTAAAGTTTTGTACTCTTCAAACCAAAAACTGATCGACCCCGGCGTGTGGCCGGGAGTATGAATCGCGACGCCCCCGCAGCAATTAAGCGCCTGATCATCTTTAAGATGACCATCTGGAACTGGAAGTTTAACCTCTGGCACACCGAACATAGCACATTGCTGTTCCACCATATCCCACAAGAATTGATCACCTTCATGTAGATAAATGGGCGCTCCGGTTGCAGCCTTAATCTCTCCAGACGCTAAAATATGATCAAGATGAGCATGCGTATGAATAATGGCCACGACGGTAAGATTAAGCTCCGCCAACAATCCAAGTATTTTTTCTGCGTCACCACCTGGATCAACTACCAGGGCCTTACCCGATATTTTGTCACCAATAATAGAGCAATTGCATTGCAAAGGCCCAACGGGAAATGTTCTGATAATAAATGGCGACATCTGCGCTTGATCAGTACTCATTGATAACTCTCTAATTTATTACGGCTTACTCATTAATGCCTGCCAGTTTAAACAGTCAGAAAATTTTTGCGCCATTATTTCCGTTATTTCATTAAAAATAACGCCTGACGAAAAACCCGAGGCGAGCCAAGTCATAACCTCAATTTGGGCAGGCGCACTTACATTGTTAGCGTTGATTTATAAGTTTGTGGCATATCATCCAACAGGCACTTGATAGTCGACACCAGATCACCCTCCGATGCCGTTAATTGAACCCCCACACCCTGGGTATCTAAACTGGAATCTCCATTAAAACTGACCCATATAACCGTCCCTTGAACTACCACTAGCTCGTCAACCAAATAAAGCGACAAGCGTAATTGAACGCTATCACCAAGCGCAAAGGCATGCTTGGATGAAACAAAAAAACCCCCATTTTTTACAAAGGGCATAAAATGTTGGTAAAGCTCATTTTGATTTTTAATATCTAAAGAACATGAAATAGTATCAATGTCAGTAACCAAGTCACCCACTATTCGCTTAGTTGCAAGTCCCAGCTTATCCTTCTCCATTTGCCAACTCCTCCGTTAAATCAATTTTAGACTCTAAGACACGTAAATAAACACTTCTTTTAATGACTGCTCGCATTGGTCGATTGAGCCCAATCCATGAACAATCCTTCTAGTAATAATTGCTGGTTAACATTGGACGGAGAAAGCAGTAACTGTCTGGCCGACATTAGTCGATCCTGAAACTGAAACAACCTTCGATCGCCGTCTCCTTGCCCTTCGTTAACGGCCAACCTATGAACGTAGTTCATATACCACTCAATAATATTATTACCGTTTAATTTAACACACTGTTGAGCGGCCTCCACTGATGACAGACTGCCACTAGCGACCCCCTCAATAATCCCCTCAAAATCTTGCCTCAGCGCCAATGTTCCGGACTCGATATTATGCAACGCAAGTAACGGGCGCCCGTTTGACACCTCTATAGCCTTCCCTACGTCTGAACTATTACCCGACACCTCCTTAAGCCAATGCGTTGCCACATCTTCGCCAGGAGTAGAAAGGTATTGTTTTTGGCATCGGCTTCTTATGGTCGGCAACAAAGCGTGCAAACGATCGCTAACCAAAACAAGTAAGGTCTTTCCTTGAGGCTCCTCAAGGCTTTTAAGCAACGCATTAGACGCATTTATATTCATAGCGTCAGCAACTAAAATGAGTCCAATCTTCCAACCACCTTGCTGAGCCGTGGTATTTAATTTTGTACACAATGTCCGGACGTCATCTACTCGAATTTTTTTACCGTCTTCCTCAGGTTCCAAAATAGTTAAATCAGGATGCGAACCGGCCAGTAATAATTTGCAGGATTTACAGCTTCCACAAGCATACTGATTAGCCTCTGCACCACAGAGTAACCGCTGAGCCAGAGTAATCGCTAAGCGCCTTTTACCCACACCATTAGAGCCGTGAAGCAACAGTGCGTGGGGCATTCGATCAGTATCAATGGCCCGATTAAATCCCTCCCAAACGTCTTTGTGCCATGGGAGCGGGAGCGCTAAAGTGGTGTTTGCATATGCCATCAAACAGCCACTTTAGTGGTTGCCAAAAAAGTCTCCAGCACCGCCTTTATATCGAACTGAACCCCATCAAGAGATTGCGAAGCATCGATTACCGCATATCTCTGAGGATCTTTTCCTGCAGTATTGAGATACCCCTGACGCACCCTCTCAAAGAACTCGACCTGCTCTTGTTCAAAACGATCAGGCGCACTCCGGTCGCTAGCTCGCTTAAGACCAATCTCTACGGGTATATCCAAAATTAAGGTTAAGTCAGGTCGTAAAACACCTTGCACTAAGTGCTCTAAATGTTCGATCAAGGTACCGTCCATTCCTCGACCTGCACCTTGATAAGCGTACGTCGCATCAGTGAAACGATCACAAACAACCCACTTACCTGCGTCAAGACTAGGCAGGATCACCTGATCTAGGTGCTGTGCCCGGCCAGCAAACATAAGTAGGAGTTCAGCGGTATCACAAATTTTCTCATCACTTGGCGTTAGTAATAACTGACGGACCTGCTCAGCCAGAGGAGTGCCGCCAGGTTCTCGAGTAGCGAGGAATTCGATATTTTGCTCCAATAGCCAAGCTTGGATAAAGTCGATATTAGTCGTTTTACCGACCCCCTCAGTGCCTTCAATCGTTATAAATTTGCCGTGCATTTAAAACCTACTTTGAACTTTCCAATTAGTTTGGTGCAGACTGGTAATTTTCCGCACGTTGCTCCAACTGATATTTTTTTACCGCGCCTAGATGCTCTTGTAGCGTACTAGAAAAATAATGCCCCCCGTCACCCCTGGCAACGAAGTATAGGCTAGAACCAGCCTTGGGATGAAGCGCCGCAGAAATCGAGGCTCCACTTGGCATTGCAATCGGCGTTGGCGGCAGCCCCTTTATCATATAGGTATTGTAGGGCGTCAGTTGACGTAAATCTCGGCGCCTAATATCACCATCATACCGATCACCCATACCGTAAATCACAGTAGGGTCAGTTTGAAGCCTCATACCTTTCAATAAACGCCTAACAAACACACCCGATATCGTCTCTCTCTCTTCGGCTAAGCCGGTTTCTTTTTCAATGATCGACGCCATGATCAATGCCTCGTAAGGCGTCTTATAAGGCAATCCTGGCGCTCGCTTGGCCCACTCCTGCTCTAACACCCTATTCATTTTCCGATGCGCGCGGAGCATTATATCGAGCACTGTATCGGTTCCCAAATAATTATAAGTATCTGGAAACAACCAACCTTCTATATTGTCATGTTCCTCACCAATGCCCGAAAGCTTTAATCTCTTTAATAAAACCTCCTTATTGGTATCCTCAAACTGTTTAATTAAGGAAAGGTGACTCACCCACTGATTAAAGGACCAACCTTCAACAAACGTGATCTGATATTGAATGACGTCTCCCCTATTAGACTTTTCTAGTAACGATAGCGGTGTATCTGTCGACTCAACACTGTAGGTCCCGACCTTGATCTTAGTCAGCCCTGTAAATTTGGCATAAAGATTTATGGCCCATGGATTAGAGATAATTTCGCGATAAAAAAGAGCTTCAGTTACGCCATTTACTCTGGCCCCCTTCTTAATTGTGAATTCAGGGCTATCGCCAGCCAGTACTGCCCAGTTAACCGGCTCGTTAATTTTCATATCAATCATGACGACGAGTGAAGCACCACAGACAAAGGCCCCAAGAGTTAGAGCTATAATCGCTTGAAAGATCAGCTTCTTCATTGAAAACAAGGATAGTTATTAGACAACATGCACTGTAATTCTCTTGTGACCTTACCAATTTCCCGCGTCTCGGTTGATTGGTTATCAGCCGCACGGACACCTACAACGGGCACAATACCGCGAACCGAATTACAAATAAATAGTTCATCATACTCATCTAGATCCCTTTCCCCGATAACACCAATCTCCAGGCAAATGCCCATCAGGGGAAATATCTCTTCAATCAGCAGCGAACGCATGACCCCTGAAACACCACAGGCATCAAGATCAGGTGTAATCCACCCGCCTGAAGCACCTCTAAGAAATATATTAGCTCGCGTGGTCTCAATAACTAAACCGTCATCATTCATCATTAAACCATCATCGCAGTCACTAGAGTGGCGCTCGCTAGCTGCAAGAACCTGTTCTAGCCGATTCAGATGCTTGATGCCTGCAAGCTGAATATTTGTAGACATTCGCTGACCGCAACGCCAAAGATTAATACCCGTATTTCGATAATGTTGAAAGTTAGCAGGGGAAACACTGTGACGAAAGATAATTCGTGGAGTACAGGCTTCAGAGCTCTCATACCCTCGACCACCACTGCCTGCGGTAACTATGATTTTAACAACACCATCCGCAATAGATTGTTTGTGAAGTATTTCTTTAAACGCCAACACCGCTGAAGACAACCGAGACAGGTTAATCTTTATACCCAAACGGCTCGCGTCGTTTTGGATCCTGGCTAAATGCCTATCTTTTAGTGGGAAATCTCCACCGAAATAACGGATCGACTCAAACAAGCCATGGCCGTAAGCTAGCCCACGATCTGACAATAGCTCTGCTGAGCTAATGTCGAGAAGCTCATCTTGCCCATCAATAGTGTAAATAAAGTCTGTAGTTATCATAGTCCTATTAAACAAAACTTTGGGGCAAAAAAAAACCGCCCCAATAGGAGCGGCTTTCAGACACGTTAGCCTTAGCTATTCGCGTTTATGTACGTAATTGCATCAGTTACTGTCGCAATTTTCTCTGCTTCCTCATCAGGAATCTCAGCGTCGAATTCTTCTTCGAGCGCCATAATAAGCTCTACTGTATCTAGCGAATCTGCGCCAAGGTCTTCAACAAAAGATGAAGTTACCTTAACATCTTCTACTTTAACACCAAGTTGCTCAGCAACCATTTTAATAACGCGCTCTTCAATATTACTCATCGTATTTCCACTCCTTATAAGTCTGGTGTATCTTTAAGTCTAGTCTATTTCTGTATTCTTTATCACTAGGGGCGGCATTCTACCCCAGATAGATCAAATTACTACCCTCATATGAAAAAAAACGCACATAAACCAAATTTACTCGAGAGTTAATCGACATTGGCATTTCATATGACAGCCCAAACCGCAATTCATATATGCATTAACTGTCATCACGACATAAACATTCCGCCATTAACGTGGATGGTTTCTCCAGTAATATAACCAGCAGCGTCACTAATCAAAAAGCTTACTACAGCCGCTATCTCGCTAGGCATGCCCAGTCTAGCAAGTGGAATTTGTGACAAAAGAGCATCTTTATTCGCTTCAGGTAAATCTCTAGTCATATCCGTATCAATAAAACCTGGCGCCACCGTATTCACGGTTATGCTTCTTGATCCAATTTCTTTCGCAAGCGCTCGGCCAAAACCTTCAACCCCAGCTTTACTCGCCGAATAATTACTTTGCCCACTATTGCCCATAGACCCCACAACTGAGCTAATGTTCACAATGCGACCCCAACGAGCTTTAGTCATGGGTCTGACGCATGCCTTACAAAGACGAAAAACAGCAGTCAGATTAGTATTAACTACATCCAACCATTCATCCTCTTTCATGCGCATTAAAATATTATCTTTGGTAATTCCAGCATTATTGACCAATATAGTCGGCGCGCCAAACATCTCAATCACCGACTTGAGTAGTTGCTCGATAGATTCTGTTTGCGTAACGTCAAGAACCATACCTGCACCAACACTTTTAGCATCAGTCAGTCTCTGGCTGATTTTATCAGCGCCCGATTGACTAGTAGCCGTACCTACCACTATGTAGCCAGCAGCGCCCAGATTATCGGCTATCGCAGCTCCGATACCGCGACTTGCGCCGGTAACAAGTGCTATTTTAGATTCATCAGTCATAAATATTCCTTAAGTAATTAAACAGACAGCAATGCGTTCTCAAAGTTCTCTACATCATCTGTGGCAAACGAAATTAACTCTCTATCAATTCTTTTAGACAAGCCATTTAAAACTTTACCGGGGCCGCACTCTACTAGCCTATCGGCCCCGCCACTCTTCAACCTGAGCACGCAATCAACCCATTTTACGGGCTGAGCTATTTGGTCTAGCATTAGCATTTTGATTTTTTCAGGATCAGACTCAGTTTCGGCATGAACATTGTGAATGACCGGAATGGTTGGCTCAACAAAAGGCGTATCTGCAACAAGACCTCTAAGCCGGTCCGCAGCTGGCTCCATGAGTGATGTGTGGAAGGGAGCGCTGACGGGCAGTGGCAAGGCCCTTTTTGCGCCCGCCGCCTTGCAGCAATTAATAGCTCTAGCAACAGCCATCGCGCTACCGGCGATGACAACCTGTCCTGGAGCATTAAAATTAACGGCGTCTACCACCTCATCATCTCTAGCGTCAGTGCAGGCTTGCAGAACAGCATCATCAGCCAAACCAATAATGGCAGCCATTGCGCCCACTCCTACAGGAACTGCCTCTTGCATGTACATGCCACGAGCGCGCACAATTTTGAGAGCATCGGAAAATGTAACGGCACCCGCACAGACTAAGGCAGACCATTCGCCTAAACTGTGCCCTGCTAGCTGGGATGGCAACGCACCCTTTCTATCTTGCCAAAGGCGCCATATCGCAACGCTGGAGGCTAAAAGTATCGGCTGGGTCCGCTCAGTGAGGTTAATCTCTTCTTGAGACCCCGATTGCACTAACTGCCAGAGGTCATATCCCAAAGTATCTGATGCCTCTAAAAAAGTGTCCTCAATCGTTGCATAAACCGACGCCAACTGACTCAACATACCAATCTTCTGAGAACCCTGACCTGGAAAAACAAACGCTAAGTTTTTGCTCATATATAATCACTCATTAACTATATTTTTCGATAATTTAGTCTTTAGCAAAGGCGCTAGTGCCTTCGGTAGATTACGCTCTGCAGCCTCAATGGCCACGTCAAGGGCATGGCCAAAGGCCTTTTCAGACGCGCTACCATGACTTTTAACAACCACGCCATTTAAACCCAGTAGATAAGCGCCATTATAAAAAGCAGGGTCAAGCTTATCAATAAGCTGCTTAAAAGAGCGACTGGCAAGCCCAGCGGTCATTCTAGCTAACCAGCTCTTGCTCAATAAACCGCTCAACATGGCGGTGATCATGTTCGCTAGACCTTCACTAGTCTTCAGTGCAATATTTCCACCGAATCCATCACAGACCACCACATCTGTAGCACCCTTGAAAATTTCATCACCCTCTAAAAAGCCACCATAGTTAATAGAATCGTCATTCTCAAGTAGCGACGCCGCGAACTTTAAATCATCACTACCCTTGGTCTCTTCTTTTCCGACGTTTAACAATCCCACTGTAGGGCCATCGATGTCGTCTAAAAGACTAGCGGTTAGACTCCCCAGCATCGCAAACTGATGCAATTGTTCAGGCGAGCAGTCAATGTTAGCGCCAAGATCGAGCACATAGGTGCGGCCTGACATAGTTGGGAAGGTGGTACAGATTGCAGGACGCGATATTCCAGGAAGGGTCTTAAGATTAACGAGCCCAAGAGCCATGAGAGCTCCTGTGTTGCCTGCACTGATACAAGCATCAGCCTCTTGCTCCGACACGGCCTTAACGGCCAAGCCCATAGAGGAAGACTGTTTGGTGCGTATTACCGCAGAGGGTTTGTCGTGATCACTCACCGATATATCGGTGTGTCTGACATCAATTCGGGACCGCAAGCTAGAATCCGTACAGGAGAAAAGCTCCGCTTCAATCGACAATCGATCACCAAACACTACGGCGGTAACGCTCAAATGGCGAGCTAAGCATGCGAGTAACGCTGAAACAGTTACCCGAGGACCAAACTCACCACCCATTGCATCAACTGCAATTCGGATTGAACAGGTCAAAGAGATACCTAGTCGGCACTTATCTCTAATACTTTCTTACCGCGATAAAATCCATCAGCGGTAACATGGTGACGCAAGTGCCTTTCTCCACTCACTGTATCTGTCGATACAGTAGCAGCAGTCAATGCATCATGAGCACGGCGCATGCCACGCTTTGAACGGGTTTTACGACTCTTTTGAACGGCCATCAGATACTCCTAATTAAATTGCTTCACAGTGTCTACTTAAGCTTCAACTGTTTTAAAATGTTAAATGGGCTATCAGTTACAGCCTCATCATCACTAGATTCTGTCTCTTGCATAAAGCTATCGCCTGTACAGCTACCCATCTTATGATAGTTAACTGACGGCAAGGCCAATAAGATCTCATCTTCCAATAGCTCACTGAGATTAGCCATTCTATCTTCAACCAGCCAAGGCTCGTAGTTGCTAGCAACCCTATTGAGATGATCCTCAGACCAAATCACCTGTAATGCAAAATCCGCTTTAAGATCAACCTTAACGGTATCTAAACACCGCTGACAAATCGCATGGACAGTAACGCTAGCGGTACCTCGAGCTACTTTTGCCCGTGATTCATCTAACTCAAACTGAACTGACGCCTCAAGCGAACCACAAATACTTGAAACCGAAGAGGCCAGCCTTGTAAGACTGTCGCACTTAACCTCGCCCTCCAAAAGATATCCCTGGAGCGCTAGTTTTCGTGGGTCAATGTGAGTCGGCAGTGCCATATAATAAGGTCGATCTCAGTTAGGCGCGCATCATAGGCACAACGCCATGATCTGTCAAAGAAATTTGCGTTAAAACGGGACTTATCTGGGTTGTTGCCTCACATTATAACTTATACTGTAAATTAAGACCTAGGCACGCGGACGCTAGTGCCCAATAACACGGCCAAAGGATATAATCATATGAGTGACCTTATCCTCGCATCTAGCTCTATCTACAAAAAAGAACTGCTGAGCCGGTTGCAATGTAGCTTCCGGTGCGAATCACCACACATCGACGAGTCTCCGCAATCTTTTGAGACACCACTCATGGCCGCAGAAAGACTGGCTGTCGCTAAAGCCTCTAAAGTAGCTGCTCTATATTCAGATTGTCTGGTGATTGGGGCCGATCAGATCGCTGACCAAAATGGTATCTTTATCAACAAGCCTGAAAGTCATGAACAGGCTATTAAGCAACTACAGCAACAGTCCGGCCAAACCATACTGTTTCACAGCGGTCTAGCACTAGCGCGATTGGACCCAGATGGAAGCATAGAGTGTCAATCGACGGTGAATTCCACACAGGTAACCTTTAAAAAGTTAAGTAACAAAACAATAGAGAAATACCTGTTGCTGGAGAAACCCTATGACTGCGCGGGAAGCTTTAAGGCTGAGGGTCTTGGAATAAGCCTTTTTAGCGAAATAAAGAGTACGGACCCCAGTTCTTTAATAGGGCTTCCCCTGATTGATCTTTGTACACTTTTAGATAACTTCAACTATAAAATAATCTAGATTTAACTACCGGTAATTTCCATAAGCTATTGATTTTTAGAGATATAGATTTATATCCGAGAACGCGTCAAGGCACGCTATTGGCTTATATTTAAGAAGCCTGCTCAACTCGTGAGCGCCGTAACTAACGCCGATGGCTGGAATTTTTGCAGACTCAGCCATGGCCAGGTCAAACTCAGTATCACCCACCATGATCGCATCATTAGCTTTGACGTCAAACTGACTTAAAAGCTCTTCAAGCATTAACGGGTGAGGTTTTGAAAGAGTCTCATCCGCGCAACGTGATCCATCAAAAAAACCAACTAACCCCGTTGCCGCGAGCACTCTATCAAGCCCCGCCCTACTTTTACCCGTTGCCACCGCTAAAATATATCCGCTTGCACGCAAGTCCTTCAGCGTTGTTAGCACCCCAGGGAAAAATGCGCAGGGATTTTGATCTTGCTGTCTAAAATGGGCCGAATACGAAGCCGCGAATCTATCCGCATCTGTTTGCGCGACACCAGGAAAAAGAGCGTTAATACACTCTCGCAACCCAAGGCCAATGATATTAGCGGCCGCAGCATGACTTGGGACCTCTAGGTTATTGTCTGCTGCTGCAAGTCTAATGCAGGTCGCAATGCGGTCGACTGAGTCACAAAGGGTGCCGTCCCAATCAAATATTAATAGTTTTGGAGTCGTAATAGCCGAAAGCCTCTATTCTGGAAGTTTTTCAAGTACAGCCGACAGGTCGGTGGGGACTGGCGCATCAACTTCCACCCAGTCTCCTGAAAGCGGATGTTTAAAGCGCAAGCGGCAGGCGTGTAAAAATAAGCGCCTCAACCCTAGCTCGCGTGAACGACCATTAAACTCCTTATCACCGTACTTGTCGTCACCCGCTACGGGTGTCCCCGAAAATTGGCAATGCACCCTTATTTGATGCGTTCTCCCGGTCTCTAAGGTCACATCCAGTAAGGTTGCCTCTTTGAACCGACGATTAATCTTAAAATGCGTTACCGAGGCCTTACCTTCGGCATCGACTCGCACAATTCGCTCGCCGGAAGAAATCTGGTTTTTGCGTAAAGGTGCATTAACAGTTGATTTTCCTTTCGGCCAAACGCCCTTCACTAAGGTCAAATAATTCTTTTGTATCTGGTTACGCTGCATCGCCTGCTGTATTTCTACAAGGACAGCGCGTTTTTTAGCAAACATCAGGCAACCCGAGGTCTCCCGGTCAAGCCGGTGAACTAACTCTAAAAAGCGCAGTTCTGGCCGCTCTATCCTCATAGCCTCGATGGCTCCCAATGAAATTCCACTTCCGCCGTGAACAGCTAGGCCACTAGGCTTATTGATGATCAACAACCCGTCATCCTCAAATAGAATGTTTTCTGACAAATACCGCTTTAGCTGACTACCAACCACCGCTGGCGCGCCTCGTTCAGCTACTCGAATAGGCGCTATACGGACAATATCATTTGCCTTTAATCGAGTATCTGCCTTTACACGTCCTTTATTGACCCGTATCTCGCCTTTTCGCAGCAGATTATAAATACGTGATTTAGGAACGCCTTTTAAATGTCTTATCAAGAAGTTATCGAGCCTTTGACCCGAATATTCAGGATCAACCTCAACAAAAGACACTTTATCAAACTGATTTTCTTGCACAGATCGGCTGCCTAGGTAAGTGGAAAGCCGCACATTGTACTCACCTAGATTCGGTTAAGATAACTAAATGATTGATTACAATTGTAGAAATTGTTGTTTGTTGTTATATTGCGCCCGTTCTTAGACCAAGTGTTTGAGAAAAACAAAGCCTAAAAATTGATTAGGCTAAGAATCCAAGGGTTTGTGCTCAAAGAGTTAGCCACAAACCCAAAGACTGCTGAGTGAGCTCAGCCAGTGAATGAACCAAAAAGATAACGGTTTAAAGTTGACCACACAATTGAGGCGCCAGTTTTAAGGCGGTAAGCATCGTCCCCAACTGTTGTAAATAAAATTGGTCAGCTGGATGAAAATACGAAAGACAAAGTATTGTATTCTAAGTTTAGCTAGAGGTACTTGATACAACAGCAACTGCTGCTGGTATTTAGGGCAAATAAAAAATGCCCATCTCGCAACTAATGGAACCAATACGCAAGAGGTAATTTAGCGCACTCAGCACTAAATACCGATGGGGCCCGTATTACAAGGGTCTTGACCTGATTTGGTGAGGCGCGCAATAAGATTATTTGCGTCTGCGCCATGGGTTTTGGTTAATGTCTCGGCCTAACGGCTCTCGTATTTCCGTACTTCTCTTTTCTGTTCTTTCACTACTGCTCACTCCTAATAACGAGTAAAGGTGAATTATGAAACGTATGTTAATTAACGCATCGCACACTGAAGAAGTGCGCGTAGCAATGGTAGACGGTCAACGATTGTACGATTTAGATATCGAAAACCGAACTAGAGAACAAAAGAAATCAAACATCTATAAGGGTAAAATCACCCGAGTAGAACCAAGTTTAGAAGCCGCCTTTGTTGATTACGGCGCAGACCGGCACGGCTTTCTGCCATTAAAAGAAGTCTCCAGAGAATATTTCAAAAAAGGCGCCTCTGAAGGTGGTCGAGTAACCATCAAAGACGCCCTCAGAGAAGGACAAGAAGTCGTTGTTCAGGTCGAGAAAGAAGAACGAAGCAATAAGGGTGCTGCACTCACTACGTTTATTAGCCTGGCAGGCCGCTATCTTGTTTTGATGCCGAATAACCCACGTGCGGGTGGAATCTCGCGTCGAATTGAAGGTGACGAACGTGCAGACTTGCGCGAAGCCATGCGTGGATTAGACATTCCAGACGGAATGGGCGCCATCGTAAGAACAGCTGGTATCGGCCGAGCGACAGAAGAGCTGCAATGGGACTTTAACTACCTACTTCAACTGTGGAACACCATCACAGACGAATCTAGCAAGGCAAAAGCACCCCATTTTTTATTCCAAGAAAGCAACGTTATTGTCCGCGCCATTCGCGACTATCTCCGGCATGATGTAGGTGAGGTGATTGTCGACGGAGAAGAAGCTTACGCTCTCGCAGCTGCATTTATCGGCACAGTAATGCCTGACTTTACCAGCAAGGTAAAGTACTACCAAGACGAGATACCACTGTTTAATCGCTACCAGGTCGAGAATCAAATCGAGACAGCTTTTTGTCGCGAAGTAACACTTCCATCTGGCGGGTCTATCGTGATCGATATTACCGAAGCTATGGTTTCAATTGATATTAACTCCGCCAGGGCAACTAAAGGTGGCGACATTGAAGAAACCGCGTTTAACACAAACAAGGAAGCCGCTGAGGAAATTGGCCGCCAGCTAAGATTGCGCGATGTTGGTGGGCTCATTGTAATTGACTTTATCGACATGCTGAGCAGCCGTCATCAGAAAGAAGTTGAAAACAAAATGCGCGACGCCCTAGAGGTTGATCGGGCCAGAGTTCAAGTAGGTCGTATCTCACGCTTTGGATTGTTAGAAATGTCACGACAGCGTCTACGCCCTTCATTGGAAGAGACAATGTCTAGGACCTGCCCTCGCTGTAAGGGGCAAGGAACCATAAGAGGAACACGATCACTTGCGCTTTCAATATTGCGCCTAGTGGAGGAAGAAGCTCAGAAAGAATTTACACGAGAAATTCGCGCTATTGTTCCAGTACCAGTTGCGACGTTCTTGCTTAACGAAAAACGTAAAGAAATATTAGATATCGAATCACGCAATAAATTACAGGTCACTGTGTTACCTAACACCGAAATGGAAACACCGCACTTTGATGTCGTGCGAATCCGAAATCAAGACGAAGACTCATCGGACTTCAGCTATCGCTTAGCTAACGAACTAAGCAAGGCAGAAGAAGAAGTTGTCTGTGACGCCACTGCGCCAGCAGCTGCACCGGTGCCTGCGGTCAAAACGCTAATCCCCTCAACGCCCGCGCCTACCGTTACTGCGCCTGCACCTGCAGCGACTCAAGACAAGAGTCCTGGACTCGTTAAGCGACTTTGGGCAAGCATGTTTGGTGAAACCGAAGAGAAAGTGGAAGAGAAAAAACCCGCGCCGCGTAGTCGAAATAATCAAAATAGAAACCGAGGTGGTAGAAACAGCCGCCCTAACCAAAATAATCGTCGCCCCAATAACCGAAACAATGAAAGTCGGGGCAACGATAACAATCAAACCAATGATAAAGCCAATGATCAAAAGGCTAATCAATCGAATGGTCAGAAGAATGAATCGAGGAATAACCAAAACCGAAATAGCGGCAATCGAAGAAACAGAAACAATAAGCCGAAAGACCAAGACAACAAGCCAGTGGTCTCTGCAGATACAGCAGTAACAACTGCCACTGACTCTGCGTCTAATGCGCCTAATGCGCCTAAGACAGATCAGCTGCAACGTCGCCCCGATGATAAGCGCCGAGGGCCTCGCCGTCGTCGTCAGCGGCAAGACGTTCCGCAAGAAATGTTAGATCAAACTGCGGTAATTTCGGGCGGTGAAGCTGCGAAAGCAGACGCCAAACCAAGCGCGCCTCAAGAGTCTAAAGTCGAAGCAACAAAAGACCAAGCGGTTCCAGTTGCAGCTACAGATACCTCAGCGCCGGCTGTTACTCAAACTGTTGAAACTGAGGCAACCAAGCCAAAAGCCACTCGCACTAGGCGCAAAGCACCTGCTAAGCCAAAGGTAACCCAAGCCATTACCGAAGCGGGCAACGCTGCCGTAACTGATGAGAAGCCCGCAACGGCACCTCAGACAGAGGCAGAGCCAAAGACGGCAAAGAAACCTGCAGCCAAGGCTAAGCCCAGAGCCGTCAAGAAGCCTGCAGCCACTAAGCCAGGCGACGTCGAAGCACCCAAGCAAGTCAGAGCAAGCAATGACCCAAGGAAAAAACCAAAGCCAGTAGTGAAGGTGGCGGTGAGTACAGAGCGTGTTCAGACAGCTACTCCAGCGGTTAAAGCTCCGGCAGCAGCACCTGCTCCAAACCCCTCCGCTGCGATGGAAAAGCCTGTAGCACGTGCATCCAATGATCCACGTAAAAAGCGAGCTGCAGCCAAGCCAAAAAAGGCAGTGGCTGAGAAAGCTGCCGCCAAAGTAGACACAAATACTGATTCCACCGATTAAAATACACCAAAGGTGCAATTGGTACTTGTTAGAAGGAAAAGGCGCTGTATAATCGCGCCTTCAATTGGTGGGATGGCAGAGCGGTTGAATGCACCAGTCTTGAAAACTGGCTTAGGTTTATAGCCTAACTAGGGTTCGAATCCCTATCCCACCGCCATTTTTATACTTCAAAGTCTCTACAGCCCTTGTTAGCTCTCGTTTCTTACGAGACTGATGAGGAGCAGTAGACAAATGCGAAGACAGAATAAGTTTCCTAAATATACTTTTATCAAAGGCAATAGCTTTTACTTTTCTAGATCAGTTCCAGTTGATCTTAGATGTTTCTATACAAAACCACGCATTATCCAATCACTAAGAACTAACTCTTTAACCAGAGCTAAAACTGCATCCAAAGTATTTGCATCCAAACTAGATGATTACTGGCTAGGTTTGAGGTTGAAGACCTTAGATGTTCCTGCCGCTCACCTACTCATCACTGATGGTGCAGTTAACGATTCCGAATTGCCTACTATTGAGGAGGCTTTAGAGGTCTATTTCAAAGTCATTGGTATAGGTCGACAGAAGCTTTTCTTCACAACTGCACAACGTTATATTGGTTATCTGATTGAGTGTCTGGGTAATAGATCTATAGACCAATACACCTCTAAAGATGCAACGATCCTGCGCGAATGGTTGATCAAGAAAGGTTTAAGCAATAGCTCATTGCAACGAGTGTTCTCAGGTATCAAAGCTGTGATTAACTTTGTAACTTTAGAGCATGGATTAGAATGCCAGAATGCTTTTGCTAAGGTTTATCTTCCATCTAATACAGATGCCAAGAAACGTCATGCAGTTACTCCAACCAACATGGCTAAGATTAAAGCTGAATGCCTGTCTTTAGATGATGATATTAGGTGGTTAGTAGCGATTATCTTTGATTCAGGTATGCGTTTATCTGAAGCCGCAGGGCTTATGATTGCTGACTTAAAGCTTGAAGGCCCCCTACCCTATATAAATCTAATCCCACATCCTCACAGACGCCTTAAAACAGCTTCTAGCGAACGTAAAATACCTCTAGTTGGTATGTCGTTATGGGCCGCAAAGCGTCTTAAACAGCATTCTGCGGGCTTGTATTGCTTCCCAAGATACACAAACTCTGAGCGCTGTAATTCTAACTCTGCATCAGCCGCAATCAACAAATGGATTAAGACTGTTGGGGGTTCAAGTGATGTTATACATGGCTTGCGTCATAGCTTTAGAGATAGGCTAAGAGCCGTTGAAGCACCTACAGATATGATTGACCAGTTGGGGGGGTGGGCCTTGAAGTCTGTTGGTCAGGGTTATGGCGATGGGTATGAGTTGGAGTTGTTGGTTAAGTATTTACATAAAATTTGCGACTGCTAAATAAACGAGTTAGTATCTTCGGTTAACCTATTCAGATATGTATTTATGAGTGATTAGATGGGTTCTTCATCAACAACTTAAGAATTAGCTTTGGAGTGTTTGTATGTTTAAAGATTTATTTTTATTAGAAAAGGTTAGGACGAAAAAAGAGGCTGTAGGTTTCTATTTGGCTTATTTGTTACTTATGGCACTAGTCTCTGGATTGGTAGCAACTTTCTTAGGTGATCCTACAGCTTCATTCGACGAAGGTTTCCAAGACGGCCAGATAGTTGGTATATATTTTTCAAGCATTGCTTGCTTGATTCTGTCATTGTTTGTTTTGTATAAAAAGAAACAGCTCAACAGCTTTGGATTAATTCTGATAGCAGTATTATCGGGCACAGGCGCTATATTTTTGGGGGGGTTATTAGGCTTGGTATTTGTAGCGTATCTTACAACTAAAGACAGCAAGAATGGTGGTCACGAATCATAAAAACACTATCTATACTGCTCCTCATCAGTCTCGTAAGAAACGAGAGCTAACAAGGGCTGTAGAGACTTTGAAGTATAAAAATGGCGGTGGGATAGAACCTCATCGCCTGACATCGGCTCCATTAGCCTTGCCAGCTAACGTGTTTACTAGTCTTACAGCTGATGAGTTCACTGTCAACGGCGCAAAAGTGTCTACTATCCTGACACCTTGCTTCAAAGGCTTGGAAGTCTTCAGAGACTTTATAGCCCCCCGCAGGTGACCATACCCTCCCTCCGTATCTATATGGTGTGGTCGGACTTTTTGGGGCTTTTTAGGATTGGAAACTAGATGGGTTAATTTATAAAATAAACACTAATAAAGTGATCCAAAAGACTGAGTTTCTTCGTATCTACTGTGTAGCATGTAGAGTTTTGAAATATCTAAATGTTTTAACTTCATCTCTTACTACTACTCTTCACTTAAATATCTTTTATCTTTTATCTTTTATCTTTTATCTTTTATCTTTTATCTTTTATCTTTTATCTTTTATCTTTTATCTTTTATCTTTTATCTTTTATCTTTTATCTTTTATCTTTTACTTATAAACCTCATATAAACACTTTCTTTTAAGTTGTTTTTTTTAAAAAAGAACAAGGGTTGTTATTGGAGGTTGCTTAAAAGACTTTCACTAAATCTAAATGGTTTACTTTTAAACCCTTAATTAATGTATATAGCGTTAACTTAAGAGGGCTTTAAAGTAACTAATAAGAATTTGTTTTGTTACTACGTTATACGTAAAAACTAAACTAGCCTCTCTTACGTTACCTGTACCTAATTAGAACACTATGTTTTATGCAATCTAAACAGCCTCCAAAACACCACCATTCCAACTACCATCCCTGCAACAAAAGCTAAGTATCCGTTATCAGTTATAACGATACGTTGAGAGGTTGTAAGTTCATAATCAAAGAGCCATAGCAAAGCGTTAAAACAACCAAGCACTAGGCAGTAACTAGCGAATCCAGAGGCTATTCAATCTGATGGGAATTAGTATATAGTTATCTGACAATAAAAAATCGCTTAGACTAAAAACAGCTTAAGGTTAGGGCAATGTTCACGCTATTAAATCGCTTCTCCAAATACTCCGTTGTTATCTTAGGTTTTTTAACCATCACTCTTTCACATGCGCAGGATGATAGGGCGGAGGATATATCAATCCTTGATGTTGATGGTTCTGGCGAGGTTGATGCGTTAACTGATGGTCTGCTGATCTTAAGGTCAATGTTTGGCTTGACTGATGATGTTCTGATAACTGGCGTTGTAGCAGCTGATGCTTCTGTTACTGATTCAACGGCCATTGATTCCTATATCTCTTCTATTAAGGGCATGACTTACGGGCAATTAACTTCTGGCATTGGCCCTGCAGGCCCTCAAGGAGAGAAAGGCGATACAGGGGCAACAGGACCTCAAGGTAATCAAGGAAATCAAGGTGCTACGGGCGCAGCAGGTGCTGATGGTTCGGATGGAGCCATAGGCCCTCAAGGTGCTACGGGTGCAACAGGACCGCAAGGCAATCAAGGCAATCAAGGCAATCAAGGCAATCAAGGTGCTACG
>Ga0233427_10000591_pt1 | contig 45482 bp, 45 predicted proteins | sample SI_118_April2016_5_FD_179885 | JGI IMG/M metagenome (GOLD analysis project Ga0233427, IMG submission 179885) | Seawater microbial communities from Saanich Inlet, British Columbia, Canada - SI_118_April2016_100_MG | ecosystem: Environmental > Aquatic > Marine > Inlet | place: Canada: British...
ATCTTCAGGAGATATTATGAAAAACTTTATAGAAATTAGCGACTCAGAAGAAGAGCAGGTCGATAAGATTAAAAAATGGTGGGATGCCAATGGAAAACAAATCATTGCAGGAGCAGTTCTTGGTCTTTTAGGTGTATTTGGCTGGAACGCTTATGTTGATTATCAAGATAGTCAAGCCTTAAATGCCAGGTCGCTTTATTTGAGCTATGCCTCAGATTCAGCCAATGTTGGTGCTTATGATAAATTGATTAAGGATCACCCTTCTAGCAGCTATGCAGATCAGGGCACACTATTGATGGCTAAGTATTTGTTTGATGCAGGTAATTACGCCTTAGCGCTTGATGCCCTTAAGCCTCTAACTTCAAGAGAAAATTCCGTAATTGCTTCAACAGCAATTTTAAGATCAGCGTCGCTCCACTTAGAACTCGGTCAGCATGAAGAAGCTCTATCTGCTCTTAATATAGAGAACGTAGAGGGGTTTTCAGGACTATTTTATAACCTCGCTGGAGACGTCTATCTCGATCTTGGAAATATAGAAGAAGCTAAAAAAAATTTCGCTCTAGCGATTGAAAATATAACTGAAAACTCTAGCCTTACGCAATTGATTCAGATCAAGCTGGACGATCTGAGTTAAAAACACTTCTGGTTACTGATTGTGAGCTACCCTATCATATCACTGGTTGGAAGGCCTAATGTAGGCAAGTCGACACTGTTTAATCGTCTAAGTAATTCAAGACAAGCTCTCGTATCAGATTTTGAAGGCCTGACCAGAGATCGTCAATATGCAAACATAGAGTTAGATAGCGGCATTTACTGTTCTATTGTCGATACTGGTGGCCTGACTAATGAGGATTCAGTCATTGATACGGGGATTCATAGTCAAGTAATCAATGCGCTTAACGAGTCAGATGTCATATACTTTATTGTCAACAACAAGGATGGAGTTACTTCATTAGATCTAGATATTTCAGCCCAGTTAAGAAAACTAAAGAAAAACATTATCTTAGTTTGCAACAAAGCTGAAGGCTTAAATAAAGCTTCAGCTTCAGAATTTTATGAACTCGGGTTAGGTGATCCAATACTGATTTCCGCTGAGCATAATCAAGGCATTCATGACCTCATTGAAAAAACAATTCCAATGCTGCCAGAGACTATTGAGTTTGAAAAACCCGAACTAGAGGGTATTGCAGTTGCAGTTCTTGGTAGACCCAATGTCGGAAAATCCACTCTAATTAATCGAATTTTAGGAGAGGAAAGAGTCATGGCGGTTGACCTTCCTGGGACCACTCGAGATTCAATATTTATACCTTTTGAGAGAGAGGGCCAGCAGTACACGCTCATTGATACAGCTGGAATAAGACGCAAAAGAAGTGTTAGTGAAAAGGTTGAAATTTTTAGTATTATTAAAGCCAAAGATGCCATTAACGATTCTCATGTCGTTATTTTGGTATTAGATGCCCATGAAGGAGTCACCGAGCAAGATGCAACACTCTTAGGGCTAATAGCTGACAAAGGAAGAGCCTTACTCATTGCTATCAATAAATGGGATGGATTAGATGATTATCAAAAAAGTGAAGTTAAAAGAAAGCTAGACATAAAACTATCGTTCGTAAATTACGCGACAGTTCATTTCATTTCTGCTCTCCATGGCTCAGGTGTCGGTAAATTATTCTCGCCTATTAAAAAGTCTTATGAGAATGCAGGTGGAAGGTTTCCAACCTCACTCCTCAATAGAATATTAGAACAGGCCAACAACACACACCAACCCCCTCCCGTTGCTGGAAAGAGAATGAGGCTAAAGTTTGTGAATCAATCTGACGTTTTTCCACCGACTCTAATCTTTCATGGCAACCATGTTCAGAACGTTCCTAATAGTTATGAGCGATTTCTAAAGAATTTTTTTATTACAGCTCTCAACTTAACAAATACACCTATTAAAATTCAATATAAAAGTGGTGACAATCCATTTAAAGATAAAAAAAATATTCTATCTGCTCGCCAAATTCAAAAGAAGAAACGACTGATGAAGTTTGTCAAAAAGAAATAAAACTGAACCTTTAAAACCTTTGAACTGAAAACTCATGAATTGGAATTGGGGGTTCTCCCCCTATAATTATTGATTCCACAATCTCTGCTGTAACGGGCGCCAATGTGAGGCCTATATGTCCATGACCAAACGCATAAATGACATCATTACCTCTTCTTGAAGCTGAAATGACAGGCTTACTATCTGGAATAGATGGCCTAAACCCTAACCATGATCTATTCGAAACTCCTAGACCCGGAAAAAAATTTGATACACCGCTCTCGAGATGATTGATTCTATGACGAGAAATCTGGGGGCTCACTCCACCTAACTCTACAGTGCCAACCACCCTTAAACGCCCAGTCATTGGAGACATATAAAAACCGCCGTCAGCAGAACAGCATGGCCTACTGAGAAGTGGTTCATTCATGTCATATTCGACATGGTACCCCCTCTCAACATCTAAAGGAATATTGTCGCCAACTTGTTGTGCAAACTTCTTAGAAAAAGCGCCAGCTGATACAATTAGATGCTTTGATATTATCTTAGATTTATTATCTAAAGTTATTTCGGTGCCAGTCTTTAATCTGTCAACATTTTTAGCAGACTGCCTAATGACTTTGCATCCTTTTTCAATACAAGCATCTAACAATAGCTTCATCATTTTTCCAGGATCACTCATGTAGGCACAGTCAGGAAAGTAGGCTGCACCTCCTTCAGTTAAACTAATATTAGGCTCCAACCTTTGAAGCTCTGAAGGACTCAACATTTGTGCATTCAAGCCTAAAGTTTTCCTATGATCAATATCCCTTACGCCAGCATCATAGATAGATTTTGACTTATAAATATAGATGCTTCCATTACTGTTAAGTAGGGAACAGCCATTAATTTGACTTGCTAGCTGCTCCCAGCGAAGCCTTGCATTAGCCAATATTTCGGAAATCGATTGTGCATTTTTTGCAGCCTGTTTTGGCATCGATTGATACAAGAATTTGATTAGCCAAGGGGCAAGTGAGAGAATTTCAGAGCGCTTAATAGCTATTGGACTATTTTTATTAAATAAAAGCGAAGGAAGTCTTTTTATCACTTCTGGAGAGCCGACAGGAAGGACAGCATATTCTGCTATTGTGCCTGCATTCCCATATGAGGCTCCAGAGCCTGCTTCTTCAGGCTCAATAAGAGTGACCTCTCTTCCTAAGTTAAGCATTCTTAGGGCAATACAAAGGCCTATAACACCCCCACCCAAAACTAAAATATCAGTTTTTTCCATCAAAAAATCCCAATATTAAATAAAAGACCGCAAAGTTTAGATCAGTATTAAATTATGCGCTTCCTTTGCTGCGTTAATAAAACTTTCAAAGAGTGGATGACCATCTCTAGGCGTTGAGGTAAATTCGGGATGAAATTGACAAGCAATGAACCAAGGGTGATCAGCAATTTCTAACATCTCAACTAATGAGCCATCATTTGACCTGCCTGAGATAGATAGTCCAGCTGCTTCAATTTGAGATATGAGCTTGTTATTAACTTCATATCTATGGCGATGTCGTTCAGTCACTGTTTGTGACCCATAAATCTTTTGTGAATGACTACCCTGAACAAGGGCGCACTCTTGACCACCAAGCCTCATTGTGCCGCCCAAATCAGACTCACTGTCTCTGGTTTGTGTATCTCCATTTTCATCTTGCCACTCAGTGATAAGGCCTATGACTGGATAAGCAGTATTTTCATCAAATTCAGTGCTATTTGCACCTTTCATATTGGCTTTATGGCGTGCATACTCAATGACAGCAACCTGAAGACCTAGGCAAATACCTAAAAACGGGATATTATTTTCTCGTGCAAATTGAACAGCTTTAATCTTACCTTCAATTCCTCTTATACCAAAACCACCCGGAACTAGGACTGCACTCATTTTACTGAGGCTTTCAGCACCATTTTTTTCGACCTCTTCAGAATCAAAATAATGGATATTGACTTTAGTTTCAGTGTGAACACCAGCATGGATGAGAGCCTCTGAAAGGGATTTATAAGATTCAGTTAGATCCATATATTTACCTACCATTGCAATATCAACACTATGATTCGGCCTTTCTAACTTAGAAACAACATTCTTCCATTCTGACAAATCTGCTTTAGCACACTTAAGTCCTAATTTTGAAACTACGACATCATCTAAACCTTGACTATGGAGATCTTCAGGAACCTTATAAATAGTATCTTTGTCAAGTGAAATGAATACTGAATCTTCTGCAACATTTGTAAACAATGCAATCTTCTTGCGGTCTGAATCCTCTAGCTGATGCTCTGATCGACAGATAAGAATATCTGGCTGAATTCCAATTCCTCTAAGCTCTTTAACTGAGTGCTGAGTCGGCTTAGTTTTTAACTCCCCCGCTACCTTGATGTAAGGAAGAAGTGTTAAATGAATGAACAAAGAATTTTCACGGCCTAACTCCAGGCTCATTTGCCTTATAGCTTCCATAAACGGCAAAGACTCAATGTCACCAGCAGTACCACCTATTTCAACAAGGGCAACATCAGCCTCTTCAGCACCCTCTTTCATTAATTTTTTGATCTCATCTGTAATGTGAGGAATAATTTGAACAGTTGCGCCTAAATAGTCCCCTTTTCTTTCCCGCTCTATAACGTTTTCATAAACTCTACCAGCCGTAAAGTTATTTTTTTTACCTAGCTTAGTTCTAACAAACCTTTCATAGTGCCCTAGATCTAAATCAGTTTCAGCACCATCATTGGTAACAAATACTTCACCATGCTGAAATGGACTCATCGTACCAGGATCAACATTTATGTAGGGATCTAACTTAAGAAGAGTGACATTTAGTCCACGAGTTTCAAGAATTGAAGCTAACGAAGCAGAAGCTATTCCCTTACCTAAAGAGGAAACTACACCACCTGTTATAAAGATGTATTTTGTCATGAAAAACTAACAAAGTTTGAAATAGTTATGATACCTAAATTTGTGTAGAATATGGGCACATCAAAACAAACAAATCATGATGGGTTATAGACAATTCTTAAAGAGACTTTTTCCATACCTTAAAAACCATATAGGGAAATTAGCCTTCACATCAGTTATGATGGTTTTTGCTACTACCTTAGAAACGGCAATACCTGAAATCACAGGGCAAATTGTAGATAACTTATTTGGTATCAAGCGGTCAAACAACTCTGCTATTTTTTATTCATTCGCACTTTTTACAATTATTACCCTTAGTTCACTATTCGCTCTGACCTCAGTAAGCGTTAGTTCATGGGTTTCAAATAAAGTCATTATGGACCTTCGAGTTGATATGTTTTCTAAGTTATTAAAGCTCCCTAAATCATATTTTGATAAAAATACGACAGGTGGTACGCTTTCCAAACTCACATTTGATGTGGAACAAATATCTGCTGCTGCCTCAGGTATTTGGCTTGATTTAATTAAATCTTTTCTAACGGTTGCAATTCTCACTATTTATTTATTTTATAAAAACTATCTTTTGAGTCTATCTCTTCTGATACTTCTCCCTTTAGTTTATTTGGCAGTTAAATTTTCTACATCACGTATGCGAAGTGGTTCAAAAAAAGTTCAAGAATCTATGGGTAATATGACTCATCAATTAGATGAGAATATTTCTGGAAGTGATCTAATAAAGATTTATCATGCTCAAAAAAATGAAGAAAGTAAATTTTTACAAATTACTAAAACAATTCGACAACAACGCTTTAAGGTAGATGTTGCAGGTGGAGTAAATACTTCGATTGTTAACATACTTATTGGACTATGTTTAGCATCAGTTGTATTTCTATCATCTACTTATTTAGTGATGAGTGCTGGAGATTTTCTTGCATTTTTTACTGCAATGGGCATGCTTATAAAGCCCTCCAAAACTCTAATAAATATTAATAAACCTCTTCAACAGGCAGTTATTGCTGCAATTAGCGTCTTTGGATTGATTGATGAAAAGTCAGAATCAGCTAAGGGTAAAAAAATGAGTATATACAAAAGTGGTGATATTGCTTTTGATAATGTTAGTTTTTCTTATAATAATGATAAATCATCTTTAAGTAATATTTGTTTAACTATTAAACATGGTGAAACAATAGCGCTTGTTGGATCAACAGGGAGTGGCAAAACTACACTTGTGAATCTCTTAACCAGATTCTATAATCCTACAAATGGAAAAATAACTATCAATAACGAAAACATTAATAATATCGAGCTAATCTCATACAGGTCAAATTTTTCATATGTAGATCAAAATGTTCGCTTATTTAATGACACCATTGGAGGTAATATTGCTTTTGGTCAAAAAGAGACAATGCCAATGGATACTATAGTTGATGCCGCTAAAGCTTCAAATTCAATAGAGTTTATTGAAAAACTTGATAACGAATTTGACTCTGAAATAGGTGAAGATGGTGTAACTCTGTCTGGTGGGCAGCGTCAGAGACTTTCAATTGCAAGAGCTATTGCAAAAGATAGCCCAATATTAATTCTTGATGAGGCAACATCAGCACTTGACAGTGCGACTGAAAAACAAGTTCAAAAGGCCATCAATAGATTACAAAAAGATAGAACGACTATTATTATTGCACACCGATTAAGTACGATTCAAAATGCTGATCGAATTATTGTTTTAAAAGATGGAGAAATCATTGAACAGGGAGCTCATTCGGAGCTCATAAAAACTTCAGGTGAGTATTCGAAGTTGAATCAGCAACAAACTTAGCACTTTTTATTATTACTTCAGTCGCTCAATTGATTTTAGAATAACTAGAAAAGGGTCCAAATTCGATTACTATCGAGTTGCTCTCTGCATTGAGAAAGCTGCGACTTATAAGTATTAGATTTATTCTCAACTTTCTTTGCAATAGAAATCAACCAATCTTTCTTTTCGAAGCTTTTCTTGTTATAGCCGCCATGGCCTTCATGATAGGCCAAGTATTGACGATATGCGTCTGTTTTGCTTATCTTGGATCTAAGGTTTGATTGATTCGCATACCAGCCAACAAAATCTATTGCATCAGCAAAATTATCCCTCCTGGCATCTTTTTTTCCAGTTTTGAGTTGATACCAATCCCATGTAGCTTTTTTCGCTTGTGTGTACCCATAGGAGTCAGTGGGCCTTGCTCCTGGTATAAATCCAAAAATTTTATTACGTGGAGGCTTGGCTCTTGAAGCAAAACGGGACTCTTGATGAATGATAGCTAATTGCAAATGCATCGGTACTTTCCATTTTTCCTCGCTCAGTTTTGCAGCGCGATACCAACTAACCTTTTCATCCAGTAAATTACAGACATTTGTTACTTCTCTGGCAGGTGTCGATAAGCAACCTGAAATTGATACTGCAACAAGCAGCCCTAATGCTAAAAGTTTTTTCATTTATCCAAAAAATACAAAGTAAGCAACAATCAATTGAAAGACTAATAAGACGCCAAACATTGCTTTAATGTCGTTATCAGTCAACGGTTCTGAATCCTCAACTACTTTTTCTAATTTAACATCAACTGCTACTAAACCTTTATCAGAGCTTTCAACTTTAAATTTAACTCTTGTGTCACTTCTTAATCGGGATTTATTAAAAACATTTTTTTGATGAACAAAGTACTTTTCACCATCATCTCCTGTAATAAACCCGTATCCTTTTGTACCAAATTGGGCTACTATGCCTGTCATTTTTTTTGCCATTACACTCTCACTTTTTGCAGTAAATACACTGCTTTTTCAACAAAATCTACACCAAGATTTTGAAACATTGGTTCATTTTCAATATCATTAATGCATTCCAACTCTCGACATTGAAAAGAAACTCTAAATAATTCATCGACCTCAGATTTGCTAACTGCAAAAGGTGGGTCAGATCTTTGATGCTGTGGATAATCCAAAGTTAACAATAAAATCCTCACATCATCGTCTATTATATCATTTAAATGTTTAACGTATTTTCGTCTTAATTTAACATCAAGAGCGATCAATGAAGCGCGGTCATAAACTGCATTAACTTTCTGTAAATGACTGAATTCTAAATCAAAATAATTACCGCAGTAAATTTTTACTCCATGGCCTTCATAAAGAATAAATTCATCTACATTTGTTATTGAATAAGATAGTTCGTTTTCTGAAAAAAACTGTTCCACTGCGATACTACTCATTTCTACACCGATCACATTTATTTGTTTTTTGATCAGAAATAAAATGTCCTTAGTTTTTCCGCATAAGGGAACAAAAATAGTATCTCCAGGTGACAGGTTAAGCTTATCTTGATACTCAACGAGTTGTCTATTGACTTGGTCGGCATGCCAACCTATTCTATTGTTTTCCCATCTACTGATCCAATCAGTCATGCTTAATCCTTGTTATAATAAAACTAATCCTTGATACGCTAAATAAATGCATGATTTGAAATCATTTTAAACCATAAAATATTTTTTACTATTCAAATGCAATCTGACATCATAAATGCTTATTTATTCAATCCTAAACACTCATCATGACTCAAAGTATTGGTGATTGGTCTAACTATCTTTCTCAAGAAAAAGAAAAAGACTACTTTGTCTCGCTATACTCATTTCTCAACTCACGAAACAATTGTGAAATTTATCCACCTAGAGGTGAATGGTTCAAGGCCTTTGAATATTCAAGTTTTAACTCCACAAAGGTTATTATTCTTGGTCAAGACCCATACCATGGAGATGGGCAGGCAGAAGGGCTTAGTTTTTCTGTTCCAAAAGACATTGCCATACCTCCATCACTTAGAAATATACACAAAGAGCTTGAATCAAACAATGTAAATTTTACGAGCCCTGGTCATGGCAATCTTGTCACTTGGGCTAACCAAGGGGTTTTGTTACTTAACAGTGTTCTGACTGTAGAAAAACAATCTCCAGCGGCACATGCGAACAGGGGATGGGAGTTTTTTACTGATCATGTGATTAGCGTCCTTAACGAAAATAAAAATAATTTGGTTTTTATACTTTGGGGTGCTTATGCTCAGAAAAAATCTGAATTAATAGATGGCACTAAACACTTAATACTCTGCGCCCCTCACCCTTCTCCTTTTTCAGCGCATAAAGGTTTTTTTGGAAGCCAACATTTTTTAAAAACTAATGAATACCTTGAATCAACAAATCAAAAGCCCATTGACTGGAGAATACCCAAATGAAACTAATGATTGATGATGCAGTGTGGGGATTAAATAAGATTTTTTCAGAGTTTGGAGAAGTTGTGACTCTTCCAGGCAGGGAAATTAATCGAGAGAGTTTGCTGGACTGTGATATGTTAATTGTTAGATCAAGAACACAGGTAAATCAAGAGCTACTTGAGGGCACAAAAATTTGTTTTGTTGGCTCAACTGTTGCAGGCCTTGATCATATTGATGAAAGTTATTTATCTGATAACAATATAGCTTTCTCGTCTGCCCAAGGATGCAATGCTAATGCAGTTGCAGAGTACGTAATTAGTGCATTAGCAAATCTCGCGAATGATTATTGTTTTGATTTATCCGAAAAAACACTTGGAATTATTGGAGTTGGCAATGTGGGTCGCAGACTAGACTTTAAAGCCAAGCAGCTTGGAATAACTACTTTTCTTAATGATCCACCGCGTTCAGAAAGAGAGGAGGCTGATGGCTTTGTAAGTATAGAAAATGCTCTTAAAGCAGATATAGTAACCTTTCATACTCCTTTAACATTTAACGGACCTTATCCCACTCATAATCTTCTCAATAGTCAAAACTTTAATCTAATTACTGAGGACACAATTCTAATTAATGCAGCCAGAGGTGGCATCATTGATGAGACTGTTTGGGAAACAATAAATACGAAGGCTAACGTTATTGATTGTTGGGAGAATGAACCAAATATTAATCCTACTCTTCAACAGTCAGCATACTGGTCTACACCCCATATTGCGGGACACTCTATCGATGCTAAATTTATGGGAAGCTTTATGATCTATAAAGAGTTATGCAATTTCATGCAAAAACCACTCAATAGTGAAATTGAAGCTCTGATTAATCCTGACTCAATGATGATTGAAGAAAAGACGCTTCATGAAACTCTAAATTCGATATATTCTTTCAAAGATGATGTCAGAGCGATTTCAGATATTTCAAAATTTGAAGACTATCGCCGAAACTACCCTGACCGCTTCGAATGGCATCACTATGACACTCAATTTGAGATACCTAAAAAAGAACAATAGATCGAGATTAACTCAGTGAAAGCGTGTATTTAATTAGCATTGAAATCGAAATAATGACTATTAGAAGCCTGATTATTAGTGGATTAGCTTTCAATAAATAATGAGTTCCAAAAAAAGCACCTATCATTTGTCCAATCATCATTAGAAGACCAATTAAAAAAGCAATATGACCAAAACTAAAAAAAACTATAAATCCGGCAATATTTGATGCAAAATTCAATGGCTTTGCGAGGATTGTTGCCTGGATAATTTCGAGTTTCTTAATCATCACTCCCGTCATTGCAAAAAATGAACCGGCCCCGGGGCCAAACATACCATCATAAAAACCCACTACTGGTACGGCATATAATTCAAACTTTTTATTAGGTTTAGGATTACTAGTGATAGATTTAGGTTTTGGTGAAATAATAAAATAAATTGCTATAAAAACTAAAACAATTGGAATTACAAAAGAGAGGAACTGGGTATCAAAAAACTGAATGATAACTCCGCCCACTATCGATCCTATGAAAGAAGCAAACATTAGATTTTTGACTGAATTCCAATCTAATTTTTTTTTCTTAAATAGTAAAAAAGTAGCTAAACCAGTGCCCATGCTGCCCTGAAACTTGTTCGTTCCAAGGACATATATTGGAGGAATGCCACTTAATAGAAGTGCTGGAACAGCAAGTAATCCGCCGCCGCCAACTAGTGTATCAAGAAAGCCCGCCACAGCTCCAACACAAAATAAAAACGTTAGAATTTCAATTGAAAAGTTAGCGATATCCATAAAGATTATCTACTCACAAGGGTTGGAAACCAATCTTCTCTGAGGCGCTCCCCATTTTTTTGATTAATGCCAGGAAAACTTGGTGAAGTTCTACCTGGTCTTTGCTTATAAACTGCATCATCACCCAACAATCTAAATGATAAAGTTCTGCTGATTGTATTGGCGATATTTGCATTCGCACCATGAATTGTTTTGAAATTAAAAGCGACGACATCGCCTGGCTCCGTTTTCCATTCTTTCGTTATAAATTCATTAATATCGGGTAAATCCATAAAAGTCTCACTGTTCTCGTAGAAACTCTCATTACTAGCCCAGCTAGTTGGACGTATCTCTTTATTTAGCTGATGACTCCCCGCTAATAATTTCAATGAAACACTCTTTTCTCTTGACTCTAATGGGAGCCAAAAACTAACAGTTTGTTCACCTGAAACGCAGTAATAAGGTATATCTTGATGCCACGGTGTTTGAACACCGGAGTTTGTCTCTTTGTAAAAAAAATGGTCATGAAAAAACTGAACTGATTTAGACTTCATCAAGCTTGAAGCCGTTGATGCTAAAGAAGAATTAAATATAAAATCTGAATACTCAGGGATTGCTCTCCAATTACAAAAATCTTCTAGAAATTGTCCTTTATATTTTTCATGATTGTGGATCAATGCCCTTGAACTTGGATTTTGAATATGCATCTCAGCACCTTCAACTAGAGTGTCCATCCATTCACTAAAAACGCCCCTCAGAATTACAACTCCATCCTCATTAAAGCTTTGAATATCTGATTCATGAATTGGCATTTTTTTATATTGTTAAAGTCCTTTGTTTATTTGTTCACACAAGTTAAATTGAAGTTTATTAATAATTATCCCTTAAGTCTAAATCTGAAAAGACATATTTATATCTGTAAACTTTTTATAAACAAGAATTAGCAAGAATAAACAACTGTATTATTTAGTTAATTTTTTTGAAATGCAAACAATGAAACTTCTTCTTGAAACATTTACTGTTAAAGAAATACCTAAGACATCTTGGAGCTCAAAGGATTCATACAACTTAAAACCAAAGCCAACTACTTTTATTCTTTTAGTGTTTGGTTTATTTTTATTTGGACTAGGAGAAAGCCTTTTAATTACTAGTGGTGCTGGAGTAGGTCCATATACAGTTTTGGCACAAGGGATATCTAACCTCACTGATTGGTCGCTAGGTCTTTCTACCTTTGTTATTAGTGTATTTGTCTTACTATTATGGATACCTCTGAAACAAAAACCTGGAATGGGAACCTTATTAAATGCATTCATTATTGCACTAACCATTGAGTTTTCTGTGTCTTTTCTGCCTTATCCTCAAACATACTTGTTACAGGTATTACAAGTTGTAATAGGTATCTTGATTATTGGCTTAGGAAGCGGATTTTATCTAATCTGTAACTTGGGAGCAGGGCCGAGAGATGGCTTAATGATTGGCCTTCAAAAAGTAACCAATATGCGAATATACTCAATTCGAACAATAATTGAGATTAGTGTGGTTGCTATTGGATCCATTTGTCTTCTCAATAACATTGAAAAGCTTCTAGGGGAGGTAGTTGGCCTTGGAACCATGATATTTGCGTTAGGAATTGGACCATCTGTTGCTTTGGGCATATCTCTTGTTGGCAGACTATCAAAAGAGAACTAGTATCTAAGTTACATAATTTCTTTTTTTAAATTGATCTGAATCCCATTCTCTAGACTTCATTATATTTTTCAAACACATTATTGCCTCCCATATATCCTCAAACCTCATATACAGAGGTGAGATACCAAATCTTAATATATTAGGTTCGCGATAATCGCCAATAATGCCGTGTGCTATTAAAGACTGCATAATTGGGTATGCGTCATCATGCTTAAATGAGACCTGACTGCCTCTTTGATCTGCATTTTTAGGTGAAAAAAGTTCAAAATCAAACTCACCACATTCTTGTTGAATCAAAGCAATAAACATTTCAGACAATTGAATGCTTTTTTCACGAACCATCAGCATTGATATCCCTTTGAAAATATCAAGACCACTTTCTACTGCTTTGTATGAAAGGATAGGTGGAGTTCCACAAATGTATTTATTAATATCATTTGAAGGATTATATTTACCCTCAAAAGCAAAAGGGTTAACATGTCCCAACCAGCCAGTTAGAGGCTGTGAAACATGTTCTATAAGGTCATGATTAACATATAAAAAGCCAGGGGCACCTGGGCCTCCATTTAGATGCTTGTAAGTGCAACCAACTGCAAAGTCAACATTATTTTCATGCAAATCCATAGGCATCACACCTACACTATGGCTTAAATCCCAAACAATCAAGGCGCCTTGATTGTGGGCATGGGCTGTAATTTTTTTCATATCACTGATACGACCAGTTTTATAATTAGTGTGTGAAAGCATCACTACAGCAGTTGAAGAGTCTATATAACTCTCAATGTCAGTTTCACCCTCTTCAATCAAATAGCTTTCAAAATTATTGCCAAACATTTCATTTACACCTTCCAGTATGTAAAGATCAGATGGAAAATTTGAGGCTTCACTCACTATAAACTTTCGGCTTTTGTTAAGAGTTAATGCGGATGTCAAAACTTTAAACAAGTTTACTGAGGTGCTATCAACCACGATAACCTCGCCAGGCTTAGCGCCCAGTAGTGGAGCAATTTTATTTCCAAGAGTTAGTGGCAGATTAATCCAATTTGCGTTATTCCAGCTTTTTATTAACTCTTGACCCCACTCCTGACAAATTGTTTTCTCTAAGTTTTTAGAAGTTCTTTTAGGTAATAATCCCAATGAATTTCCATCAAAATAAATTATATTTTTGGGTAAATGAAACTCCTCTCTATATTTTGCTAATGGGTCATTATTATCAAGATCCTGCAGATAATCTAAGTTAAATTTTTTCATCAGCTAAAACGTATTAAATACATCATAAAATTATAATCCAAATAAAAAAATCAAAGGGTCATTAACTTCTTTATAAAAACGATAAAATCAAGTCATGGATAAAATTATTATTCAACATGAGGACTTTGATTTAACGACAGAGGTTGCACTGGCTAGAGCAAGTAACTCAAGTATTGGAGCAATTGTAAGCTTTGTAGGAACTGTCAGAGATCTTGATTCAAAAAATCTAAACACAATGACTCTGGAGCATTATCCAGGAATGACTGAAAAATCACTTCAGTCAATTGCTGAAAATGCAAAGATTAAATGGAAACTTCAAAGTGTAACCATTATTCATCGAATTGGTAAACTGGATATAAATGATCAAATTGTTCTTGTAATTACTGCAAGTAAGCACCGTCAGGAAGCCTTTGAATCTTGTAATTTCATTATGGACTTTTTAAAAACTGACGCCCCTTTTTGGAAAAAAGAAACAACCACAACAGCTGAAAAGTGGGTCGAATCAAGAACTCAGGACATAGAAAAGAAAAAACAATGGAAAAGTGAGAATTAAAAATCCTCAGGGTTATTTAGATTAGTTAAAACTTCTAAACGATTTGAAAAATCTACTCTTTGAGTCTGTTGCTGGCGATACCACAATGCCATTTTACGACCCCCGCTTTCTAGAAATTTATCCAAACTGGAACTAAGATTTGATTTCATGAAGGCAAATGTTGCGTGCATTATTGAACCATCATGTGCCACGCAAATATCTGAATCACTCAACGACATTGCATTAATCATATCGTCAATTAGTCTTGAATCGATATAAGGACTATCACAGGGAAGGACCAATAAATATTGAGTTTCACATGACTTTAGCGCTTTAGAAATTCCCGCCAAGGGTCCTTGAAAACCTTTCAAATCATCAACAATAACCTCTCCATAACGAGAATATTGTTCAGTATTCCTATTGGCGCTAATAAAGATATGATTAGCTCTGTTTTTAGCTACTTGGTATACATGGGCAATCAAGGGTGCACCATCAAGCTCAATAAGGCCTTTATCCTTACCTCCCATCCTCGAAGCTCTACCGCCAGCGAGAATAACAACAGAGATTTCATTTATTAATATTTTTTTCACTTATTAACTGTTCTTTTTTCATGTTATTTGTAATTAGAAAAATTACATGCAATTGTATAATACACTCAATAAATCTAATAATGCTACAACGATATGAAGAATAAGGTGACTCAACCAGGCTCTGTAATGTTTAGTGACTCACTGATGAGTGCTGACGATGCTTTATCATTTCTGATTGAAGCATCTTTGACTTCCGGCCAAACTGAAGCAGTCTCATTGGATGACTCTGTTGGGAGAATTTTAGCCAAGGATATCCACTCAACAATTAATGTCCCGGGTTTTGACAATAGTGCGATGGATGGTTATACAATTGCGCTTGATGATGATCACGTATCCAAAACCAATCTCACTTTTAATGTAGTGGACAGAATTACTGCTGGTTCAACTGGTAACAATCTTGAAATAGGCTATGCAGCCAGAATATTTACGGGTGCCCCTATTCCTGAAGGTGCGAATACAGTCATTATGCAGGAGGAATGTCAACCTTCAGATGATGGGTCTCAAATCATTGTAAAGCGATCAATTCAACTTAATGAAAATATTCGTCCAACTGGCAATGATATTTGTGAGGGTGATGTGATTTTAATCTCTGGAAAGAAGATAGAGCCGCAGGATGTTTCTCTAGCAGCATCAGTTGGTGTTGCTGAGATAATCGTTTTTAAAAAGCTTAAAGTGGGTGTTTTCTTTACAGGAGATGAATTAGTTGAACCTGGAAACCCCTTACTGCCAGGAAAAATTTATAACTCAAACCGTTATGCGCTTGTTGCATTACTAAACAGAATAGGTTGTGATGTTTTAAATCTGGGCAATATAGAAGACAAACTAGATTCGACTTGTGATGCCCTTGAATCACTCTCAGGTGAGTGTGATTTGATTATGACTACTGGGGGCGTTTCTGTAGGAGAAGAGGACCATGTTAAGCCAGCTGTTGAAAAGTTGGGTGAACTTAACCTATGGAAAATTAGAATGAAGCCTGGAAAACCACTTGCATATGGTAAAGTCAAACAAGTCCCATTTATTGGTCTTCCGGGTAATCCAGTGTCAAGCTTTGTAACATTTTGTATTTTTGCTTTACCGTTTATAAAGAAAATGCAAGGTAATAGTCAGTTCAAATCTAAAAAATATAAAGTAAAGACAAATTTTGATTGCACTCGAGCTAAACCAAGGCGCGAATATGCACGTGTTCGTATTGATTATTCTGATGAAATACCTTTAGCAAACCTTTATCCCAAACAAGGGTCTGATGTAATGAGCTCAGTTGTCTGGGCTGATGGAATTATTGAGATACCTGAAAACACAACTTTTGATAGTGGTACCATTCTCAACTTTTATCCATTAAGTGAATTAATTCAATGAGTAAACTAAGCCACATTAATGAAAATGGTGATGCAGAAATGGTTGATGTTTCTGAAAAAGACGTTACTGCACGTGAGGCGAAAGCTAGCTCTAGGATTGTGATGCAGCCTGAAACACTTGAATTAATTATTTCAGGTTCTCATAAAAAAGGAGATGTTTTATCTGTTGCTAAAATAGCTGGAATTCAAGCGGCAAAAAAATGCTCAGAATTAATCCCACTATGTCATCCATTAATGCTCTCAAAAGTGAGTGTTGAACTCACTCCAAACATTGAGGATAGTTCTGTTGAAATTGTTGCTATAGCAAAACTTAATGGCAAAACAGGAGTTGAGATGGAGGCCTTGACTGCAGCAAGTATAGCCGCACTGACAGTCTATGATATGTGTAAAGCAGTCGATCGCTTTATGACAATTGACCATGTCCAGCTTCTTGAAAAGAAGGGTGGAAAATCAGGACACTGGGCTCTCTAGTTATGAATCAGATTATTGACCCATTTAACAGACATATTACATATCTAAGAGTTTCTGTAACAGATCACTGCAATTATCGATGTCACTATTGCAGAGATGAAGAGCATCAAACGCATACAAAAAAATCCCAGGTTCTTACTTTCGAGGAGATAGCAAAAATTGTTCGCTTGTTTGCTGAATTAGGCGTGACAAAAGTGAGACTGACCGGTGGAGAGCCACTTCTTCGAAAAGATATTCTTGATTTGACAAAAATGCTTGGAGAAATACCTGGCCTCAATGACATCCCGTTATCAACTAATGCTCATCTCCTGCCTGGTTTAGCTTCAAAGCTAAAAAATAATGGGATCAATAGAGCTAATATTTCAATTGACTCTCTTGATCCAGTTCGATTCAAAGAGATTACAAGAGATGGTGATTTAGAGAGAGTAATCAAAGGGATTGACGCCGCAATTGCAGTTGGAATTTCACCAATAAAATTAAATATGGTTGTGATGAAGGGCATTAATGATGATGAAATAGAATCTATGACTGAATTTGCAATCGATCGAGGCTTAGATTTACGATTTATTGAAACAATGCCTATTGGACTGGCTGGCATAGAAGCTGTGGATAGACATTATAGCGAAAGAGATATACTTTGTAGAATACGGGCTAGCTATGGTGATCAATTATTACCTATTAAGTCAAATCAAACTGATGGGCCTGCAAAAGTATTTAAGATTCAGGGAACAGATACGAGTATTGGAACTATTTCAGCTGTTTCTAATAGTTTTTGTAGCAGTTGTAACCGTGTCAGATTAACTGCTCAAGGGGAGTTAATTTTATGCCTAGGTCAAAAGGACTCAGTATCTTTGAGAGATGCACTAAGGTCTGGAATGAGTGACTCTAAAATGAAACAATTAATTCTTGATGCGATCACTAAAAAACCTGAAAAACATTTTTTTGATTCTGTGATTGATAATATTAGTACTAGCCAAATGGTGGAGATGGGAGGATGAAGATTCTTTACTTTGCATCTCTCAAGGAGAATTTAAAAACATCACAAGATGATATTAGCTTTGATTGCCCAATAACAATACTGTCAATAAAAAAAGAATTAATAGATCGATATGGAGACCAACATTTTCCTAAAAATATTTTATGTGCTGTGAATCATGAAATGGCTTCTGAAAATACTTTTGTTGAAGAGCAAGATGAAGTTGCTTTCTTTCCACCTGTCACTGGAGGATAAATCTAATTATGTCTAAACCAAAAATAAAGATTGGCTTTCTAACCATTTCAGATAGGGCTGCGCGCGGTATTTATGAGGATATTAGTGGCCCTGCAATGCAAGAATGGATCTCAAAAGCAGTTAAAAATCCCTATGAAGTTGTCTCTAAAGTCATTGAAGACGAGCAACCTCAGATTGAGGAAACACTTATTGAGATGAGTGATGAATTAAACTGTAACTTAATTCTTACCACGGGTGGGACTGGTCCAACCACTCGAGATGTAACTCCGGAAGCTACAACAGCTGTATGTGAGAGAATCTTTGATGGGTTTGCTCAACAAATGAGAACAGTATCACTCCGGACAGTCCCAACTGCTATTCTTTCACGTCAGATAGCTGGGACTAGAGGAAACAGTTTAATCATTAACCTTCCAGGAAAGCCCGTGGCGATTGCCGTATGTCTTGGGGCTGTTTTCTTAGCTGTTCCTAAATGCCTAGAGCTTTTGGATGGCTCGATAATTGAGATCGACAAGTCATTTGTTTCTCAAACATTTGAGTAATCTTACTAATATCTCATGTCCAATGTAAGGGATACATCACTTGATCTAATGAGAGGCATAGCCATCATTATGATGGTTGCTTTTCATTTTATTTATGACCTAAATTCATTTGGCTTTACCCAGATTCCTTTGTTTACCCATTGGGCTGGTATTGCCTGGCGCTGCCTGATTGTGTTTCTTTTCTTAAGTGCAGTAGGAATTAGTCTAGTAATAGCACACAAAGATAATCTAAAGCTAAAAAAAATTTTGAAGCGTTTATTTTATTTAGGACTAGCAGCACTTTTAGTTTCCGCCGGAACCTTTATAATGTTTCCTGATGGCTGGGTTTATTTTGGTATTCTTCATTTGATTTGGACTTCATCATTGATAGCAATAGTATTCGTTAATCTTCCAAAAACCTCTCTATTCATCGCCTTAATAATACTTATTGCATCGATATTTGACCAGCCAAATATAAGCTTAATTTCAAATATATTTGAATCTTATCTGCCAGTTGGAAGTGTAGATTACTACCCACTTTTTCCTTGGCTATCCTTTGTCTTTATAGGGATTTATCTTGGACACTTCCCTCACTATAAGAAATTCTTTTCAGTGAGGTCAAGCTGGATTGAAATGATGGGCAGGCATGCACTATTGATTTATCTTTCTCATCAGATCATTTTATTTGGTCTGGTTGCTTCAGTTTTCTTCTTGTTAGACTGACAAGCTAAGATTTTTTTTGTACCTCTGAAAGTTTCTCAAAATTCTCCAGAACTATTTTAGCCAAAGAAAATAAAGTTGACTCTCAATTCCTTCTTATCAGTTGATGACAAAGCTCAATAATACCTTCAGAACTATGTTTATTTCGGCTTGCTCGACCTATCCCAATTCGCTGAAAAATTGAATTTAAAAAGTTCTGATGCTTTTTCATTTTGGTCCTGAAATTTTTCTAATATTTTTATATTAACTAATATCTTTATTCAATAGCGCTAAAACGAAAGACATTAACTGCAATGTAGTCATTATAAGCAGCTCCTGACTGAAGCCAATTTCTTGCTTTGACTGCGGATATTTTTGAGTTTAATTTTTCTTCAAGCTGAAGGTATAGACCATATTTAAAAATATAATCTGCTTCTGTTAAAACACTTAATTCACCATCTGACACAATTAGACTTTTTTCTGGCATATCACCAGGCTGAGAAGTAAATGAAGCCTCGCCATTGTTATTCATCAGGTCAGATAATTTTGTTTCAAAATATTCTTTACTGAGCGGGCTATGTGCATAGTAATTTGAAAATAAATCTTCAGCCTCAATATCTAAGTAAGCTCTCAAATCATCAGTAGAGGAAAATTTTTCATCCTCTATCCAAAAAATCACAAAAGCCCCATTTGAAGCTCCTAGACCTAGCTCTTTATCCTGAATCATTACTAGGGCGGAGCCATCGAGAATCGACTTCAAGAAATTTTCATCTAACATTTGTATTTTGATTTTAAAGTTGCTTAAGTTCATATTTTTAACGTGATTGGTATAACATAGATTTGATTGTTTGAAAGTTAGTAGCTATTTTTCTTAGCGCATCTTCACCATCATCATTGCTAATGTCACCCTCTTCAATTTCCTTTACTTTATCAACATACATTTTCTTGAGTGTATTTGTTGTTGCCAAAATTTCATAAACTGTTGGAGAGCCTTTATCTTTCCAATCTTCAGGCAAAAGAAAAGGGTAACTTGGATCAAAATCGATTAATTTATCGTCTTTTTGGATTGCCATTACTTCGTCAGAGATATAAATAGTTGGGGCAATCTTTCGGGTAATTTTTCAAGGTTATCAATCACCATAAAACGATTCTTTCCAAAAATCCTAGCAACATACTGATCGGCATAAGGATCTAGACTGATGCAGAACGTTATAATGCCATGACTTCTAAGCTCTTCAACTGCTTTTTTTGCATCCATACGAAGATGTTGTGGGTCATCCACATCGATATCTGCGGGCTCACCATCTGTTAAGACTAATAAAATTTTCTTTGCAGATGACTGCGTTAATAAATCGATGCCAGCATGCCTAATCGCCGTTCCCATTCTTGTCGATAGACCGCCCTTTATTCCAGCCAACCTGCCCTTTACTTCGTCATTAAAACTGAAATGAAATGGCTTGAATCGATAATACTGGACATCGTGTCTTGAGTCTGAAGCAAAACCTGAAATCGTTAAGTTATCTCCAATTTTATCAATTGCCCAAGAGAGCAATGAGGTGGCCTCTCTCATAAGCTCAAGAATTGTCTTTTCACTCCCAACCACCATATCATTAGTCGATTCAGACAAATCCATGAGAAGGTTTACAGATACGTCTCTGATATGCTGAACCTTCTTAACATATATTCGATCTGATGGCGTTGTTCCAACCCTAATATCTGACAATGCAGTCACGCATGCATCAATATCAAGCTCACTACCCTCTTGTTGCTTCTTTAACTTAACGAGGCCTTGAGGCTGCATCTGGTCAATCGCATTTTTGAGCTGATTTGCTATTGGCTTATGCTCTTTGAGAATATTATTGATAACCTCAAAGTCACCTTTTCGAAGTCTTCTTTCGTATAGCGTTGCCCAATTTGGACGATAAAGCTGCAGTTGATAATCCCATTCATTGTAATGAAATGGCTCACTTACTGGCTCTTTGCCCTCAACTTCATTAATACTTACGCCATCTAACTCATCAGGAAAATACTCTGTCTCAAGTGTCCAAATTTCCTGTGCATCATCGCCAGCAGTCTCAACATCAAGCTCATTATACATCTCCATAATATTAGCTTTCCTTCGCACCTGTCTTTGACTAGCAGGAACATAGTCATTCCCTTCTGAAACCCAGTCTAAATCCTCGTATTCCCAAATATAGCGATTATCATCTCTGTAAGAAATTGGAGCAGAGACTAATGCGGAGGCACTTATTTTCACATCAGTTTCTGATTTGATGATTTCATAATACTTCAAACCTAACTCAAAGCTAACTTCTGAAGAGTTGTCAGACATTTTTATCTTTGAGTTAAATAATTTAAAAAAGTCTTTATTAAATGATTGCTTCGCATTGTATTTGGAATCAAGTGCTAACCTAGATAAATCAACTAAATCCAATATAAATGGATTTAGCTCTTTCAAATCTTCATCTTCGGGGTGTAATGCAATCCATAGCTTTTTCATTCCTGGAAACTTCTTGATAGTATTTAACTCAACCCTAAGATCTTCAATCAAAGATACACACGCAACCTGTAGGGGGTTTAATTGATCACCTTTAAAGGCCGAAGTTGTTTCCATTATATGTGCTGCTGCATGAGCGCAGACTGCACGATAGCAATCGATTCCAGGCACAACCCTTCCTGATGGGTGCCTATAATCATCGTATGCATCGGGAATATGCATTACCCCATATTCAATGTATGGCTTTAGGCCTTTTTTTGTCTCATAGTCTCCAGAGGTTGGGCGAAGAAAAAAATCTCGATTGTAAAACGCTCTCAAATAAAACTGAAGCTTTCTCTGATTATCTATAAAAAGAGTTCCTCTTCTCTCCTGCTCTAAAATTTGTAATGACTCAGCACTACTTAGCTCAAAGTATGCGATCTGAGCTTTAAAGTCTCTATTGAAAGTTTCAGCTCCATACAGCACCCATCGCCTAAGCCCTCCAAGAGTAAGTTTGCTGGTTAGTTGGTCAATGTTATTGAGCATTGGTCTCATTCCTCGAGGTGCCAGTGCAATCATCCTTTCCAATAATCGCAAGTAGCCCTTAATGAGATCAAAATCACTCATTCTTTGTGCAACATTTGGAAGGCTTGAGATCATCAAGACTATTACTGAAGCTGAGGTTTGAGAAGACATTTTCATTATCGAAAAGACAATTTCACCAATGATGGACTCTCCAACTTCCCTTACCACCATAGGAGTCTCTTCAAGGAATGAAATAACCATGTCTTCACCCTTTCCCATTGCATGAAGAGCGCCAGCTCCATCAAGGTAGACTTTAAGGCCATTAGGCGTCATAACTTTTGAGGCTTCTACAAAACTTCCAGTTAAAGCATCGTGAAGTACATCAGATGGATTTCGAAACTTTTCTTCAAAATCAGAAAGTTGAACCGAACTCATAGCAGTTTATTACTCAAAAAAAGTATCAATAGCAGCGTTTAAGGTATCCACGATATCCAAGTCGTCTGTAATTGGATTAACCATTGCAATTTTGCAGGCCGATTTTTGATTCACCTTATCTGCAATTAGTTGTCCTGCATACACACACAATCTAGTTGAAATTCCCTCATCTAGCCCATGCCCAACTAAGTTTCTTGCTCTTTGGGCCACTTGCACTAACTTGATAGCGGTCTCTTTATTAACACCAGACTCTTTTGCAATGATATGAGCTTCAGTTTTTTCATCAGGATACTGAAAATTAAAGCCGCAGAATCTTTGTTTTGTTGACTGCTTAAGGTCCTTCATTAAGTTTTGATAGCCTGGATTATATGAAATTACCAGCTGAAAATCTGGATGAGCCTCAATCAATTCACCCTTCTTATCCAGCGGTAATGTTCTTCTGTAATCAGTAAGTGGGTGAATTACGACAGTTGTATCTTGTCTTGCCTCTACCACCTCATCTAAATAACAGATCCCGCCAAAACGAGCTGCCATTGCAAGTGGCCCATCTTGCCAAATAGTACCTTCTTTATCAAGCAAAAATCGCCCTACTAGATCACTTGCGGACATATCTTCATTACAGGCAACGGTGATTAATGGCTTATCTAATTTATAAGCCATATACTCTACGAAGCGAGATTTACCACAACCAGTTGGCCCTTTTAGCATTACTGGCATACGATTCATGTAGGCAGCAGTGTACATTTCAATTTCATCTTCTTGGGGCTGATAGAAGGGTTCTTCAGCAATTTTATATTGATCTAATTCATTCATAATTTAATCCTTTCGAAAAAAAAACCCCTGCTGTTAGACAGGGGTTTATCCAATCAAGCTATCATGATTTTACTTGATTATTTAAAACCTTTGCCTCTGTAAATAACCATGGATGCACCCTGAGACTGAGCATAGTTGTCATATCCAATTAAACGCACATGATTTTCAGGATTAACCTCATGACACGCTTTACATTCTTCAAGAATCGTATCAATATCTGTTTCTCCAAAAAGAGGTAATTTCCACATATACCAATAGTTTCCTGTTGCGTTTTCTACTTCAGTATGCTCTACTCCTGGGTTATAGCCTTGATCAACAATATATTGAACTTGCTCACGAATCTGCTTATCAGTCATTGCTGGTAAGTATGAAAATGTCTCAAATTTTCTACTTGAATTATCACTTAAGCGTGAAGGATAGTCTTGAACTTTACTCATAATAGTTTCCTTATATATAGATTGTTATAGAGTTTGATTACTTGTGCTGGATGTCCAGCTTATCGACAGTATCAAATTCAAATTTAATTTCTTTCCAAGTTTCCATAGCTATTTTTAGCTCTGGAGAATGTTTGGCTGCGTTGGTAAGAATATCTTTAGATTCTTTTTCTAAATCTCTTCCAGCATTTCTGGCCTCAACACAAGCTTCCACTGCAACCCTATTAGCAGCAGCTCCAGCAGCGTTGCCCCATGGATGTCCAAGTGTGCCGCCTCCAAACTGGAGAACTGAATCATCACCAAAAATATTAACCAAAGCCGGCATGTGCCATACATGGATTCCACCAGAGGCTACTGGTAACATGCCCGGCATTGCGCCAAAATCTTGATCAAAGAAAATACCCCTTGAGCGATCCTCTTTGATAAAACTATCACGCATACAATCAATCCAGCCTAATGTTGAGTCACGATCACCTTCAAGCTTACCAACAACGGTACCTGAATGCATATGGTCACCACCAGAGAGTCTCAAGCATTTTGCGAGAACTCTAAAGTGTATTCCATGATTAGGATTTCTATCAACAACGGCATGCATCGCTCTGTGAATGTGAAGTAACAAACCATTATCACGGCACCAGTTCGCGAGACCAGTATTGGCTGTAAATCCAGCTGTAAAAAAGTCATGCATAATAATGGGTGTCCCTAATTCTTTTGCATACTCAGCCCTTTTATACATCTCTTCAGGAGTTGGCGCAGTAACGTTCAAATAATGTCCTTTACGTTCACCTGTTTCTCTTTCAGCTCTTTCAATTGCATCTTGTACAAAACCAAAACGATCTCGCCAGCGCATGAATGGTTGGGAGTTTACGTTTTCATCATCTTTTGTAAAGTCAAGACCACCTCTAAGTCCTTCATAGCAAGCACGACCATAATTCTTTGCTGAAAGACCTAGTTTAGGCTTAATCGTGCAACCCAACATAGGGCGACCATACTTATTCATTTTGTCTCTTTCAACTTGAATGCCATTTGGTGGACCACCACAAGTCATAACATAGGCAATAGGAAAGCGAATATCTTCGAGTCTCAGCGCTCGCAGGGCTTTAAAACCAAATACGTTTCCAACTAGTGACGTCAACACATTAACGATTGAACCTTCTTCGAATAAATCGATTGGATACGCAATAAATGCATAAATAGCATCGTCTGAACCTGGGACATCTTCAATTCTGTATGCTCGTCCTTTGTAGTGGTCGAGGTCAGTTAATAAATCTGTCCATACAGTCGTCCAGGTTCCAGTTGAAGATTCTGCAGCAACAGCTGCTGCAACCTCCTCTCTTGGAACACCGGGCTGAGGTGTTATTTTAAAACATGCCAAAATATCAGTATCTACCGGCTCATACTCGGGCATCCAATAGGTGTCTCTATATTCTTTTACTCCAGCATCGTAACCTTTTTTTGCCATTCTAAACTCCCCTCTATTAGTATTTGTATAAAAATGAAAGTCATTATAGATGTCTATATAAATAATGTAAAATAATATTTATTTAGATTATCATTAGTTTTACTTATGATTAATTACACTTTAAAACAGCTATATAGCTTTGAGTCAGTCATCAGACTTGGCGGCTTTACCAGTGCCAGCAAAGAACTTCATATCACTCAACCTGCTGTTTACATGCAGGTTCAACAACTGCAAGAAAGTATTGGTGCAAAATTATTTGATATTAATGGTAAAAAAATTAGTCCTACATTTGTAGGCAAAAAGATTTATAAAACCGCAATTGAAACAATCAATACGCTTGAAAATTCAAAACTTGAAATTGATGAAGTGTTAAATCCAGACTCTGGACATCTTCAAATTGCCGTTGCAACCACTGCCAACTCATTCATTAGCGCCCTTCTTGCAAAATTCAAAAATGATTTTCCTAAGATGACCTTTTACATCGACGTAACCAATCGCCAATCTCTTCTCGATAATCTCAAAAACAACAATGCAGATCTTGTGATTATGGGTGAACCACCAAAAGATATACCCTTAACATCGCATGCATTTATGCAAAACCCATTGATTGCAATAGCTCATCCAGGAAACGAACTACTTAATAATAAGAACATAACAATTAAAGACTTGTCCAAAGAGACGCTTCTTACCAGGGAGATCGGTTCAGGAACAAGAATTACAATTGAAAGGTTTACAGGACTTAATTTTAATTCTGATATTCAGATTAATTCAAATGAAGCGATTGTTGAAGCAGTTCAAGCCGGTTTAGGAATTGGATTTGTGTCGATGCATTCTGTCAATCTTCAGCTTAAAAATAAAATCATTAGACAGCTTGATGTTGAGCCATTTCCTATCTTAAGGCAGTGGCATATTGTTCATAATACTGAAGCTGATTTATCTCCAATTGCAAGAAGGTTTAAACAGTATATTATTGACAATACAAAGGACGAAAAATACCTTTAATAATTAACTTCGGTATTCTGCATTAATCTTCACATAGTCATACGAGAGATCAGTTGTCCAAACACTCTCGCTTAAACTTGTCGTTCCTAAATTCACTCTTATGATAATTTCAGATTTTTGCATTTCAGCACTTCCTAACTCCTCAGTATAAGTGCTACTTTTCTCCCCTGAGACAATAATCTGAAGGCCATTTATATAAATGTCAATATTTTCAATCGACACCCCATTAACTTTAGCTCGACCAACTGCAGCTAAGATTCTTCCCCAATTTGCATCACCCGCAAATAGTGCTGTCTTAACTAGTGGAGAATGCGCAATAGTGTAAGCAACCTCTAAACAGTCTTCAGATGATTCAAGTCCCTCAATTTTAATCTCAACAAATTTTGTTGCCCCCTCTCCATCTTTAACAATCATCTGCGCTAACTCTTTTGAAACAAGGTTAAGGGCTTTTTGAAACTCACCTTTACATTGACTTAATTGAACGCCAGATTGATTTGTCGCGCTCAATGAGCAGGCATCATTTGTCGACGTATCTCCATCAACTGTAATGCGATTAAAAGATTGATTAACAGCATGAGTTAAACAATCTTGAAGCTCTTCTTTAGATGCACTAATATCACTTACTATAAAACTAAGCATTGTGGCCATGTCTGGTCTGATCATTCCTGAACCTTTTGCGACACCTGAAAGAGTGACAGTTTTTCCGCCAATACTAATAGAAGTAGAATATGACTTTTCGACAAGGTCAGTAGTTAGAATTCCGTTAGCTACTTTACTCATGCCATTCTTAGAAAGCGAACTAACAAGAATATTGACGTTAGATTTAAAGGCCTCTAAAGGAAGAAATTCACCAATAACGCCAGTTGAAAATGGCAATACTTGTTCAGGCTTAATTTCGAGCTCTTCAGCAAGATACACACAAGTGTTGTAGCAATCTTCTAAGCCCCTCTCACCAGTTCCTGCATTCGCATTACCACTATTTATTAAGAGTGCTTCAATATTTGAATTTACATGGTTTTTTGAAACTATGACTGGAGCAGCGCAAAAAATATTTCGCGTAAAAACAGCTGCAGTACTCGAACCTTTACTGAGTGAAATTAATGACAAATCTAAGATGTTATTCTTTTTTATTCCAGAGGCAATTGAAGAACACTTAACACCTTTCACTTGAAGTAAATCAATACTCATACTAAAAAATTAAGAAATAATTAAGGATCATTTTACCTATTTCAAAAAAGACTAATCTGTTTTAAAAAATTAGGACATATAACCTCAATATTTATCACTATCAAGCTTATTAAACATGATCATAATAATTGCTCCAAAAAACACCATCATTAAAGCTGGGATTGCTGCCCTTTCATAAAGTCCCTCAGAGCTTAATTCAAATACACGAATTGCAAGAGTATCCCATCCAAAAGGTCTCAGTAAATAAGTTGCTGGAAGCTCTTTCATAACATCAACCGCAACCAGTAATGCGCCTGCCAATATTCCTGGCATCATCATAGGAAAATATACTTCTTTTATTAAGCGAAACCTCGAAGCACCTAGCAACCTAGCACTTTGCTCATACACTGGCTTTATTTGCTCACTTGAAGCACTTGTGGAATTGTATGCGATGGCCATAAACCTTGAAATATATGCAAAAAGAAGCAATATAACGGAACCAAACAAAATATGATTAATCGAAGAGCCACCAAAATAAATACTAATTAATGAGATATTTTGTACACCATATAGCAACCCAACTGCCATTACTGAACCTGGCAAGGCATATCCAAGCGTTGAAAATCTTATTAGCCATTGAAGAGTCTTACTGTTTGATTTGCGTTTGCTAGGCAAAGCAAGTATGGTAGCAACTGTAACGGTTAATAATGTTGCGCAAACAGTCAAAGCACCTGTAGAAACAAAATAATCAAAATAGCGCATACTCCATTCAATAGAATAAACTTCTAATGACCAAATTAATATTTGAAGCAAAGGCATTGCAAATGAAAGCATAAATATTCCAAATACAAAAACAAATAAAATCCAGCCAATTAATCCGTTTGCATAGTAAGCCTTTGCATGAGAAACATCAGATGAGTAATACTTAGCCTTTCCTCGAGCCTTTTTTTCAAAATAGATTAGAAAAAATGAAACAAGTACAAGCAAAGAAGCCAGTTGAGCAGCAACTTCAATCGAACGAAAGTCTCCCCAAGCTGAATATATTGCAGTTGTAAAAGTAGAATAGTTAAATAAAGAAACTACCCCAAAGTCTGCTAATGTTTCCATCAAGGTAACCAATAATCCAGCTGCTATTGCAGGTCTTGCAAGTGGTACTGAAATCTTCCAAAAGACTCTTAAAGGTTTAGCACCCAACATCTTACCAGCTTCAATCATTTGAATTTTTTGACGTTTAAAAGAGGCTCTCGCCATCATATAAACATATGGATAAAAAACCAAAATGAATGTTAATATAATGGCCCAGTAACCCGACCGTATATCAAACCCGGGGATTCCTAGATATTCCCTTAGCCAGACTTGTGCGTAACCAGAATAATCAAAAACCCCAAGATATACAAAAGCCAATACATATGCTGGAATACCAAAAGGAAGAAAAAGAGCCCACTCTAACCAAGATCTACCAGGAAATTCAACCATAACGACTAAATAAGCAAGCACAGTTCCTAAAATGCTTACACCAATACCAACTCCTATAAGCAAAATTAGGGTTGAAGAAACAAGCTCTGGAAGAAGTGTCTGAGCGAAGTGGAGCCATAGATCAGTTCCAGGCATGAGCCATGAAGAGCACACTACAAAAATTGGAAAAGCGACTGAAAAAGCTAGTAAACCAATCCAAAAATTTGATTTGATGAATACCTCTTTCATAAATTAAAAGATTGAAAAAAGTATTTCATTTTAATTGAAATTTTCCAGGACTTAATTAAAAGCCCTGGATAAAGTTAATGCATTATTGTTTATTTATAACCTAATCTTTGCATTAATTTGACTGCGTCAGCTTGTAATTCTCCTGCAACAGAAAGATTCATTTTGTCCTGCTTAAAGCCTCCCCAAGATGAGACAATTTCATCAGAATCAATGTTTTGATTTGCTGGATATTCTTTATTTAAAGCTCCATAGATTACTTGGGCCTCTGCAGATGATAGCCACTCCAATAATTGAGTGGCACCACGAGGGTTAGATGCATGCTTTGTTATGCCAGCACCTGAAACATTGACATGAACCCCTGTTGTATCTTGATTTGCCCAGAAAAGCTTTAGGGGAGCCTTAGGATTTTTTTCAATTAATCGACCGAAATAGTAAGTATTTACAAGACCAACATCACACTGTCCCGCGAGAATAGCATCCATCACATGGGAGTCCTTAGCATTGGGAACAGCAGCCAAATTATTCACCCAGCCACTAATAATTTCAGAGGCTTTTTCTTTACCTTGGTTATGAACAATTGATGCAACTAATGATTTAGTATAGATTTTCTTACTTGTTCTCAAACAAAGTCTGTTCTTCCAATTGCTAGATGCGAGGTCTCCATATGTAGATAAATCAGATGGCTCAACTCTTTCTGTACTATAAACAATGGTTCTTGCCCTAACAGACAATCCAGTCCAAAGTCCATCTGGATCTCTTAAATATGAAGGGATATTGCTCTTAATTGTGTCTGTACTTACGCTTTGAAAAATATCCTGCGTGCCAGCATACCAAAGATCACCCGCATCAACAGTCATAAACATATCTGCCGGTGTATTTTTACCCTCTAACTTCATTCTTTCTACTAGGTCACTGCCACTGCCAGTCAAATAATTAACTTCAATGCCAGTCTGCTTTGTGAATTGTTCAAATAGAGGTTTGATTAAGTGTTCTTTTCTTGAGCTATAAACGGTCACTTCATCTGTTGCCGCTTGAATTTGAGTAGCTGTTCCCATTAATAGAATAGAAACTGTTAGGGATAGTACGAGAGATTTTTTTGCATTCATTGCTTATTTCCTTAGTTAATTTATTAAAATTATTAATGATAACCATTATCATTTGCGAATGATACACAATATCAAATAATAAGCAACTGTTTTTTTTCAATTTTTCCAATTTTATCGGCAAATACTTCAGCTTCAGCTTCGTCATGCGTTACGAGAATAGATGTGACCCCAGCTTTTTTTAAAATTTCTCTAACCTCTAAGACTAGCTGGGTACGGTGCGACTTGTCCAAACTAGAAAAAGGCTCATCAAGAAGTAATAGTTTTGGTGAGGTTGCAAGAGAACGAGCAAGTGAAACTCTCTGTTGTTCTCCACCAGAGAGTTGGTATGGATATTTTTTGCCAATTCCTTCGAGATTCATTAAGTCAAGAAGTGCTTTAATTTTCTTATTTCTATCTTCTCTTGATAAATGATTGATTCCAAAACTAATATTTTGATGAACAGTCATATGAGGAAATAGCGCATAATCTTGAAACACCATTCCTATCTCTCTAAATTCTGGCTTTACTGTATGAATCCCACTTATGCTTAAGTCCTTACCATCTAGATCAACCTTGCCATCTTTTGCATTTTCTAGGCCAGCAATAAATCTTAGTGCAGAGCTTTTACCACTCCCACTATCGCCCAACAAAGCAAAAATATTTCCGCTTTCTAGATCAAGATTAAATCCATCTAGGACATGATTGTCGTCAAAAGAGATTGATAGATTGCTGACACTTAACATTTCTAAATACAAATAATAATGATTCGCATTATTATATAAGAGTCAGCTTTGATATGTAGGTTTTTTGGAGTGAATAGATTAACTTACTGGATTATTGGTAATTCCTCTGCTGCTCTAATACTGAGCCACTCAGGTCCATTTTCTGTAATGACAATATTTTCCTCATGAACCATCTCCTTTCCTGGGAGAAACGCCATGCCTGGTTCTAACGTTAGAACTACTCCAGGCTCAAGTATGGTGTTATCATTCTGGGTATTGGAGGGCCATTCAGTTAGCTGCATCCCTAATCCATGTCCAAGCCTACCGACAGTATTACCAAGCGCTCCACCTTTTTGAAGAACATCATTCATTGCATTAAATATGTCTGAAGTAGTTTTACCTACTTGGGCTGCATTAAAACCAGCCTCAGTTGCCTCATAGGTAACTCTGTATGCTGTTTTAGCTGCTTCACTAATTGAACCAAAGGCATAGTTTCTATCAAAGTCACAATAGTAACTATCAAAAACTGAACCGGTGTCAATAATAAACAGATCGCCCTCTTCTATTATTTTATCTGTTGGCCCCATAATAATTGAGCCATAGCCCTCTTGTCCTGAGCCAGATACTATGTAGGGTGAATCATCCACTCCCAATGTCAGTAAATGCTGCTTAAATCGCCTGCAATTTTCTTGTTCACTATCGCCTGCTCGTAGAAAATTTTCAAGATCAATAAAGCCTTTTGAAGTAAGCTGACAAATATGTCTAATTTTAGCAATCTCTGCCTCTGATTTCACAAAACGAACTTTTCGCATGATTGTGTTGGCATCCTTGATTTCAACTCCTTTTAGACTGCTAATTAAAAACTCATAATCCTCTAAAGGCATTCTCAAGGTGCTTTCAAGGGTCTTTGGGACACCCAACGATTTATGATTAACCATTAATGATTTAATTGATGCCAAAAGAAGACTAATTCCATCATCTTCTGGATTTGGAGACATCCAAGTCTGAATATCATCAATCCAAGTTCCCTTCATGCCAGACTCACCAATTGTGGGAATAATTGCTTTTGGCTTTCCATTGCTTGGGATTAAAACATACCAAGGTCTTGTTGGACTCTGAAAGAATTGTGATTTAAAGCCTGTGTAGTATTCTATATCAACTTGTGTAGTCAATAAAATTGCGTCCATTTTTGATTCAAACATAAGCTTTTGAATCTTGGTAAGTCGATTTTCGTATTCAGAAACTTCAAAGCCTCTTTTGGGAATGTTCATTTCCTCTCCTGTATTAATAGAGGGTACTCAGTACTTGTTCAGATGACCTGCCTACTAATTGTTCGTACATTTCCTCATCAGTATCGCCCTCAGTCCCAAAAAATAGTATTTTTGAACTCTCATTAATCATTAACTTTGATTTAAGCTCACTATCATTACAAGCGATAAGGAATCCTGCGAGACCAGTAACCGCAGATTCGCCAGCAACGATAGGTGTATCTCTGTTGGCCAAAAGCCGCATTACTTTTGGAATTGATTCATCAGTAATTGACATGAAGTGCGAGGTGTGACTTTCAAGTATTGACCAAGCTAAAACCGAAACTTCACCGCATGCAAGACCAGCCATTATTGTATCAAGCTCTCCATGAACAGCTGTTGGCTTTCCATTGACAGCACTTTGAAATAAACAGTCTGCATTGACTGGTTCAACCACAATAAATATAGGAGGGTTCTCAAGTCTTTCTGCTAAAAAAGAAACTACTGCTGATGGGAAACCACCAACGCCTCCTTGAAGAAAGACATGCGTTGGAATATCATCCATTTGCTTTAACACTTCATCAACCATGACGGTGTAGCCCTGCATCACGTCTTTTGGAATATCTGTATAACCCTCATAAGAAGTATCAGAAACGACAGTGTAGTTATTAGACTCCGCAACTTCAGCAGCGATTCTAACTGATTCATCATAATTTCCTTTAATGCGATTAACCGTAGCGCCATATTTAGCTATCGCTTTTTCTCTGCCTACGCTGACATTCCTGTGAATATAAATCTCACAATTGCAGCCGAACTGCTGGGCACCCCATGCGACAGATCTCCCATGGTTCCCATCGGTTGCACAGCAAACTGTGAACTTTGAAGTTTTATCTTTATAAATTCCAGCAATTAAGTCTGAAGAATTAGCGTCAATTCCAAGCTCTTTGAGTTTTTTGATCAGCAGATTTGCAACGGCATAAGCACCACCAAGAGCTTTAAAACTTTTGAGAGAGAAGCGTGGATTTTCATCTTTATATAGGATCGAACTAACGCCCGTATCTTTCGCCATATCTGAAAAAGAATGTAATGGCGTTGGCTGATAGTTATCCCATGATGTGATCTCTTTACTTGCACGCCTAAACCCATCTAGGCTCAGAATATGCTGGTGTTTGTACTCAGAATTAAGTGCGTTTGGATTTTTAAAATGTGAGAATGTTAATGAAAAGTCAGCGTAACTATTAATCATAATATTTTCAATCTTTAGGAACTTTAAATGATACCTTATACCCTAGAATTGGCATTTTGTGTCAATTGTCTTTTTTCAATCGTTATTGAAGCAAGTGCAACAAGTATTACACCGACACCTTGAATTAAAGTTATTGTATTTAGATATGCAATAAATCCAAAGATTAAAACAAGAAGAGGTTCAGTGTAGCCAATATTTGCTGTTCTAATGGGGCCATACTTTTTTACAGAAATATGATAGAAGAACATTCCTGTTGCGAATAGTATTCCCGAAATAAGAGAGAGCAATAGAGCTTTATGGTTTGGCCAATAAAAACCTGATTCATTTATAAACAAATAAAGAAAAATAACTGCAGGAATAAGCGTTGTATATTTAACAATTTCCCAATTCCTTAATTTACTCATTCTAGGCGTAATGATCAGTATTAAAGAGTAAGACAGTGCTGATAACAAAGCTAAGACAATACCAATTACCATTGTATAAAATCCTTCTTCACTTTGAGAGATTGCAGCAATTCCAATTATCGCCATCAAAAACATAAAAATCGTTGTGATATCAAGTGTTCTTCGGGTATTGAATGATTCGATTAAATAAGTTAATAATGGGTATGTAAATAAAATAACGCTAGCAAGGCCGACTGACATATATTTGACTGCTTCAACATATAACCAAGATTGAACACCAAAGAGCAACGAAAGAGTGATTAACCAGAGTCCTAATTTTTGCTTTTTAATTCGACTAATTGAAAACAAACTTTTGGTTAAAACTAGTGACGTAAAAAAAGTTGTTCCAAAACGAATAAATAAAAATAGAAATACACTAACTTCAAAAGTATAAATTAGAGGAATCATGCTTACATTTAACGCATAAAACAGGGAAGATAAAAGCGCAAAGCGAATTACAAACATTTAGTCTATATTCATCAATAACTTAGAAATTCAATTTTATAAGATATATTTGGAGGTAATTTAGTTCATTTCACTTCAAATTAAGGTTTTTTTTTCCACTTTTTAAGCACTTTAGGATATCATTGCCGCTTCATTTTATTTAAAGGAGAAAAAATGAATTTTGATCAAAATTTAATAGCGCCTGGACTAGGAGTTTTAGGCTTAATTATCGTAGTTATCATCTATCAATGGATAACAAAACAAGATGGTGGCAGCGGTGCCGTTAAAAAAATTGGTGAACAAATTCATATTGGTGCAATTGTTTTTATGAAGCGCGAATATAAAATGCTTAGTATCTTTGCATTAGTTCTTTTAGTTCTTCTTTATATCTTTCTTGGTGCAGCAAGTGCATTATGTTTTTTAGTTGGAGCTGTAACCTCTGCAACTGCCGGATATATAGGTATGAACACTGCGACTATTGCTAATGTTAGAACTGCCCAGGCTGCTCATGAAAATGGGAGCGCCTCTGCCTTGACTGTAGCATTCTTTGGTGGCTCAGTTATGGGTTTATCTGTTGCTGCTTTAGGTCTATTAGGTCTAGGCGGATTATATTACTTTTTTGGCGCAGAGCATTCTGAAGCACTTCACGGTTTTGCGATGGGTGGCTCAGTAGTTGCACTATTCTCTCGTGTTGGTGGTGGAATCTTCACCAAGAGCGCCGATGTGGGTGCAGATCTTGTTGGTAAATTAGAAGCAGGCATTCCTGAGGATGATCCTCGTAATCCTGCAGTAATTGCTGATAATGTAGGAGATAACGTTGGTGATATCGCGGGTATGGGCTCAGATATCTTTGAGTCATACTGTGGCTCAATGATTGCTTCCATTGCAATTGCTGCAACAATAGCTGTCGACTCACTAGGTGGTAATAGAAGTGAACTTATGTTTTTGCCTCTTGCCTTAGCATCGCTTGGACTTGTTTGCTCTGTGATTGGAATCATATTTGTTAAACTCTCATCTAATAAGTCTCCTGAATCAGCCCTGAGAATGGGAACTATCGGTTCAGCTCTCCTTTTTATAATCACTTCATTCTTCTTGATTGATTTTTTAGATGTCTCAAATAATATTTGGGCAGCTGTCCTTATGGGAAGCATTGGTGGCATTATTATTGGACTTGTAACTGAATACTACACTGCTGGAAAACCAATCAGAGATATAGCTGAATCAGGAAAGACTGGTGCTGCTACTGTCATGATTAAAGGACTTGCAGTTGGCATGCAGTCAGTAGTTATTCCAATCTTGATGATTTGTATCATTATTTACGTTTCTAACTTATTTGTTGGCTTATATGGAGTAGGCATTGCAGCAATTGGAATGCTAGCGACTGTTGGGATGACTATGGCAATTGATGCTTATGGACCAATTGCAGACAATGCTGGGGGTATTGCTGAGATGGCTGGTCTTGGCGAGGATACTCGTAAAATTACTGACTCACTTGATGAGCTTGGTAATACGACTGCAGCAATTGGAAAAGGTTTTGCGATTGGTGCAGCTGCGCTTGCAGCTCTTGCAATTATCACCGCATATACTGAAACTGTTATCGCAAACAAAGCAGACTTTTTACTTCAGCTCAACAGTGCTGAAGTATTAATCGGTTTATTTATTGGTGGAACCATTCCATTTTTAATTGCCTCTCTTACTATGACTGCTGTTGGTGATGCTGCTTTTGAAATGATTGAGGAAGTACGAAGACAGTTTAAAGAAATTAAAGGTCTACTGGAAGGCAAAGCTGAGCCCGATACTGCTAAATGTGTCGATATTGCTACAACTGCTGCACTTAAAAAAATGATTCTTCCAGGTGTGATAGCTGTTGCGGCTCCAGTTATAGTTGGCTTCCTAATAAGTCCTGAAGCACTCGGAGGAATGCTTGGTGGCGCCCTTCTTGGTTGTGTTCTTATGGCCCTCATGATGGCTAATGCTGGTGGAGCTTGGGATAACGCTAAAAAACACGTTGAAAAAGGTAACTTTGGTGGCAAAGGTACAGAAGTCCACACAGCGACTGTTGTAGGCGATACGGTTGGTGACCCGTTTAAGGACACCTCTGGCCCATCTATGAACATTCTTATCAATGTGATGGCAATTGTTAGCTTAGTTATTGCGCCGTTACTGTAAGAAGAAATAATTCTAGCCTCACGTAATGTGGGGCTGACACCTATCTAGACGCTATCAAACTGAAGCACATCGGTGGACGTTTTTCTTGACTAGCTAAAAACTCTCCTCTTCCAGATATATCATGGGCATATTCATCAAAGTGATTGATATTGAAGCCATGCTTAATTAGACTCCCTAGTATTTCTGATAAGGAGTGATGGAACCAATAACTTGGGGATTCTATTACTTTATCTGGATTCATATAATCATTTTCATTTTCTGTAAAGTAAGGCTCTTTGTTGAAATAATCATTTCTAATAGTGCCTCCTGAATCTTCTTCAAACAACTCCAAAATAGGATGCATTTCATATATGAAGATTTGACCACCAGGTTTTAATAGGCGGGACAGTAAGCTAAAAAAAGTTGCAAGGTCTTTTAGCCAGCCAAATACACCAATTGTAATATAGAGCAAATCAAATTGATTATCGTAGGCATTGCCAAGATCATAAATATCAGTACAAACAAGCTCAATATCGACATCAGCTGCTTGTTTGAGAGCCTCGCCTTGTTTAATAAACTCATCACTAATATCAAAACCCACACACCTTGAAGCACCTGCTCTCTTAACTGAGATTAATTCTCTAGCATTGTTACAGTTGATTTGGGCTACCGACTTACCAAATAATTGTATTTGGTTAAATAGCTTTTTTTCTACAGAGTCAAAGGTTGTAAAGTTTTTATCAGCAATCAGATGAAGGAGATTATTGACATATTTTTCCTGATGAACAGAAGCAACCTCATTCCAATGTTTTCGATTAGTACTAGAATATTTATCAAGAGTTTTCATTTATGAATACTGTACTTCTAATTCCCTACTATTGTCTCCAGAATGCTTTATGAAAGATGGCAATAATGGTTAATACTTCAAGCCTTCCAACAAGCATTGCAAAACTTAAAATCCACTTCGCAGCTCCACCAAGTGAACCATAGTTTTGCGCAACCTCTCCTAACCCTGGCCCAAGGTTATTCATTGTTGCTGCAGTTGCAGAATAAGCTGTAACCTGATCTAAACCGGCAAACATGAGCAACATTAAAATTAAGAAAAAAGTAATTGCATATAGTGAAAAGAAGCCAAGCACTGAAACCAAAGCCTTTTCATTAATACTGGCACCATTTAATTTGACGCTTACCTGGGCATTAGGACGAATAAACTTATGTATTTCCTTCATTCCTAATCTAAACATTACAAGGATTCGAATAACTTTGATTCCACCCCCTGTTGAGCCTACACAGGCACCAATAAAGCTCATCATTATAAGAAAAACAGGGATCGCTGCTGGCCACTCACTATAGCTCTGAGAGCTATAACCAGTAGTTGTAGCTATCGAAATGGTTTGAAAAAGACTATGCCTTATAGTTTCAATTGCGGAGCTATACTCAGAATTTAAACCGAGCGCAATAATAACAATAATTGATGAAACAAAAAGGACCATTGTATATGTTTTGAACTCAGAATCTTTAATGTAATCTATAAATGACTTATTATTCCAAGCAAGAAAGTGTAACGAGAAGTTTATGCCGGCTAAAAACATAAAAAACATCGCAACCATTTCTATTGAAATCGAATTGAAGTAACCAATTGAGGCATCATGAGTTGAAAATCCACCAATTGCAACAGTGCTAAAACTATGACTAACAGCATCAAAAATACTCATACCTGATAAAAAGTAACCTAGCGCGCACAAAACTGTCAATGAAACATAAATTTTCCAAAGAGCAATTGCTGTATTTCTAAGTTTAGGAGTAAGTCTATCTTTTGCAATGCCGCTTGACTCTGCATGATAAAGCTCCATACCGCCAACTCCAAGTAAGGGCAATACTGCAACTGCTAGAACAATGATTCCCATACCTCCAAGCCATTGTAGTTGTTGCCTGTAGAATAATATACTTTTAGGCAAATCATCCAGTTGACTCATTACAGTTGCCCCCGTAGTAGTCAGTCCAGACATGGATTCAAAAAATGCATCAGAAAAGGAAAGATTACTTATAGAGCTAGTAATTAAGAATGGGAGGGTTCCAAAAAGAGATAAAACAATCCAAAAGCACACTACAATTAGAACGCCCTCTCTTAGCCTGAACTCTTTTTTTGTGTCTTTGAAAGGCCACCAAAGAATCAAACCACCTAGGACAGTTAATAAAAATGATAAAAGGAAAGAAAAATACTCACCTTCAGAATAAATTAAATCAACAATGATTGGGGGGACTTGGGCAAAGCTAAAGACCATTAGAAGAAGGCCAATAGTTTTAGCAACGATACTTAACTGCATTTAGTTTTCACCTTTAAAGTATGTTTTTTTAGAAATTATTGTTCATTCTCTAAGAATAGAGCCTCAACTTCATGAATCTTTCGAACATCCATTAACAGCATTAAAATATGGTCTCCTGACTCAATAACTAATTTTTTTGAGCCCATTAAAAGCTCATTATCCCGAACTACAGCACCTACAACGACACCCTCTGGTAGCGGTAAATCCTTAATTTGTTCACCGATTACTTCTGAAGTTTTTTCATCTCCATGAACTACAATTTCAATTGCCTCAGACTTTCCATGCTGAAGCGAATGGACCTTCATACAGTCTCCCTTTCTTAGGTGAGACAAGATACCACTCACTGTAATTTGATCTGGCGAGACAATAATGTCAACATCTCCACTTTGTTCAGCAAGGGAAGCATAAACATCCCTTTTGACTAGCGCAATTGTTTTATGGGCACCAAGACGTTTTGCAAGAATTGAAACAATTACATTCACCTCATCTGAATCAGTCAGTGCTAAAAATAAATCAGTATTTTCAATTCCTTCATCTTTAAGCAAATCTTCATCTGAAGCATTGCCTTGAAGAACAATTGTGTTATTTAATTTTTCACTTAAATACTTAGCTCTCTCCTCTCCCAGCTCAATGATTCTGATATTATGGGAATCCTCAAGAAGTTGAGCTACATTAAGTCCAATACTTCCTCCACCCGCAATAAATATTTTATGATAATCATTTTCAGCTCTTCTGAATTCCTTGAGTGCTCTTGATATGTGATTTTTTTTCGCAAGAAAATAGACTTGATCACCTTCTCTAATGACTGTGTCACTTTTTGCAGGAATTGCTCTTTCATTTCTATAGAGGCTAACAATACGCATTTTGACATCAGGCATATGCTCCTGAAGCTCTTTAATCGGTCTATTGACAATAGGTGTCCCAACAAAAGCTCTAGTTTCTACCAATTGAACCAAACCATTCTCAAAATCAAAAACTTGAGAGGCCCCGGGCTCTTCAACAATACCTCGGATGTATTCTGTAATTAGATTCTCAGGAGTAATTAAGAAATCAATAGGCAGGGCATCATTAGTGAATATTTCTGGTCTAAGAAGATATTCAGTGGTTCTTATCCTTGCAATTTTTTTCTTAACATCATAGAGAGTGTGAGCCATTCTACATGCCACCATGTTTCTTTCATCAGAGTTCATTACTGCAATGACCACATCCATCGATTTAATACCTGCTTTCTCAAGAACACTTGGATATGCGCCATAACCATTTACAGTTTTAATATCTAGGTGCCTTTGCAAAGGGGTCAACATTTCTTCTTTTTGATCAACGATCGTAATATCATTATCATCGTCTAAACAAAGATACCTTGCTAGCGTAGAACCAACTTGACCTGCACCAAGGATTAATATTTTCATTTTTTATCGATTCCTAAATCTTTAAGTTTTCTGTAGAGCGTTGTTCGCTCCAAGCCAGCAATTTCGGCAACTACAGCAATATTATTATCATTGGATGATAGATGGTGAAGTAGGTACTGACTTTCAAAGATATTTCTCGCTTCTTTTAGTTTTAAAGAAAAATCGATGCCACTAACCTTTTGAACCTCTTGTTCAGGCTCTTCACGCGTCATAATATTTCTTAAGATTGGCAAAAAGTCATGAAGTGGTTTTTTTAGAAAATCAACAGCACCAAGCTTCATTGCTCTAACTATATCACTTGGCTCAGCATGGCCAGACATCATCACTACAGGCGTATTACAACCTTCAGAATGCCACTCAGAGAGTAAGGAAATTCCATCTTGGCCAGGCATCCAGACATCCATTAGAATTAAATCAAAATCATTTGCTGCAAGGATTGCTTTTGCTTCAGCTGCACTTCTAGCAAGCATAGTTGAATAATTAACATCTTCCAGGATGTCTTTTATGATTTCGGTATTATCCTTTTCATCATCGATGATTAAAATTTTTCCGAATGTAGACTCTTCTTTCATTTCTTCCCCTTTGGATTGTTAATTATACTTAATTCAATGGTTACTCTAGCGCCATGAGGTTTGATATTACTTGCAAATATTTGGCCATCGTGCTGCTCAATTATATTTTGAACTATTGCAAGACCCAAACCACCGCTCTTCTCTTTTGTAGTTACATAAGGCTCAAAAACTTTTTCAATAATATCATTTGGAAAGCCTTTGCCATCATCTGTAATTGTTAGATGAACCAAGCCCTCTTTTTCCATAAGAGTAGATTTAATATTTATATTTAATTTCGTTTTATCATTCTTGGCTTCTATAGCATTTTTAATGAGGTTTATTAGAACCCTTGAGATAGCATCTTGATCAAGTTGAAGCTTTGGTAGGTCACCACTTAGATCAAGATTAACCCTCACTCCATCATGATTATCATAAAGAGAAGCTGATCTATTAATCAAGGTGTTTAATGATGATGATGTCTTTTGAATTTCTGGCGTATTGGCATAATTTGCAAAAGCGCTAACCATAGAATCCATCGATGCAACTTGGTCAATAATAGTTTGTGTTGTTTTATCAATAATAGCTGAATCTTTCTTTTCAAGTTTTTCTAAAAACAAATTCCTAAGCCTTTGTGCTGACAAAAGAATTGGAGTCAAGGGATTTTTTATTTCGTGAGCCATTCGAACTGCCACTTCTCCCCATGCAGCTTTCTTTTGAGCTCTATTGAGTTTTGAAATGTCATTAATAATAATGACGTAGCCCAGTGATTTGTTTTCTACATCGAGAACAGAGCCCTGACAATATAAAAGTCGAACTCTGTCACTCAGTGTTAACTCAATTTCATGACTCCACTCCATAGAGTCTTTTTCAATTTTGTCTTGGATATAAGAAAAAAGTGGACTTAGATTAGGGTATGCCTTAACTATAGAGTCATAAGATTGACCATTAAATATTGACTCATCATCAATCTGAAGTATGTTCCCAACAACTGGGTTAATGAGCTGTATTTTCTTGTCTTTACTTAGAGCAATTACGCCAAAAGAATATTTAAGGATCGTTTCAAGATAAAGGTTATGAGTGTCAAGACCCTCCCTAGATAGTTTTATTTTCTTACTCATCTCATTAAAATGACCAACTAAGTCATGCATATCTTTGTGCTTAGGGTCTTGCTGAATTTCAACGTCATAGTTACCCGAAGAGATCTCTCTTGTGGCAATTGACAAATTATGCATTGGCTTCATTAGCTGATCAATCATCCTTAAGACAATCAAGAGTGCACTTAAAACTGACAATAAGATTGTTGAGGTAAAGTCAATCATGAATCTGGTTTTGATTATGGATGAGTTTAATGTCAACTCAGCATCTTTCGCTGCATTACGAAAACGTGTCATTCTTGAAGTTAAGCTATCAATATTAATATCAAGAGTGAAATGCGCAATCAATGTAAACTCATCCGTTGAGGCTGTATACCCATCCACCATACAGTTAGCCTCTGCTCTCTTACTAGAAGCAGCAAGATTCATTTGACTATCATAAAGTTTTAATTCGCAAGCCCAAAAATCACTTGTTAAAAGACCTAAAACAGCTTGCATTTTTTCATTTGAGGCTCTTGGTGCATCAAAATAATTAACCAGTTTTCCAATATTACGCGCACGATCTTCGTAGTATTTAACTGCTACATTATTTGTACTTCGATATAACTCATCAACTTCACCACCGACTTTCAAATTGAACTCATCAAATTGACTTTCTGCAATTTGCAGGTTATCTCTGATGGATCCAAATGAAAAAAGATAAAAAGAGAGCACTGGAAGAAGAACCAGTACTGGAACAATTTTTATAAATGACCATGTAAACCTTGAACCAATAACGCCTTCTTGTGTGTTCTGTTTTAGCTTTCTCATAGACAGAGAAATATAGTAAATCGCCACCAAGCTCATTGAAACATTAAAGCCAACTAAAAGCAAATACCATTTCTCTATGAGCTCTGCATTTAGCCCAAGATAAAACATCCCAAAGAATGATATCAAGAAAACGCCTATCCAAAATAAAGCACGGGGGGCCTCTTTTAATGAAAAAGCCTGATTAAGTAACATAAATATTGTTAATCAAATAATAAAGTTATTCGATTATCTCATAAATGAAATATTACTATCACAAGTTGTTGATAAAATACAACAACACGATAAATACAATTATTTTGATAATAAACGACAAACAATTAGAAAAATATTTAAAAGATATCAATGGTGATAATGTTCTAGGAATAGATACTGAGTTTAGAAGGATTGACTCTTATTCCCCTGAATTGTGTTTAATTCAAATTGCATCAAAGGATTATCTAGAATGTATAGATGTTCTTTCAATTAATAATCTGACCCCCCTTTTTGATAGGCTTTATGATGGAAAAACACTCTGGGTTATTCACTCTGCAAGGCAAGATATCGAAGCAATGTACTATTTGTCAGATAGAATCCCAAGTTTGCTCTTTGACACTCAAATTGGTGCGTCATTTTTAAACTACCCCCTTCAAGTCTCATACCAAGCGATAACAAAGAAACTTCAAAATATTTTATTGGAGAAAAAATTTACGCGCTTTGATTGGAGAAAACGTCCTCTTCCCAATGAAGTCTTACAATACGCGTTAGATGATGTAAAGTATTTATTACCAAACTACAAAATACTGAAAAAAGAGTTAACCAGTCAAGGAAAGCTGCCTTGGGCTAAAGAAGAGACACTATTTTTATTGAATAAAGAGACTTATTCGCCAAACTATAGACAAATTTTAAAAAAAACAAAGGGTATTAATAAAATTTCACAAAAAAGCCAAGAAAAAGCTTCTCAGTTGATTCACTGGCGAGAATCAGTCGCTCAACAAAAAAATAAACCTCGAAAATGGATTATGTCTGATGAATTATTAATAAGTTATGCAAATGGCGAAAAGAAACTTTCAGAGAGTCAAAATACACTTTTTGAAGAGTTTGTGAAAAACAGCAAATTTAAAGTTAATCCAGAATACGCTTTAGCTCCTCAAAAACCACTGACAGAAAGTGAAAAAATATTAAAAAATCAGCTTAAAGATAAAATCAATCTCTTATCTATTAGATATAACATTCCTTCAGAGCTTATATGCTCTTCAAAAAATCTTGTAAAGCTCATTAAGGGGGATAATAACTTGTCAATAAATAGTGGATGGCGTTCAGAGTTATTTGAACAGTAATCTAAATATATTTCAAATTCAAAAATACTATCAAATCAAATACTTTTAAAATTACATCAGGAGACCTCAAGGGAAGAAAATTTTACTTTCCAGATTCAGATGGCTTGCGTCCTACTTCAGGAAAAACAAGAGAAACGCTATTTAATTGGCTTCAGTTTGAGATTGCTGGAAAAACAGTTCTTGATCCTTTTTCTGGCAGTGGCGCCCTAGGTATTGAGGCAATTTCTAGGGGTGCAAAAAAAACATTTTTAATAGAAAAAAATACTACAGTATTTAAAAGCCTTAAATCAAGCCTCGAAGTCATAGATTCAAATAAATTTGAACTGGTTAATGATGACTCGATTAAGTACTTAAAAAAACTTGAACACAACCCATTCGATTTTGTCTTTTTAGATCCTCCATTTAGCCAGAAAATACTGCCTTTGATTCTCAATTTTCTATCTGGAAGTGTTCTACTTCATCCAAATAGCAAAGTTTATATTGAGTCTGAGTTTAAGATAACAGAAGAATTCTTAGTTAATCATTGCGGGTATGAATGTAAAATTGAAAAAGAAAAAAAATCAGGTAACGTTTATTTCTGTTTGGTAAGTTTAGGGGTCTTATGAAAAAAATTGCTATTTATCCAGGATCTTTTGATCCTATCACTAATGGCCACATTGATGTCATAAAAAGAGCATCCAAACTATTTGATGAAGTTATTATTGCAATAACTCAAAATGCTAACAAATCAAGTTTTTTACCGATAGATCAAAGAGTGAGTGCAGCTAAAAACTCTATTAGTAGTCTAAATAATACTAAGGTACTCAGTTTTAATTCTCTACTTGTAGACTTTGCAAGTGAGCATAATGCTCAAATTATAATTAGAGGCTTGAGAGCAGTATCGGATTTTGAATATGAATTTCAGTTGAGTGGAATGAATAAGAGACTAAATCCTAACATTGAAACCCTCTTTATGACGCCTTCTGAAGAGTTTGCAAATATTTCCTCGTCCTTAGTTCGTGAAATTCTTTACCTGGGTGGAGATATCAGTCCATTTGTTCCCAATCAAGTCAAAGAAATACTCCTAGATACAGTTCAAAAATAATTTCATATACACCTTGAAATTAGATTTTGTATCCCTAAATAGGAATTATACAAAAAATAAGGAGTATACAAATGGCAAAAATCATAGGAATTGATCTAGGAACAACCAATTCATGCGTTTCAGTTATGGATGGTGGTGTTGCTAAGATTATTGAAAATTCTGAAGGAAACCGAACAACCCCTTCAATCATTGCATATCCAAAAGATTCTGATGAAATAT